>Ga0160422_10000102_pt1 | contig 45705 bp, 41 predicted proteins | sample Fk160mmetaG_FD_108192 | JGI IMG/M metagenome (GOLD analysis project Ga0160422, IMG submission 108192) | Marine microbial communities from the Central Pacific Ocean - Fk160115 60m metaG | ecosystem: Environmental > Aquatic > Marine > Oceanic > Photic zone | place: The Central Pacific Ocean... | reverse complement strand
CAGAAGTTAATCACTCAAAGATAATCGAATCGTTTCGAGAAAAAAAGAGAGCAAGACACTCAGAAAAGACTTCGCCTGCTTCCAAGGTTAAAGATTTACAATCTGACATTGCAAACCTTGCAATAAAAACTTTTAGAGACTTTGGGCACACAGAAGCCAATCTTGACCCACTGGGGATTGCAGAAAAAGTTCCTCATAGTTCAATTTATAGATTGCAACAACTGTTAGATGAATGCAATCTCAAAAAAGAGGTGCAATTCGAGTTTCCAGCAGGAAGAAAATCATCTCAATCATTAGGAAACCTGATCAAAAATCTTGAAAAAAAATACTCAAATAAAATTGGTATAGATGTATCCCATATAACTAATTCTCGAGAGAAAAACTGGATTTATGACTCTTTTGAAAATACTGACTCAACCATTGAAAGCAAAGAGCAACAAAAGTTTATTCTGGAAAGACTCGTCTCTGCAAGAGGGCTTGCTCAGTTTCTTTCTTCAAAATATCCTGGCATGAAAAGGTTTGGTATTGATGGATGTGAAAGTTTAATCCCTCTCATTGATACTCTTATTGAAAATACAAGTAAGCATGGTGCAGAGCAGATTTGTTTCGGAATGGCACACAGGGGCAGACTAAATATTTTGGTAAATGTTCTTGGAAAAGTTTCTAAAGATTTATTTGCAGCTTTTGAAGAGGATATTGATTTGCAAGGAATGAATACAGGAGATGTAAAGTATCATCTTGGTTTTTCATCCAACCTTTCTACAAAATATGGCGACGTGCATGTTTCTTTGACCAATAATCCATCTCATCTTGAAATTGTCAATCCAGTAGTAACAGGTTCTGTAAGAGCTAGACAAGATAGACTAGGAGACTCATTTAGGAATAGGGTTGTCCCTATTTTAATTCATGGTGATGCTGCTTTTGCTGGCCAAGGAGTAGTAATGGAAACCTTGCAAATGTCTCAAACCAGGGCATATGGTGTGGGAGGGACTATTCATGTCATTGTTAACAACCAGATAGGCTTTACTACAAGTAACTCTGCTGATTCAAGATCAACAAGATATGCAACAGATATTTCGAAGTTTATTGAGACACCCATTTTTCATGTTAATGCTGATGATCCTGAAGCCGTTATTCAAGTCTCGAAGTTAGCAGCTGATTATAGGGATAATTTCAAAAAAGATGTTGTCATTGATTTGGTCTGCTATAGAAGAAGTGGGCACAATGAAGCAGATGATCCATCATCAACACAGCCAGTAATGTACAAAGCAATAAAGAGACATCCAACTGTCCTTCAGCTTTACGAAGAAAAACTTATAAATTCTGGAATTATCTCTAATGAAGATGTTAGGACTTTCAAGAAAACTTATCGTTCAGCAATTGAAAAGGGTAAGAGCGTAACTTTTAATCTTGCTCCAAGATCTAATGAGGACCAATGGTTTGATTGGAATCCATATCTAGATAAAAAATGGTATGAGCATGTAGAGACAAAGTTATCTCACAAAACTATTCTTTCACTGACTAAGCAAATCACATCAGTGCCTGAAAACTTTCAGTTGCAGAAAAAAGTAAAAAAGATTTTTAGTGATAGACAACAAATGGCAAAAGGTGATCTTCCCATTAATTGGGGGTTTGGAGAAATGATTGCCTATGCAAGTTTACTTGAAGAAAATTTCCCCATAAGATTTACAGGTCAAGATATAAGAAGAGGAACTTTTGATCATCGCCACGCAGTGATTTTTGATCAAAATGATGGAGAAGGTTACCTATCACTCAATTCAATTGCTGACAAAAGTAATACTAGAGTAGAAATTTATGATTCATTACTTTCTGAAGAAGCAGTCTTAGGATTTGAGTATGGATATTCAGCCACTTGGCCTTCTGGATTAGTCATCTGGGAAGCACAATTTGGTGACTTTGCAAATGGAGCTCAAGTTGTTATTGATCAATTTATTGTAAGTGGAGAGCACAAATGGGAAAGATTGTCTGGACTGGTAATGCTTTTGCCTCATGGATTTGAAGGTATGGGACCTGAACACAGCAGTGCACGTCTAGAAAGATTTCTTCAATTATGTGCTGCTAATAACATTCAAGTTTGTATGCCAAGCACTCCCTCTCAAATTTTTCACCTTATGAGAAGACAGGCATTGCGAAAGATGAGAAGACCTCTTGTTGTTATAACACCCAAGAGTTTGTTACGCCTTCCTGAAGCTAGTTCAACATTAAATGAATTTACAGATGGAAAGTTTCATTGTGTCATTGATGATGACTTAGATAAAACTAAGATCAAAAGATTAGTCTTATGCAGTGGAAAAATTTTTTATGATATAAAAAAAGAGAGAGATGCAAGAGGTATTGAGGATATTGCACTTTTGAGATTGGAACAATTGTACCCATTTCCTTACCACGAATTAAGAGATATGTTACAGGAATATTCACATGTTAGTGAGTTTATATGGTGTCAAGAGGAACCAAAAAATCAAGGAGCATGGTTTAGTCAAAGACATCGTTTGGAAAGAGTCTTGGAATTATCAGGGATTAATCACAAATTTGAATTAATCAGTAGGCCCCCAGCATCTGCCCCAGCTGTTGGCTTGATGAAATTACATCTTCAACAACAGAAGGAATTAGTTGATAATGTACTATCTAGAAAATAACAAATGGCAATAAAGATAAAATCACCAACTTTTCCTGAATCTGTTTCAGATGGGACTGTTGCAAATTGGGTAAAAAAAGAAGGAGAGACTGTTTTGCAGGATGATGTAATTGCAGAAATTGAAACCGATAAAGTTGTATTGGAAGTCCTTGCTCCTGCCGATGGAAAAATTGCAAAAATTCACAAAAAAGAAGGAGATGTTGTTCAAAGTGCTGAATTAATTGGTGAGTTTCTGGAAGGCGCTGATATAAGATCTGATGATTTACCGAAAGATCAAAAAAAAGAGCAAATTGATCTACCATCAGCAGTTGATGATGCTGCGCAGGTCATGGCAGATGCAGCTCAAAACTTTACAAAAACTGGACCAGCTGCAAAAAAAATTGCCAAGGAAAAAAATATTGATCTGAATTCAATTGATGGTTCAGGCAAGGGTGGTAGAGTCACAAAAGCTGATGTTTTGAACTATGCTAGCAATAACCAATCTGACCCTGAAAAGCCTGCTATTACCAAATATAATGATGAAAAAGAAAGTACCAGTGAAGATAGAGAAACCAAGCGTGTTGCAATGTCAAGGATTAGAGCAACCATTGCTAAAAGGCTAGTTGAGGTCCAGCAAAACACAGCCATGCTTACCACATTTAATGAAGTTGACATGCAACCAATCAAAAATTTAAGAAAAAAACATGGTGAAGAGTTTCTTAATGAGCATGGAGTTAAATTAGGTTTTATGGGATTTTTTGTTGCTGCATGTGTCAATGCTTTGGGAAAGTTCCCTTTAGTAAATGCAAGTATTGACGGAGAGGATATTGTCTATCACAACTTCAAAGATATTGGTGTTGCCGTATCAACTGAACGAGGGCTAGTTGTTCCAATCTTGAAAGATGCAGATTTGATGACTATTCCAGAAATTGAGTCAGCAATTTTTTCATTAGCTGAAAAAGCACGAGAAGGAAAATTATCCATTGAAGAAATGCAGGGTGGGACATTTACAATCTCAAATGGTGGAATCTTTGGTTCTTTGTTATCAACACCAATTTTAAATGCTCCTCAAACTGCTATTTTAGGCATGCATAAAATTGAAGATAGACCAGTAGTTGTAGAAGGAGAAATAGTTGTAAGACCAATGATGTATCTTGCAATGAGTTATGATCATAGAATGCTTGATGGAAAAGAAGCAGTATCTTTCTTGGTTTCGGTAAAAGAGCAGCTTGAAAATCCCGAAAAACTTTTATTAAATTTATAAAATGAAATATGATGTGATTGTTATTGGTGGTGGACCAGCAGGTTATGTTGCTGCTATCAAGTGTTCTCAGTTAGGTTTAAATACAGCATGTGTTGAATCTTCTATAGACAGTAATGGAACCCAGAAATATGGAGGTACTTGTCTAAATATTGGGTGTATTCCTTCAAAATCCTTACTTGATTCATCTCAAAAATTTTATGAAGCAGCAAAAAGTTTTTCTAATCATGGAATTGAAGTAAAGAATTTGGATTTAAACATTTCTGCAATGATGGAAAGAAAGAATAATGTTGTTGAAAGACTGACAAGTGGTATCTTAGGCTTGTTCAAAACTAATGGTGTTCATCCAATTTCAGGTACTGGAAAACTGATTAACGACAATCAAGTTTCAGTGATTTCAGGGGATGATGAAAGTATTTTTGATGCTGAACATGTTATTTTAGCTACAGGCTCGTCACCGATAGAGATACCCATTGCTCCTTGGAGTGAAAATGTAGTCGATAGTACCGGTGCTTTAAACTTTGAAGCAGTTCCTGAAAATCTTGGCATTATTGGTGCTGGAGTAATTGGTCTTGAGCTTGGAAGTGTGTGGTCAAGACTTGGTTCAGAAGTAACAATTTTTGAAGCAATGACTGATTTTTTACCTTTGATAGATAAACAACTCGCAAAAGATTCATCTAGAGAATTCAAAAAACAAGGATTGAATATCAAATTAGGTTCTCAGGTAACAAACGTAACTGATTCAAATAAAAAAGTTAGTGTAAATTTTACTAATTCTTCAACAGAAGAAAGAATGGAGTTTGACAAATTAATTGTAGCAGTTGGCAGAAAGCCAAATACTAATGATATTTATGATTCAAATCTAGAAATTGAGACAGATTCAAATGGTCGCATAGTTGTTAATAGTTTTTGTGAAACATCAGTGAAAAATATTTTTGCAATTGGTGATATCGTGAGAGGTCCAATGCTTGCACATAAAGGTTCTGAAGAAGGCATTATGGTTGCAGAGAGAATTGCTGGAAAAAAAGCGACCATGAATTATGATTTAGTTCCAAATGTCATTTACACGCATCCTGAGATTGCCTGGGTGGGCAAAACACAACAAGAACTCGAAGATGAGGGTGTTGACTTTAAAGTTGGAAGTTTTCCATTTGCTGCCAGTGGAAGAGCATTGGCTGCAGATGATTCTGTAGGTTCCGTAAAACTTCTTGCTGATAAAGGAACGGATACAATATTAGGAGTTCACGTTTTTGGTCCATCTGCTGCTGATATTGTTCAACAGGCAGTAATTGCAATGGAGTTTGGGTCAAGTTCTGAAGATTTAGGATTGACTATCTTCAGTCATCCAACAGTCAGTGAAGCACTGCATGAGGCAGCACTTGCTGCTAATAATGAAGCAATTCACATAGGTAATCGTAAAAAATGAACTTACATGAATATCAAAGCAAAGAAATCTTTGCTAGATATGGCTTACCTGTTTCAAAAGGTGTTGTAATTAAAAGTCTCCAAGAAGTTTCTGGTGCTTGCAAAAAAATTGGAGGCAAGAGTTGGGTTGCAAAGGCACAAGTGCATGCAGGGGGGAGAGGAAAATCTGGAGGAGTAAAATTATGCAATTCCATTAATGAGGTAAGAGATTTTGCAGAACAATGGTTAGGAAAAAGTTTAATTACTTATCAAACCGATGAGCATGGACAACTTGTCAACTCGATATTAATTGAAGAACTGACTGATATTAAAGATGAGATATATTTGAGTATGGTTGTAGACAGAACTTCACAGTCTGTTGCTATTATTGCCTCTGCAGAGGGTGGGGTTAATATTGAAGAAACAGCTAAAAATAATCCAGAAAAAATTATTTCAATTTTTTTAAAAGACCCAAACATTTCTCAATTACAAATTCAAAAGATTTGTTTAACCCTGTCTCTTAATAAACAGCAATCAGAACAAATGGATGATATTCTAAAACGATTGATAAAACTTTTTTTTGAGTGCGATCTTGCACTTCTTGAAATTAATCCCTTGGTCATTAAAACTGATGAGAAACTGCATTGCTTGGATGCAAAATTAAATGTTGATAACAATGCTTTATTTCGACAACAAGAATTAGCTAAAATGCATGATCAAACTCAAGAAGATCATAGAGAAGCAACTGCCAAACAATTTGATTTAAGTTATGTATCACTAGTTGGTAACATTGGATGCATGGTCAATGGCGCTGGTTTAGCAATGGGCACCATGGATACAATAAAATTCTTTGGTGGTAATCCAGCTAATTTTCTTGATGTGGGAGGGACAGCAACACAAGAGAGGGTTGCTCAGGCTTTCAAATTAATTCTAGATGATCCCGATGTTAAAGTGATTCTTGTTAACATTTTTGGAGGTATTGTAAGATGTGATTTGATTGCAGAGGGCATTATTGCTGCAATAAATGAGGTAGGTGTAAATGTACCCGTGATCGTTAGACTTGAAGGTAATAATGCTGATTTGGGATCAAAAATTCTTTTAGAGTCTAATATAGAAAGTCTTTCGAGTTTAGAAGAAGCTGCAAAAAAATCAGTTGAGTTAGCTCAATGAGTATTTTACTTGACCATTCAACTCGCATTATTGTTCAGGGAATCACTGGCTCTCAGGGTAGTATGCATACTGAACAAGCATTATCTTACGGAACAAAAATAGTTGGTGGTGTCACACCTGGAAAAGGTGGATCATCACACATTAATCTACCTGTTTTTGATAAAGTTGAAGAGGCTGTTGATGCTCTTGATGCTAATGCCAGCTTAATTTTTGTACCTGCACCTTTTTGTAAAGAAGCTATTCTTGAGGCAGTTAATGCTGATATTAAACTTATAGTATGTATCACAGAGGGAGTACCTACTCTGGATATGCTTGAGGTCAAGCAAATCATTGATGATAAAGATATTTTTTTAATTGGGCCTAATTGTCCTGGTGTTATCTCTCCAGGTATAGGAAAGATGGGAATTATGCCTGCTGACATTCATATGCCTGGAAGAGTAGGAGTAATTTCTCGATCAGGAACCCTAACTTATGAGGCTGTGAAACAAACCTCTGATTTTGGATTAGGTCAATCTAGTTGTGTTGGAATTGGGGGAGATCCTATCCCAGGTTCATCATTTATAGATATTTTAAAATTATTTGAGTCAGACACTAATACAGATGCAATTGTCATGGTTGGGGAAATTGGAGGAAGTTCTGAAGAGGAAGCAGCAGAATTCATTAAAGATTCAGTAAGTAAACCAGTTATATCATATATTGCAGGTCAAACCGCACCTCCCGGTAAACGGATGGGTCATGCCGGTGCAATTATTTCAGGTGGAAAAGGAGCTGCCAGTGATAAGATTTTAGTTCTTGAGGAGTGCGGGGTTTTAGTGACAAGAAATCTTCTTGAAATTGGAAAAACTACCTATGATGCTTTAAACAGTTGATATCAAGTATTTTTTTATAACATAATTCAACCGAAGAATTCCTAATAAGCAAAACACACTCAGTCCTATTATCATTCCAATCCACATACCTTGAGCACCTTGTGGGTCTCCGATAAGTCCAAAAGTCATTGCGTAACCAAGAGGTAATGCAATAATCCAATACGATATTAGAATTAAAATCATTGGAGCAAAAGTATCTTTAAAACCCCTTAAACTACCAACTGCCGAGATTTGAACAGCATCTGGTAATTGGAAGATTGCAGCAAAAATTAAAAGACTTGCACCCAAAGAAATAACCACAGCATCAGTGGTAAATAGAGCAACTAAATCATTTCTAAAATTAAAAATTACAAAGGTTGTTAGTAAGGCTATTATTGAGCAAAGTAACATTGAGGCTTTTGATGAGAACTTTGCCTGAGAGAGATCTTTTTCACCAATTAGGTTTCCAACTCTTGTTGCAGTTGCTAGTCCAAATGCTAACGGAAGCATAAAAAATAAACTTGTTATATTAATAGCTACGGTATGGCTGGCTAGAATATCTTTTCCTAAGGCACTAATTATTATGGCAGCACCAGAAAACATACTAAGTTCGATAAAGATTCCAAAACCGATTGGTGTACCTAATTTAAAAAATTCAAAAAATGTTTTTGCGGTTGTAAATGTAAATTTATTAAATAGCTTAACTTTCTTATAATGTTTTGAAAATATAATGAGAGTAATCATAGATATGGTCATAAATAATGAGACTACTGAAGTTGCAATGCCGCACCCAACACCACCAAGTTTTGGAAAACCATAAAGACCATTTACTAAAATAATATCTAAAGGGATATTTAAAAGCATACCTGAAAATGCAATAAAAAATACTGGCATTGTTAAAGTCATCCCTTCACTAAAACATCGGAGACAGGTAAATATTGACATTGATAGTGCCCCAATAGAAATTGCTTTTAAATAATTTATTGTTATATTTGAGACTTCTGATTCAATGGGCATTATTTGAAAGATTGGTCCAATATTTAATAAAATTATCATCAACAAAATACCAATACCGCATGATAGCCACAGTATTTGCCTAATTTTATTTCCTATCTCATAAAAGTCTCTTGCACCATATAATTGAGCTACAATTGGAGTAACTGCAAATAAAATCCCACTCAATGCAAACCAAAGCGGACTATAAATTGCATTTCCAACTGCAAGCGCAGCAAGGTCAGTGGTATTTGCTCTTCCTGCAACAATGGTATCTGTAACACCCATTAGCATATACGAACTCTGTGAACCCAGAATTGGCAGCCCAATAATTAATATTTTTCTAATTTCTTGAAAGTATTTTTTAATCAAAATATCAACACAATTTTTTTGGGTACTTTATCATATTAGTGAATCATTTATAGGAGAATAAAATCAGAAAAGATAACAGACCATACTGGCTGAAACAATTAGCTAGGAAGTTTACAAATTTTTATGTAAAAACTTATTTGAGGCCCCAATTTGAACATTTAGGCAAAGGTGGTGCATTTTTTAAACCTCAATTTATAAAATTATTTGGTTCAAATATTACAATCGATGATTTCCCAACAATAATTGGATCTAAAGATGCATGCGTGCAATTAACAAGTTGGAATATTGGGGAATGGAATGCGCAATTAAGCATTGGAAAGTATTGTTTAATTACACCTGGTGTAAGAATTATGGCTGCTGAATCAATAATTATAGGTGATGCTTGTATGTTTGCTCATGGTGTATATATTTCTGATGCAGATTGGCATGGCATTTATGATAGAAGTGAACCAGTAGGGCAAACAAAACCAGTAATTCTTGAAGAGAATGTTTGGATTGGAGATAGTGCAATTGTATGTAAAGGAGTGCGTATTGGTAAAAATTCAATTATTGGAGCAGGCTCTGTTGTTACAAAAGATATTCCACCGAATGTTGTTGCAGCAGGTAATCCTGCAAAAATCGTTAAAAATTTAACTGATCAAGACTTTATTTCCAGAAAAGACTTTTATGCAGATCCTAAAAAACTTGCTTATGACTTTGATATGTTAGATAGGTTTAATTTAAAAGATAATTCATTTTTTGGTTGGATTGTTAGTAAATTTAAACCCTCAAAAAAAAATTAATGAAATTAGTAGTTGATAAAGATATTCCTTACTTCGACACTTTAATCAAGGATATAGATTATTATCCGTCATTTGAAATCCTAAAATATAAGGATTCTGAATTTTCCTCAACAATTTTAAAAGATGCTGATGCTCTTTTCATAAGATCAACCACCACCATTAAGGATGACTCTTTAGAAGATTCAAATATAAGATTTATTGCCTCAGCAACATCCGGATATAATCATATCTGTAAATCTGTTCTGGAATGGAACTGTAATGAAAAAAAATGTTTTATTGCCAGTGGATGTAATTCTTTTGCAGTAGTTAATTATATTTTATCTTGTCTTGGATATTTGATTGCTCAAAATAAGTTTTCGAAAAGCAATTCAGTGGGGATTATTGGTTTTGGAAGTATTGGAACACTTCTAGCTGAAACTCTTGATAATTTAGCAATAAAAAATTTTTTCTTTGATCCCTATGTGCTTAATTCTTTGAATCCTAAAAAAAAGAAATCTTTAGAAGATATTCTTGATTGTGATCTTGTAACAATTCATGCATCCTATTCAAGAGACGGAGATTATCCCTCCCATAGACTTTTAGGCAAGCATAATCTTTTAAATGCCTCTCTAAAAACACTTATCAACTCTTCAAGGGGAGAAATAATTGATGAGAAATTTATCTCAGAACAGAATAATTTTGATTATATTGCAGACGTTTGGATAGATGAACCTGATTGTGATGAGAAACTTGTGGAGAAAGCACTTTTGTCAACTCCTCACATTGCAGGATATAGCAATCAAGCAAAACACCAAGGAACTAAATCTGTAATTTGTGAATTTGCAAAATTTTTTGGCTTTAAGAACAATTTATTAGAAAGAGAAAAAAATATTAAATTTGTTAAAAATGAGAAATTATTCGAAGAAGATTTTAAAGTGAATAATTTTCCATGCAAGTTTATGAAGTCTTTGTTTGATATTGAAACTTGTTCAAATGAATTCAAAAATTCTTTTTTAATAAGAAAAATGAGTTTTGACTTGTTAAGAGAATCTTTTAATTTTGTTGATGATTTTTCTTGTTATAAACTTAATAAATCAAGTAAAAATGATGATAATTTGCTTAAAAAATTTTTACCAATGGAGAAAATTAATTGACAAAAGATAAAGCTGATCAGGACTGGAAATCAATTTTAGACGCAGATACATACCAGGTCACTAGATGTTTTGCAACGGAAGCACCTTTTTCAGGAAAATTTCTGAACCATAAGAAAAAAGGTACTTACATCTGTATTTGTTGTAAGCAAGAACTATTTTCCTCTGATTCAAAATATAACTCTGGATGTGGTTGGCCAAGTTTTTTTAAACCAAAAACTGATAAGGCTATTACCGAATTTGAAGATCTCAGTCATGGTATGGCAAGAACAGAAGTGAGGTGTTCGGCATGTGACTCACATTTAGGTCATGTCTTTAATGATGGTCCACCACCTACATACCTTCGATACTGTATTAATTCTTTATCTTTAGATTTTAATGAACAAGATTAGTTCATTCAAAATCTCTAACCTTTTTTCAGCTATAAAAGTAAGTTTCTGGACTGGTAGTTCAAGAGTTTTTGGGCTGTTAAGGGATATTTCTACAACAAATCTTTTTGGGGCATCAATCTATCATGACATTTTCGTTGTGGTTTTGAGGATTCCAAACCTTTTTAGAAGATTTTTTGCTGAGGGAGCTTTTAATCAAGCCTTCGTCCCAATTTTATCTGATTTCGAAAGCAACAAACCTCAGGATGAAATCAAAGACTTTATTGACAGCATGGCTGGCTTGCTTATTTTGACTTTGTTTCTTTTTACGGTCTTTGCATTAGCTTTTGCTCCATTTCTAATATTTATTTTTGCCCCTGGATTTTATTTTGATCCTGATAAACAAATGCTTTCGGTAACAGTATTAAAGATCATGTTTCCATATCTTGCTTTAATCTCTCTAGTTGCTTTTGCTGGAGGTATCCAAAATACTCATTCAAAATTTTCATTGCCTGCTGCGACACCCTTAATTTTTAATTTAACATTAATTATTTTTGCTCTGATTATAGCTCCAAAGACCGAGACACCACTTTTTACATTAGCATGGGGTGTATTTGCTGCTGGTATTTTGCAATTGATCATTCAATTAGCACCCCTAGCAGCAATCAATAGACTACCAATACCAAGATTAAATTTTTCTAATAAAGGAATTAAAAAATTTTTTAGAATTGTTTTTCCTGCCATCCTTGCAGGAGGAATAACACAGATTAATTTGTTAATTGATACAATTTTTGCTTCTTTACTCCAAACCGGCAGTCCAACTTGGTTATATATCTCAGATCGTTTAATTCAATTTCCATTGGGTATATTTGCAATTGCTGTCGGTACAGTATTGTTGCCATCCTTATCAAAATCCGTGATGAATCAGAACTTTGTGGAGTATAAAAAAAACTTGCATAACAGTTTTCGATTAGTAACTTTTATTGCTCTCCCGTCAATGGTAGGCTTAATCTGCTTGGCTGAACCAATCATATCAACTTTATTTTACAGAGGTGATTTCCTTAAAATTGATGTTATTCAATCAGCATATAGCTTGGTATTTTTTTGTTATGGACTCCCTTTTTTTATGATGATGAAAGTCTTAACACCAGCTTTTTTTTCAAGGCAGGATACAAAAACACCTTTCTATATTGCTGTTTTTAGTCTACTTATTAATGGATTTTTAAATTATTTTTTAGCTTTTAAAATTGGTTTGGGGCATGGTGGTCTTGCTTTAGGGAGCTCTATAGCAGTCTTTTTAAGTGTGACAATTATGCTAATAATTTTATCTAGATCAAATTTTATCTCCTTTTCAATTTTGTGGCACAGGACTAATTTAACATCTATTGTGAGCTCGTTAATTTTATTAGTAATCTTTATCTTGCTTCAAAAGATGGATTTAAATCTTACAAACTATTTTTATGACTTTAATGAAGTTCAACGAATTACCAGCATTATTTTCATAATTATGATTTCAATTTTTATATACTTTGCAATAAATAAATTTATTTTTAATGTTAATTTAAAGGATTTTTATTGATGTATTTAATTCGTGGACAGTCAAATCTGGAGCTTTTCAAAAAGAAATTTCCATCTACCTGTGTTAGTGCAACCATTGGAAATTTTGATGGGATACACCTTGGTCATCAATCAATAATTGAGCAAGTAAAAAGACGGGCAAAAGAGAATAATTTATTATCCTTAGTTTTTATAACTGAGCCTCATGCTGAAGAATATTTTTTGAGAGCTGGTACTGTGAGCTCAGCTCCACCAAGAATTATGCCTTGGAGAGCAAAATTTGAGCATTTTAAATTAAATGGTATAGATTTTTGTATGCTCTTAAAATTCGATCGTAAATTTAAGTCCATGAGTCCCAATAATTTTCTTTCTCACATCCTTGAAAAGATGCAAGTAAAGTCACTAATTGTTGGTGACGATTTTAAATTTGGGAAAAACAGAGCAGGCAATTTTGAAATGCTCAAGGAATGGGGTAAAGCAAAAGATGTTTATATATCAAATATAGAAACTTTTTCAGTGGACGGAGAAAGAGTGAGTAGTACCATGATCAGAAAAGCAATAAGTGAAGGAAATTTCATTCTTGCAAAAAAGTTATTGGGAAGGGCATATGCTTTCAGTGGGAAAGTAGTTTATGGAAATCAATTGGGAAGGAAGATTGGTGTTCCTACAGCTAATATATGGATACCTAACCAAAAATTACCTATTTCTGGAGTTTATGCAGTTAAATGTTTTGTTGGTAATCAATGCCATGGAGGTATTGCCAATATGGGGATAAGACCAACAGTTGGAGGAGATAGACCAATCTTAGAGGTTCATATCTTCAATTTTCAAAAAGATATTTATGGACAGCGTATTACTGTACAATTTCAAGAAAAAATTAGAGAAGAAAAAAAATTTGAAGATATTGATAAATTAAAGAGTCAAATTTTTACTGATATTAAAACTGCAAAAACCATTCTAGATGCCTAATGTCAAAAGATTATAAAGAAACCTTAAATTTACCTCAGGGTGGAATCTCTATGAAGGCAAATCTTTCAAATAAGGAGCCAGAGTTGCTTCAATTTTGGAATGATATTGATTTATATAACAATTTGAGATTAAGCAATAAAGATAAGCAACTCTTCATCTTGCATGATGGGCCACCCTATGCAAATGGCAACATCCACCTCGGTCATGCTGTTAATAAGATTTTGAAAGATATAGTCAATAAATCAATGACATTAGAGGGGTTCAATACACCTTTCGTGCCAGGATGGGACTGTCATGGACTGCCAATCGAGTTAAATGTTGAAAAAAAATTTGGTAAAAGGAGTGATACTGTTCAGGATAAAGTGAAATTTTTAGAAGCTTGTAAGAATTACGCATCAAATCAAATTGAAAATCAAAAAAAAGATTTTGTTAGACTTGGTGTATTAGCAGATTGGGATGACTCTTATAAATCTTTAGATAGTACTTTTGAAGCTGACATTGTTAGATCTTTAGGAAGGATTGTGACAAATGGTCATTTACAAAAAGGAGAAAAGCCAGTTCATTGGTGTTACGACTGCAAATCTGCTCTTGCTGAAGCTGAAGTAGATTATAAAGATAAAATTTCAAAATCCATTGATGTAAAGTTTTCAGTTGAGAGTGAGTCCCTTAAATTTCTGAGTGATTTATTTAATATGCAATTACAACAATGTTCATTTGTAATTTGGACCACAACCCCTTGGACACTGCCGGCAAATGTTGCAGTATGTGTTGGGCCTAAAATTGAATATTCTCTTGTAAAGTCAAAGAATCAATTTTTGATAGTGGCATCTGAATTGGTGGAAAGCTGTTCAGAGAGGTGGAATCTTGACCTTGAGGTAATTTCAACTACAACTGGTGACAGATTCAAAAATATCACCTTAAATCATCCATATCTTGAGAGAGAGTCACTTCTCATTCATGGCAACCATGTAACCACTGAATCTGGAACAGGTTGTGTGCATACTGCGCCTGCTCATGGTATTGATGATCATCTTGTTTGCAAAAAATATAACATAGATACTCATCATGCAATCAATACAGATGGATTATTTCTTGAGAATCAATTAGATTTATCCGGATTGCCTGTCATGAAAGCAGATCCACTTGTAATAGAGCACTTAAGAAGTGCAGGAACTCTCCTTAATGTCAGTGATTTTGAGCACTCTTATCCACATTGTTGGAGACATAAATCACCTTTGATTTTTGCTTCTACACCTCAATGGTTTATATCCATGAATCAATCTGGATTGCTTGATGGAGCCTTGGAAGCCATACAATCAGTAAAATGGGAGCCAAGATGGGGTCTTGAAAGGATTAGAGGAATGCTAGAGGACAGGCCTGATTGGTGTATTTCTCGCCAAAGAAATTGGGGTGTTCCCATTACTTTATTAATACATAAGAAGACTGGTGATTTACATCCTAGGCAAAATATTCTTTTTAATGAGTTTGCTGATCTAATCGAAAAAGATGGTATTGGAGCATGGGAAAAGATTGACATTTCCAATTTTATTGATGATGCGGAAGATTATGTAAAAGTTGATGATACTCTTGATGTATGGTTTGATTCAGGGTCAACCCATTTTTGCGTTCTTGACAAATTGTATGGAAAGGATCTCATTGCCGATCTATATCTAGAGGGTTCGGATCAGCACAGAGGCTGGTTCCAATCATCACTTCTTACAGGAATTGCAATAAATGGCAAAGCACCTTATAAGTCTGTTCTCACGCATGGATTCGTTGTTGACGAAAACGGAAGAAAGCAATCAAAATCTCTTGGAAATGTTGTTTCACCCCAAAAGGTTTGTAATGTTCTCGGTGCAGATATACTTAGATTGTGGGTGGCTTCAACAGATTTTAGAAGTGAAATGGTGGCGACAGATGAGATTCTAAAACAGGTATCTGATCAATATAGGAGAATAAGAAATACTTTTAAATTTCTTCTTGGAAATATGTTTGATTATGATTCCAGAAATGCAGCTAATCTCACTTCTGACCAATTAACAGAAATAGATAAATGGATAATTAATCAAACTATCAAATTGCAACAAGAAATCAAACAACTCAGTAATGAATTTGCATATCATATGGTTGTTCAAAAAATTCATAATTTTTGTGTAAATGAATTGGGTGGCATTTATTTAGATATTATTAAAGACAGGATGTATGTTAGTAAAAATGATTCCCAAGCAAGAAAATCTGCTCAAATTGCCATGGAAAGAATCTTGAACATCTTGGTGCGAGTTGTTAGCCCAATTTTATCTTTCACATCAGAAGAAATTTGGCAAAGCTCTGAAATCTTTACCTCACAACATAAATCTGTCTTTTTAGCATCTTATGAATCAGAAATATTTATAAATCAAAAAATTTCTGACCAAAAATGGGAACATATTTTTGCCATTAAAGATTCAGTAAATTTAGCAATCGAACAAGCAAGATCAGAAGATAGAGTAAAGGGCTCACTTGATTGTAAAATCACACTTGAATTATCTACCGAATTATTCAATTTACTCAAAATATTTGATAAGGAACTCCAATTTATCTTTATAGTTTCCAGTGTCGAAATTATTTTAGACAAAACATTAAAAGATAATGAATTCCATGTTACCAAAGTAGAAAACCTTGATGCCCCAAAGTGTATTAGATGCTGGAATAAATCCTCCACTGTTGGTGATTCAGGAAGCGATCCTGAGATTTGTGATAGGTGCATCTTAAATATTAAAGGTGATGGTGAAGATAGAGTATTTGCTTGATTTAAAATGAGTCAAGAAAGTCATCCAATTAAAAAAAATCAAAATTTCTTCCAACTGCTAGTTTTAATTTTTATTGTTGGGATATTTGTTGGCCTTGATTTGCTGACCAAATATATTTTAAGTTCATCATCTTTTTTTAATGGAGAAAGATTAAATCTTCTCCCATTCTTAGATATTTATGTAACACAAAATTCAGGAATTGCTTTTAGTATTTTTGATTATGATCAATACTGGCTTAGCTTAACTATTTCAATTATAGGTTTAGGTATTGTGATTTATTTTGCCTCTCTAGCTTTAAGAGAAAAACATCTTATAAAGAGGGTGTCACTTTTTTTTATCATTGGGGGAGCAATGGGAAATATTATAGATAGGATGTTGGATGGGCAAGTCATAGATTTCCTGCTCTTTTACCCTTTTAATTATCCAATTTTTATTTTTAATGTTGCTGATGCATTGATAACTATTGGTGCAATAACTTTTATTGTCTCTGAAATTATTTTGTTAAAATCTAGTAGTGAGTAGAAAAGTAAAAATTAATCTAGCCAATCCCAGAGGTTTTTGTGCCGGTGTTGACAGGGCAATTGATATTGTTGACAGAGCAATTGATTTTTTTAAAGAGCCTATTTATGTAAAGCATGAAGTTGTGCACAATAAAACGGTTGTAAATAATTTGAAATCAAAGGGAGCAATTTTCATAGAAGAAATTTCTGATGTTCCCGATGATTCGATTGTAATCTTTAGTGCTCACGGAGTATCGAAGAGTATTGAAGATGATGTAAAAAAAAGGAATTTAAAATATTTTGATGCTACTTGTCCATTGGTGACTAAAGTACATATGGAGGTGATGAGACATGGAAGAGCAGATAAAGATGTTATTTTAATTGGTCATGCAGGTCACCCTGAAGTAGAGGGAACACTTGGTAGATACTTTAGTAAAAAGGGAACTATCTATTTAGTTGAAAACATTCAAGATGCAGAAAATATTCATGTACAACAGACATCAAATATTGCTTTTGTTACTCAAACTACTCTCAGTTTGGATGAAACTGCTCAAATTATAGATACTCTAAAATCACGATTCCCTGAGATTTCAGGACCAAAAAATGATGATATATGTTACGCAACTCAAAACCGTCAAGATGCAGTGAAGCAATTAGCACTCGAAAATGAAATAATTGTTGTAGTTGGTTCCAAAAATAGTTCCAACTCTAATCGTCTAAAAGAATTGGCAGAATCTTGTGGAACTAAAGCTTATTTAATTGATGAGTTCAAAGATTTAGACTTAAACGAATTTTCTTCAATGAGATCAATCGGGCTTACAGCTGGGGCTTCGGCACCTGAATCAAAAGTTCAAGAAATTGCTTTTAAATTAAAAAATGAACTTGATGCAGATATTGAAGAGAATTCTGGTATTGAAGAGACTATATCTTTTAAATTGCCACCTGAATTAAGAGCAATTTGATGCTCATAGAAGATCATTTACTAAAATCTGCAAAACAAATTCAAAGCCCTAATTATTCTGAAAGACTAAATGAGGATGATATAAATCTTATTGTCATTCATTCAATCAGTCTTCCTCCAGGAAAATATAATAATTCTTATATAGAAGAATTTTTTTGTAACAAGCTATCAGTAAATGAGAATAAATATTTCGAATCAATATCTGATTTAAAAGTTTCCAGCCATATATTGATTAAGAGGGATGGCAAGATTATTCAATTTGTTCCGTTTAATAAAAAAGCATGGCATGCAGGAGAATCTGTATTTAAGGGTAGGTTAAATTGTAATGAGTTCTCAATAGGAATTGAGTTAGAGGGTTGTGAAGAGGATGATTTTACTCAAAATCAATATAAAAATTTAGTAAATATTTGCTTAACTTTATTTAAGTATTATCCTGAAATTACAAGACAAAATGTAGTAGGGCATAGTGAGATCGCACCTGGAAGGAAAACTGATCCTGGAAAAAATTTTAACTGGGAGTATTTAAGAGAAAATTTATGAAGAAGATATTTTCAATGATTTGCCTTGGTTTTTCATCTGGTCTGCCTTACATGTTAATTTTTTCGACATTATCAATTTGGCTTCGCGACAGTGGCATTGAACTTGTCGCAATTGGTTTTTTTGCATGGATTAGCCTGACTTATTCTCTTAAATTCCTTTGGTCTCCACTAATTGATAAGTATTCAATTCCAATTCTAAGTATATTTGGCAAAAGGAAAAGTTGGATCATTCTGATGCAACTTCTAATAATTGCCCAGTTATTACTTATTTCATTTCTGAATCCCAGTAATCAACTTTATGTGATTGCCATTATCGCAACATTAATAGCATTGGCTGGTTCTTTTCAAGATATTGCAATTGATGCTTTCAGGATAGAACTTTCTGAACTTCGAAATCAAGGAAACTTAGCTGCTGGATATCAATTTGGATACAGGGCAGCAATTTTAGTTGCTACATCTCTCGCACTTATTTTAGCAGATGAATTTTCATGGAATGTAAGTTATCAATTAATGGCTATTTTGATGACTATTGGAATCATTGGCTCTCTAATTGTTCCTGAGGGCCTATCTAATAAACTTGTTTTGAATTCTGGGATAGTAAATAATCTTGCTGAACCTATTAAGGATTTCTTTCAAAGAACTTCTTTATTCATTGCATGTTTATTATTGTTAATCATAGCAACTTATAGATTGACAGATATTGTAATGGGGCCAATGGCAAATCCTTTTTATTTAGACATGGGCTTTTCACTAACTGAGATAGGATCAGTTGTAAAAATCGTGGCATTGTTTGCCTCAATAATCGGTTTGTTTTTTGGTGGCATTCTTATAAAAAAAATCGGAATAATGCATTCTCTTATTGTTGGAGCTTTTGCTGTGATGATTTCAAACCTTTTATTTGCGTTAGTAGCTGTTAGTGATAAAAATTTAGTAATGCTTTCAATGATTGTTTTCTCTGATAGTTTTTCTGCGGGTATGGTAGGAACTGTGAATATTGCTTTCTTAACAAGTTTAGTTTCAAAAAAATATACTGCAACTCAGTATGCATTACTAACTTCTTTTATGATGCTACCTGGAAAACTATTAAGTGGATTTTCTGGAGTCATTGCAAGTTTTTTTCAAGATTTAACTAATACTTTTATGGGCTGGATGTGGTTCTTTGTTTTTACCTCATTACTTACATTACCGGCAATAGTTTTAATAATATTTTTTAAAAAAAATATCAGATTAGATTAATCACAATGCCTATCTTTTTTTTTCGATTTAGTTTTTTTAGCTTAAGTATCTTGTTTATCTTTTTAAGCATTCTATCAGTTGACACTTTTAATAATTCAATGTTTACTTCAGGTCTTATAGATAAGTTTTTACACTTTTTTGCTTTCTTTGCTTTAACAACACTAGGGTTATTATCAAAATTTAAGATAAATACTCTTTTGATGATTGCACTTTTGTTTATTTTAGGTATTTTCTTAGAAATAATTCATTTTTTTCATCCATACAGAGTGTTTGAATTATTGGATATTGTTGCAAATACGTTAGGCATACTTGCAGGTCTTGGGTTGAACTTTTTTACTAAAAAATATTGAATTTAAAGTTTTTATCCCTAAATAGTTTTTTAGTTTATAATTGCTTTTTTTTTGGGAGAAATTAAATGAAATTTAAACCATTACATGACAAAGTCCTTGTTAGAAGAACTGAAGAGGAAGAAGTCTCTGCAGGGGGAATAGTTCTTCCTGGAAGTGCTACTGAAAAGCCTTCTCAAGGTGAAGTTGTTGCTGTAGGACCTGGTAAAAGACAAGAAAATGGAGACTTATTGCCAATTGGAGTTTCTGTTGGAGATATTGTTGTTTTTGGGCAATATGGTGGAAATGAAATCAAAATTGATGGTGAAGACTATCTGATCTTAAGTGAGAATGATATCTTTGGGATCGCAAGTTAAATAAAGGGAGAAATATATGTCAGCTAAAGATGTAAAGTTTGGTGATTCAGCAAGAAGTATGATGCTCGATGGAGTTAATGTTCTTGCAGATGCTGTAAAAGTTACTTTAGGACCAAAAGGTAGAAATGTTGTACTGGACAAATCTTTTGGAGCTCCAACAGTCACTAAAGATGGTGTTTCTGTTGCAAAGGAAGTTGAACTTGAAAATAAATTTGAAAACATGGGTGCTCAGATGCTTAAAGAAGTTGCATCTCAAACTTCTGATGAAGCTGGGGATGGAACAACTACAGCAACAGTGTTAGCACAAGCAATTGTCAATGAAGGAAATAAATCAGTTGCTGCCGGCATGAATCCTATGGATTTAAAAAGAGGAATTGATAAGGCAGTCTCAACTGCTGTTGAGTTTGTAAAGTCCATGAGTGTTCCTTGCAAAGATGATAAAGCAATTGCTCAGGTTGGGACGATATCAGCAAATGGTGATCTTGCTGTTGGTGAAATTATTGCCGAAGCAATGCAAAAAGTTGGAAAAGAAGGAGTAATCACTGTTGAAGAAGGTAGTGGAATAGATAATGAACTAGACGTCGTGGAAGGAATGCAATTCGACAGAGGTTATCTCTCACCTTACTTTGTAACGAATCAAGATAATATGACTACAGAACTTGAGAGCCCTTTAGTCCTCTTGCATGACAAGAAAATTTCAAATATTCGTGAAATGTTACCTCTTCTTGAGTCGGTTGCAAAAGCAGGAAAACCTCTTCTAATTATTGCTGAGGACATAGAAGGTGAAGCACTTGCAACACTTGTAGTCAATAATTTAAGGGGTGTAATGAAAGTTGCTGCATGTAAGGCACCAGGATTTGGAGATAGAAGGAAAGCTATGCTAGAAGATATTGCTATTTTAACTGGAGGTACTGTTATTTCCGAGGAAGTGGGTTTATCCTTAGAGGGTGCAACTGCTGATGACCTAGGTACTGCAAAGAAAGTTGTCCTAAACAAAGATAATACAACTATTATTGATGGTGCTGGTGATCAAAAAGGTATTGAGGCAAGAGTTAATCAGATACGAGTTCAAATTGAGGATACCTCCTCTGATTATGACCGTGAAAAACTTCAGGAGAGGGTTGCAAAACTTGCTGGTGGTGTTGCCGTCATCAAAGTTGGTGCTGGTTCAGAAGTTGAAATGAAAGAAAAGAAAGCTAGAGTTGAAGATGCTTTGCACTCAACAAGGGCTGCTGTTGAGGAAGGAGTTGTTCCTGGAGGAGGAACTGCCCTAGTAAGAGCAATTGAATCATTAGAAAAACTCAAAGGTGACAATGAAGATCAAAATGTTGGTATTAACATTGCCAAAAGGGCACTTGAGTCACCACTAAGACAGATAGCATCTAATGCAGGTGAAGAGTCTTCAGTCATAGTTGCTGAAGTTAGAGATGGTAAAGGTGCTCTTGGTTTTAATGCTGCAACTGGAGAATATGGTGACATGATTGAAATGGGAATATTAGATCCAGCTAAAGTTACAAGAACTGCTCTTCAAGCTGCAGGATCAGTTGCGGGGATGATGATTACAACTGAAGCCATGGTTACAGATATTCCAAAGGATGATTCTGCAAGTCCTGCAATGCCAGACATGGGTGGTATGGGTGGAATGCCAGGAATGATGTAAATGTCGTTCAAATAACATCATACAAGGCAGGTTTATCCTGCCTTTTTTAATCATTTTCCCTTTCAATATTTTCTAATGTTATTGTATCCAAATCTCAGAAGTAATTAGATTTCCGAAAAGTTTTCATTTAATATATATAAAGTTTTAGGAGTAATAATGATTAATTTTAAGAAAGTTCAAGCCCATTGTGACATTCCTTGTGCAGTATATGACCCTTGGCCAGCTCAATATGCTACTTTATCTATTATTAGATTTTTTGATCTTATTAATGAACTTAAATCTGATTTAGAAAACCCTGAAAACCTTGCAAAATTTGTTCGAATTGTTAATCAAAAAGAAGAGCATGCAATTATTGTAAAAGATGAAATATCAACAATTTGGGGAGACTACTTTAAAGCACCTCAGATCGAAAAATATCCTAGTATTCATGATTTGGTTCATTCCATTATGATGGATGCTTCTAAGTGTAAACAAAGCCTTGATCGTCAAAGTGGAGTTGATCTGCTGGAAAAAGTAAATAATTTTGCTGAAATTTATTGGGAGACTAAAGGAGTAAGTACAGAAATGAAAACTGAACACTATGAGCCCAAATTGCCGATCATTCTGCCAGTTCATTCTGACTAACCTATATAAAAATTTGTTTAAAATATTCAGAGTACAAGGTAACAGCATGTTACCTAGTTTTAGACCAAATGACCTTGTTCTATGCTTAAAACTCAAAAAATATAGGATGGGCTCTGTTGTCATAGTAAAAAATAGTGATCATGGACCAATACTTAAAAGAATCAAGGGTATAAGAGATAGTAGGTTAGAAATATCATCGGAAAATAAAGAATATTCCTCAGAAACAACAAAAATAACTTATGATTTAGATGATGTTATTGGAAAAGTTTTATTCAACATATCAAAATTAAACTTTTTTAATTTTAAGCTTTGAAATTGAATTATTATCTATTTGCATTATTTCAAATTGATAGTTGCTAATTTCAATACATAATTTTGATGAAGGAATATCATCAATTTCATTTGAAATTAAACCATTTAAAGTTTTTGAATCTTCCTCAGGTAAGTTCCAACTCATGAAATTATTTAAATCTCTAATTTTGGAGTTCCCATCTGAAATTACTGATCCATCATTCTGAATCTCAAATTCTTTATTTAATTCATCAATGTCATGACTAAACTTTCCAGCTATTTCTAAGAAAATATCCTCCACACTTATCAATCCTTCAATTTCACCATACTCATCCACAACTAGAGCTAAATTTTCATCATCATTTTGAAATTCCCGAAGTTGTTGTGTAAGACTGGTTGTGACTGCAGCAAAATATACCTCCTGTAAGCATTTCTCAAAGTCTGGACTAGATGAAAAATCTTCTTCTAAGATATCAATGAAATTATGGGCATTTTTGATATCAAGCATCCCAAAACAATTTTCAAGATTGTCCTCATATACAGGAAGCATTGAATAGGATGATTTTTCAATGATTTGCTTAATCTCATCAATTGAGTCTTTTGTATTGATTCCAACTATATCTGAGAGAGGAACCATCATATCCTCAACAGTTAATTGATCCATATCTAAGATTGAACTGAGCATAGATTTAAAATCCGAGGATATTTGAGTATTTTTGTCTTCTAAAAGTGTTTTAAGCTCATCAACATTTAAGTTATCTGATTCTTTAGATTTTTTTATGTCTACTTTAAGAAGATTTAGTATTCGAGAACTAAATTGGTTAATTATATAAATGAACGGATTGAGAATTCTTGAAAATTTGTCCAATAGCCAAGAAGATTTTGATGCAAATTCTTCCGGATAAGCAGATGCAGTAGTTTTTGGTGTAATTTCTGAAAAAATTAAAATAATTATTGTTAGCAGTACTGATCCAAGCAAAACTCTACCCTCGAAGAAATTTATCATGATTATAGTCACAATGGCAGACGCAAGAATATTTGCAAAATTATTTCCAACAAGAATCACTGACAATAAGTTATCTGGCCTAGATAGCAATTCAAGAGCACGTTTCGAACTATTACTTCCTTTTTTAACTTTATTTCTAAGTTTTATCTTATTTGAAGCCATCATTCCAGTTTCTGATCCTGAAAAAAATGCAGAAAGAATCAAAAGAAATATCAAAGAAATAGCTAATAGTATAAGAGAGGGTTCTTCTGGCATTAAATGAGACTAAACGTTAACTGCAAAGGCAATAAGAATAAAGATTATAGATACCAAACTATACCTAACTATATATTTTGTTTTGAGATTGTAAAAGCGCATACCAATAAAGGCTGCAGTATAAGTCACCCAAGCAAGTATTGTAAATATTATTTTAATTATTAAGTAATCAGCATTCTTTAGATCTAAGAAAAATCCCGATGCTAATCCAACTGAAAGCATAAAAAGGCTTAGGCCAATAAGCCAAAAAACAGTTTTATACCTTGTCTCAATTGGTATTTGATCATTTTTAGGAGGACTAAGAGATTTGGTCATTCTAATTTTTCTTGTTAAAAGCAATATTTCCAAAAAAGACATAACTAAAACAAGAATAGCAAGACTTGAAAAGAATACATGAAGCCTCAATGCATCTTGACTAGTGAAATTTTCACCAGGCAGAATACCCCAATATTTATTACTTGTTGAGGCTACATCAGGAATTAAAATAGAAAAAAGAATAATTGAAATAGTTGAAGCAATTAGAGCTGAAGATTTATTACGAATGAAAAATCTTAAAACTATAAATAAACTTATACTTAAACCAAGAGAAATGGGAAAGGAAGAAATCATTTAAAGAAATTATACTTTTTTACTACCAAAATCTTCAAGGTTAACCTAAAATACACCAACTAAATTTACAAGTTATTACTTATGGTTATTATTAGACTTTCAAGAAGTGGTGCAAAAAAGAACCCTTACTATTTTATTACTGTGGCTGATTCAAGAAAACCAAGAGATGGTGCTTTTATTGAAAGACTAGGCTTTTACAATCCTCTGGCTCAAGGTCAAGAAGAAGTTCTTAGGATTGATCATAAAAAAATTGATGAATGGATCGCAAAGGGAGCACAACTGAGTGAAAGGGTAAAAAAACTTTTAAAAGATTCAAAGCTTTCCCCTGAAGATTTAGAAAAAAGAAAGGCTAAGAAAAAAGAGAAAGCAGATGCAAAAAAAGCAGCAATTTTAGCTAAGCAGCAAGAAGAGCTTAAAGCAGAAGCAGCAGAAGAAACTCCAGCAGAGGAAGAAACTCCAGCAGAGGAAGAACCTGCAGCAGAAGCAGCAGAAGAAACTCCAGCAGAGGAAGAAACTCCAGCAGAGGAAGAACCTGCAGTAGAAGCAGCAGAAGAAACTCCAGCAGAGGAAGAACCTGCAGCAGGGGAAGAAGAGGTTAATGAAATTTCTTCAGAAGAAGATTCAAAATCAGGTACAGATACTGAATCATCACCAAGTGATAAATAAAATTATTAAAGAATCCGATCTCATCTGTATAGCATCAATTGGAAAACCAAAAGGTTTAAATGGAGAGTTTTTTATAAACTCCTTTTGTTTTCCTCAAGAAAACATTCAAAAATATAATATTTTTTACATGGAAAATAATGTTGCATCATATTTTCAAATGGATTACATAAAGCAACAAAATTCAAAATTTGTTGCTAAATTTAAAGGTATAAATAATAAAGATGAAATTAAAATTCATACCAATACAAAACTTTTTATAGTCAAAGATTTACTTCCATCTCTTTCTTCCAAAGAAATTTATTGGCATGAACTTAAAGGCATGACTGTCATTAATAAAAAAAATGAAATTTTGGGAAAAGTATCTGAAATTAAAAATTTTTCAGAGGATAAAGCTGGAGACATTCTAATAATCAAACCATCCTTGGATTCTATTGATGAGAATTTGAGAAATATTCCATTTTCATCAAAATTTAAGATCAAAAAAGTAAATAAAGAAATTTTTGTTGATTGGGACAAAGATTGGTAGATCTAATGAGATTTAATGTAATTACAATATTTCCCGAAATTTTTGATTCTCTAAAATATGGAGTTATTAGCAATGGATTTAAAAAAAATATTACTTCAATCAATTTATTTAATCCAAGAGAGCATGTGGAGACTGAATATGGATCTATTGATGATTCACCATATGGTGGTGGAGAAGGCATGGTAATGATGCCTGAGCCTCTAAGTAAAACAATTGAGTCTATTCCAAATGTAGGTTTTAGGATCTTATTATCTCCTCAAGGAAAAATAATTGATAACAACCTTATTAAAAGCCTTGCTAAAAAATCAACTTTAACTTTAATTTGTGGAAGATATGAAGGAATAGATGAGAGATTTATAGATTCTTACGTAGATTTAGAAGTTTCAGTTGGTGATTATATTTTAAGTGGTGGAGAATTTGGGGCACTATGCATTATTGATGCAATTTCAAGAATTATTCCAGGTGTTCTAGGGAATCCTGACTCTATTAAAAATGATTCTTTTGAATCAAAGTTATTGAAAGGACCTATCTATACAAGACCTAAAAAATTTCATGATAAAAATGTACCTGAAGTTCTTTTGAGTGGAAATCACAAAGAAATTGAAGACTGGAGACTCTATCAATCTTTAAAAAGAACCTTAGAAAGGAGACCTGATCTGCTTGATGATGTAAAATTATCAAAAAAAGCAAAAAAAGTCTTGGAAGATTTGCGTTCTAAGCTTATCCTATAGCACTTTTAGAGACTAAAATGACAGATGACAATAAAAAAAATAAACCAAGTTTTTTTTCTCGGCTGTTTGGTACATCAGACAAAAAGAATGCAAGTATAGATGTTAAGGCAAAGGAGTCTAAAAAGGAAATTCCTTTAACCAAAGATATACCTACAAAATCAACAGTTTCTAAGATGAAAAAGGCTGACATAGTTGAATTAGCCAAATCACATGGTCTTGAATTAGACATTAAATTAACAAAAGCACTCCTTTTAGAGGCATGGGTTAAACATTTTGAGGAGATTAACTCCACTCCATCAAAGAAATCTCCCGAAGAAGAGTCATTATTAGATGAAACTCCAGTAGAAGGCGAAGCAGCAGAGGCAGTTGAAGAAACTACAATAGAAGCAGTTAAGGAAACTCCAACAGAGGAAGAACCTCCAACAGAAGTAGAAGAAGTAGCAGCTGAAGAAGAGACCCCAATAGCAGAAGAACCAGCAGCAGAAGTAGTAGATGAAGTAGCAGCTGAGGAAGATATCTCCTCAGTGCAAGAACTATCATCTGAAGAAGATACTGTTATAGAAGAATCTGCAGATAGTTCAAATGTTGATAATCAAACAGACACAGAATTGCAAAATGAACCTCCTTCTGATGTTGAGCACTCAGGATCTACAATTGTTGAAAATTTTGAAAAAAAGCAACTAAACAATTCTGTTCCTAGTTTTAGACCTGGAGATACACTTGTGGTATCTGTCAAAGTAAAAGATGGTCAAAGAACAAGACTCCAAAACTTTGAGGGTGTTGTAATGTCTATTAAAAAAAGAGGCCTTAATTCTTCATTTATTGTTAGAAAAATTTCCAGTGGTATTGGAGTGGAAAGAACGTTTCAATTACATAGCCCTTTGATTGACTCAATTACTGTAAAAAGAAAAGGTGATGTTAGAAAAGCTAAACTTTTCTACTTAAGAGATAGATCTGGAAAATCTGCAAGAATTAAAGAAAGACTCGATTAAGATGAAAAATAATCTTAAGAAGGATAAAAAAGTTATTTCCTTCTTAAACTCATTGCTATTTGAAAAAAATTTGTCCAGACATACAATTTCTGCTTATGAGTCCGACCTTTATCAGTTTCTAAATTGGTCAATAAAGAATCATGGTGTTTCTTATAAAACAATTAAGAAAGTTCATCTAAATAATTTTATAAAATACTTATCATCTTTGAATTTGAAAAGTTCAACTATAAATAGAAAGATTTCCTCATTAAAAGCGTTTTTTTTATATTTAGTAAAGAAAAAAATAATTAGTCAAAATCCACTTACTGATCAGCTATTGCCTAAAATGGAAGCATCACTTCCAAAATCTATTTCCGAACAAGAAGTCGATCAACTTCTCAATAGCCCTGACTTATCAAGTTTTACAGGTTTAAGAGACAAGGCAATGCTTGAATTATTATATGCAACAGGTATAAGAATTTCTGAACTGGTGAATATTGAATTTCCAGATATTGATATGGATCGGATGGTAATAAAAGTATTTGGGAAAGGATCCAAAGAAAGACTTGTACCCTTCAATGAGACTGCACATTCCTCTTTAGTTTTTTATCTTCAGGAAAGACAAAACAACAAAAAGTTTTCTGCAATTAAAAAATTTTTTGTTAATGGAAGAGATGCGGGCATAACGAGACAAGGACTTTGGCATAGAATTAAATTTTATCTTAAAAAGATAGATTTAAGTTATGATGTTTCCCCTCATACCCTGAGACATGCTTTTGCCACTCATTTACTTAACAGAGGTGCAGATTTACGATCTGTTCAGATTTTGCTTGGACACAGTGACTTATCAACCACCCAAATATATACTCATATTGCTAAACAAAGATTGGGTGAGTTGATTAAAAAACATCATCCTAGGGGTTAATTATGAAAAATTTGTTTCTTGTGTTTGCTTTCATTGCTTTCGGCATATTTGCTGAAAAAGATGATATGCAAGATCTAGTAAATAAGATAAATCTAATCCTACCTGATGGAATTAAAGTCCAGGATATCTCTTTTTCAGATGAGAGGAATTTATATGTTATAAATGTTGGAGATATTCAACCTATTTATATGCTCCCAGATGGAGAACATGTCATATTGGGTGATATTTTTAATATTTCTGAGGGTGAAGCTCAAAGCACCACTGAAAAAGACAAAGATATTTTTCGAAAGAATAAATTAAATATATCAAATTTAGAAACTATTGATTTTTTGGCAAAAAAAGAAAAATACTCTTTGACTGTTTTTACTGATGTTGACTGTGGTTACTGTCGAAAGTTTCATAATGAAATTGATCAATATAATAATCTAGGAATTTCTATAAAATATCTTGCATTTCCAAGGGCAGGAATTGGTTCTGAATCATATACAAAAATGGTTTCTGCCTGGTGTTCTGATCAAGCTGATTTATCGATTACATTACTTAAAGATAATAAGTCAATCCCCTCAAACTCCTGCGAAAACTCAGTTGCTGAACAGTTCGAATTAGGAAGAACATTAGGGATTACTGGTACACCAGCATTAATTACTCAATCAGGAAAATTACTTCCTGGATATGTACCTGCCCAAGAATTATTGATGCTACTACAAAAGTAAAATGAAGAAATTAAAGATCGGAATTTGTGGTTGGGGAACCGTAGCAACTGCTCTATATAAATGTATAGAAGCTAATTCTGAATATATACAACAAAAAAAGAATTTAGATATTGAAGTTGTGGTCATTGGAGCAAGAAGAGATAATCCAGATTGCGATCCAAAAGGTACAAATGTTGAAAGAGATATTTACAATGTTTTAAATCATGATATTGATGTTCTAATTGAATTAATTGGTGGCATATCCGATGCGAAAAAATTAATTTCTGCTGCTATGGAAAAGGGTATTCATGTTGTAACTGCTAACAAAGCAGTTATTTTTAGTCATGGTGATGAGCTAAGATCTATTGCAGCAAATAAAAAAGTTCATCTATTATTTGAGGCATCGGTCTGTGCTGGAACACCAATTATTGATTTACTTGAGAATCATCTTTCTGGAAATAAAATCTCATCAGTTAAAGGAATGCTGAATGGCACCACAAACTTCATTTTATCTGAGATGGAGGAAGGAAAGAGTTTTGATTCCAGTTTGGATTTTGCCAAACGAAGTGGTTATGCTGAAGCTGACCCATCATTTGATATTGACGGGATTGATGCAGCTCATAAAATAGCTATACTCTCAAGTCTAGTTTTTAATACTCCTTTACCACCATCAGATTTTTTTATTGAAGGAATAACCAATATCAATTCCGAGGTTGTTCAAGCTGCTGAGTCAATTGGATTCTCTATCAAGCATATCGCATCTGCTTCCAGAGAAAATGGAAATGTATTTATTAGGTCTAATCCAGCTTTGGTTAAAAAAGACTCATATTTTTCAAATCTAAAAAATGTAAGAAATGGATTGGAGGTTGAAACTGAGATGATTGGATCTCTGAATTTATCTGGTTCAGGTGCAGGTGGTAATGCTACAGCAGCTGGAGTGATTGCAGATTTATTAAGAATTTCGCGAGAAAAACCTCGGCACTTCATCTCTAATAAATTACCAAAATTAAAAGAAAAATCTATTCAAGATATGGATTTTTGTTTTTTCTTTCTTTTGTCCTGCAAAAAATATTCAGATACAACCAAGCTACTCTCAAAGATTCAGGAGTTAGATTTCGATCTTGAAAATCTTACACTAAGAAATTTTGATTCAAAACATCAGATTTACTTTACAACATCCAAAATCAACATGATTAAGCAAATTGAATTAGAGTCAACCTTAAAAAATCTTGGATTTCAGATCACAAATATTATGAGAATAGAAACTTAATATGCTTTTCAGAAGCACAAGAGGGCAGGATTGTCATAAAACATTTGAAGAAATTTTACTTGCTGGTCTAGCATCCGATGGCGGACTTTTTATTCCGGAGAAGTGGCCACAAGTAGATTTGAAAGCAATTAAAAAATGCAAAAGTTTTGTTGAAATTGCCCATCACATAGTCCCTTTATTTACCGATTCTTCATACACACAAGAAGAAGTTAAAGAAATAGTGGAATCCACCTGGCACGATTTTAAAAGTAAAAATCTAATTGAAATACATAATTTTGATAACAACGTCTTTGTTGCTGAATTATTTCATGGTCCAACTGCAGCTTTTAAAGATTTTGGTTTACAACTATGTGCAGCATTTTTTAATACTGCCCTTAAAAAAAAGAAAAAGACAGCAATTGTTTTAGGAGCAACATCTGGTGATACGGGCTCAGCTGCGATTGATGCTTGTAAACATTATGACTCCATAAAAACCTTCATTTTATTGCCAAAAGGAAATATGACAGAAATTCAACGAAGACAAATGACAACGGTTGATCAAAGTAATGTTTGTGTAATTGATATAGACGGTACTTTTGATGACTGTCAAGATATTGTCAAGTATGCTTTTCAATCAAAACAATTCTTACGACCAAATCAGGAGTTATTAGCAGTAAATTCAATAAATTGGGTTCGAATTATTGGTCAAATTTGTTATTACTTTTTTATTGCAATGAAGATCAATCAATTTTCAAAACCATTAAATTTTTCTATCCCAACCGGTAATTTTGGAAATGTTTTTGCATGTTATTCAGCTTATAAAATGGGCTTGCCAATTAATAAAATTCTCATTTCCGTTAATAAGAATGATATTCTCCATAAGTTCTTTGACAAAAATGATTACTCTAAGACTAGTGTTCATGAAACTCTTTCTCCGAGCATGGACATTACAGTTGCAAGTAACTTTGAAAGACTAATTTTTGATTTTTTCCTGAATTCAAATCCAATCAAATGCAAGGAGTTATTTGATAATTTTCCAAATTCAAGCATTAGTTTTTCACACAATGCCTGGCAAAATGCAAAGCAACTTTTTCATAGTGTCAGCATTTCTGATGATAGGACGATATCAATCATTAGTAAAATTTATAAAGATTTTGATTATCTAGTTGATCCGCATACTGCAGTGGGTATGGCAGCTACGTCTCTCTTCACAGATGTGAACCTTGGAACTACTGTTGTTCTTGCAACTGCTCATCCAGGAAAATTCCCAGATACGATGAAACTTTCTGGCATTAGCAATATTCCAACTCATCATAAACTTTCAGGCCTTTTAGAAAAAAAAGAAAAATCTGTTTCATTGGAAGCCAACAAAGACAAGGTCTTAAGATTTATTGCAGACAATAATTTATGAAATTAGATATTTTTGAATATCATTCTTTTTGTTCCACTGATTATCTCGGTAATCCAGCAGGTGTATGTTTTGTTGAGAAACTCAATGATATTCAAATGCAAATAATTGCAACTAAAAATAATTTTTCTGAGACTGCTTTTATTTCAAGACTGCCAAAAAGTAATGAATTTCGTATAAGATTTTTTACACCAAATATTGAAATTGATTTGTGTGGACATGCAACAGTGGCTGCAGCAAGATTTCTTTTTGAAAATTATGAAATAAATAAAGTTACTTTTCATGCAAATAAGACTCAGTTACTTTGTAATATTCAAGAGAATGAAGTCTCCTTACTGCTTCCTAAACAATCAATAAGAAAATCTAATCCAACAACTGAAATCCAAAATGTACTTGGTTCAGAGTGTATAGATTTTTACGAAACAGAAATTCATTACATTGGTGTGATGAAGTCGTTTAAGTCTCTCATCAATTGGAAAAATGATTTTTACAACTCTGGTCCTTATGAAAAAGATCAGTTAATTCTTACTTCAGAAAATAAAGATTATGATTATGCATTAAGAATGTTTGGATCAAAAAAACTTGGTGTTAAAGAGGACCCAGTTACTGGCAGTGCTCAACCTCCACTTTTTGAGTATTGGTCACAAATTAAAAATAAGAGTAAATACTTGACGGCTTACCAAGCATCGCATGAAGGAGGTATTTTAAAGGTTTCAAACAATATTAAAGGTATTCATATTAAAGGTGAGGTAAAATTAATAAAACACTTTATACAAAACATATAAATGGATTCTTCAGAACTTAAACTAAAACTTCAAGAACTAATGTCCACTCTTGAGGACATCAGGGGGTATCTTTGACGTTGAAAGTAAGGCAGATGAATTAAAAAATATTGAATTATCTCTCACCCAAGAAGAAATCTGGTCCAATTTAGAAAAATCTACTGAATTAAATAAAAGGAAGTCTCAGATAGAAAGATCATTAGAACCTTTTTATCAATCTGAGACACAAATTGAAGATTCTAAAATGCTTTTAGACATTGCAGAAGAAGAAAACGATATACAAACCATAAGTGATATAGCAAATGATATTTCTAAACTTGAAAACACAATCAAAGATTTAGAATTTACCAAGTTGTTCCGCAATAAAATGGATGCCTCAAATGCTTATATTGATATCCAATCAGGATCTGGAGGCACTGAAGCACAAGATTGGGCTGAAATGTTGAGTAGAATGTATTCAAAATGGGCTGATAGTAGGGATTTTAAGGTCTCAGTTGCAGAGACATCTCCCGGAGACGTTGCCGGTTTAAAATCATGCTCAATGCTGATTGAAGGTGACTATGCTTATGGGTGGCTTAGATCTGAAACTGGAGTCCATCGCCTTGTTCGCAAATCTCCATTTGATTCAGGCAATAGGAGGCATACTTCTTTTGCATCCGTATTTATTTCTCCTGAAATCGATGATCAGATTGAGATTGAACTGAATAATAGCGATATTAGGGTTGATACTTATAGAGCTTCTGGAGCTGGTGGACAGCATGTAAACAAAACAGACTCTGCTGTCCGTCTTACTCATATACCAACTGGCCTAGTTGCACAGTGTCAAAGTGATAGATCTCAACATAAAAATAAAGAAAATGCATTGAAACAGCTCAAATCTAAGCTTTACGAGTTAGAATTACTAAAACAAAAAGAAGAGCAACAAAAATTAGAAGAGAGTAAATCAGATATTGGTTGGGGCAGTCAAATTCGTTCTTATGTTCTTGATCAATCTAGAATAAAAGATTTAAGAACTAATTATGAAACAGGCAATACTTCTGCTGTTCTCAATGGTGAACTTGATGAATTTATGAAAGCTTCTTTAAAAAAAGGTTTTTAAATGACTGATGACAAAAAAAATATTGAAAATACAATCTTAGAGGAAAGAAGACAAAAACTGGAACAGCTTCGTGATAAAGGTGATGCCTATAGCAACTCTTTCAAACCTAAAAATACTGCAAAAGCAATAATTGAAGCTTTTGGAGAGAAGACAAAGGATGAGCTTGTATCAGAGAAAGTAAAAAATATTTCAATTGCGGGAAGGATCGTTCTCAAAAGAGTTATGGGCAATGCAAGCTTTGCAACATTACGAGATGGTTCTGGAGATATTCAGATTTATGTTTCTAAAAATAATATCGAAGAGTCAATTTATGCCGATTTTAAAAGTTGGGATCTTGGAGACATAATTGGTGTATCTGGCTCATTATTTAGAACAAAAACAGATGAACTCACACTTGAAGTTTGGGATTTAGAGATGATCACTAAATCATTGAGACCAATGCCTGAAAAATTTCAAGGACTCAAAGATATTGAAGCAAGATATAGACAAAGATATCTTGATCTTATGTCTAACAAACAAACAAAAGAAACTTTTATCAAAAGAACTAAAATTATTGATTCTATAAGATCAAAAATGAATGAAAAAGACTATCTTGAAGTCGAAACTCCAATGATGCACCCCATTGCAGGTGGCGCTGTAGCAAAACCCTTTGTAACAACTCATAATGCGCTGGGAAGAGAGTTATATCTGCGCATTGCACCCGAACTTTATCTTAAAAGATTGTTAGTTGGTGGATTTGATAAGGTTTATGAAATTAATAGAAGTTTTCGAAATGAGGGATTATCCACAAGACATAATCCAGAATTTACTATGCTGGAGTGGTACGAAGCTTTTGCAAGTATGCAAGATCAAATGGATTTGACTAAAGAAATTATCGAAAATGCTGCTTACGCAATTGGAGTTGAAAAGATATTGATGTGGGGAGATTTAGAGATAAACCTTGAAAATTTCTCTTACCAAAAACTTACAGATTTAGTCTTGCAACATAACCCTAAAATCTCAAAAGAACAAATTAATGATAAAAATGTACTATTGAATTATACAAATGAATTAAACCTAAAGATTGAAGAAAGTTGGGGATATGGAAGATTATTATTAGAGATTTTTGAGTCAACTGTTGAAGATAAACTTATTGATCCTACATTTGTAACAGAATATCCCATTGAGGTATCTCCTTTATCTCGAAGAAGTAATGAAAATCCAGATTTTGCTGACCGTTTTGAATTATTTATAGGTGGAAAAGAATTTGCCAATGGGTTCTGTGAGCTGAATGATCCAGATGATCAAGCTTTAAGATTTAAGGAGCAGGTTGAAGCAAAAAAATCCGGGGATTTTGAGGCAATGGATTACGACGCAGATTACATAACTGCCTTGGAGCACGGCATGCCTCCAGCTGTTGGTGTTGGATTGGGCATTGACCGTCTGGTGATGTTACTCACCAATCAATCATCTATCAGAGACGTCTTACTTTTCCCACAATTAAAGAATTAGTTAAGGTTTATATTAAACTCTAAAATGTTTACGGAGTATTCTTGTCTAAATAAATCATCGTTATATATAGATTTGTCAGGATATGTCTCAATACTTTTTGTAAATGCTTTAATTGATAAAAATTCATTATCATCATAAATTTTTATTCCGTTTACATAATTATTTTTATCAAGATTTAAAATTGAAAGTGAGTTTTGATTGCTTCCGGTTTGCATCATAATGGCTAATATTACTCCAGCACCCAGATAGGGCAAAAAGTCTTTAGCTACTTCATCTCCGGTATCCTTTATATGCTCTAAAACAGGACAACTTCCACCTTCACAATGATCAGCAATAACAAATGATGGCATTAAAAAAAGGCTTATAAGAAATTTTTTCATAATTTTTTAGACAAAAGCATATAAGAAAAGTTCACCACCTATATTTATCAAAATTTTCTGGATTAGCCCAACCCTCAGGATTATTCCAGTTCCTTTTATTATTATAGGTCTTTAAATTATAACTAAAACAAAAAAATAAATCTTCATCAAATTCATTGACTAACCCTAAGCGCAACAGCATATCTCGTTGCTGAGAGTCAGTAGAAAAAATAACAAGTTTCTGTGAAAGAGTATTTTTTATTTTTCCAATATTTTCTGCAGTTGGATTTATATCAGGCAAAATTATAAAAATATCATGTGGGCACATGAAAGAGTTAATTTCAGGATAGACTGAAAAGTCTTCGAGTTTATTACCTAAAGTTTGTAATAATGCAGAAGCATTTAAACTTGTAATCAATCCAAGGGAATTAATTTTTTCACCCTCTATAATTGAATCGATAAAGTCAGATAAGTTTTTTGAAACAAATTCTGTGATCATTTTAAAGAAGATCTTGAACAGCAGATTTTTCATCAATCAACTCTTGTACCGATTGACTTAATCTTTGTTTGCCACCATCACTTAAAGATAAATCTCTGATAATTTCTATTTTACCACTGCTTAAAGTCATTAAGGGAAAACCACAAATCAGTCCCTCAGGTACGTCATATGCACCATCACTCATAATTGCAGCACTAAAACAATCACCACTTAAAGTAGGGTTTTCACAAGCATGAATAGTATCAATTGCAGCTTTAGCTGCAGAGGTTGCTGAGGATGCTCCTCTGGCATCAATTACTGCTTTACCTCTTTGTTGGACTGAAGGAATGAAAGAATTCGAAAACCAATCTAAATCTGAGATTGCCTCTTTAACAGAAGAGTTTTTATATAAGGCATTCTCAAAATCAGGATACATTGTTGGGCTATGATTACCCCAAATAACCATTTTTGAAATTTCTGAAACATTACAGTTTATTTTTTTTGCTAACATCGATTTTGCTCTGTTTGAATCAAGCATTGTCATAGCCATCCAAGTTTGGTCTTTATTATTTGCCGCATTCATACCGATTAAAGCATTTGTATTAGCAGGATTTCCAACAACAAGAACTTTTGCTTCATTTGCTCCATAGTTACCAATTGCTTTTCCTTGATCTACAAAAATACCTCCATTAATTTTTAATAAATCTGATCTCTCCTCAATTTTTTTTCCTTTATAGACAATACCTCTAGGAATACTTCCCACAAGTAAAAACCAATTTCCATTATGTGAGGCTGCTGAAAAGTCGTCATAAATATCTATAGATCCTAAATGGGGAAAATATGAGTCATCCAATTCCATTGCAAGACCCTCTAGTTTTTCAACAACTTGAGGTATTTCTACAAGTGAAAGATTAACAATAGTATCTTTAAAAAGATTACCATCAATTAATCGTGGTATTAGCGAATATCCTATTTGACCTGCGGCACCTGTTACAACAACATTAATCTCTTTTTTCATGAATTCCTCATTAGTAATATGACTCATATTATAAAACTTAAAATCATAATCAAACACAAAAAACTTTTTTCTTGTTAAAATTAACAGTGGAGGGAGTTAATGAAGAGTGATTTAGTTTTTGAATCAAATATTCATAGGGGATTCTTACCAGAAGAGCATCCACTAAAATACATAAATTATGACGTTAAAACTGAATTTCTCTGTGAAATTACAAAAGAATTACCAAAACTCTTACTGACAGGTTCACTTGCAAAGACTATTGAAAAAATCCCAAAAAACTTCTTTGATTTTTCAGATCTTATTAGTGCAAATGAAGAACAGAAATTACGTTGCCTTAATTCAAAACTTTCTTTTATTGCTCATGGGTATATTTACTCCGAAAATAAACCAAAAAGTATTTTACCTAGATCAATTTCTTCTCCATGGATAAAAGTTTCTAAGTATCTAGGGAGACCTCCAGTATTGAGTTATGCAAGTTACTGTCTTGATAATTGGTATTTATTAGATTCAAAGCAACCAATTTCACTTGACAATGTTGCTTTGATTAATAATTTCTTGGGTGGTGTTGATGAAGACTGGTTTGTCACCATTCATGTTTGTATCGAAGATGCCGCAGCTCCAGCAGTAAAATCAGCTTTTGAAATAGTATCGGAAACAAATAAAACAAATATTTTGCAACATCTTAAAATTATTCAGACTTCCTTAAAAAAAATGAATGAAATTTTTGATAGAATGCCTGAAAAATGTGATCCATATATCTATTATCACAGAGTAAGGCCTTATATTTTTGGTTGGAAAAATAACCCTGATTTACCTAAAGGACTTATTTACAAGGGGTTTTTTAATGCTAAACCGCAACAATTTAGGGGTGAGACTGGAGCACAAAGTTCAATCATACCTCTTTTGGACGCTTTATTTGCTGTCAAACATAAAAAAGATTCGTTAAGGGATTATCTTGAAGAAATGCTACTATACATGCCCCCATCTCACCGAGAATTGATTGCATCTGTGAAAAAAGATTCGAAGATTTTAGAATATTCTAATTCTTCACAAACTATTAGGAACAAAATGAATGAATGCTTGGATGAGATGACCAAGTTTCGCTCGCAACACATTAAGTATGCCAATGACTATATTCATGCACAATCGAGGAATCCTAAATATTTTTCATCAGGAGGATCAACTATTAGGGGGACTGGCGGTACTCCATTTATGAGGTATCTTAGGAAGCATAGAGATGAAACAAGAGAATCAATTAAAAATTAGGTAGGAGAATTATGTCTATAAGATTCGACGAAAAAGTTGTAATAGTAACAGGTGCCGGTGGAGGTCTTGGAAAAGAACATGCTCTTGAGTTTGCAAAAAGGGGTGCAAAAGTAGTGGTAAATGATCTTGGTGGATCTGTTGATGGGAGTGGAGCAAGTGACTCTGCAAAAGAAGTGGTTGAGTTGATCAAATCCCAAGGAGGTGAGGCATTTGCAAGTGGAGCTAGTGTCACTGATCTAAGTGCAGTAAAAGCTATGATTGCAGAGACTCTAGAAACGTGGGGTAGAGTAGATATTTTGGTGAATAATGCAGGTATTTTAAGAGACAAGAGTTTTCATAAGATGTCTGTAGAAGACTTCAATTTAGTCATGCAAGTACATTTTGAGGGCACTCTAAACTGTACACATACTGTCTTTCCTGTCATGAGAGAGCAGGCATTTGGAAGGATCATTTTTACAAGTTCATCTAGTGGTGTATTTGGTAACTTTGGTCAATCGAATTATGGATCGGCAAAAATGGCTATGATTGGATTAATGAATACCCTTAAAATCGAGGGTCAGAAATATAATATTCATTCAAATGCCATAACTCCCGTTGCATTCACCCGCATGACTGATGGTTTAATACCTGCAGACATAGGCAAAAATCTTCAACCGGAGTATGTCACTCCAGCAGTTATCTTTCTTGCAAGTGAAGATGCTCCTAATGGTGCAATTATTTCAGCTGGAGCTGGTGTGTTTTCTAGAATCTTCATTCATGAAACTAAAGGTCTTTCACTTGGAATGGGAAGTGACATGACTCCTGAGAATATTGCATTAAATTGGGAAGAAATTTCAGATATGGAAGGTGCTCAGGCCCTCAATAGTGGGCCCGAACAGTCATTAAAGATTTTTGAGTTACTCAATAAAAGTGAATAGGATCTAGAATTCCAAACCACCACCAACTTGGTATTCAGTCACTCTGGTTTCAAAAAAGTTTTTCTCTTTCCTTAAGTCCATGATTTCTGACATCCAAGGAAAAGGATTTGTTACTCCTGCAAACTCTGGCTCTAGACCAATTTGAACTAATCTTCTGTTGGCAATGAATTGTAGGTACTCTTCCATTTGTTTTGCATTCATACCCAGAACACCTCGAGGCATAGTGTCCCTTGCATAATCTATTTCAAGAAGGGTACCTTCAAGAATCATTTTTGCTGCTTCAGCTTGCATTTCTTCATCCCAAAGATGTGGGTTTTCAATTTTAATTGCATTAATGAGATCAATACCAAAATTAACATGCATTGACTCATCTCTTAAGATATATTGAAACTGCTCTGCGGTTCCAGTCATCTTATTCCGATTTCCCATTGAAAGAATTTGAGTGAATCCACAGTAAAAGAAAATACCCTCAAGAACACAATAAAACGCAATTAAATTCTTTAATAGCAATTTATCAGTTTCTTCTGTCCCTGTTGTAAATTTAGGATCTTCAATCTCTTTTGTATACTTTAGCCCCCATGCAGCCTTTTTAGCTACACTTGGTATCTCACGGTACATATTAAATATTTCACCTTCATCCATAGATAGTGATTCAATAACATATTGATAAGCATGGGTGTGTATTGCTTCTTCGAATGCTTGACGGAGGATATACTGCCGGCATTCAGGATTGGTTATTAATCTATAAAGAGCAAGAACAAGATTATTTGCAACAAGTGAATCTGCTGTTGAAAAGAAACCAAGATTTCTTTTAACTATTCTTCGCTCATCATCTGTAAGCCCTTCTTCAGATTTCCACAAGGCAATATCGCTAGTCATGTTAACCTCTTGTGGCATCCAATGATTTGCACTACCGTCAAGATATTTACCCCAAGCCCAATCATATTTCATGGGCACTAGTTGATTTAAATCTGCACGACAATTAATTAGGGCTTTTTCATCAACCTCAACTCTTCCTGCCATCCCTTCAAGTTCTTCTTCTCCAGCAGTAGTATCTAATGCATCAAGTGACTTACGGGCTTCCTCCGCCCGACTTCCTGCCTCTAATTTTGCCTTTGGTTGGGCTGGCTGTTGAGGTTGTACTTCCTCTTTAATTGATTCAACAACTTTCTTTTCTATTTCTTTTGAAACCTCTGGTTTTTTAACCTTGGTTTCTGTTTCATTAAAATCATCCCAATTTAACATTTTTTACTCCTTTAAATTTTTATTGACATGCCTCACAATCTGGATCATCTAATGAGCATGCAGATGGCACAGGAGCAGGTTCTCCCATACTTTGTGCATTAGCATCACTGATTTTAGCTTCCACTTTGTTGAGTGCTCTGTTTTCGATTGTTGATTTCTCTGTGGATGTAGCACCCATAGACCTTAAATAGTAGGTTGTTTTGAGACCTAATAACCATGCCATCCTGTAGGTAATATCTAATTTTTTCCCACTTACATTAGAAATATATAAGTTTAAGGACTGTGCTTGATCTATCCATTTTTGCCTTCTGCTTGCTGCTTCCACAATGTATTTTGGTTCAACCTCAAAAGCTGTTTTAAACATTTCTTTTATATCATCTGGAATTCGACCAATTTGTTGCAGACTTCCATCTCTATATTTCAGGTCATTAATCATGACATCGTCCCACAGATTCTGCTCTTTCAGTGTGTTGACTAAGTGAGGATTAACTATGGTGAATTCTCCTGACAAGTTGGATTTTACATAAAGATTTTGATAGGTAGGCTCAATGGACTGAGTTACTCCTGTAATGTTTGATATTGTTGCTGTCGGTGCTATTGCCATTACATTTGAATTTCTCATGCCTTGGTTTAAGACTTTCTTTCTTAGTGTTTCCCAGTCAAGTGTTTCTGATTCATCAACCTTAAGATAGTCTTCACCCCTTTGTTCTTTTAGTATTTTGATTGAGTCTTTAGGCAAGATACCTTGACTCCAAAGAGAACCTTCATAAGTTTTGTACGAACCTCTCTCTTTTGCTAAGTCAGATGAGGCATTGATGGCATAGTAACTAATAAGCTCCATGCTTCTATCAGCAAATTCTATAGCTTCTTCGGAGTTATAAGAAATACCTTGCATGTACAAAGTATCTTGGAATCCCATGAGTCCGAGTCCAATAGGTCTGTGCTGAAGATTTGAGTTCTCTGAGGTATCGACAGAGTAGTAATTAATATTAATTACATTATCAAGCATGCGAATAGCCGTTGTTACAGTTGCTTTTATTTTCTCCTCATCTAACTTTCCATCTAACATATGCTGTTTGAGGTTTACTGAACCTAGATTACAAACAGCAATCTCTTCTCCAGCAACGGTGTTAAGTGTTATTTCAGTGCAAAGGTTGGATGAATGAACTACCCCTGTATGTTGCTGGGGTGATCTTAAATTGCATGGATCTTTAAATGTCATCCACGGATGACCTGTTTCAAAGAGCATTGTAAGCATTTTTCTCCACAAGTCAGATGCCTTTACTGTTTTATATTGGTTTAATTTTTGTTCGGCTGCCATTACTTCGTAGGCAAGATATCTTTCTTCAAATTCTTTACCAACTAAATCATGAAGATCGGGTGTTTCTCCGGGTGAGAACAATGTCCAATCTTCATCATTTTGAACTCTTTTCATAAAAAGGTCAGGAATCCAATTTGCTGTATTTGTATCATGAACTCTCCTTCTGTCATCACCAGTATTTTTCTTCAGTTCAAGAAACTCTTCTATATCTAGATGCCAGGTTTCAAGGTAAGAGCACATTGCACCTTTTCTTTTGCCCCCTTGGTTTACTGCTACAGCTGTGTCATTTGCAACTTTTAAAAAGGGAACAATGCCTTGACTCTCACCATTTGTTCCTTTGATATATGACCCCAATGCTCTGACCGGAGTCCAGTCATATCCCAAACCACCAGCCCATTTTGAAAGCATTGCCATATCACCATAGGCAGAGAAAATACCCCTGAGGTTATCGGGCACAGTAGAAAGATAGCAAGATGAAAGCTGTGGTCGTTTTGTACCTGAATTAAATAGGGTAGGTGTAGAACTCATATAATCAAAGCCTGACAAGAGGTTATAGAATTCAATCGTTCTTTTCTCTCTTTCTTTTTCTTCTATAGCAAGACCCATTGCAACACGCATGAAAAATACTTGAGGGAGTTCATATCTTATTTTGTTAGAGTGAATGAAATATCTATCGTAAAGCGTTTGTATTCCTAAATATGTGAATTGGTTGTCTCTTGTATGATCGATAGCTTGCCCGAGTTGTTTGAGATCATAGTTCTTCAATTCTGGATCTAGAATCTCAAGTTCAATACCCTTATCAATGTATTTAACAAGTGCTTCAGGATAGTAATTTTCCATATCTGCATATGTTGCTTCTTCTGCAATGCCTAGAAATTCCAATGCCTCGTTTCTAATTTGATCCATGAGTATACGTGCTGTAACGAATGAGTAGTTTGGCTCTTTTTCTACTTTGGTTCTGGCAGTCATTATTAGGCTGGTTCTCATGTCAGAAACAGAAACCCCGTCGTAGAGGTTGCCTAATGATTGTTCTAAAACTTCCTTGGGGTCAACATCATCAAGACCTTCGCAAGAATCAGTAATTATTTTTGCAAGTCTTTTGATATCTAATGGTACTGTTGTTCCATCTTTTTTTGTGACTTTTAGATCTGTCTCTGTTTCGATTGATATCGTTGGTTTTTCAACCGGACCTCTTTTTTTTGCTCTTTCTTCTCTGTATAAAATATATCTTTTTGCAACTGAGTGTTCTTCTCTTCTCATTAACTGTAATTCAACCTGATCTTGAATTTCTTCTATGAATAGTGTTCCTCCTGACGGCATTCTTTCTTGGTATATCTCCACAATGCCCTCTGTAAGCTCTTGGACTTTTTCATGTATTCGTTCACTACTTGCTGCATTTCCTGATTCTGCTGCTAAGAATGCTTTAGTAATTGCAATTTCAATCTTCTCTTTTTCGAAAGGAACATTTTTACCATTCCTTTTTACAACTCTTAACTTTCCTGGTGCAAATATACTCAGATCTTCACTTTGTTCTGCTGGCATATTTATTGTTTTTTCCTCTTTTACTTCGTTTTTTTCCATACTTCTTCTCTTCCAATTAAGGAACTTTTTCTTATCTGGGGTGAGGTTAAGTTTTTTGTTGTTTTTCTATAACCTGAAACCATGATAATCAATGTGGATAAGAAATCAAGCAAAAAAACACAATATATTGTGAATTTTTTCAATTTATGCACTATATGCTGTGTATACGGTGTTAGGGCAGTGTAAAAAAATAGTTGATAAGATGTGGATAAATGTAACAATGTGACAATGAAATACATTCTATCGGTCGATCAGGGAACAACAAGCTCCAGAGCAATAATTTTTGATGAAAATCAGAAAGTTATTGCAGAATCACAAAGAGAGTACGAGCTTTCATACCCAAAAGATGGTTGGGTTGAAGCAAATCCCAGAACTATATTGGACACAGTGAAAGAGGTCATAAATGAAGTGCTGACAACAACAGGAGTCAAGGTTGCATGTTGTGGCATTACAAATCAACGCGAGTCGGTTGTTGTATGGAATAAACACACTGGTGAAGAAGTTTACCCTGCGATAATTTGGCAAGATAGAAGGACAAGTGAGTTTTGTCGGAGTCTCGCATTAAAGAAGCCAAAATTTGAGAAACAACTCAGACAGAAAACTGGGCTTTTACTTGATCCATATTTTTCAGCAACAAAAATTCAATGGATTCTAAAAAATGTTTCAGGTGCGATGAAATTAGCTCAAAAAGGAGACCTATGTTGTGGAACGATTGATAGTTTTCTAGTCTGGCACTTAACTGAAGAAAATAATCATCTTACGGATGTATCAAATGCATCAAGAACAATGCTTATGGACATTAGAAGTTGCCAATGGGATCAAGAATTACTCAGAGAGTTTGACATACCAGAAAGCATGCTTCCTGAAATAAAAAATAATGATTACAATTTCGGCACAATAAAATCTAATCACTCTTTTCCAATTACAGGTGTAATAGGCGATCAACAAAGTGCGTTATTTGGCCAAGACTGTCTTTCCTTAGGGGACATGAAGATAACTTTTGGTACTGGTTGCTTTTTAATGGTTAATACTCTAAAAGAAATTGTATACTCTAAATCAAATTTACTTACCACAGTTGGTTATCAAATTGGAAGCAATAAAGAATCCACATTTTCAGTTGAAGGAAGTATTTATTCGGCTGGTTCAGCAATACAATGGTTAAGAGATGGTTTGAAGGTATTTGATAACACTAAACACAGTGAGAATTTTATTAACTCTAACTTCGATTCAGGTGGAGTAAAATTTGTACCAGCATTCACTGGTCTTGGAGCTCCACATTGGAACTCGAGCATACGAGCAAGTTTTCAAGGCATCCAAAGGGATACAAGCATAAATGATCTTGTTACATCTGTATTTAAATCAATATGTTTTCAAACACGAGAGATTGTTGAAGCATTAAACATAGACGGTATTGAGGTTAACAAGTATAGGGTTGATGGTGGAATGATAAAAAATAACCTTTTTCTTCAAATGCTTTCAGATACCCTAAATAAAGAAATTATTATCCCAAATTTTGTTGAATCTACTGCTTTGGGTGCTTATAAAATGGCATGTGTTGGATCTAAAATTTCTCTTGAGGGCCAAAAGTCCTATTCAATAACCAGCCCAAATCAAGAAAGGGTTACTTTTATGGATATTGAGTATAAAGACTGGAAAAAGAACTTAAAAAACCTTATTTCAATTCAAGACTAATACCTTTGTTCTTGATTTTAATCATATTGATTTTTTCTAATGGAAAAGAAACTTGCTGATGTGATGCAACAATTACAAGTAAATTTTTCTCAAGTGCAGCATCTACGATAAGCTTTGAAATCTTATCGATATTTTCTTTATCTTGATTAGAGAATGGTTCATCCATTAAAAGAATTTGCGGCTTGGCTGCCAGTGATCTTGCAATAGCAATGCGCTGCTGTTGACCACCAGAAATAAGATGTGGATAAGTTTGAAGGTGCTCCGTAAGATTTAATTCTGTAACTAATTCTTCAACTTCTTCTTTTGGTAACCCAGGTTTAGCAAAGTGAATATTTTGCGCATTTGTTAAATGGGGGAAAAGATTCAATTCTTGAAAAACATACCCAACTTTTCTTCGGTTTGAAGGCACAAAATCAGAATCACTTACAAATTTTACTTTTCCAAATGAAATTTCTCCTTTACGAGGCTTTTCCAAACCTGCAATTAGATTAAGAAAACTAGTTTTTCCCTCTCCATTTGCCCCCTTTAAGTAATAAATTTTTCCAGAATCTAACTTTAAATTTACATCAGAAAAAATAATTTTTTTATCATAAGAAAAACTCAATGATTTAATATGCAGACTCACT
>Ga0160422_10000101_pt1 | contig 46144 bp, 28 predicted proteins | sample Fk160mmetaG_FD_108192 | JGI IMG/M metagenome (GOLD analysis project Ga0160422, IMG submission 108192) | Marine microbial communities from the Central Pacific Ocean - Fk160115 60m metaG | ecosystem: Environmental > Aquatic > Marine > Oceanic > Photic zone | place: The Central Pacific Ocean... | reverse complement strand
TCCCCCGGAGACGTTGACTGAAACGTCTATGCTTTCGGTCTTTTCAACGGTTGCCAAGGGGGACAGAACGATCCTCCTGTTCTGCTCGGTCTTGCAGTATTCGGCAACGTCCCGGCCATTGATCAGGTATTTCCCGGTTCCTTCCTTGATTCTAACCCGGGCGGTGCTCGTCTTCCTGCGACCCGTTCCGATAAATTCGGTGCTCTTTGATTTCGCGCTCATTTAAAAAGTATTCAGGTTAAGGGGGTGGGCTGTTGCGCTTCGTGGGGATGTTCTTCCCCGGGGTATACCTTGAGCTTCTTCAACATGGCGCTGGCCAGCTTGTTCTTGGGAAGCATTCCTTTTACCGCATTGGTGATGAGGAATTCCGGGCGCTTCTCTCGAAAATCCGCTACGCTCCTGTATTTCTCACCACCCATGTAGCCGCTGTAAAACATGTATTTCTTCTGCTCTTCCTTGGCCCCGGTAAGCTTTACCTTGGCGGCGTTGGTTACGATGACGTAGTCACCCGTATCGACGTGGGGCGTATAGATAGGCTTGTGCCGACCGCGCAGGGCGTTGGCGATCTGAACCGCCAGCCTGCCAAGTATCTGGTCGGTGGCATCCACAATCTTCCAATCGTGGGTGGCGGTTTCCGGTTTTGCTAAAGTTGTCTTCATCTGGGAAAGTAGAGAAAAGATCCAAAATGAACGAAAAGCAATCGTTCGTCAACCGAACAATTACGGAGGGAAAGGCAAGCGAGGGGAAGCCTAGAACTGGCCCGTACCCAAGTCGGTTAGGGTTTGGTCGTAGAATTTGCGACCATATCCCATGACCCTGTCCGTATTGTCGAACACGACGGGCATATAGCGTTGCTCGATGTCCTTCTCGGCAAGGGTTCCGACGGTCCCGCCCTTGCGGATCTTGTAAAACCAGACGCTCCCCCAATCGTATCCCTCGACGTAGTTTGCAATTCCCGACAACTCGAAGACTTGTCCCTTGGTCATGCCAACGGCCAAACCCATGAGGTTCTCTATGTTTTCCTTGATTTCGCCGTCGTCCTTGGAGAACGGATTGCCTCCTCCTCCACGGGTGCATCCGAGCAGGCTGAAGATCAGTGCCGCAAGGCAGAGAATACGGAGGGAAAACTGGGGATATCTTGCACTCATGACTACTTGTTTTTCATGGTTTCGGAAATTTCGCAATATCAATTTTTCCCTAATATTAAAGGACAAAATAAAAGGCGAATTTTGTCTCTGTGAAAGTTTAGTCCCCGGAAGCGGCGAGTTTCTCCAGAGCCTTGTAACTGCGGGCAATCATTTCCCTCGGATCGTCCAGAAGATTGGCCGAGGCCATGGCGTTGTCCAGCAATTGCTCGGCAATCAGGGAGGCCGTCTCGCCATCCTTCTCCCTTAGTCCGTTGAGCCCCTTGATGATGGCATGCCTCGGGTTGATCTGGAGCTTGACGGAAGGGGCGGGCATGGCGCCCTCCATGCCTTGCATCATCTGCATGACTCTTCTGCCGGAGGGTCCTCCCATGCCGTCGCCCCCGACGATGCAGACGGGGCTTTCGATCAGCCGATCGCCGGTTTCCACATCGGATACCTTTTCCCCGAGAGAATCCTTCAGCCAGGCGCAGAGTTCCTTGGTCTGCTTCTTGCCAAGGCTCCTGCCCTTGAGCTTTTGGTCGATTTCCTCGAGTTCGAAATCCTCCGAGTCGGCCGAGACGATCTTCTTGTCCGAGAATTCCCTGATCGCCTGCATGACGTACTCGTCCACCGGTTCGGTCAGGAGAAGTACCTCGAGTCCCCTGGCGGCAGGCGCTTCCAGATAGGGCCCGGCTTCGATGGATTCACGGCTCTTGCCAAAAAGAAAGAGGATCTCCTTCTGGTCCGAGGCCATGCGGTCGAGGTACGAGTCCAAGCCGGTCAACTTTCCTGGTTCGAGGGCGGTGGACTCGAAGCGCAGAAGCTTGGCCAGGTCCTCGCGATAGGTAAAGTCGGTGGCGGCGCCTTCCTTGATCATGAGACCGAACTCACTCCAGAACTCGAGGTAGGTTTTTTCCTCCTTCTTGGACTGTTCCCTCAGAAAGCGCAGAAACCGCTTCGTCAGGACTTGGTTGAGCTTACGCAGAAGTTCGCTGTCCTGCATCGTCTCGCGAGAGACGTTGAGGGGTAGGTCCGAGCTGTCGACCACCCCCCTGAGAAACCTCAGCCACTCCGGGAAAAGGCCCTTTGGCTCGGCATCGATCAGCACTTTCCTGCAGTGGAGGGCGACTTTGTTTTCGTTCCGGAACATCCCCATCTTTTCCATGTTGCGCTTCGGCACGAAGAGAAGGGCATTGATCTCGAGGGGAGCATCCGCACTGAAGTGCATCTTCATCGAGGGGCCCTCGTAGTCGTTGGACTGAAACTTGTAGAACTCCTCGTATTCCTCCTCCTTTATCTCATTCTTGGAACGCATCCAGATTGCGTCGACGGTGTTGACCTTCTCCCCATTGACGGAAACCGGAAACTGGACGAAGGCGGAATATTTCCTGATGATCTCCTTGATCCTGTCCTCCTTCGCGAACTCAGAAAAATCCTCCTTCAGCTTGATCACGATCTTGGTTCCGCGTCCTTGCCCCTCCGCGGCCTCGATGGAGTAGGATCCGTCGCCGTTGCTTTTCCAGCACTGACCGTCCCCATCGGGGTTCCAGGTTCGCGTAAACGCCTGGACCTCATCGGCGACCATGAACACGCTGTAGAACCCTACGCCGAATTTTCCTATGAGGGCCTCGTTCGCATCCCCTTCCGACTTGAGGGCCTCCATGAACTCCTTCGAACCGGAGTGGGCGATGGTGCCGAGGTTTTCAACCAGTTCGTCCTTGGTCATCCCAATACCGAAATCCTGGATGGTCAGTTGGTTCGATGCGTCGTCCGTGGAGACGTTGATTTCGAGATCGAGCTCTTCCTCGAAGACGTTTTTCTCGGTAAGCTGCAGGCGACGCAGCTTTTCCAAGGCATCGGATGCGTTGGAGATCAGTTCGCGGACGAAGATTTCCTTGTCCTTGTAGAGAGAGTTCACGACGATATCGAGTACCTGTTTGGTCTCCGCCTGAAACTCGTGGGTGCTTGCCTTTTTGCTCATGTTATCGAAAAAAGCCTGCTATTCTAGGAAGATACTGCTCGTCATCAAGCGCGAACTGTCCCGTCTTGATGGCAGGAATTACTCCTTTTCGCCGAACTTCTTTCTGAAGTATTCGTAGGCCTCGTTGATTTCCTTTGCCTTGATCTCGGCCACTTCCCTGATCTCCGGCCCCATGGCGCTCACCCTGTCCGGGTGATACTGGGCAATCAGCGTTCGGTGGGCCGCCTTCAGCTGCGCCAGGTCGAAAGGCTGTTCGAGTCCAAGGACTTTCGCGAAGCCCTGTTCCTCGGGGTCGCCGGGAGGATCGGCCCGTACGGAGGCCGAGGAGGCCTCTTCCTTGCCTTCGGGTCCTGACTGCGACGTTCCTTTCTCGTCCTCCTCATTTTCCTCCTCGGGTTCGGGCGCTGCTTTCCCCCTTGCGTCTCGTCTTTCGCCGGATGGTTGGACCGGAGGCTTTTCCCCTTCCACGGTCTTCCCATCCGGGCTTTTCCTCAACCAGAATCGGTCAAGCCTCCAGAGCATCAGCCAGGAGATGAGGAAAAAGAAAGCCCAAGTGATCTTGGAGACGATGGAGGTCACGGCATTTGGGTCGGAACCGAAGGTCGCCCTCCAAAAGGACCAAGCCTGATAGCGGGCAAGGAGACCTTGGCTGAAATATTCCGCTACCACCAGCGAGAGGGCAAAGCCCATCAGTCCCCCGTAGACGAGTCGTCCCCTAAAGCCGGCGATTGCTTCCCTATTCATGATCTCGAACCCCGCATCAGTGGCCGTGCGTCCTTCATATTGGGAGCTGTCCCGAACATACTTTGAAATAATAAAGGATGACTCCGCCGATGATTATGATTGTCCAGCGATGGGCCCTTTTCATGGGAGGATTTTCTCAAATTTTTGGTCGGCGAACAACAAGATTCTGAGTTCCTTTGCTCACTTCCTCCGCTTTGCTCAGCTCCGTCCCGGCTGAAACCCCTGTCTTGTGGGAGGCCGACAACAGGTTGCTCCGAGAAGCTTGGCGGGTTTTTCAGGGGTTGATTCCCATTCCGGTCGAAAAATGGTGGTAGGGGTCGGATTCGAACCGACGAACGCACGAAGCGGGCGGATTTACAGTCCGCATCCTTTAGCCACTTGGATACCCTACCAGCTAAGGAAAGGGAAGATAATAAGGGAGATTCTCGGGCTTGCAAGACCATTGTCCCGCCGGAAAAAAATATTTCAAGGCTTGCTTGAATCCGACTCATTGGCAATGATTACCAGCATGTGCCCTTTTCCGGGAAAGTCCGTCGTCGGGCTGACTGGGGGTATTGCTTGCGGAAAGTCAGCCGCCCTTGAAATTTTCCTCAGGAACGGATGGGAAGCGATATCGACCGATCAGTTGGCCGCAGAGATTCTTGCCACCGATCAAACCGTGCGCGAGCAGTTGCTTGGCAGGTGGAAGAACGAAGTCTTCGACGAGCGGGGAATCGTTGACAAGAGGCGCATTGCTGAAATAGTCTTTACCGAGGCACGTGAAAGATCTTGGCTCGAAGGCGTGTTGCATCCCCTCATAAGGGAAGCTTGGCGGGAGAAGATCGAAAGTACCGACCAATCGCTTTTCGTGGTGGAGATCCCTCTTCTTTTTGAAAATGACCTGCAATCTCATTTCGTACGGACAATCTCACTCTTCGCTTCTCGCGAGCTACAGCATCAGAGGCTGCTGGAGCGTGGCTTGTCCGACCACCAGGCCAATGCCCGCATCGACTCCCAGATGGCGCCTGAGCGAAAGGCGGAGTTGGCCGACGTCGTCCTCCTTGGTTCCGGATCGCTTGAGTTCCTTGAGAGACAAATACTTCTATTCCTAAACGCCTTTTCCGAAAAACAACCCCAACCATAATTTTTATGCCCGCCAAAAGAATGACTAAGAAAAGCGAGAGCAAGGAAGACGCTCCGGAAGCCGAAACCAAAGACGCTCCCGTTGAAGACCAACAGCCCAAGGAACCCGAGGCGTCGGGTTCTTCCGGGGAAGCCCATCTCTTCTTCAGCACCGACGGTTCCGAGCCCGGGGGAGAGAAGCCCAACCCCCACGCCGGGGAGGAGCCCTCCCCGGATGCCTCTGATTCCAAGCAATCATCCGGTGACCGGAAGGATGATTCGGACCAATCCAAGAAGGATACCTCTTCAAGCAAACAGGCTCCGAGGAACCAGCAAAAGAAGCAGGGAAACCAGGGGCAGCAAGGGCAGGGCAACAGGTCGTCCAAGAAACAGAATTGGCAGGAAAAGAAGAAGCAAAAGAATCGGCAGAGACAGAAATTCAAGAAGCCCCGCCGGCTCCCCTATGAGGAGACCGAGGTCAAGCCTCTCGAGATCGGGACCCTCCTTGAGGCCGAGGAACTGGCCAGCCTGGAAGCCGTCTCTTCTCTGGCGGAGGCCTTTGCCGATGCCAAGGCCGATCCCCTCTCACTGGACGACCTTCTTCCCCTCAGCCTTCAGGACCTAAAGAGCCGCGTTGCCGAGCTCGATCTGGATCTCGAGCTCCCTGCGGCTCCCCTGCGGGAGGAGATTTTCGACCTTCTTCTTGATGCTTGCTTGGAAAAGATCGTCCCGGTCACCATCTCGGGCATTCTCGAGGTTATGGAGGATGGGCACGGCTTCCTGCTTCAGGAAAAGGATAATTATCGACTCAAGTCCCAGTGTCCTCTTGTTCCCGCGCCTCTCGTGAAGTCCCTGGGTCTCAAGACCGGTCATTCGGTCAAGGGCTTCCTTCGGCCCAAGATGCTTGAATCGAGTTGCCCGATCCTGGTCCAACTCGAGGAAGTGATGAACGGTCCTCCCGAGGAAGCGTCCCGCGTAGTCCCCTTCACCGAATTGATTCCCTACTACCCGCTGGAGAGGATTTATCTTGAGACGAAACCGGACGTCGAGTGGGACAACGTCTCGATGCGCGTGGTCGACTTGGTTTCACCCATTGGCTTTGGCCAGCGTGGCCTCATCGTCGCTCCCCCGAGGACGGGCAAGACGGTTCTCCAGCAGGGGATCGCCCGGGCCCTGAGGGTAAACAACCCCAAGGCCCACCTGATCGTGCTTCTGGTCGACGAGAGGCCCGAGGAAGTGACGGACTTTCGTCGACAAGTTCCCGATTCCGAGGTGATTGCCTCGACTTTCGACGAAAGCGCCGAGAGCCACGTCCACGCCGCCGAGATCGTGATTGAAAAGGCCCGCCGGATGGTGGAGGTCAACAAGGACGTGGTGATCCTCCTCGATTCCATTACGAGATTGGCCCGGGCCTACAACACAACGATGCCGAACAGCGGCAAAATCCTCAGTGGAGGGGTGGAGGCAACCGCCCTCCAGCGCCCCAAGAGATTCTTCGGTTCCGCCCGCAACATCGAAGGAGGGGGAAGCCTTACCATCTTGGGAACCGCCTTGGTGGAAACGGGGAGCAAGATGGACGAGGTCATCTTCGAGGAATTCAAGGGAACGGGCAACATGGAGCTCCATCTCGACCGGGAGCTTTCCAACAAGCGGATTTTCCCCGCTTTGGATTTCGAGAAAAGCGGGACCCGCAAGGAGGAGCTCCTCTATCACCCCGACGAATTGACGAAAATATATTCCCTTCGTCGCTCCCTCAAGGGAGTTCCCCCGGCGGAAGCGATGGAGATGTTCATCCAGCGTGTTCGCAAGACCAAGAACAACCCGGAATTTCTCATGGGGCTTGGCAGGTAGGCTCTCCCGCCCGCTCTCGCCAAATTACTTGCCAATAGAAGCCAGTCCTGTTCAATAGACCGCCTTATGAATCCGACTGATGAATTCGTCCTGGACGCCTTTAAGGCCCAAGGCCTGGCGACCGACGAATTGATCGCGGAAATTCGGACTGCCGTCGACTCAAAGCCGGATGCGGAGGAAGAAGACAAGGACCTCGCCGTCATGAACGAGCTCCTTTCCCGAACCGGTCTGCCCGAGGAGGAGGTTGCCAACTTCCTTTCCACTGAGTTGAGTATGGAAACGGTCGATCTTTCGCAGGCCAACCCGACGGAGGAAGTGATTGCCTTGCTTACCCCGGAATTGGCCAGAAGGTACCAAGCTTTTCCACTTGGCGCCAACGGAGCGGAGATCGAGATCGCGTTCGGCAATCCACTCGACGAACAGGTCCAGCAGGACTTGGAGTTTCATCTTAAGAAGACGGTGAATCCCAGGGTCGCCTACCGGGGCGCCGTTCTTCATGCCATCGACGAGGCCTACGGTTCCGCCGAGGAACGGAAGATGCACGACTTCTTCGAGGACATAGGTGAGGAGGACATCGAGATTGGGGACGGGGTTCGGGCCGAGGACGTTAGTGAAGAGGACGCTCCCATCATCAAGTACGTCCATTCCGTCATCAAGGATGCCCTTGAGATGAGGGCTTCCGACATTCACATGGAACCGCTTGAGAAGAAATTCCGCCTCCGTTTCAGGGTCGACGGCAAGTTGCGCGAGCAACCCGATCCGCCCAAGCGTCTCCAGCCTTCGATTATTTCCCGGACCAAACTGATGGCCAACGTCAGCCTGGCTGAGAAGAGGGTGCCCTTGGATGGCCGCATCAACGTCAAGGTCGGCAACAAGGTCATCGACCTTCGGGTATCGACCCTGCCGACCGTACATGGCGAAAGCATCGTCATGCGTATTCTCGACAAGGACAGCCTCAGCCTGGGCCTGCCCCAGTTGGGCTTCTTTTCCGACGACCAGTCTACTTTCGAGCAGGTCATCACCATGCCTGACGGTATTTTTCTCGTGACCGGCCCGACCGGTTCCGGAAAGTCGACCACCCTTTACTCCGCCCTGAACGAAATCAACAAGCCCGACCGCAAGATCATTACGGTTGAGGACCCGGTCGAATACGAGGTTGCGGGAATCAACCAGGTCCAGGTTCGGGCGGATGTGGGGATGACCTTTTCGGCGGCTCTGCGGGCCATGCTCCGTCAAGCTCCGAACATCGTAATGGTAGGGGAAATTCGGGACTTGGAGACCGCTGAAATCGCCATTAACGCCTCTCTTACCGGACATATGGTGTTCAGCACCCTACATACCAATGACGCCCCCAGCGCCGTTTCACGACTCATCGATATGGGGGTCAAGCCTTTCCTCGTTTCCGCTTCCCTGCGGGCGGCCCTTGCCCAGAGGCTGGTGCGCTCCATCTGCCAGAACTGCAAGCAACCCTACGAGCCTTCGGCGAGCGAACTTTCCCTTCTTGGCGTTACCGAGGATCAGGTTGGTTCCGCGAACTTCATGGAGGGGGCCGGTTGCGAAAAATGCGGCAACAACGGATTCCGGGGACGAAAGGGAGTGTTCGAGATCTTCGTCGTAAACGCCGAGATCGAGGAGATGATCTATCATAACGTAAGCATCGTGGAACTCAGGAAGAAAGCCCGCGAAATGGGCATGCGTTCGATGCGGGAGGATGGGTTCCGAAAGGTCCTCGCGGGCATTACCACGCTCGATGAGGTTCTCATGGTGACGACGGCGGAGGAATAGGACAGAACATGCTCTATCTAGACTATAATTCGACCATCCGGGACATCTTCCGTCAAGTGGAGGGAGTTTCGCAGCACGGACTGGACGAGCTTTACAACGACCAGGTTCGGGACGGGAGCCGTTCCTATGCGGAGTCCATCATCTCGGCCGGCTTGGCTTCCAGGGAGGACGTATTAAGCTTGGTGGCCGAGTTTCTCGGTTACGAGCTCCAGGTTGGAGAGGTTGCGGAGATCGAACCGGACATCCTTTTTTCCATTGAGCCGGACATCGCCCACCAGTACAGGATCGTTCCCCTGTACCGATCCGAGGGAGGCGTTCATCTCCTTGCAGCCGATCCCTTCAATTCGGCCATTATCGACGACCTTACCTTTGCCCTCGATCTGGAGATTCACCTGATCGTTTGCGATCCCGACCACATCGAGGAGCTGCTTGAAAAGCACTACACGAAAGAGGAAAGTACCCTGAGCGATCTCCTCGGCCAAGTCGGCCTGGAGGATTTCGAGGGCCTCGACGAGGCAAAGGAAAACGAGCTTACGGATGCGGCCAACGAGACGCCCATCATCCGCTTCGTCAACTTGGTCATGCAGCAAGCCATCCGGGCCCAGGCCTCCGACATCCACTTCGAGCCCTTCGAGGATGAATTCAGGATTCGCTATCGCGTGGACGGGGCTCTTTATGAGATGTCGCCTCCGCCCAGGAGCCTGGCTTTGCCGGTTATCTCCAGAATCAAGGTCATTTCAGAGCTCAACATCGCCGAGCACCGGATTCCGCAGGACGGCCGGGTCAAGCTCACTATCGAAGGCCGGGCGGTAGACCTCCGTGTCTCGACTCTCCCCACCCAGTTCGGGGAAAGCGTGGTGCTGCGGGTGCTGGATAAGTCCGCCGTCAACCTCGACCTCGATAACCTTGGCCTGCCCGATAGCGTCAAGACGGGCATCCGCGATGCCGTGCGCCGTCCCAATGGGATTTTCATCGTGACCGGTCCGACCGGTTCCGGGAAGACCACGACCCTCTACAGCGCCCTGCGCGAGGTCAACGAGATCGATACCAAGCTTCTGACTGCCGAGGACCCGGTGGAGTACGAGATCGAGGGGATTATGCAGGTCCCGGTCAACCATCAGGTTGGCCTGGATTTCGCCCGTGCCCTGAGGGCCTTCCTGCGTCAGGACCCGGATAAGATCATGGTGGGGGAAATCCGGGATATCGAGACGGCTCGGATCGCGGTGCAGGCTTCCCTTACCGGACACGTCGTCCTGAGCACTCTTCACACCAACGACGCCCCCGGGGCCGTTACCCGTCTCGTGGATATGGGGCTCGAACCCTTCCTCCTTTCCGCCTCTCTCGAGTTCGTTCTTGCCCAGCGCCTGGTCCGAAAGATTTGCTCGGGGTGCAAGGAGGAATACATGCCCAAGAAGGAAATGCTGGATGCCATCGGGCTCAAGGCGGATGAAATCGGGGAGAGAAAGTTTTATTACGGAACCGGGTGCGAGGAATGCAGCCAAGCGGGCTATCGCGGACGGACGGGACTCTTCGAGATGATCAAGGTTACGGACTCCTTCAGGGAGATGATTAATTCGGGTGCCGCCACCCTGGTTCTTCGCCAGAGCGCCATCGAGCAGGGCATGCGGACTTTGCGCGAGGATGGAATCCGCTCGATCTTCGATGGCGAGAGCACGGTGGAGGAAGTCTTGAAATATACCTAAAACTTGCGCAACATATCCGCCATGCCAGTTTTTCAATATACCGCCACCGACCAGAACGGAGCGCCTTCGCAGGGAAACTTCGAGGCTCCGAGCGAGGAGCAGGCCCGCGAGCAGCTTGCCCAGTACGGTCTTACCGTGACCCAACTCCAGCCGGTTGGGTCGGACGCAGAGGAACCCCAGCAGCGGGCTTCCCCTGATAAAAAGAAAAAGAAGGGCCTGCTGGACCTTCAGATAGGAGGCGGACCCAACAATGAGGACATCTCCATTTTTACCCGCCAGATGTCGACCCTCGTTCAGGCCGGCCTGCCCCTGTTGCGAAGCCTGGAGGTAATGATCAAGCAGCAGGAGAAGAAGCCGAAGTTCAAGGCCATGCTGGAGGCCATCTCTGAAAAAGTTTCCTCAGGCGGCAATCTTTCCGACGGGCTCGCGATGTATCCGAAGACTTTCGACAACCTCTACGTCAACATGGTCAAGGCCGGAGAGGCGGGTGGTGTTCTCGAGCTGGTCCTGGACAGGCTGGCCATGTTCCAGGAAAAATCGATCCGTACGATCAAAAAGGTAAAGTCGGCCATGATTTATCCGGCCGTCATCATGTTCGTTGCGGTGGCGATCGTGACTCTGCTCATGATGGTCGTGGTTCCACAGTTCCAAGCGATTTTCGCGCAAATGCTCAGGGGAGCGCCTTTGCCCGGCCCGACCCAGATCATCATCGACATTAGTGAACTCTTTTCAGGCCAGCCCATTCTCGTCCTTGGAGGGATGGCCGGCACGGTGGTGGGCGTGATCCTCTTCAAAAAGACCAAGTATGGGGCCAAGACCTTCGATTGGCTGGGGCTTAACCTCCCCGCTGTCAAGGACGTCGTGAGCAAGTCGAACGTCTCCCGCATTACCCGTACCTTCGGAACTCTCCTGAGCAGTGGGGTTCCCATCCTTCAAGCCCTTCAGATCACTCGCGATACCCTGACCAACGGTTATTTCGTCCAAGCCATGAGCAACGTTCACGATTCCGTCCGGGACGGTGAGGCCATGGCCGTGCAGATGGACCGGGAGAAGGTTTTCCCGACCATGGTCACGAGTATGGTTGAAATCGGGGAGGAGACGGGGGAGCTTCCCGATATGCTCACCCGTATCGCCGACAATTACGACGAGGACGTCGACAACGCCGTGTCCGGCCTGACTTCCCTGATCGAGCCGATCATGATTGTCTTCCTCGCCCTCGTGGTCGGCTTCATCGTTATTGCGCTCTTCCTTCCGATCGTCGGGATCATCGAGTCGATCGGGCAGTAGGCCTAGAAGTTCAGGTTGTTGGCCTGCTTCCAGTTGCGGGCTCTTTGGGGAGCTACCTTCTCCCATGCCCCGTAAGCCTTCCTGAGCGCCCGGTTCTTGGATTCCTGGTTCTGAATGGTCAGGGCCCAACCCATGGCTCCCTCCGGATCCCGGGCCGAGATCATGTTTACGAATTCACCCACTGCGGGATCCATGGCCGGCGAGGGGGGAAGGGTATTGAGCCACTGGGCGGTGGAAATGGGATCGAGCAGGGACCAACGGGAAGTCAGCTGCTTCATGGCATAGGACCGCTTCTGTTCGTTTTCGAGTCCCTGTACCCAAGTGGCCGCCTCGGCCGGGCTTTTGGAAACCCAATGCATGAGGAGGTTGTCGGTGATCCTCCTTGATGCCTTGTCGTCCTCCATGCCGCGGACCCAGTCGGCGGTAGCGGTTAGGTTCTGCTGCGAGAGCTTGGCTCCCAGTTGCCCGAGGATGGTTTCCCTCATGCGCTCGTCCTCGCGGGGGAAGTTCTCCGCCCACTTGATGGCTTCCTGCGGTCCCAGCTTGGCGAATTCCTGAGCCAGAAAAGTGGATGCCTGCCAGCGGGCTCCTCCTTCCGGCAAACTCCTGAAAAGCTCGTCCGCGGCTCCCAGGTTGTTTTCCGCCAAGCCCCGGATGATACCGACCAGCTTGGCGTTGTCTTCCGGTTTCGCGTTGTTGCTGTTGGCCTTGGCCCACTGAATCGCACCCTGAGGATCGCTGTTGGCCCAGCCGGCGAGCACTTCAGAAATCCCGAACCTGGTCTCGCTTTTATGGTCGAGTTCATTGGTGGCGTATTCGAGAGCGGCTTCGGGGTCGATTGCGGCCCAGCCCCTCATGAGGAGCTTCATCTCCAGGTGCCTGCCGTACCCCTTGGGCAAGGCCTCGAATGCTTCCACCACCTCGTGCACGTTGGCCCCGTCCATGGCGCGGACGGCATCCAAGTAGGCACCGAGCCGATCCACGATGTCTCTGCCCTTCATGATTCTGCGCAGGTTGGGCGGAAGGGGGGGGGAAACGTTTCTTGAAATTCCCGAGGTTTTCCCATCTTTCCTTGCAACCGGCCCCGAGCCCTCGGGAACGGACCGGTCTGCGGGGGACGGATTTGACGACGGGGGGCGGGGTGAAGCGGCTTGGCCCGTCGGCGCTTGGTCAGGCCCGGAGGGAACCCTTGGGGGTAGGCTTGAGTCGCCCACGTAAAGGCCCAGGTAAAAGACCGCCCCCAGGGACAAAGCCCAGGGCAACCCGATCTTGAGGAAGAATTTCATGCTAAAGCTGTATACGTGAATATAAGCCGAGGCGGTCGGTTGGGCAAGAGCAGACGCTCTCGGGCCTTTGGGAGCCGCCCGGCGCTCTGGCTCGGAGGGGCTAGGGAGATTTCTTCTTTGCCCGCCGTGGCCGGTAGGCGTGGGCAGGCACTTTGTATTTTTGCTTCAGCCGCTTCAGTTCCCGCAGGAGATCGTCTTGGACCTTGGCATAGGCGGGGTTGCCGTAGACGCTCTTCATCTCGTCGGGATCCTTTTCCAGGTCGAAGAGTTCCCACTCTTTCTTTTCATAGAAATGAATCAGCTTGTGCCTTGCCGTCTTTACCCCCTCGTGCCGGGCCACCCCGTGACCGCCTCCCTCGTGGTAGTGGTAGTAGAGGCTCTCTCGCCAGCCGCCGGGCGTTTTTCCCTTCAGGAGAGGCAACAGGCTCTTTCCCTGCATCTTCGTGCCCGCCTTGGCTCCGGCCAGGTCGAGAAAAGTCTGAGCGAAGTCCAGGTTACTGGTGAGGTCGCCGTTTCTCGCCTTGGCCCTTACGGTTCCGGGCCAGCGGACCAAGAGGGGCATGCGGTAGGAAAGTTCGTACATCCAGCGCTTGTCGAACCAGCCGTGATCCCCCAGGTAAAAACCTTGGTCGGATGCGTAGATGACTACCGTATCCTTGGCCAGTCCGCTCTCATCAAGGTATTGGAGCAATCGGCCTACGTTTTCATCCACCGCCTTGGCGCAAAGCAGGTAGTTGCGGATCCATCGCTGGTAGTGCCAGCGGGTCAATTCCTTCTTGTTCATGGAAGCCCGCTTGGCGAGGAAGGACTCGTTACGCGGTCGGAAGTAGCCGTCGAAGACCTTGAACTGCTCGGGGGTGAATTTACTGGAATACTTGAGCATCAAACGGGCATCGCCCAAGTGCTCGAGGATGCCCATCTTGTGTTCGCGGGCCGAGGACGTGCGCCCCGCGTAATCATCGAAGAGGGTCTTGGGTTCGGGGATTTCGACGTCGTCCAAAGCCCCCAGGTGACGCAAGGCCGGTTCCCAGCGTCCGTGCGGGGCCTTGTGCTGGCTCATCAGCATGAAGGGTTTGTCCGGGTCGCGCTCCTCCTTGAGCCACTTCAGGCTGAGGTCCGTGATGATATCCGTGGTATAGCCCAGGTGCTTGACCTCCTTGCCGTCCTTCTTCATGCGCGGGTTGTAGTAGGACCCTTGACCGTAGAGCACCTCGTAGCGGTCGAAGCCCGTCGGGTCCGACTTGAGGTGCCATTTTCCAATAAGGGCGGTCTCGTAGCCCGCCTTGCGCAGGAGCTTGGGGAAAGTTACCTGGGAGCCGTCAAAGACGTCTCCGTTGGTCATTTGCCCGTTGTGGAAGGAATGCCGGCCGGAGAGGATGACTGCCCGGGCCGGGGCGCAGATTGAATTGGTGACGTAGCAGCGGTCGAAGGCCATGCCCTCCCTCGCGATGCGGTCGAGGTTGGGGGTTTCGATCAACTTCGACCCATAGGCCCCAATGGCATGCGGGGCATGGTCATCGGTGAAGATGAAGAGGATGTTGGGTTTCTTGGCTGCGGCGAGACATCCCAAGGCCAGGAACGGGAAAAGAAAATTGACCTTCATTTTTATTTCTTTGCGGGAGGCCGGTAGTTGGGGTTGGGTACCGGGAGTTTGGCCTTCATTTTGGTTTGCCACGCGACGAGCTTGTCCTCCAGTTCCTTTGCCTTGGCCGAATTCTTCCTGGACAGGTCGTTCTTTTCGGCCGGATCCTTGGCCAGGTTGTAGAGCTCGACCTTATCGTAGTGGTAGAACTTGATCAGTTTCCAGTCCCCGTCGCGGATGGATGCTCCCGGTTTCCAGGTCGATCCATGGTAGTGCGGGTAGTGCCAATAGAGGGGGCGAGGCTTGCCTTTTTCGCCCTTGAGCTCGGGAAGAAGACTGCGCCCGTCGGCATGAAGATTGGGCTTGAGAGGAAGGCCGGCCAAGTCGAGCATGGTGGGAAAGAAATCCATGGAAACGACGGGCTCTTCGCAGACGCTTCCCGCCTCGGTCACGCCCGGGGCCCGAATGATCGTGGGCTCGCGCACGCCACCCTCGTAGAGCCAGCCCTTGCCGGCCCGCAGGGGCAGGTTGCTTCCGGGTCCGGGCCCTCGCAGGGTGCTCAATCCGCCATTGTCGCTGAAGAAGATAATGACCGTGTTGTCGGAGAGGCCGAGCTGGTCGAGCTTGGACGTGAGGGCTCCCACGCTGTCGTCCACTGCGGCGACCATGGAGGCGAGAGCCGGGTTGTCCTGACGCATGCGCGTCTTGCCTTCGTGTTCGGGTCGGGTGGGCGTGTTCCCCTCGAAGGTCTTTTTCGCTTTCGCAACGTAATGATCGATGCGTTTCTTGTAGGCTTGGATGGGCGTGTGGATGTTGTAGTAGGAGAGGTAGAGCAGGAAGGGTTTCTTCTCGTCCCGTTTCTCGAGGAAGCTTATCGACTCTTCGGTCAGGCGCTCGGTCAGGTACTCGCCCTTTTTCTTCGACTTGAGGGCCGGGTTGCTCCATGGGGCGTAGTACCCGCCCGGAGGGGATCCCCTGTGATGGCCCCCGACGTTGAAGTCGAACCCCTGGTCGGTCGGCCAGTGCCCTTCGTTCCCAAGGTGCCACTTGCCGGCGAAGAAGGTTTGGTAGCCATGACCCTTCAGCTCCTCCGCGATGGTCACTTCCTCGTGGGCGAGGTTGTTGCGGTCGTTCGGGTGGAGGAGCTTGTTGGTGTTGCGGTTGGATTGCCCGGGAATCCAGTCGGTGATGTCGACGCGCACGGGATGCCTGCCCGTCATGATGCTGGCCCGGGTGGGGGAGCATACCGGACATGATGCGTACCCGTAGTTGAACTTCATGCCCGTCTTGGCCAACCGGTCGACGTGGGGGGTCTCGTGAAAGGTCGAGCCAAAGGCCCCCACGTCCATCATTCCCATGTCGTCGACGAGAAAGAAAAGAAAGTTGGTCTGCTTCTTTGCGTGCGCAAACGGGGAAAGAAATGGGGAGGCAAGCAGGCAAAAGAGAAACGGGAGAGGGCTCGGAAGGGCTCGATTCATAGTCTCTGGGATAAGGTTTTGGGTAGTGTGATTGGAAAAAGTTTCCGTTTTTACGTACTTTAGTTTGACCAAGGGGTCCTTTCTTCGAGAGAGTCAAAGCCATGGGTGGTCGAAACAGCAAGTTTCAATTTTTGGGAAGCGTTCCTTTTCGTTTGCCTCTCTCATTCTTGACACTCCTGTTGGCCGTCCCTTTGGCGTCGGCAAAGTCCCCGCTTGACGATCGCCTCGAGACCGACAACGCGGCCAAGGGAAAACTTATCCCGGGGCCCTCCCTCGACGACCTCCAGTACCTGAGGAAACTGAGCGTCGACCTTATTGGCCGCATACCGAGCGAGAAGGAGGTCAAGGCTTACCTCAAGGATGATCCCGTGAACCGGCGGGCTCTTCTTTTGGAACGGCTTTTCGAGCACGAGCGCTTCGCCGACCGGTGGACCGCCTTTTTCGCGGACATGCTGAGGATCCGTACCGCTGCCACGGGAGGCGGGCCGCTCCTTGCCTACGTCCACCAGTCGATTCGCGAGGAAAAACCCTTCGATCAACTTGCCCGCGAACTGATCTCGGCCCAAGGCAGATCCCGCCACATCCCGGCGGTTGGATTCATCCTCAACGACAACGCGGACCCGATGGCCCTTACGGCGGCCACTTCGCAGGTTTTCCTGGGAATCCGCATGCAATGCGCCCAGTGCCACGACCACCCCTTCGACGACTGGGAACAGCGCGACTTCTATGAACTCGCTTCCTTCTTCGGCAAGACCCGCCGGGTGGAAAATCGATTCAGCCGGAGCATATACACGACGGAGGTGGAGGAGAATCGGGTACTTTGGCCTCCGGAGCGGGAAAAGCCTCCCGTCAGGAAACCGGTGGATGCGATCTTTCCCTTTCTGCTTGAGAGTTTCAAGAGCAAGCCCGAGCATCTGGTCCGTCTGGAGAAGAAGCGTCTGGCCGAACTTGAGGCCGCGAAGGTCGACCCTGTGGCCGAGTCCATCGACTCCCTGCTTGACGAAACCGAGGCCACCATCGAGGCGGTTACCCGCAAGAAGGGGCCGGGAGGCTTCGATCCGGAGGTCGACCTGAAGAATCAAAACAAGTCCATCGACATCAGGGGAGACCTCTACCGGGCCAGCGAGAACAGAAAGGAGCTCGCCAAGCTGGTGACTCATCCGAGGAACCGTTATTTCGCCCAGAATTTCGTTAATCGCCTGTGGGCGGAACTGATGGGCCGGGGAATCTACGAGCCGGTCGATGATTATTCCAAATACCAGAAAGTGACCCATCCCGAGACCCTCGACTACCTGCGCAAGGAATTCGTGGCGGTGGGCTTCGATTTGAAGGAAATGATCCGTCTGGTGGTTTCCTCGGAGGCTTATGCAAAGGGCCGGCTGGATGCCGCGACCCCCGCCAAGGCCCGCCGCGAAGCGGAAATGGCCTTTGTCGCCGGCACTACCAGGCGCATGATCGGGGAAGCCCTCTTCGACAGCATCGCCGTAGCGGGCAACCTTACGGAATTCAAGTGGCCGGAGGGAGCCAACCAGAAGACCGTCCAAGTCCGTCAGCGGGTCTACCTTGGCGATGAGGAAACTGCCAAGGACGGAACGCCCCCGGTTGAGAAACCCCCTGCGGTTGGGCGGGTTCCCGCCATGCGCGCAGGGTCCGCCATGCAGGCCCAAGGCGGGGGATACGACCTGGAAAAGAGCATCTCTCTTGATTTCGGGGCCCTCCTGGCCCGCGACGAGGTTGAGGATGAACTCGAGTCCATGCGGATGCAGTCCAACGAGGAACTGGAGGCCAGGCGCATGGCCATGATGAACGCAAGGCCGACCAGAAGAGGCAAGTACAAGTACGTGTACCGCGATCAAACGGTCGACGACAACCCCCGCTACTCAAGCTCCTTCCGCATGGCCACCCCGGCTCCCCCCGATCACTTCCTGCGAATCTTCGGTCAACCGGGCAGGGACAGGCTGGGGGACTTCAGGGATTTTCAGGCGTCCATGAGGCAGGCCCTCATGATGCTCAACGGCAAGCTTACCCACGAAGCCGCCCGGGTCGGTCCCTACGAGTCCCTGCACGGCCTTTTGCAGGGCGAGGGCAAGAACTTGCCCGAGGCCGTCCGCCGGACCTACCTTTATCTCTTCACGCGGGCTCCCTCGAAGATCGAGATGGAGGAAGCCATGGCCCTCCTGGCCGATTCCCCGGTGGAGGGGATGGCCGATCTCCGCTGGGCCATGCTCAACAGCCACGAATTCAAGTTCATTCCTTAGCCTTTCTCAACCTAACCAAAAAACGTCATGCACTGCAGGGATTATGCCGTAACCCGCCGCCGCTTCCTCCACGGATTCGCCGGCACCGCCACTTTGCTCGGGATGCCCGTCCCCCATCTGCTCGCCGCCGGCGGCAAGGACGGGCCGGTCAAGGCCGAGCACGTCATCCTTTTCTGGAATGGGGGCGGGATGAGCCACATCGATACCTGGGATCCCAAGCCGGGCAGACCGACCCAGGGGGAGTTCGACCCCATTGCCACCACTGCCGACGGCGTGCAGATAAGCGAGATTTTCCCCCAACTCGCAGACCAGATGCATCACTGTTCGCTCATCCGCTCCATTGCGGGCACCAACGGGGATCACGGGCGGGCCACCTACGAACTGCAGACCGGCTACGGGCAGAGCGCCAATCTGGTGCACCCCGGTTTGGGAAGCATCGTGGTTCACGAGAAGGAGAAACTGGGGGATCTGCCCGCCTTCGTAAGCGTCAGCGGACAAGCTCCGCGGGCTGGTTACCTGGGGCAAAAATGCTCCGCCTATTTCGTCGGGCAACCCGGGGAAAAGGATCCCTACCTCCAGTTTCCCGCCGGCATCGGCCAGATGAGGGGCAACAAGAGGCTGGAGGTCCTGGCCCGAATGAACAAGCGGACTTCCTCCCGCTTCGGGTCCAAGGAGATGCTGGCCAACGAGACTGCGGTCGATGACGCCGTTTCCCTCATGCGCAGTCCGGCCCTGAAGGCTTTCGAGCTCAAGGAAGAGAACCCCAAGAACATCGAGCGCTACGGGGACACCGACTTCGGGCGTGGCGCCCTGATGGCCAAGAGACTGGTCGAGACCGGTGTGCGTTTCGTGCAGGTCAACCGGGGTGGTTTCGATACCCACAGCAACAATTTCGACGCCATGCGGGCCCATGGCGAGATCATGGATCCCGCCCTGGCCTCTCTCATCGAGGACCTCGCCTCCTCGGGTATGCTGGAGAAGACGCTGGTCCTCATGCTCAGTGAGTTCGGGCGGACTCCCAGGATCAACCAGAACGCCGGTCGCGACCACCATGCCAAGGTGTTCAGTTGCTTTATCGCCGGCGGAGGAATCCAAGGCGGGCAAGTGATCGGCTCGTCGGACAAGGACGGCGTCATGCCGGAGGACCGTCCGGTCAAGCCCCACGACGTCCATGCCACCGTCCTGCATGCCCTTGGCATCGATGGGCGCAAGGAGGTTATGACGCCCCTGGAGCGTCCCATGCGGCTGATCCGCAAGGGAGGCAGTCCCGTCCGCGAGCTTTTTGGCTGATCAGGTTCGGTTTCGTCGACTTGCTCCCTCTTGAGAAAGGGCGGAGACTGACGCATGACAGCCCGGGAAAACCGCCTCGGGGCGAGCGTATCGGCCTTCCCACGAACTTGCTTTCCTTTTTGTTTGGAAGTCCCTGCGGGGGATCAGTCGGGGATATCGAGGCAAAGTCCGACCCATTATTTATGAACAAATGATAAATAATGCTTGAGATTGCCCGCGCAAACTAAAGTCTCTTCGAAGCCCCGCAATGCCTTAACCTCAACATCAACATGAAGCCATTGATTCCCCTGAAAGAAAAATTCGTTCTTTTCCTCCTCGTCGCAACGAGCGCCTGTGCCTTATCCCTCCACGGCCAAAGCCCCCTGCGGGGTTCCATTACCGAGGACCGCAAAGCCAAGAAGCTTCTTGAGGCCGGTGATTCGCGCATGGAGGCGGACGAGAAATCCAAGGCCCTCGAGATCTGGAGGACCGTGCTGGACCAGTTTCCCAGGAGCAAGGTCCGTTTCGAGGCCCACATGAGGATTGGTGAATACCTACTCACCAGCAAGGGGGCGTTCGATGAGGCCCGCAAGCACTTCGAGTCGGCCGCTGCCGAGGAAAACGCCGACGACGTCATGCGGGCCCGGGCCACCCTCAAGCAAGGAGTTTGCTTCTATGAGGCCCGACTCTATGGAAAGTGCTTTAAGGTCTTCCGTACCATTATCGAGGAATTTCCCGCCTCGGAGGAAGTGAACCGTGCCTATTACTACATCGGCCTGGGCCACTTCAAGCAGGGGCATTACAGCCGGGCCATCGAATCCCTGGAGAAAGTGGGAACGGCTTTCTCGGAGAAGGAAAAGGGCCGGGAGAAGGTGGAGGCCGGGAAAAGGCTTTTCGTAAAGATCGAGGATGCGGACCTCGCCATTCTCGCCCAGGAGGACGTCGTGGAGATCGTCTGCAGGACCAAGCGGGGTGATGAGGAAACGCTTGCCTGCCGGGCCATCGGCAGGAACGCCCGCATCGTGCTGGGTTCCATCTCGACCCAACTGGGCAGCGTCAAGAAGGGCAACGGAATCCTTGAGGTCGGTGGAGGGGACAAGGTGGACGTTCTCTACCTGGACAAGCATACCGCGGCCAAGAAATTCGACGTCAGGCGACTCAAGGAAGTTCAAGTGGTGGGGCAGGGAAAAGCTTCCATTATGGACGGTTCCTATCGTGATTCCCTGCGCGGGGTCGTCCTCGGGAAAGTGGTCAACCTGCAGGTCAACGATCCCGACTGGGACCTTTCGCCCAAGCCCGACGCCCTCAAGGTCACGGTTGAAGTCCGGCGTTCCAAGACCCCGGAGGAAATCGACGAGGAAATCGCGAACCTGGTGGCCAGCGGGGCCATTGCCGAGCCTGCCGAGGGCGAGGAACCCTATGATCCTTTCTCGGATGACGGGGAAGGACCCAAGATCGACAAGTTCAAGACCGTCGACTCGGTCGTGGCCAGCCTGCAGGAGGCAGCTGTGGAGCAGGCCGCCGTGGCGGAAGGCAACGAGTCGGCTTCCGCGGATGGACGGGAAGTCTCCGTTCCCGCCGACTTGGTGGTGGACGATTCCGTGCACTCGGGGATCTTCAGGGGAGTGATCTCGGTCGAAAACAGCGAGGAGGCCGCCAAGGACCAGAAACTGCAGGCTGTCCCGGGGGACTTCGTGCGGGTCGTATACGAGGACAAGCTGAACGTATCCCAGGATTCAAGGAAGGTCGTGACCACGGCCAAGTGCATCGAGGGCAACGTCGGTGGCGTACGCGTGACCAAGACGAGGATCGATGACGAGGAGCTTCGCCTGCGGACCGAGCTCAAGACGGCCGCCGCCTTGGCCGAGATCGGGAATCACTACAAGGAGTTCGGGCTGGCGGAAAAGGCCAAGGCCAAGTACCGGGAGGCCATTGCGGTGGGCGAGGAGACGGCCAAGTCGGCCCGCAAGCTGCGGGGCCGGATTCTGGAGGAATCCTACGTGGGCCTTTGGAAGATTTACTTTGCCATGGAAAACTATGGGGCGGCGGCCGCCATGAGCCGTCGGCTCCAAAATGAGTTTCCGGAGAGCCCCTTCGTGGACGATGCCATCCTTCAGCAGGCCAGCGTGGCGAAGGAGAGAGGCGACCTGAAGACCGCCATCGCCCTTTTCAGGGGATTGACTTCGATCAAGAACAGCGAGCTCCGCGGTGAAGGCCAGTTCGGGATCGCCGAATGCTACGAGCAAATGGCTCTCGCTGCCGGGGAGGGCAAGGGCCAGGGATACTTCGAGCAGGCTTTCCGGGCCTATCAGGGGGTCTATGAAAACTACCCGGACAGCGGAAGGGTGGGGGACGCCGTGGCCAAGATGGCCAACTTCTACTACAAGAAGAAGGATTACCGTCGGGCCATCGACGTTTTCGAGAACGTCATGGAGAAGCACCCCGACGCCGGCTTTCTCGACGTCATCCTCTTCAATTACGGCAGGTGTCTGTACCGGGTAGACCGCAAGGGTGATGCCCGCCGCAGGTTCGACCAGATCATCAACGAGTACCCCGACAGCAACCTGGCCGGCGAAGCCAAGCGGATCAGCGAGGCCCTGGCCAAGGCCGGCCACTGATCGGCGCAAGAAACCCAACCGATAATTTTTCCATACCCATTGCATATGAAGAAAATCGCATCCTTCCTCATCCTCCTTATCCTCTCCGCCCCGGCGGCCCTTGCCCAAGAGCCGGAAATCGATCCGGTTTCCCAGCAGGCGGCCGATCTCGAGGCCCAGGTCCGAAAACTGGACGTCAGTTCGGTCGAGGGGGCCAACGCCCTGCTCGAGTTGGTCGAGCTCTATCACGACAACGCCCGGGGTTTCGGCCTCGTGCGGGCGGGCAAGGCCTTCGTGAAGGCTCACCGCGATCACCCTCGCCATAAGGAGATCATGCTCAAACTGCTCGACGGGTACCTGATTCTTTCCCGTAATGAGGACGTCGTGTCGACCTCCCGCCAGTTTCTCGAGTTCTACGGCAAGGATGCGGCCTCCCACCGAGTGGCCCGTCACCTTGCTGAGGTTCTGGAACGGCAAGGCAAGAAAATGGATGCCGCCAAGGTCTACGAACAAGCCTGGAGGCTTTCCGGGACCAAGGATCAAAAGAGCGGGTTTCGAGCCGTCCGCCTCTTCGGCGAAATGGGAGCGGGCGGGGCCAAGGACTGTGGCCGTCTGGCCCTCGAAATGCTGGGGAAGCTCAAGGGCCGCCAAGCCCTCGAACTGGGGAATTATGCCTTCGAGCGCTGTTCGCACGGCAACTGGAATCGAAAGGGCTGCATTGCCCTCGGGGAAAAGATCATTGCAATGAACCTGGTCCGGGATGCCGGGCGCAAAGCCGAGATTCACTACGTCGTGGCCGGCCACCTCTGGGGAACCGGTCAAAGGGTCAACGCCTTGACCCATTACCGCAAGGCCTGGGACCTGCAAAAGGACGACGAGGGTTATCTCTACCAGTTGCTCGCCGTCACTTATGATGGCTCGGGCAAGGCCGCTCAGCTCAAGCCCCTCGTCGACGAGTACGGAAGGAGGCACCCCTCGAATCAGGAAATCTTCGGGCGCGCCCTCTCCAACCTTGCTCATGCTCATGCCCGCGAGAAGCAGTTGCCCCAGGCCGTGGCCGTGGCCGCCCGGGCTCTTTCCCATAACCCGGGCTACCGTGACTTGGCCATCTACTACGTCCGCTGGATCAACGAGGTCGACCCCAACCGTCTGGGTGAGGCGGAGCAAGCACTCCGGGGAGCCTTGTCCAAGGCCCCGGCGCAGGCCCGTCACTTCATCCGGTTGGCCTTGGCCCTCGACCTTTACCGCGACCGCAGAAAGGACCTCAACCGAGCCCGTGGCGAGGTCCGGCAGTTGATCCGTGAGGAGCCGGTCAACGACGGCCGGATCGCCTCCGCGCTTTCCTGGTACCTGACCTCTTCCCCGGACGAGGGAACTTTCCGTCGGGAAGCGCAGGAGCTTCTCAAGTACGCCCAGGCCAACGGTCATCTTTCCCATTTGCGCTCCTGGTTCCAGGACTGGGTCAAGGGCAAGGGCGGTGATGACCTGGAGAAGAGCAACAGGAATTGGTTCCGTCCCGAGGTCAAGAAGTTGAACGACCATCCCGAGATCAAGGAATGGGTTGCCTTTGATAAGGCCATCGGCTCGAACAAGCCCTCCGCTTTCATTTCCCTCTCGAAAAAGCTGAACACGGAAAGAAAATTCAAGCGCTTCCACTACGAGCTCGGGTACGATTACCTGCGCTATGCCGGGAATAAGGACAGGCCCCTTGCAATTTCTCACTTCAGGGAATTGGCGAGGCGTTTCCCCAAGGATTCGACCCAAGCCTCCAATTGGCTTGATGCGTCGCAGTACGGGACGGAGGCCCAACAAGTGGAAGCCCTCCGCCATTTCCTTCAGGCGGACCTGGTCGACGACGCTACCTCCTGGTATCAGGCCATCAGCTTGGCCGCCAAGTCCAAGGATGCGGGCCTGCTTGCCCAGGCCTACCAGTACTTGACCCGCGCGGAGGACAAGTTCGGCAAGTCCCTGACCCACTTCTCGAACAACTACTCCAACTTGGCGGATAACGAAAAAAAGGCCGAGGCCGACCAGTACTTTGCCCGGCACAAGGGTGTTGATTCCTCGAATTCCGACTGGAGAAAGGTGGTGCTTCTGCGACTGGTCGATATGGACGAAGGCGCCCGGGCCCGCGAGCTGGACAAGCTTCGCAAGGAGGAAAACGACCAGCATGGGGCCTATGCGGGCGATTACGCCGACGTTCTTTTTGCCAAGGAGGACTGGAACACTTTCATCCGGGTCCTCAAGGAGGCCCGGGACCGCCAGGATCAGCTCCCCTTCCGCTCCTTCTCCATTGACGCCGGAAAGGTCAGCAGCTGGATATCAAGCACCCGCAAGAACGAGGAAATTTCCGTCGAGCAGAAGAGAAGCCTGCTCGAGGCCCTTCGCGATCTCGGGGTCTTCAATTACTCGGTCTTCGCCGAGCTGGCCTTGCTGGAAAAGGAATCCCAGGAGAAAATGCCCGAGATGGAACGGCTCAAGGCCATGCGGGCGGCCCTCCTAAGGGCCGATAACTCTTCCCACGGCTGGAACGTGGCCCTTGGCTTCGCCCAGGCGGCCCTCTCCTCGGGTGATTACGCCGGGGCCGCGACCCTGCTCACGGGAGCCCAGGCCTATGCCGGCAACGTTTCCTCGAGCTACAAGGAAAATGGCCGTGCCTTGTTGGCCCAGGCGTATTCCCGTATTGGAGGCGTCGGTATGACCATCGACAAGGAGAGCCCACTCGCCCCCCTCATGGAGATTCTGCTGCAGCTCAGGCTGGGCGATAACGAGAGGGCCCTCCAAGCCTACCTCGAGCAAAGGAAGCTCTTCGACAAGCACCGCGACGAGATGCCGCTCGAGCTGATTCTTTTCGCTGCCGAGTCCCATGTCGCGGCCGGTGGGGACGAGAACCACCAGCGCGTGGAGGACCTCCTTGCAATCTGGCTGGTCAAGAACGACGAGTCCAAGAACTTTACCGACAAGGAAAAGGCCAGCGTGCGCCTGCTTCTGGCCAAGAATTACTTTAAGTGGCTCCGTTTCGACGCCGCCCGCAGCGAATTTACCACGATCAAGAATTCCTACCCCGAAAGCGAGGACGCGATCGAGGCGGAATTCGGGATCGGCGAATCCTTCATGGCCCAGAAGAACTACTCCAAGGCCGAGGAGATTTTCGAGGACCTGGCCAACAGCCGGGACTCCAAGGTGATCATCCGGGCCGAGTTCATGAGGGGCCTGCTGGCCAGCAACCAGGGGGACCGGGACCGGGCCCGCAACATTTTCCGTTCCGTACTTGAGCGCGTGCCGGACGTCAAGCTGGCCAACGAGACGCTCTACAACCTCGCCGAGGTATATGGAGTCGAGCAGCGCTTCATGGACCAGCTCCAGCTCCTGCGGGCGGTAGGCCGGCTGGGCCAAACCTCCAAGCGCTGGCATGAGCCCGGGGTCGCTCTCTCGATCGTCGTGCAGGACAGCGACCTGGGGATCAGCCGGGGTCATACCAGCATACCCGTGAACATCCGCACCGCCCCCGGTGGCGATGCCGAGCAGGTCAACCTGATTAGCGGAGGGGCGGGCAAGGGCCTGTTCATGGCCGAGGTGCCGACCGCCCTGGGGGTCGTCACGAAGAACGACCGCGTCCTTCAGCTCAAGGGAGGTGACGTCATCACGGTCGATTACCCCGAGGCCTTCAAGAAGGAATTCAGGTTCCACATGATGGGAACCAACGAGATCAACGTTGCCTCCGATGCCAACTTCGATGCCGCCAGCAGTCCGGTCATCGAGGAAGGGGATGCCAACGAGACCTTCACCGAGAAACTTCTCTCCGAGGAAAAGGCCGAGACCGAGGAAGAGCTTTCCTCCGAGGGTCGTCCCTCCAATGAGATCAAGCCGGGCAATTTCGTCTACCTCCGGGTAAGGGATTTCGATCGCGACCTCACCGACCAGGCTGACCGCGCCTTAGTCAAACTGGAGGCCACGAGCGGGGATTCGGTGACCGTCGAGCTCAAGGAGACCGGGCCCAGTACGGGCATTTTCCTCGGGCGCGCCCAGACTGGTGAATTGCCCGCGGGGGCCTTGGCCAGCGACGTCTCCATTGAAAGCAGTCCCCTCATGTCCATAGACAAGGATGCCGGTTCCTCCTGGATCAGCGAGCCCGATGGGGCCGCTCCCAAGTGGCTTAAGGTTGACTTGAAGGACGTCTACGACGTCACCGAAGTGACCCTCCGCTCCCCTAACCAGCCCATGCCTTCCTCCAACTGGACCTACCGGGACGCCAAGGGCGCGGACCGTGCCTTGACCCTCAAGGAGGACGGCAGTTACGAAGCCAAGACGGTGGAGGAAGTGCAAATGGGAACCTGGAAGTACGAGGGAGCGAAGGAAGCCTTCACGCTATCCCCCAAGGAGGGGAACGAAACCCTCTTGTCCTTAGCCGCGAACGGACGCTTCGAGGGAGAGAACGCTGGTGGAAACCCTCACTTGCGGGACGGGGTCCTCGAACTCGCCAACCAGGCCCCCGTGCGGATGAGGCTGAACGGCAGTCACGATGGGAGGTTCTGGTACGAGTTGGGCCGCTGGCCCGTTGCCCCGGAGCGGGAAGACCTTGGGCTGGCGGACGGTTCCATGACCCTGCGCACCTTCCTCGCCACTCGGGTTCCCCAACTCAGTGACTGGGGCCGGTTCGCCAAATGGATCAAGGACAACGAGCCCAAGGAAACCTCCGAGGTGGACGAACTCGAGTGGGTCCTGCCCGAGGAAGTCCTTGAGGAGGGTGGCAAGGATTCCAAGGTCGCCCGTATCGTCACCTGGGCGGGCAAGTACGCCCAGCGCGCCGCCGGCGCATCGCGCTTTTTCGTCTCGGCGGACAACGCCGCCATCCTGGTCGACGGAGAGATGGTCCTTGAACCGGACGCCGCGAATTCGAGAAGGAACAGATCGGTCGACGTTTTTCTGGAGGCGGGCATCCACGAACTGACCATCGTGGCCTACGTCTCCAACCACAAGGCCGGTGCCCAAGCCACGAGAGCCCGGGAGAATCCGAACCTCGAGCAAGTCGCGTCCGGCCCCTTCAGGCCCTCGGACTTCGACCTCACCGGCCTGGAGGAGAAAAAGCAGGACGAGGAAGAAGACAGGGTCCGTGCATCCAAGAAGGGGTCCAACTGGACCTTCTCTATTCCCAAGGCCCATATTCGTCACGTCGAGTTCGTCTTCGAGGAATACGTCGGGCAGTCGCTTGCGGTCAATCAGGTCGAAGTCAAGGCGGGTGAAAAATTGCTCGTTCCGACCGAGGCGGACATTCTCGCAATGTCGGAAAACGACGTTCTCGAGATTACCGCGGGGGACGAGGTGGTGGCCGGTTACGTCGACGAGTTCGGGCGGGGTGGGGCGAGGAACCGCCTCCTTACAAAGACCCTGACCGCTACTTACTTCAACGCCAAGATCCGTCCCATCAGCTATGAGTTCGTCCGCACCTCGAGTGGGCAGGTTCAGGAAATGGAGAAGGAACTGATGAGGATCGACCCCGGCGAGAGAATCGTCGTCGAAGTGACGGACTACGACATGGACCTGACGCCCGAGGTGGACAAGCTCAAGGTGGAGGTTTCCCGCAACGGCGAGAACATCACTGTCCTGGAGGCCATCGAGACCTCTGAGAACAGTGGGGTCTTCCGGACCGAGGTGGACACCAGCTCCGAGGAGGAGGAGGGCAAGCTTCAGGTCGTCAGCGGGGACCGTGTTTTCCTCAGGTACGTCGATCCGCAAAACACCTTTCCCGGGCATTCCTTCCCGCGCGAGGCCATGGTCTTCGTCCGCCAGCCGACCGAAGGCTTCGTGAGGATCGTGGAGACGCGCTTCCTGCGGACCGATTCGGGTGGCGCCAAGCCGACCTATCTTCCCCGCCCGGAAGAGATCCCCGAAGTGTCCGGCTTTGCCTACGAGATGCCGCTCACGGTCGAGGTGGTCGATCCCGATGCGGCCAAGGACAGCCTGTCCACCACCACTGTGAAGATCCTGGTGGGGGAAGGCAACTCCACCCGGGAGGCGATTCTCGAGTGCGAGCTTTCGTCGGCCTATGGGGAAGCCCGCACGGCTCCCGTGGGCCTTGCCAATTGGCCCCTTTACGAGGGCCGTTTCGTGGGGCAGGCGATTTTGCGCCTCGGCGGAGCCGATAGCCCGACCGTAGTCGCCGCCGGGGTGGATACCCCGGGCGGCCTGCATGGTGGCCTGCAGCCTCCCGAGGGTGAAGAGGACGAGGACGAGTCCGACCTCACCGTACGGGTGGTGAACCTGTCCGGTTCCGATCTGGTCGTCGCCGGTTACGAAGACAAGGATCGTCCCGAAGGTAACGGTACCCTGCTCAGTTCCAAGGGGAAGATGATCGCGGATGGGGAATTGTCCATCACCGGGCCCGATTACGACGAGCCCGTCGCGATGCTCTACATGGGCGAACGGGTTTTTCTGCGGGTGGTCGATCCCGATCGCGATCTTTCTTCCAAGCGGGACAAGGTGGATCTGAAGATCGAGACCAAGTTCGGGGAAAAGGAAACCGTTTCCCTGGAGGAAACCTTTACCCATAGCGGCGTATTCACCGGATCCTTCCGTCTCCAACCGGCCGAGAAGCCGGTCCAGGGCAACATGGACGGAAACCTTTCCATCGAGTCCTTTTTCGGAGACCTCCTCTCGGCTACCTATCATGATCCTGCGGCCAACTCCGAAGAAGGCTTCGTCGATTACGCAGCCGAAGCCACCGTTTCCATCGGCGCCGACGGCCTGGTCAGTTCGTTCAGCAAGATCTTCGCCGATGAGGAGCTTGCGGTACGCACCCAGTTTCACGTCGCGGAGAGTTACTTCGAGCTCTTCAAGAGCCACTTGAAGCTGGGACGGGACAAGGAGGCCGCGGAGGACCTGGAGAACGGGCGGTTGCACCTCAGGCAATTGGTGGAGGATTACCCCGACCCCAAGTACGCCCCCCGGGTGAACTACCTGCTTGGGCAGTTCTCCCAGGAGCTCAAGGAGTGGGACAAGGCCATCGAAGCCTACGAGACCATCGTGAGGAATTTCCCCGAGCACTCGTTGGCCGCCGATGCCCAGTACAAGCTGGCTCAGGCCTATGAGGAGGCGAAGCGCTTCGACGACGCCCTCGAGGCCTACGTAACCCTCGCCTCCACTTATCCCAAGAGCCCCTTGATCGCCAACGCAATGATCCGGATCTCGGAATACTTCTACAAGCGTGAGGTTTTCGACATCGCGGCCCAAGTGGGGATCAAGTTCGTCGAGCGCTTCGATTCCCACAAATGGTCCCCCAAGATGGCCTTCCGCGTGGGACAATGCCATTACAAGAGCGAGAAATATATGGATGCGGCCCTGGCCTTCGATGATTTCGTGAAGCGTTTTCCCGATGCCGAGCTTTGTTCGGAGGCTCTCTTCTGGGGAGGGGAAAGTTACCGCATGGGGAAAAAGATTCCCTTGGCCTTCCAGAGGTACAACCGATGCCGCTGGGACTTCCCGGAGAGCGATGCGGCCAAGTATTCCCGCGGTCGCCTTGCCTTGCCCGAGATGCTCACCCAGTTCGAGAAGGAAGCGAACCTGGAAGACGAGTAACCCTTCCCGACTTACCTTGCCTGCAGCCATGAGCGCCGAAGACCAAAACTCAACCGATTCCAACGCCAGCCTCGATTCCAACCTGACCGATGCCAATGCAAGCGGTCCTCCCGCCGATGCGCCCGAGGTGGCTCCGGAGCCGACTTGGCTTGATGGGGTCATGCAGGAGGGCGCCCTGGGCATGTTGCTGGAAGGAGGCGCCTTCATGTGGCCCATCCTTATTCTCGCCATCGTCGGATTGGCCGTGGTCATCGAGCGTTTCCGCAGCCTCAAGATGCTCGACGCGGACGACGAGACCCTTCGCCGGCAGGTCATAGATCTTCTTTCCGATGACAAACCCAAGCAAGCCCTGGAGCTCTGCGAAGGCTCGCGCGGTCCCGTTGCGGCCGTCCTTGCAAACGGCCTGCGCAAATACCTCGTCCTCAAGAAACTGGGTCACGACCAGGCCCAGATCGAGGAGCAGGTGGTCAAGGGAATGGAGAGCTACGGCGTGCATATCGTGTCCGCCCTCGAGCGGCACCTTCCGATTCTCGCCACCATTTCAAGCGTGGCCCCCATGCTTGGGTTTCTCGGGACGGTGGCCGGGATGATCAGGTCCTTCGAGGACATTGTGGCCAAGATGGGTGAGGTGAATATCGTGGAGGCGGCGGCCGCCGGCATTTCGGTCGCTCTTTACACCACCGCCTTCGGCCTGATTGTGGGAATCCCCGCCTACCTGTTCTTCAATTACTTCAGCAGCGTGATCAACAGCTTCGTCCTGCAGGTCGAGTCCACCGCCGCCGAGTTGATCGAGGTCGTGACCGTCCGACTGACGCTCGACCGGTCGGATGAGGATTCCGCCGCGCAGAAGAAACCGGGGAGGCGACGGTCTTCGCCCAAGAAGACGGACGAATGAAGCTCCCTCGCAATAAGTTGCTGGCCGAGCCCCCTGCCGGGGCATCGAGCGACATTGCCTTCATCCTCATTGTCTTCTTTCTGGTCTGCGCCTCCGTTCAGCCCGAGCAGGGACGTCCCCAGGAAATCCCCAAGACCGAGGAGGAGCCTGACAAGCAGGAAAAGAACAAGAACCCCGAGATCGAGCTTACCCGCACGGTGGTCATACTCAATGGCGACCCCCTGACCGACAAGTCGTTCGCTTCCCGCTTGAACGGTCTGCTGGCCGGCAAACGCAACATCGAAGACAAGGTCGTCATGCTCAAGTCCCGCAAGGACGTCTCCTACGAACGCTGGATCGAATTCACCGGCTTGATCGAGAAGGCGGGGGGAATCGTGACCCTGCAACTGGAGGAGGAACAGGTTCAGGTCGTGAACTGATCATGAGGATTCCCAAGCGCAGTTTCGAGGCCTCCGTCCCTTCCATGGCCATGGGCGACATCGCATTCCTCCTCCTTATCTTCTTTGTTATCCTGGCCAAGGCTCAGGACGACAGTCACCTGCGTTGGGAGCCCGCGGCCGACGAGGAACTCGAACAGGCCAGCAACTACAAGGCCAGTGTCGTCATCGACGTCAAGAACAAGACCTACCTGAACGGCCGGCCCATTGCCCAGGCTCAACTGGAAGGAGCCCTCTCCGACCTGCTCGGGGATGCCGAGCCCACCAAGCGTACCGTTTTGCTGAAGGTTCACAAGGATGCCACCGTTCTCCAGTTCGAGCCCGTTATCGAGGCAGTCAGCAAATCGGGTGGGGAAATTCATCATGTGCTCGAGCAGGAGAGGAAATAACTTTTACTAGAAAAAAGACCAAGATCATGAGCGAAGAACCAATCGTCAAGCCAATCGCCAGCCCCAAGAGGGACATCAAGCAACTTGCCGGCAACAGCCAGGCCGTAGTGGGTGAGCTGAGGGAGTTCCTCGCCAGCCTCAAGGGCAAGAGCCCTAAGGAAATGATGGGGGCTGTTGCGGAGAGCAGCCTGTTTCAAAGCCTTCTCGTATCGACTGTCCTCATGGTGGTCCTCGTCTTCACCCTCTCGGTCGTTCCCTACTACTTGAATCAGGGCGATGAAGGAGCGGAAGCCACAGGTGAAGCGAAGGGTTCATCCGCCGATTCGACGGAGGGGCAACCGGAGGATTCTCCGCAGGAATCGCCGTCCGAGCAAGCCACCGCTCCCGACCCTGCCAAGACTCCCGAGCAAAAAACAGCCGATATACTTGGGGTTGGGGAGGTCGCCGATCCCAATGCCAACCCCCTCGAGTCCTCCGGGGACGACCTGCTCGACGGGTTGGACGACCTCTGATCGACCGAGCCTGATGCCCAATTCCTCAAGAGGCCCGGTCGTCCTGACCATCTTGGCTTCCATTGGGTTGCTTTACTTTTGGGCGGACTGGTTGGCTTTTCAGCAACTTTCGCTCACTCACCATTGGAGCGGTTTCGGTCTCGGGTTGGCGGGCGCCGCCTGGTGGCTGGAACGAGCCCGCAAAATGCAAAGGGTGAGACGCCTGCTTGTCTTCTCCCTCTGTTTCTTCCCCATTTGGCTCTTTCTTGTCTTCGCCTTGAACGAGATGGGCGGGGGCGAGCCATGGGGAACCCTCCGGAGTTACTCGGCCACGGGCGGTATTTTTCTGGCTTTTCTAATCGGCTTGGCTTGGCTGACTTGGTTCGTGGAAAGGCAATCGAGAATCTTCCAGTTGGTCAGGTTGAAAAAAGCCGAGGGGGCCTCCCGGGTCGGACCCTTGCAGGCGATGCATTCCTCGGTCGCCCTGCCCGGATCCGGTTCCCGGGTTTGGGATCCCTTCGATATGGATGCCTGGTATTACGGTCGCAAAAGGCAAAAGCTCCGGCAGTCGGTCTCCGTCACGTTCGGGTACCTCGTCTTCTTCCTGCTGGTGGTTTTCCTGCTTCTCCAGCTTTCCGGTTGCCGGGAGCTTTACGAGATGCCTGCGGGGGGAGGGGAGCAGAAGCCGAACCAGCCGGTGGTCAAGGTCCAGAAGGTGATTAAGAAAAAGATCATCTTCAATCCCTTGAGCAAGGTCATCGCTAAGGTTCCACCAATCGAGGAAATCAAGCTTCAGTTGATGGAGATTACCAAACACGCCTACACCGTCGGCTACGGGAAGGGCGCGGGGGCCGGTTTTGCGGGAGGGACCAACCGGGGGAAAGTTCGTTTCATTCGCCTGGAGTACTCGGGTGGAGACTGGGACCAGGGGATCGACGCCGATCTCAATATGCTGGTGCAGTACAACCTGCGTACCCAACACAAGATCGCGGAGCGGCCCGAGACCCGCAAGATCATCCAGTTGAAGAACTTTCCCGTCGGGAAAAGCCCGCCCATCGTGTACATGACCGGCCAGAAAAACATCAGTTTGGGCAAGACCGAGACCGACGTCCTCCGGGAGTATCTGACCGATAAGCACGGTATGCTCTTTGCCGATAATGGAGGAAGCGCCCACTGGGGAAACCAGTTCAAATCCCTCATGAACCGGGTCCTGCCCAACGTCTCCTACATCCGGGTTCCCCTCGATCACCCCATCCACCGGATTCCCTTTCCCATCCCCTTCCTTCCGTACGTCGCCCCCCATGGCGGGACCGATGCCCTGGCCTGGGTAGTAAACGGCCGCATCGTCGCCTATTATCACCCCGGTGACATCGGGGACGCCTGGGCGGACGACCATGCGGGGGTGCCCGCCCAGATATGGGAGGCTTGCTATCAACTGGGGACGAACGTCATATTCTACGGGCATACGGAGTACAGCAAATGGTTAGAAGCACGAAAAAAATCAGACTGAGCGCGTCCCTCGTCCTGTTGGTCTTGTTGACCGCCTTCCTTCCCGCCCCGGCCGAGGCGGCCCGGTTAGGCTATCTCGAGCAAATGCCCATCGAGGCCTTCGCCAAGCTGCGCGAGATCGAGCGCCATCAACTGAAGATCGCGGAAAAGTTTTTCCTCAAGGGCGAATACAAGGCCGCGGCCGCGGAATACGACAAGTTCCTCACCCTTTACGAGCGCAGCGCCGGCGGGCCCTATTCCCTCCTCATGTGGGCTCATTGCCAAGTCAAGCTGAGGCTGGTCAACACTGCGGTTAGGGACGGTTTCAAGTCTGTGGTAGACTATTGGCCCGACTCGCACGAGGCCGTGGTTGCCTCCTTCATGATTGGAAAGTGTCACCTCCTAAATGGTGAGCCTTCGAAGGCCGACAAGGTTTTCGCCCAGTTGGCCGAGGATTTCCCCAAGCATTCCCTGGCTACCCTTTCCCAGGTCGAGATGCTGGGCATTGCGTCCGCCCGCAAGGACCTGGAAAGGCAGGTCGAGCTTTGGACCGACATTGCCTACGATACACCCAAGACTAGGGAAACCGCTTCTCACCGGTCCTCGGCGGCTCGAAGCCTGGCGACCCATTTTTTTCAGGAGGACCAGTTCCAGAAGGGCGTTGAGGCTCTCGGAACCTACTACGATCAGAATCGCCCCGAATACCTCCATGCCGTGCATGACGTTTGCAACTCGGTAGTCTCCAAGCTTTTTCGCTCATCCGAGACCAAGTCCCGTGCGGAGAAGCTCGGAGATGGCCTGATTTCATTCGTCGAGAAGGCCCTGCCGCTGGATTCCAAGGAGAAGAAGGATCAAGCCAGAACCCGTGACCTGCTGGAGAGGATTGCCGACATCCAGAAGTCCCTGGACAGGGACAAGCAGGTTTTGGCCGCCTACGAACGTATGGGAAAAGTCCTGGGCATGGACGATGATATTCTCGGAAGCATGGCGGCCTGGCACAAGGGGAAGAAAAGGATCGACCAGGCCCGGGCCATCTACGGCCGATACAAGGACAAGGTGAATGGCCGCCGGGCCATTGCCTCCTCCTACCGGGAAGAGAAGAACTACGAGGAAGCGGTCCGCCAGTACCTTTCCCTGATCGGGCTCGACAAGGACCGGGAGGACCAGTGGCAGAGGGACGTCGTGGGAACCTGGCGCGACGCGGCCAAATGGGACAAGGCGATCGCGACCTATCAAACCCTCCTCAAGGTCGACCCGGACCGGTATTCCGACTATAACTGGGGAATCGCGGAGTGCCGGGAGAGGCAATCCAAGTGGAACGAAGCCATCCTTTCCTATCGCCAGACCGATAATTTCCCGGAGGCCTATTTCCGGATGGCGGAATGTCACCGCCATCTCAAGAAGTGGAACGAGGGACTGATCCTTCTCAACCAAGCCCGTTCGCACGACAACGTGGCCGACCGCGCTCAGCACCGGATCGCCCAGTTCTACGAGATGTCCGGGCAAAAGGAAAAGGCCATCAAGTCCTTCCAGGTCACCTGCAAAAAGTACCCCAAGAGCAGGTACGCGAGCATCTCGCACGCCCACCTCCAGACCAAGTACGGTATCAGCGTGACCTTGGGGGGAGCGACCGACGAATAGAGACGAGGCCTTTGATTGCCCCGCTCGTCCCATTCGCTCAAGGGTCTCCAACCGCACGAGTCCGCCCGCTCCCGCCCCCCTTCCGTACGATCCGCAAGTAGAATGTTATTTCTTGATTGGCAATTGGTTGCGGAGTAGGTTTGCCTTGTAGCCGATGTTTGCGACCAGTCCCAAGTCTAGAGAATCCTCCCCCTCTACTCGTTTGCGCCGCAAAGAGAAGGGTTTCGCCTTGGTCCTGTGCCTGGCCTTGATGAGCTTGGTCATGTTGCTGGTGCTCTCCCTTTTCTCCTACGTCATGGTCGAGCTTTGGGAATCCGATGCGAGGAGGGATTACGTCCTGTCCAAGGCCCATGCCCGCTTCGGACTACAGGTTGCTCTTGGTGAACTTCAGGAGCACGCGGGGCCCGACCAGCGCCTGACGGCAACGGCCGAGATCCTGGACGAGGACCCATATACCGAGGAACCGCAAGGCTTGGTTCAGCCTTACTGGACAGGTGTCTGGAAGCGGGATCCGGCGGTTCCTCATGAGCCGGAAGGCGAGGAATCCCCGGAGCCTTGGAATGAACTTGCTTCCTCGGAATGGAATCCTCATCCCGAAAAGGAGGTGGCCTGGCTGGTGAGTGGAAATGAGGGAAGAGGAATCGGTGACGAGGGTTACCAGCACCCGGCGGATTCATACTTGCCCGATCCGGACTACGATCCGAGCGCCGTCTGGCTGGTCGATCGGAGCGTCCTTCGCCCGGAAGAACGGGTCAAGGTTCTCAAGACCGAAGTCCGCTTCCTGGCGGATCGCCTGGAGAGTGCCTCGGCCGGCGAAATTTCGGGCTTCTACGCCTATTGGGTCGGTGACGAAGGGGTCAAGGCAAAGGTTAATTTCCCCCTTGGGGCGGAGCTGACCGATCCGAGGGGAGACTTTCTTCTCAACCAGACCCGTTTCGAGGTTTCGCCCCGTCCCAACCTCGGACTGGCCCAGTTTCCGGAAAGTTCCCTCGACTTAGCCGGCTTGGACGAGTCCAAACTGGAAAAGGTCTTGGACAGGAGGCAGATTCACTTGGCCTCCGATTCCGGCAGCGAGGGCAGGGACGAATATTTTCATCACTTGTCGACCGATTCCCTAGGCGTTCTTACCGACGCTCTCATGGGAGGACTCAAGCGCGACCTCACCGCGGGACTGGGGGATCCCGACCAATTTACCTCCTACTTCAAGGGCGAATCCATTTTCAAGGACGAGATGCTTTTCACCAAGGACTTCGATCCCACGGACTGGTCGAAGGGCTGGGCCTTGAGGTGGAGCCCCGGCAGGATCTACGAAAAGCGTTGGATCAGGGGGCCTCTTTGGGATTACGTCCGTGACTACTGCCAGCTTTTCAATGAAATCAAGTTCAGTCCGAGCTCCCCGCTTCACTCGAGCATTGCTCCCCGTTCAACCGAACTCGACGAGTATCCCGACCGCAGGGGGGAATACTGGACGGAGGCTTCCTACGACCGCGCGGATCCGCGTTCCCATCCCGTCGCCCCCGTCCTCCTTGAGGCCAAGGTGGGCCATACCCTGGAGATGGTACCCACGGGAAGGAAGGACCGCAGGGGCGTCATGCTCTATCGTCCTCGGGTCGCGATTTTTCCATCGCTGGCTTTATGGAACCCCTACAACGTGGAACTGGAAGCGGCTGAGTACGAGCTGGTCTGGAGACCGGATCCCAGATTCTGGGTTTATGCGACCAATGAGAGGGAGATCTGGGCCCGCAAGATCATGCGCTTCGAGAGGAAGAAGAACATCGCCCCGGCGAGGAGGCTGTGGGACAAGAACGGGGACGGCAGGCTGAACGAGAGGAGGTATGCCCAGCTCGATCCCGATCCGCCCTGGTGGAACCTGGAGCGAAAGGTCTGGCTGTCCGAGCGCGACGTTATGCACGAGCTTTTCCTGGGCTCCCAGAAAGGGCGCAACATAACCTACAACATGAAGCCCGGACAGGGTGGGGGAGGGGTATCCATCCTTTCCCAGGGAGTCGGGCTGCGGAGTACTCCGAGGATCATGCACCGCAGGGGCTTTTACCTCTACCGGCATGCTCCCGGGCAGAGGCCTCCCAACAACGTCAGCGGCTGGGTAAGGAACAACGGCCACTGGCACCCGATCCAGTCCAAGTATCGCAAGCCGCTTCGCCTCAAGACGGCCCCGGTCCGCCTCGCCCCCGGTGAAAAACTCTACTTCACGCTTTCCGAAACGAGGGAGTTTCGGCCCCAGGACGATCACGTTTTCAACCTCTCGAACCACCTTCAGTTCAAGCACCGCCTCTACTACTCGGTTCCCACCAACTCGAGGACGGCTCTGCTTTGTCAGCCCATACCGGGCGATCAGCCGGTTACTTTCGTCTATACGGGGGGTGGTATCGCCCACTATGGCCTTAGCGAGTACCAGCGGGACGAGGAGCGCGACGAGGCCCTGCAGAATCCGAAGGTTCTGGGAACAACGCTCTATATGATCAGGAACGGGACCAAGTTTCCGATCAAGAAAATCAACCGGGGCGTCTCGGGCATCGTCTCGAGCCAGCGCGGAAGCTACCAGGACTTCGGCCGGGCCGATATGCTCGACCCTGATCCCAGCCGGGTCATCGGACCCAAGCTGAATCATCGCCTGAGCACCTTCCACAATAACCCGCAACTGGTCTTGGCGGAACGCAACCCCCGTTCCCTGGTGGATTCCGATCATCTCGGGCAAGGCCAGCAATGGTGGTACAACCAGGATACCAGCCTGGAAGGCAGAAACCTGGCCCGCGGAATCGATCCCCATACCGATGAAAGCCTCTCTGGAGACTTCTATAACGGCAGCCAGGGGAGGACCTACTATGGCTACCTCGGGCACAGTTTCGACGTATCCGGTTTCCAAAGGGTCTCGTCCGGCAACCGCAACGAGAACCAGTTCCTGCCCTATTCATCCCGGGCCGTCCTCTTTGACCTTCCCCGCCAACCGTTGCTTTCCCTCGGCTCCCTGCAGCATCTCAACCTCAGCTTCTTTGGGAACAGTCCCTCCTTTGCAATTGGCAATTCCTACGCCACCAGCTTGGTTTCCCGCAGCCGGAAATGGACGAGGTACAACCAAATCAGGACCATCCCGCTAGGCGGTTCCGGGACAAGCAGGAGATCGGGGAACGAGCACCAGAACACAATCGTGGATCTTTCCTTTTATGCCAACGAGCGTCTTTGGGACGGGTTTTACTTTTCATCCGTCCCTACCGAAAACCTCGATTACCGGAAATATCCTCCCTTCGAGCGCTTCGATCAATACTACGTGGACAACCGCCGCCCCCTTCCGAATCCCAGGATGACCTATTATACCGGACTGGACGGGCGCATGCCGGATGCCGGCTCGAGTGGTGGCCTGCGCGACTTCCGCAAGGCATCGTCCCATTTGCTCGTCGATGGCGGGTTCAACGTCAACTCGACTTCCGTGCCCGCCTGGAAGGCCCAGTTGGGAAGCCTTGCCCGGGGAAGGCTTCACGTCGCCAACCTGCAGGACGACAACGAGCTCGTTGGCGGGGGAAAGGCCAGTGAGACCATCGAGCTTGAATCCGGAGACTTGATTCCGTTTCCCGGAATGAGCGTTGCCATGGGGCAACCCGTGGACCCGGAGTCGGGAAACTCCGCCCAGGACCACTGGACGGGATTCGCCGCCCTCAGCGAGGACCAGCTTCAGCTCTTGGCGGAGGAAATGGTACAGGAAGTGAAGATCCGCGGTCCCTTTCTTTCGATGGGGGATTTCGTAAACCGTCGCCTGACTGCCCCTCCGGGCAATCAGATCCTCAGGAAATTGTCCAAGGAGTACTGGCCCCGTGAGACCGAGGAGAGCCGGCAGGGACTGAGGGGCGCGATCCAGACGGCCATTCATGACGCGGGTATCAACGACGGCGGTTTCCGGACCAAATATGGCTATGAGGAAGCCGGGCTCGATTTCATCCCCAAGAACATAGGTCAGTTCAATCCCTTTGGCTTTGCCGCCGCCGGCCTTGCCGATGACCGTTCCGACCCCGCCGGATCGGAGGTTCCCTTCCTTCGCAAGTCGAACTGGGGAATCGGTTATGACCGGAGCATCCGCTTCGATCGCAGGAAGCAGACCCAAAACCAGCATCCCCAGCTTGAGTTCTCCCATGGCGAGGCCCCTGAGAACAAGCTGGCTCCGACCCATGCGGCGACGGGCGCGATGATGCCGGGCTGGCTGAGCCAGGCGGACGTCCTTACTTCACTCGCTCCCGTCTCCAACGTCCGTTCGGATACCTTCGTGGTCCGGACCTATGGGGAGGTTTCCTCCCGGGATCAGAAAGCGAGGGCTTGGTGCGAGGCTACTCTGCAACGCGTCCCCGAATACCTGCTGGACGAGCATCGCAACCCGAGCCGGGGCGATCCTTCCCATGCCCGCCCCGGCGAGCCTTTCGAGGATCTCAATGGCAATGGAAGGCATGATTCGGACGAACCCTTCACGGATTACGATTCCAGCGGGGAGCGCAGTTTCCTTTCCGATCATGGAGGAGAACCTATCAAGAACGAGCTCAACGAGCGTTTTGGGCGCCGCTTTCGCATCGTACGCTTCCGCTGGCTTAACCCGGACGAAGTCTAGTCCTTCCTGATGAAAATGATTCCCGTCCCTCGGTTTCCCGGAAGCTTCCACCTTTGGCCCGTTCTGGCGGTCATGACCGCTTGTTCCGTTGTTCTTGCCCAGGAACCGCAGGCAATCTCGGTCGACGAGGAGAAACCCGAACCCCCGACCTGCGTCTTTTCGGGCATAGCCTGGCAAGGCGCCTCGATCTCGGGCCTGGGATACTTTCTGGAAGGAACGAAGGAAAGCGAGTTCATCGAGGTCTTTCTCCCCAATGGCAGCCGCTCCCGCAAATATGCCTACTACGGTTCGTCCCCCCTTGTTTTATTTCGCGCCGTGGAGATCGACGAGGACGAACCCGAACCGGATCCGGCCGAGCCCCTGGAGGACGTTGAGCCCGAAAAATTCGTCTATCAGACCGTTGTTTCCTATCCGCTGAGTCCGGGCGTGAAGGACCTCTTCCTTTTCTTCTTCAAGGGCGAAGGCGACGACGGAACTCTTCAGCTCAGCGCCATCAATTTCGACCCGGCCGGCTTCCCTGCCGGGTCCTACTGGTTCTTTTCGCGCTGCCCCGACGCACTGTCCCTTCAGTTCGGTAGGGACAAGCTGGTCTTGCCTGCTTTCGGGCAGCGGATCGTTCCAGCCCGGATCGATGAATTCGGGGACTTGGTCTTTCGCGTTTATCGAAAGCGCGCAGGGGCTTCCCGCAAGGTCTACTCGACCATCTGGAGCTACAACCCACGGGCCCGCCTGTTGGTGTTCTTGACGCCCAGCCCGAACGGGGTGACCATCCGCCGGATTACCGACTTGGTCAAGGAAGAGAAGGCCTTGGGTTTGCGTCCGCCCAAGGAAGACAAGGAAGGCGGGGGATCCAAGCGGGATCCCTAGGGTAGCGGTTGTCTAGAATTCCCTCGATACGCTCAGGCCGATGACGCGTGGCGAACCGGCGACGCCGGGTGCGGCTCCGAGGCTGGTGAGGCTGCTGACAAGAGAGGTGTAATACTCCTCGTCGGTCAGGTTGGTCCCGAAAACCTCAACCTGCCAGCCGTCGTGAACCATTCCGATCTTGGCGTCCAGCAGCGTGTAGGCGTCGATCACGTCCGTCGTGTTGACTCCGGTCTGGTCCCAATAGAAGGTCTCCCCTATGGTGCGGGTTCCCAGTTGGTAGTAGGCTCCGTTGTCGAGCTGCTTGGTAACCGTGGCGGACAGGGTGTGATGGGGGACGAATGAAACCTGTCGGCCCTTCAGATTGGCAAGGGCGGAACCGGTGGCCGAGAGAGACGTCACGTCCTCGATCTCGCTATTGGAAAGGCCGTAGCCGAGGGATACCATCCATCCGCCGTCGATCCGGTGGGTTGAGTCCACCTCGATTCCATAGACGGATACCTCGTCCACGTTGACGACCATGTAGTCGGTGTTTGCGGCGGGCAGTTCAAGCTGGTAGTCGTCGACGTCGTTGAGAAAGCCGGTGACCGTGAGGGTCCAGTTCTCAGAAGGACGGTAGGTGAAGCCAAGGTCGAAGGAGGTGATTTCCTCCTTGCCAAAGGAGGCATTGGCGTCGGCGTCGCTGAAGGCGCTGAAGCCGTTTCTCTTTCCGGAAAAGGATATGCCCGCTCCTACCTTAAGGGCTTCGTTCACGGTGCGCTCCCAAGCCAGGGAAGGGGAGAAAATCCCCGAGTCGCTTTCCTTGTTGAGGGCAACCGGGGCAGCAAGCTGGCTGGTCTTGTTTCTGACGATCGAGTTCTCGAACTCGTCGTAACGCAACCCGAGGGAAACGACGTCCTGATCGGACAAGGCCTTGTAGAAGCTTCCAAAGACTGCCAGGTTCTCGGTCTCGAGGACGTAGCTGGTAACTTGTGTGTCGGAAGTCGGAAACGGGGGGGTAAGTCCGGTCAAAAAGAAGCGGGTGGCTTTGCCCTCAACCTCCTCGTCGGCATAGAAGAGGCCGAGATTCCAGCCCATGTCCGGATCCTCGTTGTTCTCGATCCGCAATTCCTGAGACCATATGGACTGCTCCTGCTCGATACTGGAGGTGGCGGCGGGAAAAAGGGAGAGGTCCAAATCGAGCAGGTTCGGGTTCATGTCCCAGTCGCTTCTGGCGGTTATGGAAACGAGCTTACCGCCGGAAAGGTCGTGCTCGACGCTGAGGGACTGCTGGTTTTGGTCGATCTCGGTGTATTCGTCCATGTCGGATGCCCGGGCGTAGAAATCTGCCTGGTTGCGCAGGACGATGGGTTGGGTGCCGAGTTCGTGGGTAGTGAAGGAAAGGGCGAGGGACGCTCGCGTTCCCGCTCCTCCATCCCAGTGGAAGGCGAGCCGACCGTTCCAGCTCTCGGAATCATTGTCGCGGCCGGCGGTGTTATTGAGAAAACCGTCACTGAGCGAGTGTTGTGCGCTTACCGAATAAGAGGAATCATCCCCAAGAGGTCCGGAGCTTCCCAAGCCGTACCGTTGGGTATCGAAACTCCCATAGGAAGCGGAAACCTTGCTCCTTTGGGTGTCGCTCGGCCTGCGGGTGATCAGGTTTACGGCCCCGCCGGGGGAAAGCTTTCCCGAGGCGTGTCCCTGGGCGCCCTTGAGAATCTCTACGGACTCGAGGTCATAGAGGTCTGCTCCGTAGGAGAAGGCGTTACCCTGAGGAACGCCGTCGACGTACATCTGAACGCCAGGGGCACCGAAAAACTGGGTGTTCCCAATGCCGCGCATGATGAGGACGTCCCCGAAAGACTTGATACCATTGCCGTTGAGGTGGAGGTTCGGGGAGAGTCCCGAAAGATCTCCGAGGGAACGGACCTCGCGCAGTTCGATTTCGTCCGATTGGAGCAGGTCCGACTGCAGGATGGCGGAGGCCGGCAGTCGGGCTCCCTGAACGGCAATTTCTTCGAGCGTCTGGCGACTGGCGTTGGCGTCCGATTCCTGGCCATACAGGGAAGCGGACAGTAAAAGAGAGAAGAAGGATAGGCTGGTTTTTTTCATGAAAGGTAGCGAGCGATCATGACGGTCTGTTGTTAGGTTGCAATCGTATTTCCTAGGTGGATCCGTATTTTTTTAAACGGCAACCAGCGTCCCAAGGTTACGTCTTTTATTAAAAAGTCCGACCAGTCGCGGACGATCAAGGAGGGGAAAAGGAAAACTTAATCGAGCGGTCGTCTTTCGTAGTCGTTCTGGTTCACCCAGCCCGTACGTGGGGTCGTCTTGCCACTTCGATACCTTTCGTAGAAATCGTTCCAGTCCCCCACGAAGGGATATTTTTCAAAAATAAAGCCCCTGTCGTATACCCTCGGATCCCTTTGCTCCTTGAGTTTCCCGAGCAACTGACTCTTGAGGCTTCTTTCCAGATTCTGGTATTCTCTCATGCCGGACAGGTTCCTCACGCAGTCGGGGTCGTTCCAGAGGGCGTACATCTCGCTTACGGGACGCTTGCCGAAGCTCGGGTTCCAGTACTTGTCCTCCCCTTTGCGACGCTGGTTTAGGAGGACGGTCTTGGTCGGACTGCCGTCACAGTTGAGGTATCCGGTCTCCGGGTTTCCGGCGGGCCAGCGTCCGTTCTCGAAGTTGCGCAGGTAGAGGACGTTTCCCTTGACGATCCCGCGGATGGGGTAGCCTTGGTTGTAGGGGCGTCCAACATCGTGCCTTTCCTTGCCTACCAGAACGTGATCGCGTTGCGGGATCACTTGCCCGGACTTGGGCGACTCGAAAACCTCGAAGAGGCTTTTCCCAGTGATGGGCTGCATGCCGGATTTTTTCTGCTCAAGCCCAGCGGCCTGCAGGAAAGTGGGGGCCAGGTCGATAAAGGAGACGTAGTCGTCGACCTTGCGGTTCGCTCCCGCAATCCCAAGAGGCCAGCGGATTGCGAGGGGGATGTGGTTGGAGTAGTCGTAGGCCTGGCCCTTGCAGCGGGGAAAGGGCATGCCGTGGTCGGAGGTGGCGACCACGATGGTATTCTCGGCGAGGCCGAACTTGTCCAGGGTCTCGAGGATTCTTCCGAGATGCCGGTCGTAATGCTCGACCTCCACCGCATAGTCGAGCATGTCGTTGCGGACGGTTTCGTCGTCGGGCCAGAAGGCGGGAACCTCGTCGATGTCGGAAAGCTTCTTGCCTGCCTTCACGCCGCTTCCGTATTCATACCCGCGATGAGGCTCCATGGTTCCGAACCAGAAGGACCAGGGTCGGTTTTTCGGTGCCTGTGCGAGGAACTCGTTGAAATTCGAGGCGTAGTCGATTCCGGAAATGGCTCGGGCGGGTGGAGGCGCCTTCTTGTCCGAGAAGCGGATTCCCGTCAAGAGCCGGTCTTTCCCATTCTCGTCTTTGGCGGTTCCCGGCCCCCAGCCTTTGCCTGTGTAACCAACCGCATAGCCGTTTTCGGAGAGGGCTTCCACCCAGCCCTTGAACTTGGCAGGGAAAAAGTTCATGTGATTGGCCGCCTGCTCGAGTTGCCAGGAGTTTCTTCCCGTCAGGATGGTGGCCCGGGAGGGGGCGCACTTGGCATTCGGCGTATAAGCCCGGTTGAAGAGTATTCCCTCCTTGGCCAGGCGGTCGAAGGCGGGCGTCTTGACCCATTTGCACCCATAGGCGCCGGCATGCCCGAAGCTCCAGTCGTCCGCAATGGCGAAGAGGATGTTGGGGCGTGGCATGGCCTTTGGGGCGAACGCAACAGCGCTCCAGAATAGAAAAAGGAAGGGTATGATCCTCATGATCTGCCGATCCTTGCAATTAAAGGGAGAAAAAGCCAAGAGATAAAACGGAGTTCCTGAATCTCAAAAACGCTCGGCAAGCTTGTCTACGATGGCCTCCCCGATGTTAAGCGAGGCGGTGGCGGCGGGGGAGGGGGCGTTGCAGACGTTGAAGACCCGTTCGTCTTCCTTAATCAGGAAGTCGTCGACCATATCTCCACCCGGGGATACGGCCTGGGCACGGATTCCGGCCGGTGCCGCATCCAGGTGCTTCCCCTCGATTTCCGGGATCAATCTTTGCAGGGCCCGTACGAAAGCCCTCTTGTTATAGGACCTCCACATCTCCCCCAGGCCCATCTTCCAGTGCTTGAGGGCCATTTTTCTAAAACCGGAATAACCGAGCGACTCCAGGAGGTCCCTGAGGTTCAAGTCGAGCTTGCCATAGGCTTCCCGGCCGAAGGCGAGCACGGCATTGGGTCCGCATTCCACCGAGCCGTCGATCATCCTCGTGAAATGCACGCCCAGAAAGGGAAACTGGGGATCGGGCACCGGGTAGATCAAATGCCTGCAAAGGTGCCTGGCATCCTCTCGCAACTCGTAGTATTCACCCTTGAAAGGTATGATCTTGGCCGGTGGTTCGTTCCCTCCCATGCGGGTAACGCGATCGGAATGCAGACCTCCGCAATTGATGAGGAATTTGGTTTCGATCTCGGCTTGACCGGTTCCGACCAGAAGACCGTTTCCCGCCCCTGATATTTCGCTTGCTTCCTGACCGAGCAAGATCTCGTTGCCGTTCGCTTCCGAGATCAACTCCCCCATGCGTTCGCAAACCTGCCTGTAGTTGACGATTCCGCATTCCGGCACGTGGATGGCCCGGATGCCTGCGGCATGGGGTTCGATCTCCAGTATTCTTTCCCTCGGGATGATTTCGCAACGTACCCCGTTTGCCCGTCCCCGCTCGTAGATTTTTTCCATCCTTGGAACTTCCTCCTCATTAAGGGCCACGATTATCTTTCCACACAATTCGTGCTCGATTTCCTGTTCGCGACAAAACTCCTCCATAGCTAATTTGCCCTTTCGGCAGTTGATTGCCTTGAGCGAACCGGGTTTGTAGTAAATGCCGGAATGCAGGACGCCGGAGTTATGTCCGGTTTGATGTTTGGCCAAGGAGCTTTCCTTCTCCAGTACCACGATTTTCTTTTTCGGGAACCGTTCGCATATGCGGTAAGCCGTTGCCAATCCGACGATTCCGCCCCCGATGATACAGACGTCGGTTTTCAAGGCTTTGGGGTCAGTCGACCTTTATCTTTCCGTAGGCCCGGTCGAAGTGAACGTATCCACCATCCGGATAAAGGATTTGTCCCGAGGTATGGGACGAACGGGCGGACGCGAGGAAAACGACTGCATCGGCAATCTCGCGGTCCGTCGTCATCCGCTTCCCCAAGGGTATGTTTTCCTCGATCGATCGGAGGGTTTGCTCGGGGTCGTCCAGAGAGTCGAGCCAGCGGCGGTACATCGGGGTCATGACCTCCGCGGGAATGACCGAATTGACGCGCACGCCCCGCTCGGCAAGGTCGAGAGCCCATTCCCTGGTCAGCGCGTTCATGGCCCCCTTGCAGGCGGCGTACCCGGAGGTCCCGCCCTGGCCGGTTACCGCAACCTTGGAGCCGATGTTGATTACGTTGCCCTCGGCCTCGACCAGCTTGTCGAGAGCGAAATGGGTAAGGGCAAAAACGTGAAAAAGACTTTTACGGATGCTTTCCAGAAAGGCCGAGGGGGGGGCGTCGAGCCCGACCCCGTCGTTGACCCCGGCATTATGCACGAGGACGTCTAGGCGGTCGTTGCCCAGTTCAAGCGTCTTCTCAACCGCATGCCGGCAGGCATCCTCCTCGGTCAGTTCGGTTGGGACGCAAAAGGC
>Ga0160422_10000100_pt1 | contig 46453 bp, 49 predicted proteins | sample Fk160mmetaG_FD_108192 | JGI IMG/M metagenome (GOLD analysis project Ga0160422, IMG submission 108192) | Marine microbial communities from the Central Pacific Ocean - Fk160115 60m metaG | ecosystem: Environmental > Aquatic > Marine > Oceanic > Photic zone | place: The Central Pacific Ocean... | reverse complement strand
TTGAGGATGGGGCCATGGTGGGTTTGGCCGGTGCAAACTTGGGCAATGCAATGGTTGAACTTGGTGTTTCGTCGACGACACCACCCGCGGCATCCAAGACCACCCATTTCAATGTGGCCGAATTTCCGTTTAAAAAATTTGCTCTTCGTCCTACCGAAAATTCAAAAGCACGACCTGAGGTTGCTGGTGCGGTGGCAATCCCGGCAGACCACGCAGGTTGTGCTCCACTTTTGACCCATCCGGCTTGATATTTCTTGCCGTCGGGGGCGAGCAGGGCGGCACCCATACCAGGTTTGTTGGGGTCTTTTCGATCTGGACCGGGCATGGACAGCATCGCGTCTGTCCCGGAGAGCCCGTGGCAGTTCGCACCACTCTGGGGCCGCCCATCTGTGTCCATCAACAGCACAAGTCGGTAGTCCATTGCCTGCAGATTCAACATGGGGCCATCTGTAGCGCAGAGTTCGAGCCACAAATGAACGGTGTCTCCATTGGCGGTCCACTTGGTTACGCCCAAGTCTGGGCCGCCAGCTGCGGCGTCGAATGCGTCCACGCAGATGGTGTTGGTGACATTGTTCCAGTCGTTGAATTCGCCATCCATGACGATGGAGTCTGCGGCAGAAAGGACAAGCAATGGGAGCATTGGGATTTCCAGATATGGATTGAAGAATTGATTAATGGGGCAAAGGGAACTGAACGCAGAGTGAACGAACTTCTTCTCGTACAGATGCTGCGGCTTCACCTCGTGAGGCGACCACGCGTTCAATCCAGTCGGCAACCTGTTGCATCTCGGCTTCAGCAAGACCACGGGTGGTGGTTGCCGGAGTACCAAATCTCAGGCCGCTTGTGACCATGGGGGGTCGGGGATCATTGGGGATGCCATTTTTGTTGACCACGATGCCTGCGTCACCCAGCCAAGCTTCTACTTCTGCGCCAGTCAGATCTGCATCGCGGTCTCGCAGGTCCACGAGAAGCAAGTGGTTGTCTGTGCCGCCCGAACAAAGACGGAATCCGTGACCAGTCAGGCCTTTGGCAAGAGCTTTGGCATTGGCGACCACTTGGGTTTGATATTCCTGAAACGAAGGCTCCAGTGCCTCTCCGAAGGCTTGGGCTTTGGCGGCAATGACGTGCATCAGAGGTCCACCTTGGGAGCCCGGGAATACTTTGCGATCGATCTTTTTGGCGATGTCTTGGTCGTTGCTCAAGATCAAACCGCCACGTGGACCACGGAGGGTCTTGTGGGTGGTGGTTGTGACCACATCAGCGTGTGGGAATGGTGAGGGGTGGACCCCGCCGGCCACCAATCCCGCGATGTGCGCGATATCGGCCATCAGGTATGCGCCAACCTCGTCGGCGATTTCACGGAATTTCGCAAAGTCAATCACGCGTGGATACGCGCTGAAGCCGCAAATGATCAGTTTGGGCTTGCATTCCAATGCTCGGGCACGAACGTGCTCCATGTCAAGCAATTCGGTCTCGGCATCCAAGATGTAGTCGTGAATCTCAAAGAATGTTCCGGAGAAGTTGGGCTTCAGTCCGTGTGAAAGGTGCCCGCCATGCGCGATGGGTAAGCTCAGAACTCGGTCGCCTGGTTGGAGCAATGCCATGAAGGCGGCAATGTTTGCGTTGGCCCCGCAGTGCGGTTGAACATTCGCAAAATGGCAGCCAAACAATTTCTTGGCACGATCGCGAGCAAGGTCTTCGATCTGATCGTGGAATTCACAACCCCCGTAATACCGTTTTCCGGGATAGCCCTCTGCGTATTTGTTTGTCAGCCAAGATCCAGTGGCTTCCATCACTGCCTTGGAGGTGTGGTTTTCACTGGCAATAAATTCAAGGGTTGAGTCTTGTCTTTCCGCTTCTCGGTCGAGCATGGCGGCCAGATGTGGATCGGTGGAACGAAGTGCAGACAATGGATCGGTAGTAATGGCCATGGTTATTCATTCTAGGGTCATGCCAAACTGGTCGAAGTTCTGGCGGACGCCTTCGTACAAAGCCGTGGAGACGGTTGATCCCAAATTCAAACTGGGACGGCGTGGCCCATCAAGCATCGGAAGCTTCAGCAGGGCCGCCGGACCCCATCGTGTTTTGACCGTTTCAAGCACCTTGTCGGGGACTCCCTGCGATTCACCCCCGAAGAGGAGATGATCTCCAACTTGCATCTTGGTTTGCCACGGCGTCCCGCCTGCCTTCGCGGTGAACAAAAAGAGGCGTTGTGGATCGGCTTTGTGCAGGTATGTCTCAAAATCGGCATATTCCCGCACATCGAGACGTTCCCAGTAGTCAAGGCCCGCTCGCCGGACTGCTTTTTCGTCAATTTCAAAGCCAAGGGGGTGGATCAGATGAAGCACCCCACCTGTTACAGCCACAGTACGACCAATGTTGCCGGTGTTGTTGGGGATCTCGGGCGCATGAAGGACGACGTGAAACATCGTGCCGTACTCTACGAGCCATGATGATCCCGCTGTTGTTTTTGGTTGCAATTGATTTGGCAGAAGTTCGCTCTACGGCGGTGGATTTCTTGCTGGACCGTCAGGAGAACAAGATCGAGTGGCCATACCGGGGGGTATACCGGGTGCGTGGCGCCCAAGGCCTCGAAAATCCTATTGGGTATCGAGTCGGAGGGACGGCCATCGTGATGCAGGCTTTGCTTACGGTGCCAGCTGACGATGCTCGGGCCAAAGACCGAAATTTGGCGATGGAGCGAGCTCGCTCTTTTTTGGTCGAGGCCATGGACCATCCCGGCATGGCCCATGTCTTTTCGGAAACTTACGATGTCCGAGGTTGGGGGTGGTGTTATGCCCTCGAGACATTGATCAAGCTCCGTCAAGACAACCTCGTCCCGGAAGCTGCACTGGCCTCCCATCAAAAGGCTGAACGACACGCACTGGGAGGCATCTTGGCGACAGAAATTGAATCTGGAGGCTGGAACTATTCCCGTCGTTCTGGCTTTGCTTCGGGAACCCCGGGTGAGGCTTCTCCTTTCATGACCGTCCCAACCCTACGAGCGCTCCAATTGGCCATGCAGCATGGACACGTCTTTCCCAAAGAGGTCCTCGAACGAGGTGCTGCAGCCTTGCTCCGATCTCGGACCAAGGCCGGAGGCCAGGCCTACGCGGGAAGCCGTCCCGACCCTGTTCCAGGCAGTACCGGTCGCATGTTGGCGGTTGAGTCGTACCTGGTGGAGGTTGGTTCTGAGGATCTTTCGAAGTTGCGTGGTGCTTTGGATTCTTTCTTTGCCCATTGGGACCGATTGGAAGAAAGGCGTCAGCAACGTGGTACCCACGTGGCTCCGTTTGGCGTCGCGCCGTACTATTTCATGTACGCCCATGATCAGGCTTCACGAGCCATCATGCTTCTTCCCCGAAGAGAGCGAGGGGAGTACGCAAGACTGCTGCGGGCAAGGTTAGAACAGGTGCGAGACCCCGGAGGAACCTGGAATGATCGTGACCCCACAGATCCAAGATTGGTCCGTACAGCAAACTATGGCACTGCCATGGCTTTGATGAGCTTGGATCGAATCGCGACGGTGGCTGATCCTCGTGAAGCACGCAATCGGTGAGAAGTTGTGCTTCAGGAGGTCGGGCCGAGCGCGCTCAGGAACGGGTTGGTCTGCCGTTCCTGACCGATGGTGGTGCTGGGGCCATGCCCGGGATACACGCGTGTCTCGTCAGGCAGCGTGAGCAGACGACGCAACGAAGCCTCCATGGCCTTCGGATCGCTGGTGGGGAAATCTGTTCTTCCGATCGAGCCTTGGAACAAGGTGTCCCCACCGATCAGTACGTTGTTGGTCTGAAAATAGAAGCCGATCGAGCCCGGGGAATGACCTGGAAGATGCCATACTTCTGCCTCTTCAATCCCTGCAGAAATAGATTGGCCGTCGACGATGGTGCCAGTTGCGGGTCGAGTGGTGACGTCAAAGCCTGAGAGGGATGAGAGGTTCAACTCCGGTTGGTTGAGCCATTGTTCTTCCTCGGGGTGCACCAGAAGTGGTGGGTCGCCATAGCGTCGGCTCACAGCATCGATGCCAGCAATATGATCCACGTGGGCGTGGGTCAGGATGATCTGCTTCACATGAAGGCCACATTCCTGCAGGTGGTCAAGCAGCGGGGCGGGGTCCATCCCCGGATCGCAGATGGTTACCTCCTTGTTGGTGCTTTGCAGAATGAGAGCGTTGGTTTGCCAAGGACCCAAAGGTATTGAATGGACGTCAAAAGCCATGATCGGTGGATACTATCCCCCTGTGCCCAGAGTCTCATGCATGTTGTTCTTAACCACGTTGTTGGTGTTGGCTGGTTGCTCCGCACTGGACACCATTCAGGAAGACTTCGGTGCGCTCCAAGAAGACACCACTCTCTTGGTAGAGAATTTCATCAATCCGGTAGCGGCTGAGTCAAGACGGCTGAAGTCCAATCGTTCCGATGATCGTCGTGAGGCTCTCTTTCGAGTGACCCATCAGTCGTGGGGGGACAATGATGCCTTCGGTCCGGTGTATCGCCTCATGGCGGGTGCCGATCCTGATCCTGCGGTTCGAGCTGCCGCCTTGTTGGCCTTGGCCCGGCACGGCGGTCCAAATGATGCTCCGTTGTTTCAAAGTGCATTGACTTCCACCCACCGGGTTGAGCGCAGGGCTGCGGCTATTTTCGCCCAGCGTGTGCACATGCCAGAATTGATTCCATTTCTTGCAGAACGTGCCAACGACGCGGAAGAAGACATTCAAGTTCGACGCGACCTCACCGTGGCGTTGTCTCAATATGAAAATGATCTTGCCGTTGATGCCTTGGTCTCTGCTTTAGATGCGTCTCGATACGCCATTGTCGAAGCGGGGAGGGCGGGACTCCGACGTTTGACCGGTATGGATCACGGCACGGACTCCGCCTTGTGGCAATCTGCTGTTAATGCCTCTCGCCGGGAAGGTCAATTGTTCGCGCGGTCCAAGCCCTACGTATTTCCGGTGTATGACCAAGATCCAGGTTTTTTTGATCAGCTGGCCTATTGGCGGCCACGTCCCCGTGAAGTACCTGGTCCACCGGTTGGTTTGGTCCTGGAACCCAGCCCATGACCCGGCTGGTCCGCCGTCACGGTGGGCTTGTGGTTGAGCCATCGATCCCAAGTGCCAACATCCAGCCCATTCGATGTCTGCTTCCGATGCCAGATGCCTCTACGGAAGGTCGGACCCCGGGTGGTGTTTTTGTCGCTCAACACGAATCCCGAGGTCTTGTGATCAGTGATCCCCACGCGCCCTGTCGGGGCTGTTCGAGTTGCATCGATGGCTTGCCGGAGGCGTGTCTTCAACGCCGGTGTCCGGGGCGTGGTGAGGACGAGGGAGGGTTGGCCGAGCAACAGTCGTGTGCTGAAGAGCTGTTGATTGATCTGCCAAGCGATATCGATCCCGATATGGCCATTTGGTCCTCAGAGGCCGCGACGGCCCTCGGGGCGATGCGCTCTGTGGTTCCGGGCGATCGTCCTTACGTCAGTGTGGTAGGAGACAGCGCCGCAGCAATTTTGGCCGGGGAACTTGGATCGCAGCGAGACAGCAGATTCCGTTTGTTGTGCCAGCGTCAATCAACCTTAAAAGAGGCAGAGCGGCGGGGCATCCGTGCGCGTTTGCTGTCGGAGGTCGGTCAGCATGGTGATCAAGATGTCTTGGTGTTGCTTGATGGAGCGTTGGATGTTCCCAACCTTTTGCAATTGCTGCGTCCGCGTGGACGGCTGGTTCTGGCGCGTCCACCGCGTATTTCCGCAGACTTCTTCAGCCTTTTTCGTCAGCAATTGACCGTGGTGCCATCCGCGGCCTCGTCGGTTCGTTCGGGATTGGAAGCCCTTGTTCAAGGGACGCTTCGCGCGGATGGACTTGCCGAACGGGTCCTGGCCCTCAATGAAGTGGGTCAATGGTGGCAACAACCCCGCGCTCGGACCTTGGTGCGGATTGGGGCCACTCGGTGAAGTCCGGGATTCGCAGTGGCAAGCTCGCGGGTTTGTCAACAATTGGTGCCATCCGAGTGGTGGCCCTGCCCGTACTCCTGCAGCAGTTCTTGCAAGCCATGGTTGGCATGGTGGACAAGATGCTCGCGGGGCGCTTGCCCGAAAATCAGGTCCTCGCGGCCTTGGATGCCATTGGAATCGGATCCTTTGTGGGCTGGTTTATAGGCATCGCCATGGCGGCCTTAGGTGTGGGAGGATCGGCCATCATTGCAAGGTCAATGGGCGCTGGTCGGGCGGATGAGGCTGGCGTGGCGTTGCGTCGATCTATGGAATTCAGCTTGATCTGGGGGGCTGTGGTCGGGTCCATTCTTTGGTTGGGGGCAGACCCAATCAGCCGTTTGATGGAATTGTCGCCAAGTGCACATTCTTTTTACCGCCAGTACATCGGCATTGTTGCGTTGTCCATGCCGGCGGCGGGCCTCTTCATGGTCACCTCCATGAGCTTGCAAGGAGCAGGAGAGACCCTGCGTCCGGCCATGGCGGCGGTTGTGCTCAATATTGTGAATGCGGTGGTCTCAGCAGGGTTGGCGCATCCTGACTGGGGCGATCTCGGCGTGGCTGGTATCGCTTGGGGGACTGCGGCGGCTCATTACTGCGGTGCGATATTAATGATCATCATTGCCTTGCGTGGTACAACCGACCTTCGGTTGCCTCGCCGTATCGGCGGTGAACATCAAGGCATGCTGCGACGCTTTGTGAAGATTGGCTTGCCGTCTTTCGCCGAAGGTATCTCCATGTGGTCGGTGAATATTTTTATTCTTCAATTCATCGCCACCATTGGACATCGCAGAGGTTTGGAAGAGGGATTGCAGGGGGTGCACATCGTGGCGGTGCAATGGGAGGCATTCTCCTTCCTTCCAGGATTTGCGATCGGTACTGCGGCGGGAACCTTGGCTGGACAGTATCTCGGTGCTAATGATCCGCGTCAGGCACGCCGGGCCGTTTGGCTGTGTGTGTTGATCACCGCAGCAGCCATGGGTGCGTTCGGTATTCTCTTCATGACGATTGGCCTGCCTCTTACAAAGTTGGTTTCCGACAACCCTCTTCACTTGGAAGAAGTGCCACGTCTGCTCTTCATCGCTGGGGTCTTCCAAATTCCGTTCGCCATCACCATGGTTCTGCGTCAAGCCCTGCGTGGGGTTGGCGACACGCGATGGTGTCTGTTCATCACCACCGCAAGCAGTTATTTGGTCCGACTGCCTTTGGCTTGGTGGCTTGGAGTCAAGCTGGAAATGGGGATTGCGGGCGTGTGGTGGGCCTTGATGGGGGAGCTGACCCTTCGAGCGGTGCTCTTTGCATTGCGCTTCCGAAGCCGGGCTTGGGAATCAACCAAAGTATGAAACCAAGGGGATCGGTTGGCTCTGCCCGAGGCTGGGATCGTGAAAAGCAACATGATCATTCGAGACGTTTGGCCTCGAAAACTCTGGCTCCAAAGTGAGTGACTCACTCTGAGTCGGTGCCCTCATCCTCTTCGACGTCGTTCAGGTCTTCTTCGATCTCGGGCGCTTCTTCCGCAGCCTTGGCCAACTCAGTATTTTCTGCTTTCCACTTTTCGATCTTGACCTTGTCGGGGGCCAAGACCATGGCGAGTTCTCTGCCGTTGCGCCGAGGTGGGGCTTCAACTTTGGACAACGGGGCGAGACGATCTGCAATATCGGCCAAACGCTCCATTCCCTTGTCGGTCAGAGTGACTTCGCGGCCACGAAAGCGTTGCACAATTTGCACCTTGTGACCCAAGAGCAGGAACTTCTGGGTTTGACGGATTCGAATTTCGATGTCGTTCTGACCAATTTTGAGCGAGCGACCCAAGCGAATGCTCTTGAGTTCGGCGGTCTTTGAATTTTTCTTGTTGGCGCGCTCTTTCTTGGACTGCTCGTATCTGAATTTGCCGTAATCCAAAATTCGACACACCGGTGGATCGGCGTCGGGGGCCACTTCAACCAAATCGAGTCCCAGTTCGCGTGCTCGGTCCAATGCCTCAGCGGTGTCAATCACACCAACCATTTGTTCCTGCTCATCAATCAGCCGAATCGGATTCCTCCGAATTTGATCGTTCATACGGGGGCCACGGTTTGCAGGTTGATGGGGGCCACGGACTAGTCGACGTGCGATGGTGAATACCTCAATAAGGAACAAAAGGATTCAGACGAAACGGAACGCCTGAGCGGAGAAACCTTACCCTCGGAACAGGGGGGCGGCAAGATTCAAGGTGATTCTTCAGACGCCTCGGGGAAGAATTGGGCGGCGACCGAATGCTTGCCCCTGGTTGTGGATTCCTCTTGCAGGGCCCGGACGAACTGCTCGCGTGGGACACATCCAAGGTCCTTGGGGATGCCCCGCATCCGGACGCTGACCGTGTCGTTTTCCTCATCTCGAGGCCCAACCACCAACGTCCAAGGAATGCGGTCCTCGGCTGCCAGACGAATTCTGTTTTGCACCCGATCGGCTGAATCATCAAGCCGAGATCTCAGCCGGAATGCCCGCAAATCTGCCTGAACGCGTGCGGCATACTCGGCACTCTTGTCGCTGATTGGGAGGACCCGGACTTGTTCTGGAGCGAGCCATGTTGGAAATGCACCCGCAAAGTGTTCAATCAACAGGCCACAAAATCTTTCCATTGAGCCAAATGGGGCCCGGTGGATCATGACCGGCCGGTGGGGTTTGTTGTCCGCGCCGATGTATGACAAATCGAATCGCTCGGGCAAGCTGTAATCCACTTGCACTGTTCCAAGCTGCCATTCTCGGCCAATGACGTCTCGAACCACGAAGTCAATCTTGGGACCGTAAAACGCTGCCTCGCCAGCTTCTTCAGTGAACGGGACGCCGAGGGTTGCGGCGGCATCGCGACAGGCTTGTTCAGCGCGGTCCCATCGATCAGCTTCCCCGACGTATTTCGAGGAGTCGGGGTCACGGAGTCCCACCCGCACTCGGAAATCCGTCATGCCCAATGTTTCGAAGATTGTCCGGACCAGCGACAAACAACCTTGCAATTCCTGAGGGATCTGTTGTTCGGTGCAGAAGCAGTGTCCATCGTCCTGAGTAAATCCACGGACTCTGGTCAAGCCGCCGATTTCACCGGATTGCTCCCAGCGATACACCGTCCCGAATTCCGCAAGCCGCACCGGGAGATCTCGATAGGAGCGTGGTTCACAAGCGTAGATCTGAATGTGGTGGGGGCAGTTCATCGGCTTCAGGAGGAAGCCATCGATCTCTCCAGATTCCAAACGTTCGGAGAAATCAGCACCATTGGCGTTTTGAGCCAATCCGCTCACCAATTCATTGTCCAAGATTGGCGGGAATTGACTCTCACGGTAGTACGGGAAATGCCCAGATGTACGGTACAAGTCGAGTTTGCCAATATGTGGGGTAAAGACCTGCCGATATCCTTGATGGTCCAGTTCTTCGGTGATGAAATCTTGCAAACATTGGCGCAGGGTGGCTCCGTTGGGAGTCCACAAGACCAGCCCGCTGCCCACAGTTTCATCGAGGTGGAACAGGCCCAACTTTTTCCCCAAAACGCGGTGGTCGCGTGCCTTGGCTTCCTCCCTTGCCTTCAAATGTGCTTGAAGCTGCTCTTGGCGGAAAAAAGCTGTGCCGTAAACACGAGTAAGTCGGTCCGAGTTCGCATCTCCATGCCAGTAACTGCTGGCCAAGGACATGATTTTGAAGGCTCCGATACGTCCGGTGGAAGGCAGGTGGGGCCCGCGGCAAAGATCTTCCCAGTGTTCTCCTGGGGTTCCAGTGGCGTACCAGGAAAGGCTGAATGATCCGGCATCAATCGCACGTTGGGCGTTGTCGAGTTTGAATTTGCTCCCTTCAGATTGAAGCTTTTCTAACCCGTCAGCTTGGCTCAGTTCGTAGCGGGTAAACGGACGGTCTTCCGCAATGATCTTGGCCATCTCTGCTTCGATGGCTTCGAAGTCGCCTTCACGAAGGGGACGTTCTTCAGGAAATGCGATGTCGTAGTAGAAGCCATCGGCCAACGGGGGTCCGTACACCAAATTCGCTTCGGGGACCACACGTTGGATGGCTTCTGCCATCACGTGTGCGGTGGAGTGTCTCAGCAGTTCGAGGGAGGCGGGGTCGGGCTCGGCGTTCTTCCGGGGTTCGGTCAAAATGCTCACGACGGCATCGGTTTCGATCAGGTACTCCAGATCGCGGGTTTCACCATCAACGGTGATGGCCAGAGCCGCTTTGGCCAGCCCAGCCCCGATGTCGGCGGCCAAGTTGGACCCAGTCACGGGGCCGTCAAAGGAGCGGGTGGAACCATCTGGAAGCGTCAGAACAGGCATAGATTCATATCCTAAGGGGGAACACTTGACGTTGGGCCATTCTCCGCGTCGAATAGTGATGTGGACTGTCCTCGATGTGGTGCCAAGAGCGAAGTGTTTGACTCCCGAAAAGCGGACAAGGGGTCGGCGATCAAACGTCGTCGGAAATGTTTGAGTTGCGCCCACAAATGGTCAACCATGGAACGAACCGAACGTGCCCGTGCCTTGCGTGTGGTGAAACGATCCGGCTCCCGAGAAGCTTTTGATCCGAGCAAAATTTTGCAGGGCATCGATATTGCCTGTGGGAAGAGACCAGTCCCTGAAGTCGATCGACAGGAATTGGTTGAGCGGGTGGTCCGAGCTGTCGAAGAGGAGTTCCAAAGTGAAGTTGAATCTTCTGAGGTTGGACGCCGTGTGGCAGAGGGCCTTAGGGAACTTGACCAGGTTGTGTACGTTCGTTTTGTTAGCGTCTACGAAGACCACGCCACCATCAGTGATTTGATGGATGCTGCTCGGGCGGAGGCAAATCGATCCCCTCCGGCTGGTGAATCAGATTTGTTTTAGCGAACTTTTGTCCTTAGAAGTCGTCAGCTTTCTCGGGCCGCCTTCTCACGACGTTTCACATTCTTTTTGGAATCTTTGTCCAGTTCGTTTCGCACATCTTCACCAAGAAGCATGATGCAGGGGCAGTTGGTGCACTGCTGAACTTGGCCTAGGCCGGCGTACAGTTTGGACACGATGGCAAACGGAATCTGCATGCTGCAAGCGCTGCAAGAGAACTCTTTATGCCGAAAGCTCTCAATTTCAACGTGTGCGGTTGCTTCACCGTCGTGCTGCTCACACAGTGTGTTGTACAAATCGAGAACATCTTTCGGGATGTCAGCAGCAGCTTCGTTTCGTTCGCTTTGGAGTTCAGAGACACGCTCAGCAATCTCGGCCTCGCGTACTTTGACGTCTTGAGCCGCGGCCGCCACCACATTGTCGCGTTCGCTCGCGGAAGAATCAGACTCGGCGACAAGTGCTTCAAGACGCTCGACTTCATCCAGTTGCTGGACCATGGTCTCGTCCAGTTTGGCTCGTTCGTTTTTCACCGTGTTCAACTCAACGAGCAAGGCGTTGTATTCCTTCGCGGTGGCTGAGGTGTCCATACGTTCACGGGATGTCTCGATTTGTGCATCGAGTGCTTTGGCCTCGGTCTCCACCACACCGTAGGACGCCTTGACTTGCAGGAGATTGGCTTTGGCTTCTTCAGTTCGCTTCTTTTCCAAATCGAGTTGCTTGGTTTGAGCTTGGTGAAAAGTTTTGGCCTTCTCCACCCGAACCGAGAGTCCTCGGAGTAGTCCGTCGACCTTGTTCAAGCGTTCTAGGCGTTCCATCAAGCTCATTGCGGCTCAGATCTCCGAAGGTAGTGCTTCCATAAAATTCAGTGACGAAATGCCGAGTCTAGCCGATCCCGTCCGCGATGCCGAATCCTCTCATCATCCACCATGCAAATGGACCAGCGAACATCGGAGAATCCAAAACATCGAGAACGCCTCCAATTCCGGGGAGTCCACTGCCAGAATCCTTGGCACCTGCGGCACGCTTCCACACGCTTTCCGCCAGATCACCAATTTGCCCCAACACGCCCAAAAGCATGCCCACAAGCAAAAGTTGTGGTCGGGAGACCATGATCACATCCGCCTCGCCTGCGAGAATCATTGTCATCGCCGAAAAAAGCATGCCCCCAAGGAGCCCTTCTACGGTTTTTGCCGGGCTGATTGATGGTGCAAGTGGAGTTCGGCCAAACCAATGGCCCGAGAAATATGCTCCGATATCACAACTCTTGATGGCCAAAACCGCTATCAGTGCAATCAGTGTCCCGGCATCCTGCTGCAGGGCAAAAATGCTGCCCAAGCCAGCGCCCAAATACACGACGATTCCCGTGGAGGCGGCGGCGGTGGCGGTTGCTTTGCCCAGATCCCCTTCAAGAACTGGTCGGATCATGGCCACCGCTGGAAAACCGACGCCAAAGATGCTCAGAACCATCAAGCCGGTGTACTGGGCATGTACCGCGAGCATGGCCGTCATAAAAAATACCGCGCCGATGGGTATCAAAAATCGATCGGCGGCCAGCCCACATGATCGAAGAAGCTGTGCAGCCTCGTATCCCCCGATGCTGATCAGGATCCACCCCAGAACCAGCGGAGGAAGACCCCCGAGACCATGCTTTGCAGCCACGGAATCAAGCAGGAAGAGACCTATCAATGCCACGAACATTGGGGTCCCCACCAGCATGCGTTTTTTGATGTTGGGGGCCATCAGGATTTTGAGTGGACCTCTCGGCCCTCACTAATCCACGCCTGGATTCCACCTGCCAAGCTGCATACGTTTTCTACCCCGGCTTCGCGGAGGGCCACGGTCAGATTCAACGACCGCCGTCCTGAGCGGCAGTAGATCACCACGGTGCCTTCGTCTTCCCATGACTTGAAATCCTCAATCCGAGCGCTGGCTTGGTCCATGGGAACGAACGCTTGATCGGCGATCGCGGCCTCAAGCCGTTCTTCGGGGGTCCGACAGTCCACCAACACGGCATCTTCGATGGTGTCGAAGAAGGCAAGATCTATTTCAAGAGGCAGGGTCATGGGCATGGCTCCGAGAGCGAGAATTTGTGCTGTTCCAATCAGTATGGCAAACACATTTGAAAGATGGATGCTTGGGTTCATGAATCTGGATCAGAATCCAGACCCTGATGTGGGGGCGAGGTGAGCCAGCCGTCGGCATGGAGATGCTGAATGGCATCAATGACCGCCTTGGCGTTGTGATTTTGTGCGGTGAGTTCTTGGATGAGATTTTGCTCAGGAGTCCCGTCGGCGAGTAAAATCAAGGCATCCCGGCGGGTTCGGTCGACCAACAAGCTGTGCTCAACTCTGGATTGCGTGGCGTGATCCCACGGCTGGCCAACGGCAAGGCCCAGCGCGGCGATGTCGTGGCTCGGGACCACACTGACGATACGACCCTCGACCACAACTCCGGTCAATCCCGGATCGTCGGGTTCCGTTCGAAGGGCTTCGATGAGCATCAGAGGTCCCCTTCCAGCTGATCCAAGAGTCCTCCGAGCTCACCACTCGCTTGCGGATCTCCCATGGAGTTCGCGCGCTGAAAGCCTTCCCGGGCGGCGGCAACCGCTTCAGCTTTTTGGCCCTCCTCAGCAAGAATTTGCGCGATCTGAAACCAGGCGTAGGGTTGTTTTTCATCACGCTGCAAACTGGCATGGAAAGCCTCACGGGCTTCAGAAAATCGTGAGAGTCGTCGAAGCTCAATGCCTAGGGCGTACCAGCCAAAGGGATCGCTGGGATCGGCATCAATTAAAGCACGGATCGTTGATTCGCTGGGCACATCATCATTCTACGGATGCTGCTTGCGAGCAGTATCGGCGACAAATTGAATCTTCATGGCAAAGCCCGTGCCGAGCTTTGCAGACCCGGCGACCATGAAAAATCATGCGGTGGCTCAGCATGCACCACCGTTCCCGCGGGAACAGGGCCATGAGATCTTTTTCGATGCCCAAGGGGGTGGTGGCCGTTGTCAAACCAAAACGTGTTGAAAGCCGAGACACATGGGTATCAACCACCACCCCAACATTGATGCCAAAAGCGTTCCCAAGGACCACGTTCGCGGTTTTTCGAGCGACGCCAGGCAGCGCGACCAACGCCTCAAGTTCTTGAGGAACATCACCTTGATGGTCCTGCATCAGCAGTTGCGCTGCCCGATGTAAAAATTTGGCTTTGTTTCGATGCAATCCGATGGTTTTGATGTGTTCCCCAATGGCCTCGGGTGAGGCTTGGGCATAATTCTTCACCTTCGGAAACGCAGCAAAAAGCCCGGTGGTTGCCCGATTGACCGCGACATCTGTGCATTGAGCGGACAAAATGGTGGCAAACAGGAGCTGGTGAGGCTCTTGCCATTGGAGTTCACAGTGGGCATCGGGATGGGCTTTGGCCAGCGCGTCATCAATCCTGCGAGCCCGGGCCCGGGTCGCGGAGGTCGTTGCGGGCAACGCAAATGGAAGATCGGCACCTCGTTTGGTCATCCTGAGCCGGATATTCTAGAGGTCATGCACCAAGTGTTCTCAGCAGGCTTCGTGATTGAGGAATCCGTCGTTGGTGGCGTGCTGTCTCGTTTGGATGTGGTGGCTCAGGCGGGATTCAGAAGTCTGGCGATTGATGCCACTGTGGCCGGTCGTCGGCCTCGGGAACTGGATGTCGGGGCGAGATCCGATTTGCGACGCAGGGTCCTTCAGCATGGACTCCAAGCGACGGCGGTCACATTACGTATCCCCCCGGAACACTTTGTTCGGGACGACACGGCAGACCGAGCTTGTGCGGCCGCGGTTCAAGCCATCGGCTTTGCCGAATCTATGGGTGCCCTCTGGGTTGCTCTGCCCACAATGGATGGTGAAGCAGCGTTGGTCGTTCAGAGGGAGGCCGAGCGCAGAGGCCGTCGTGTGCTAACCATTGGAGGCTCAGGCCATTCTGCTTTGGTCGAAGTGGTTGGCTCTGATGGCCCAGAGCGGGCCATGGCTTTTCGTTTGGTTGCCGAAAGTTCTTCCGCAATGCAATTGCCATTTGCGGTTTTCGCGGGGCTGCGAGCTGAGCATGGTTTCCCAATTTTTGTCTCGGGTGAAAATGGTCTTGATGAGGCGACGCGTCTGGCTCGAAACTTTGCATCTCTCCTTCCGGAGTGTGTGGGTTGAGCGTTGGTTTGGGCATGGATTTGGTTCGCATTGAACGGATCCGTCGGGTTCTGGATGATCATCCGGAACGGTTCCGGGCGCGTGTGTTTACTTCGAAAGAGTGTCGGGATGCTGCAGATCGTGGTGCAGGGGAGGTGGCCTCTTTGGCGGCACGCTTTGCCGCCAAAGAGGCGGCCTTGAAGGCATTGGGGACCGGCCGGGGCGCTGGAATTGGTTGGAAGGACGTGGAAATTCAGCGGACAAGTTCTGGAGCACCAATTCTGTTGCTTCACGGCGTTGCTGCCGATCGGGCTCGTATGTTGGGCCTGTCGAACTGGAGGGTCAGCCTGACCCACGATCGCGAGACTGCCGGTGCGGTCGTCGTGGCGGATGCAACCGGGGGAGATTCATGACCAACCCTCGCCCTGGTTTGTACGAGGCTCTCCTCAAGCGACGCGCCGAGCAGGCTGCGGAGTTGCCCCGAAAATCCGGCGCGGGTTCCGTGGTGCGATTTCCTCGTGGCTTCGTCTACGTCATTGTTTTGGTCTGGGCGGGGACGTTGATCTTCGCTTGGGGTCTTGGAAGAGGGACGGGACGAACCCAGGGGTTTGAGGAGGCGGTTCTGGCTATCCAGACCGAGTCCATACCGCGGCTATCGCCGCCTCCACCTCTGCCTGAGGCAGGTGATTTAAGATTTCTCCCTGAGACTTCCCGCGGGGGTGCTGCGGCAACCTCGGACCCGCGTCAGGCTGGTCTGAACTACTTGGTCGTACAAAGCGGGAGCAACCAAAAGGCACTTTTCGAGCTCCTGGAGCATCTTCAGAGCGAAGGACTTGCCGCGTTCATGACATCGGCTACAATCTCCTCTTCCCGTGTTCTTTTGTCTGAGGGCTTTTCGGCCCCCAATTCAGACCCGAGAGCAGTGGCCTTACGGGATCGTCTCCACCGTGCGGGGATGACGTGGAAGGCCGCAGGAGGCGATTCGGATTTGACCGACGCTTACTGGGAGAAGTTTCATGGTCCCTGAATGAAGTTGTCTGGGATCAACCTTGCTTGGATTCCCCTTGATTGGAGCCTGTCATGAGCTTGCACCGAAGCCTGAAGACCAAACCCGCCGCATTGAACCGGCACCGCAACGTCCTGACCCGCGAAGAGCGGATCGCCCGTTTGCGTGAGGAAGGGCAATTCATCATCGGTGAATCTTCTCCAACCGGATTGGTCAAAGTGGGAAACCGAAAGCCATCAGCCGGCAAGAAGAAGGTGAAAAAGGACGACGATGAAGAGTGAGCCTTCTTGACGCCTGGGGGCACGATCGGTGTGCTCGAGGGTGGATGTTCACCTGAAGCCGATCGCAAGCATCTTTGGCTCGCACGAATTTCCTTACCGCCCGATCTGATGGGGCGGTTTTCTTTTGTTCCGGGTGTGCTTGCCGGTCGGGGAGAGATTGGTCAGGATGCCAATTATGGATCCTCGTTCATTTCATCTTTCGACCCGCACCCAAGAGCTCGACTTTTCCGGCATTCGTAAAGCATTCGAACGCGGGGCCCAACTCAAGGACCCCATCAACCTCAGTATCGGTCAACCTGATTTTCCAGTTCCTACCGCACTGAAAGAGGCGGCGGTGTCGGGCATTGCATCTGATCGGAACGGATACAGCTTGACTCAAGGGGATGAGGCCGCCCTGTTGTCGGTTCAAAAGCATGTGGCCAGTGACCTTGGGGCAGAGTTCATCAAAGACGCAGGCATCATGCTGACCAGTGGGACCAGCGGGGGACTCGTGTTGGCCATGATGGCGTTGTTGGACCCCGATGACGAAATCATCATTCCTGATCCATGGTTTGTGGCGTACCCAGCCATGGCTCGGGTTTGCGAGGCCAAGGCTGTCCCCTGTCCAATGGCCCCTGATTATCGAATGACGGCCGACAAAGTTGCACCACTCATTACGTCTCGAACTCGGGCGGTGCTCTTAAATGCCCCCGCCAATCCAACTGGTGTTCTTCCAACCCAAGAAGAAATGGATGCGTTGGCCGAGCTTTGCCGGCAAAGAGACGTGGTGCTGATTTCGGATGAAATTTACGATGCGTTCGTTTTTCCGGCCGGTCTGGACGAGCAGGGGCGGATGCCATCTCCAGCTCGGCACGATCCCTCTGTTCTTGTTATCCGGGGGTTTGGCAAGTCATATGGTTGCACCGGGTGGCGGCTTGGGTATGCGGCTGGACCGGCCCCAATCATTGATCAGATGAGAAAGCTGCAGCAGTTCGTCTACGTTTGCCCACCGACACCGCTGCAAATGGCAATTCCGGCAGCATTTGAAGTTGACTTGTCTCCAGTCGTGGCGAGTTATGTCCACCGGCGTGACATGGTCATGGAGGCTTTCGAAGGGGTGGCCGAGGTTCCTCGGCCTGAAGGCGCTTTCTATGCGTGGGTGAAGGTTCCCCAGGAGCTTGGTCTTACGGGCACCGAATTCACCGAACTGGCCATGCAAGCCAATGTGATTGTGATTCCCGGGGGTGTTTTTTCCGCCGCCGACACCCACATAAGGCTTTCGTACGCAACCAGCGAAGCGAAACTTGCCCAAGGATTGGGCCGACTGCGAGCCATTTTTCAGGGAATCGACCCCGAAAAGGTCCGAGAATGATCCTGTTCGCCCCCCTTTTTACGTCCTACAGCCGAAAAAAACTATAAATACCTGTCAACAATGGGTTTGTAATATTGATTTGGCTGCGGTGTATGTAAACTCATGTTCGTTCCTATGGGACATCCCCCGTACCGAACACAATGAGCCATCCACCCGCCGCCGACACGGACTTGTGCCTGTCGGCGGTTTTTTCTTGCCATTTGTCAACCCCTGCCCATCCAGAAATCCTGATCACCTGAGGTGGTCAGAAATGACTTTGAGCAAGGATTCAGGCTCAGGCAGGCGTCCTGGACCGGTGGTCTGGCAGGCTTGCATCCCCTCATCGGGGGGGACAACCAGCCATCCGTCATCCTGCAGTGTCTTTAAATTCCGCTGGGTCGAAGCTTGGCCCCACATGGCCGCATTCATGCTTGGGGCAAGAATGCGAGGAATGGTCTGCGAAGGGATACCCGCCGCAGTAAGGGTGACCACATCTTCAGTGATCCCGTGAGCCAGTCGACCGATGGTGTTCATGCTTGCAGGGGCGATCAAGAGCAACTCGAGCCGACGCGCCACACGAATATGCTGGGGGTCAGCGGGATCCGGCCCCGCCCACGGATCGCATAGCACGGGACGCCCCGAAAGAGCCTGAAAAGTCGCTTCACCCACGAATCTTTGGGCATTGGATGTCATCAGCACGTCTACTGCAGCGCCGGATTGCGCCAGTTGGCTGACCACATGGCACACCTTGTATGCGGCAATGCCGCCGGTGATGCCAATACCGATGCTGCGTCCCTGAAAGGGAGCAACGCTTGTGTCTTGATTCGGGCCTGGCTGTGTCATGTGCAGGTGGTCATTTGAGCCTGCGATGGGGCTTGTGATCGTGGTGGGCCTTCACATGAGCGAAGGCCTTCCTCGATCAGGAGGCGGGCGGTTTGTACTCTGTCGCGCTGAAGTCCGGTTCAATGAGACCCTGTCGGATTTCTTCAACCACGAGTTCAAGGTCGGTTCGACCTTCACGCTCAATCAGGGGACGTGCGCCGTCCACGACAATTTCTTTTAGACGTCGTTGAATCAGAGCTGTCAACTTGAAACGGCCACCAACCTTGTCGACGATATCATCACTTTTCAGAGCTTCGATCACGGGGTTCAATCTCCAAACTCGCTTCGCGAGAATCAAACCATGATAGCACGGCCCCCAGCACTCGCCTACCGGCAACTCCACACGAATATCTCTGTTCTTGCGTCGCATCGTCAGATTTCTGCCCTGGGGTCACTGTGATACCCACGGGGCATACCAAGACACTTTTGCCACGCCTCCGTGGCCGCGTTGGTCGTCGAACCCGGCAGTTGGTCTTGGCCGCGGTCTTGGGATCCCTCATGAGCGGGGTGGCCTTGGCCTTCATTCGCCCCATTGAATACGGCTTTGCTGCTTTTGGCCAGGCCGCCAGTCGAGCCTCTTGGTTGCTTGTTGTCGTTCCTGCCTTGGGAGGCTTGATCTCGGGTTGGCTTTATGAGCTGCTTCGTACCCCCGGTGAAGGCAAAGGTGTTTCTCGCATCATGTGGAGCATCTATCGCAAACGGGGGCGGCTTCCAGCCCTCGAGGGCTTACGCACATGGTTGGCTTCTTCGGCCACGATTGCCACTGGAGGGTCTGCGGGACCAGAAGGTCCGATTGCGGCAATTGGAAGTGTCATCGGCTCGCAATTGGCAAAGTTGTTTCGTCTTCCCCCGCGACAAATGACCACTCTTCTGGGCTGTGGTGCGGCAGCAGGCATTTCCAGTGTGTTCAACACCCCGATCGCGGGTGTGTTCTTTGTGACAGAGGTCATGCTTCGAGACTTGTCGAGCCGAACCTTTGCCCCAATCGTGGTGGCGGCCGTGGTCAGCACTGCCATTACCCAGTCGGTGGCCGGTGGTCACCCCTTGTTCCCCACACCCCAAGACTTTGGCGATGGCGCCTTCGCCTGGTGGGAAATTCCCAATTACCTCCTCTTGGGCTTGTTGTGCGGTGCAGGAGCTGCAGCCTTTGGGTTCGTGATCGCGGGGGTGGGATCACAGTTCCGAAAATTCCAACTTGGAACGCCTCTCCGAGCGTCGTTGGGCGGTCTGATTCTGGGGACGGTTGCGTTCGTCTGGCATCTGGTTGCAAGCGACGCCACTGACTTGCCGCCATTTCTGGGCAAGAGTTACGACCAAATCAGAGTTCTGCTGGAGCCACTCCATTACGAGGGGCGAACATGGCATTTTGTAGGACTCTTGGTCTTGGTTGGGGTCGCCAAGGGTATGGCCACGGCCGTGACATTCGGCTCGGGTGGTTCTGGTGGTCTGTTTGCACCTTCGCTTTTCATGGGGGCTGCTCTTGGCGGAGCTTTTGGATTTTTGGTGGAACAAGTGGGCTGGCTCCCCTCAGCATCTCCGGCCCATTACGCCTTGGTTGGCATGGGGGCGATGGTCGCGGGTACCACCCATGCGCCATTAACGGCAATATTCCTCGCCTATGAAATCACCCGTTCGTACTCGGTCATGCTGCCATTGATGTTGGCAGCAGTTTTGGCGGTGGCCATTGCCCGGGCTTTACGAAGGGACAGTGTGTACACCGCTTCGCTGAGTCGAGCTGGAATCAGACTTGGGCCCATCAGCGACCTTGGAGGCTTGCGCTCATCAACTCCAGCCGATTTGAAACTGGTGGCTCCAGTGTTCGTCCATCCCGATGAGACCGCCGAGCGACTGCTTGCGCTGTCCTCCAAGTTGCATGTTGATGACTTTGTGGTGGTTGATCGAAAAGATCGGTACATCGGCTTGGTGACCAGTGAAGATCTTCGGGAAGCGTTGGTGTACCGCGAAGCTTTACCGCTGCTTCAAGTCGAAGAAATGATGCGTCCAAATTTGCCCACGGTTGCCCCCGAAGAACCCCTTGATGAAGTGCTTGACCGGTTCGTACAACATGATGTTCATACTCTGGCTGTCGTCGACCCGATTTCGAAGTCGGTGATGGGTTTGGCCAGTCGATTGGCGGTGATGGGGCATTATCACCGTGCTTCCCACGAAGAAGAGGAGGAAGATGACGAATGACCTTGCGGTTTGGACCTCACCAGCGTCTCCGGAATCGTGCGGCATTTGATGCGGTGTATGCCAGCAGGCGTTCCCGTCGGGTGGGCCCTTTGTTGGTGTTTGTTCGCCAAAGCCCACTTGCAACCGGTCCCAGACTTGGCCTAAGTCTGCCCAAGCGGATTGGTAATGCTGTCATTCGCAATCGAATTCGCCGTTGTCTGCGAGAAGCTTTCCGTTTGCACCAGCAAGAGTGGCCAGACGGGGTTGATGTGGTGGTGAATGTCCGTTCGCACCGGCCCATGTTGATGACGGAATATGCCAAATTCTTACAAGAGGCTCGGCGGGCCTTGCTGGGTCGGCAGTGATGAGTCGTGGGGTTGGCGTTTGGTGTTTAAGACTTGGGGTACTCGCCTACCAAGCAACCTTGCGACCCTTTCTTGGAGGCCAGTGCAGGTTCCATCCCACTTGCTCTGAGTATGCACTTGAGGCGTTCGACCGACATGGCGCTTGGCGAGGCGGCTGGATGGCCATTCGTCGTTTGTGCCGTTGTCGGCCCGGAGGAGGGTACGGATATGACCCCGTTCCACTCCCGAAGTCAGAAGAATCGGATTGAACGATCAAGCCACCCGCCGGTTTGGCTTCTTCTTAGGAGGCTGCCATGGTCCGTTGAGGCTTGAGTGGGGTTGCGTCCTCAATTCGACGGCGAGCTTCTTCGGCTTCTCCGTACTCTTCTCCAAATCGAACCAAACGCAACGAGTTAAAAATGACCAGCCCGTATCCCGCGGCATAGACGATGGGAGCAAGCCAGATTTGAATGTTGCCGCCAGCAGCCAAGGCCAAACCAATCAATGCAAGAAGTATGGAGAATCCGATGTTTTGACCGATCACTCCTCGGGTTTTTCGGGCCAGCTCAAGTAAAAATGGGACATGCCGGAGATCGTCGTTCATCAAAGCGACCCCGGCAGAGTTGGTCGCGATGTCAGATCCCGACAGGCCCATGGCCACCCCAACGTCCGCGGTGGCCAAGATTGGTCCATCGTTGATGCCATCGCCCACAACCAAGGTTCGGTGCCCTTTGTCTTGGAGGTAGAGCAGTTCTGCATGCTTTTCTTCGGGCAAGCATTCTGCTTCGATGGTGTCGACACCAACGGCCCGGCCGACGCGTTCTGCGACCGAGAGGCGGTCTCCAGTGAACATGGCAATTCTACGAACGCCGAGACCACGCATTCGTTCAAGGGAGTCACCAGCGTGGCGTCGGAGGCGGTCTTCGAGACCGACCGCGCCAAGATATTGATCGCCCAAAGCCACGTGCACGCCAGACATCCCATCAATCTTTTCTTCAGCTTGTGCGATTGCATCGGCTTGCTGAGGAAACAATTCACGAAGCCATCCGCCACGACCTGCAACCAGTGCAGCCCCATCTCGCTGTGCTCGGACGCCGCGGCCGTGGACTTCTTCGTACCCCGAGACAGTTGAAACAACAAGATTGGCCCGTTCGGCGGTTTCAAGAATGGATCGAGCCAAGGGGTGGTTTGAAGACTGTTCGGCGTCAGCGGCGGCGCGAAGCAAATCGGCACCATCAACCCCTTCGGACGGAGCGAGTCTGGAAACGGCAAATCGTCCGGTGGTGATGGTTCCAGTTTTATCGAGAACCACAGTGTCGACCGACGCGGCGGCTTCCAAGGTGCTGGTTCGTTTGATCATGATTCCGAGGCGAGCCGCAGAGGCAAAGGCGGCAACCATTGCCGTGGGGTGTGCGATCAAAAGGGCTCCTGGACAGGTCACCACCAAAACGGTGATAGCACGGATGGCCGCTTCATCGCGAATGGACTGCAATTCACTGCGGGCGGTAAAAAACCACACCACACCAGCCACCATCAAGACCACTGGAACGTAGTAAGCCGCCAGTTGTTCGATCAATTCCTGACGCTCGGTTTTGCTTCTTTCGGCTTCACGAATAAGGTTTTCGACCTTTCCAATGGTGGTGTCTCCAGCCACGGCCGTCACTTCAACATCGATTTGACCAGTGAGATTGGTGGTGCCCGCGTACACCTCAATTCCCGCCGAAGCTTCGATGGGTACCGCCTCACCTGTGAGTGATGCTTGGTTGATGTCGGAAGTTCCGGAGACGATCCGCCCATCTACGGGCAAGTTTTCACCTGGTCGAACCCGAACGATACTGCCTACTGACAGCTCGGCCAGACGCTTTTCAACCTCTTGCCCACCTGCTTCAACCACCCTCGCCAAATCCGGAGTCAGTCGTACCAATTCTCGGATCGCTCTTTGGGCACCCCACGCGGTACGAGACAGGATCAGATTTGCCGCTTTCAAAAAGAAGGCCAAAAAGCCTGCCGCAAGGTAGTTGCCGGTGGCAATTGCGGCCAAAACCGCCAATGAAGCCAACGATTCGCTCGAAGCTTGGCCTGAACGCAGTTCGTTCAATGCCCCTTGTAGCAAAGGTGCGGCCAGCACCAATGCACCAAGGAAGGCAGGGATTTGCACGACCTGTGGGTGGAGTCCGAAGATTCCAGCGACCCACGAGACCAGCAGTAGGGTGCCACCAGCCAAGGCAATGAACAATCGATGCTCAAGGGACTCAGCGGCAAGTTCAGTGTTGGAATCAGGGGCTTCCATATTCATGACTGAATTCTATCCGCAGAGGGTGGTTTGAGCCGGAGGTCCGCCGGTTCGATAGGGAGGTTCTGGTTGGGATCAGATCACTTAATCCTCTTCAAAGCGAGTTCGGACGAGTTCGGCCAGCGCATGAGCCGCCTCAGACTCATCTGCCCCTTCGGCCGTGATTTCAAGCGTGGTTCCTTGGGTTGCGGCCAGCATGAGCAGGTGCATGATGGATTTGGCGTCAACCGTGTCTTCTCGGTCTTTTCGGCCGATGGTGATTTCAGAAGAATATTCAGCAGCTTTTTGCGCAAGCAACATCGCTGGCCGCGCGTGCAGGCCGAGAGGATTGTCCACAGTTGCTTCAACCCGGGTGGGCATGTCTCAGCCTGAACTCGCTGCATCACTTTCGCTGATCAGCGTCATGACGTCTTCTACGCTGTCGGCTTGTCGTAGGAATCGACGGAATCCGTCGTCGCTGAGTCGTCCGAAAACAGTTTCCATGGCATCTAGGTGAAGGTCTGGCTCCCCTTCGGGACTCAACAACAGAAAGAAGGCGAACACTGGCTGACGATCAAGAGCATTGAACTCGACGCCATCCGGGCTCAAGCCGACCGCGATTCTGATGTTGTCCACCATGTCGGACTTGGCGTGGGGTACCGCAACCCCGTGGCCAAATCCCGTGGACCCTTTTCGTTCACGCTTCATGACCGCGTTGTGCAAAGGATCAACCAAACTGTCGTCAATGCGGCCAGCTGCGGCCAAGCTCTCGAGGAGTTCGCGGACCACCGGGCCACGTTCCGAGGCATTAAGTGACGCGACTACGGCTCCATCTTCAACAAGTTTCGTCAAATGCATGGTTTATGGCGTGCGAATGATGACGCCTCTCCTTTGGTGCTACGAGGCTGTGTTGCTTTCTGCACTTTCGGCTCCAAGCGGGTTAGAACTTTCGGTTTCGGGAACAATTACACCACCAGAAATTGTAAATCGAACGGCTTCATCCACGCTCATATTGACTTCATGGACCTCTGCTTTGGGCAGATTGACTGTAAAACCTGTGAAAGGGGTTGGGCTGTTTGGAATGAAGACGGACACCATTTCGGTTTGAGTGAGGTTTCGGACCGTCCGAAGTGATGAACCGGTGGCAAACCCCAGACTCCAGATACCCGGTCTCGGGTATTCAATCACCACCGGTCGTTCAAACTGCATGGACCGCTCGCCGCCGCCAAGCACGAAGTCAACCAATTGTTTGGCGGATGGATAGATCGCGCGCACAATTGGCAACCGAGTCAAGAAGATTTCAAATCGCCGCCAGACCCACCGGCCAAGCATGCCTTGGAGGAAAGTCCCTAGCAAGGCAATGCCCAAAAGTGCCACCAGCAATCCAATGAGATCCAAGCCAAACTGCCGAGACCACCATTGGTCGATGTTTTGGGTCAGCAATTCGCTCGCCGTCGGTGACTCCTCACCACGCGCAGCAGCTCGGGTTCTTGCCAGTTCCAACTGCTCTTCGGAAGGCTGAAAGGCGTCCTTCAGAGGAGGGAGGACATCGGCGGTCCAAATCACTGCTTCACGAATCGAAGCGTTGATCGGCGCGGCAATGGTGTCAAAGGTAAATCGCCAAACGGTGGAGACGACCCAGATGGTGAGAAGGGTAGGGAGCAGCGCGGCAATTCCTCGTACAAACCGACTTTTCATACCTGCTGGTTTCACCATGTCTTTATCGTATCCCTCGAAGGATATTGGTGAGATTGATCTGGCCGTTGGCCAAGGCAACCAAGGTGTTGGGAAGCAGTTGGCATTCGGCTTCGAACACTCGTCCCGCCAGGACTTCAGCGGTGTCCTTTTCGTCTACTGGCACCTCCGCTTGGGCCAATATGGGCCCTTCGTCGTAATTTTCAGTTACCAGATGGATGGTGCAGCCGCTGAGCTTTTCATTTGCTGCAATCACCGCCTCGTGCACACGAAGCCCATACATGCCAAGCCCGCCGTATTTGGGAAGGAGTGAGGGGTGGATGTTGATGGCGGGAACTTGGGTGGAGGAGGGAAATGGCCGTATCCAGCCCGCCAGCACCACAAGATCTGGATGGAGAGCTTTCAGAAGGCGATGGCAAGATTCTTGATCTTTAGGATCGATGTGATGGACGGGGAGGTTGTGAGATGCAGCGATCTGTTCTGCGTTGCAGGGCCGATGAAGCACCAATGCTTTGACTTTCAGAGGCAGTGATTCGGCTTCGATGCGTTGCAGAAGGTTCTGCAGGGTTCGTCCACGCCCCGAAGCAAAGACCACAATAGAAAAGTGATTCATGCCTCATTCCATGGGAAAGGCTGACCATGTTCATCGACAGCCACCATGGTCAGACAAGCGGTCGTGACCTCTGAGATTTTCCCATTGTCCCACCGCTCCGCCTCGACCTTCACTTCAACTTTGAGTGATGATGTTCCAGTTTGGCGGGGCCGGGTGAGGAGTCGAATGAGATCGCCCACGTTGACCGGTGATCGGAAGTCAACCCGCTCGATGGAGGCGGTGACCCAGCGACATTTGGCATGTCGTCGTGCTTCTACGAATCCGGCTTGGTCAATCCAAGAAAGTATGACACCTCCAAAGATGGTGCCGTAGACGTTGGTGTCCCTGGGCATTGGCATAAACCGCAGGGCTGGCTTGAATTCTTCTGAGTCGTGGCTGTTCATGTTTCGTTGTCGGTCAAAGGCTGAAGAATCGCACATTCCACGGAGATCTGCTGGTCCCCTGGAGCAAACAAGAGCCATTCTCCGTCGGGTATGGGGCAGGGCAGACGGAGCCCACCAGAAATTGGGACGCCACTGGAAGGGGTCAGTAAGGAAACCCGGCGTATAACCGTGCTCTGAACACTCATGCCGAACCTTGGGTCGTTGGGATCGGTAACAAAGGCGAGCACTCCTGCGGGAAAATCAAAAATGGGGTAGGGCGGTTCCCAAAGCCGAACCCGCTGACGCGCTGGGTCCCAGAAGACGCAGCGGGGTGGTCCTGGTTCGGTGGCATCAAATTGTCGAAAGGTGCAGGTGGTGGCAATGGTGGTTGGTGAACCACCAGTTTCAGCAACGCGGAGGGGAAGTGCAGTGCGGCGTAGAGCTGCAGAGTCTCCCACATCAGTCCGAAAGCGGACAAGGTCCAGAGCGCCATCACGAACACGCCAGCAAAAAAGAATGCCGCTCGGCCCTTGCCATCGGGGTCCATGCCAAGTTGCGGTGTCATCTTCCAAACGCAATGTGGCGGTCGGGGTGCGCACCACCAACTCACCGTTTTGGATGAAAGCGATCCTGCCGTCAGGGCCCAAATCCAAATCACTGGCGTTTTGTTCCGCAAACCACTCAACCGCTCCGCCCACCCAAGAAGCACGCCCTACCCGTTCGCCATCCATGACGGCAAATCCAGACTCGTCGACGCTGCGACCAAATCGAATCGGGCCGGGAACGCGGCCGAGGACCATCGGATCATCCAGTCGATTGTTGGGGATGGAACGAATCAGGATGTCTGACGGACGTTCGGGATCAGTTATCGCCATCCGATCACCTTCAGGTGAGACCAGAGGAAGGTCTCCAGTCCATCCGGTTTGTCCGCGTGGTTCGACCGCAATGCGAAAAGCCTGAGAAGCTGTTGGCGTGGCTTCGAGGTTGAATTCGGGGGTTTCGGAAGCTTTGACCACGGTTGAGGATGCTGAGGCGCATCCCCATAGAGATATTCCGGCAATCAGCAAAAGACAAGACGTGCTGGCCGGGGGAGTCGTATTCACGACCATGCTCACTCGGTCCGAACCCCGGTGGGCTCTCCAACACCCCGGCCGGTGTCGTCTCTCGTCTCAGCGGCTTCACGCTGTTCAACGAGGGGGGCTCGCATTTCTTCCAACCGATTTCGGTAGTCCTGCTGGAAATTCCCGTCGTTTTCGTCGGGATTGTCCACCACACGTGGGGTGACAAAAGCGATGATTTCTTTGCGATTGATGGAGTTGTCACGACTGGTGAACAGCTCTCCAAAGACCGGGATGTCACCCAAAAGGGGAACCTTTCGGGTCAAAGTTGTTTCTTCTTCTTTCAGCAAGCCCGACAGAATGATGGTTTGGCCATTTTTCACCACGATGTTTGTGGTGGTCTGACGGCGGTCCACGGTGGGTCCACCGTCATTGATGGCGGGACCAATCTTGGAGAGTTCCAAACGGATGTCCATGTCAACGTCTTTTTGGGCGGTGATCCGCGGACGGGCATTGAGGACCAAGCCAACAGAGCGGTATTCGAAGCTCTGGGTTCCTCCGGCGGTTCCAGCATTGGCAATGACCTGATTCGCGAACGGGAATTCGGATCCGTCAAAGAAGAATGCCTCTTGGTTGTCCGCAGTGAAAACCACAGGATTCTGCATTACTCGAACATTGGTCACTTGGGCCAAGGCTTGCAACACTGTGTCGGCACTGAATTCAGCGGAGAGTGTCCCAGAGTCAAACAACCCAAAGACGTCAAATTCTTCGGTGGCGGGATTGGTGGTGTTGACGCCAAGGGCGAGTGCGTTGTCGCCATTTTCAATCGCCAATCCAGTGGCGCTCATCCGCAAACCGAGATTCAGTTCATCGTTCAGTTCAATCTCAGCGATCACGACCGAGAGTTCAACCTGACGACCGGGTCGGTCAAAGAAGGTGACGAGATCCCTGAGGGCCTCTTCTTGAGGTCGAGGGGCCAAGACGGCAAGTGCGTTTTGGCGGGAGATCGGCACGATTCGCGCTTTACCGATGAGTGGAGACTCAGGGGTGTATTCCTCGTTGCCGCGGCCTCCACGCTGCCAAGGGAAGGTCACGGTTTCGGCATTTTGCCCAGTTTGATCTGTCCCAGTGCCACCACTGGCCAACTGGTCGATCGATTGACCCGACAGACCTTGTTCCGGCCTGGTGATGGCGGCCTGAACACCGGGCTCTGAGAGCAACGCGTTGAGTTGTTCTGCCAGTTCAAATGCATCGGCATGCTTCAGTTCCACCACAAAGGGAAGTCCAATTGAAGTGGGTTGATCCAGACTTTCCAGCACGTGCTCGAGGAAATTCAGGGAATCGCGGGTTTTCGAGAAGACCAACAGTTGGTAAGTCTCTGGGTAGGACTCGATGCGGTAGATGCCGCTGAGTGCATCCTCGACAGAGGAGCCACCTTGTTGGCCAGAACGACCCCGAGCGGCACCACCCCCACCACCACCGGTTCCTTGACCGAGCAAACTGTTGAGCTTTTCCGCCACCTTGACGGGATCCGTGTAGCGAAGCGTGAACAGCTTGGTGGTTCCCAGATCGCGAGGAAGATCCCACTCGCTGGTGATCAATCGATCCACTTCACGCAGAACCGCGGGTTCTCCGGAAATGGTCAGGGAGTTCTGCGGCACATTTACGGTGATGCGAAGTTCAATTTCGGCGCCGAGTGAGCCTCCGTCGACCCGCGGAGTGGTGACGTTGTTTCGGCCGGCGGAGCGGGTTTGGGTGCGTCCTCGGGAGGCAGTACCGGACGAGGAACCATCCGATTCAAAAAGATCGGTGACGTTGGCGGCCACCGCCTCGGCATCAGCGTGCCGGAGTCGCCAGGTACGGGTTTCGGGACGGACAAATCGGTTGTCTAGTTCTGCGACGATTTGCTGCACGTGTTGGCAGTAAGCGATGTCCGCATACACCACCAGCTGGTTGCTGGAACCATCGATTTCAATGCTGACATTGTCTGGAAGGCTGGCGGTCAGAATGGGTTCGACGGCGTCAACTTTGACGTTTTCCAGACGGAAAATCTTCGCCACATACGAACCGAGATCCTGTCGCATCATGACGTCGTCGTCCGCCGTGAGAACCGGCTGCTGGCGAAGTTTGGCAATGTCATCAAGATCACCGATGAGGATGACGTCTTCGCGCTCGATCGTGCCAATGTCGTTGAGGACCAATGCTCGGAAGATCAGATCCAACGCCTTGCTTCGTGGCATGGGGCGATGGGTGATGACCGTAAACTTTTTGGATCCGATGTTCCCCACGGGAAGAATCGTCTTTCCGGTGAGTTCGCCAATTCGGTAAAGAATGTCTTCGACGGGCTGATCGACAATTTCCATTGGAGGTACTTCGTCGTTGGGCAGTACTACCCGGCCCGGAGGAGTGATCAGCATGGTTGTCGAGGATTCGTCAACGCTTTCAGACTCGGCCTCTTGGGCATACACGGAAGTGGTACACACCAAGGCGGTCAGTGTGGTGGCGAAGGCAAAGGTTGGCAGGGTGAAGTGGACATTCATGGCTGGTATTGATCTCAAAGAGTGAGTCGAAATGGTTCAGGCTCAGGTGATGTTGTTCGGAAACTTACTCGTCGGGGATTTCTGGATTGGGTGGCGTGGAGGGCGCGGGAACGTCCTCTTCATTGGAATCTTCGACGGGGGGGTCGGGTTCGTCGGGAATGGACAGTGCTTCCAGATCTCCTCCTCCCTGGTTGCGAGAAGGCTTGAACAAGTCGCTGTCTTCTCCCCGGGGCCGGAGCGGTACGTCCCATTCTTTGCCTCGATATTCGACCCGAAAGGTGTAAGGGGCGTCTTCGACTCCCACGAGGGTCACCCCGCGTGAGGCTTCGCCTCCAATCCGAATGCGATCATCGCTGGAAAACCAAAGATTGTCGCCATCAAAAGCGATTGGCCTTGGCCCGGTGTACGAAGTGGGTTCAGGTGGCGTTACGGGTTCCGGGGGGCGAACAGGTTCTGGCCGCGTGGTGGTGGGCGTGACAGGTCGCAGTGGTGCAACTGGTCTCGGGCGGGGGGGCTGCGGAGGGGTATGGAAAGCAGATCGTCCGGCGAATCGATTTTCCCAAGTGGTTCTCGCGTCTTCGTGAGCATCACGGAGCGCTTCGAGCTTGGCCAAGGCATTTTCGTCTCCAACCGCAGGAGCGCTGAGGAGTGCGTTGATCGGGGATCGTGCCAATACCAAGAAGGTGAGCAGGCCAACCACCAAGCCACCGATAGACAAGTTGAGGTCACGGGTGTTCATGCGCCTCTCCTTACTGAAGCCAAGGCCCAACGCTCCATCGAGCAGGAGACGGCGATTCTTCCTCCGTCTTCTTTGGTCATTCGTACTTCGGTGACCAGATCCACTGAGGGAGAGCCTTCAAGTCGCCCCAGAATCCGAATCGCGTCTTCGGTGGTGGCTACAAATTGATATTCAGCGGTGACGCGTTGAACAGCTCCATCTCGGCCGAGGATGCGTCGAGCCTCGGTTTTGGGAATCATGGCACCGACGCCTTGGCGGAAGGTGTCTTCCCGAATGGCGTTGCCAAATTCTTCACGTATGTCATTGATCAAAGCCAGCAGGCTGGATCCGGCTTCGTTTTCGTTAGGCGGTGAGGCCACTTCACCAAACGCAACGATCAAATCGCCGGTTGCGTTTCGATCTTTGCGCTCAGCGCGACCGAGCCGAACGGCCAAGTCGGCTCCGTCTGAAAGCCGCTTGGCATCAGATTCGATGCGGTCAGCTTTCATATGCATTTCGCTGGCGACAGGACCCAACAGCGATGACCAGAGGCCAAACGCAATCATGACAGCGATGGCTGGAAGGCCGAGGCGCAGCACAGGTGATTGTTGTTCGCCCATCAGTTGTTGCCCTCCCGACTTCGGTTGAGGAGTTCGCTGCGAAGATCTTTCCAACTCGCTTGGATCTGCAAAAACAGCGCGTGCTGGGGGTTGTCTTCTTTGCTGGCTCCGTTTTGGCGAAGCAAGTTGTACGCGGTGGAGAACGTTTTGATCTCAGCGGTGATTTCGTCACGAGACAAGGCTTGCACTTGGGCCAAGGAGAGTGGTTGTGGAATGAGGTTTGGATCAACCATCGATCCGCCTCGATCATTGGCGTCCGCCATGGATGCGGTATCGTTGTCGCCACCAGTAAGACCTGGACGATTCAAGCGGGCTTCGATCTCACCTCGACTGTCATCGTTGTTGGATTCTTCCGAAGCAACAAAGTCGCTTTGCGTGGTCGATGCTGTTGCTTCAGTTGCGTCCACAGGGGCGGCGGATCCTTCGAGAGCTGATCCTTCACTCGTTTGGTCGTTAGGGAACGCGTCGGGGTACATTCGGGCCGCGAGGGAGTAGGCCGCGAAATCGCGTTCGCGCTGATACATCACATCCTTGTGTGGCTTGTCAATTCGACCGGACAGCGTGAATTCCAGATGTCCGAACGCATCAGGTTCTTCCCAATTCAAACTGATGCGGCTGAACATTCGATCCTGTCCAAGTTGTTGCCGCATCGATTCGATCACATCGGTGGCTGAAACTCCAGCCGATCGATCGGGTATGGATTTCCCGGTCAGAGAGAAGCTGGCATCGCGCGTATTCATTCTGACGCCTTCCACACGAATACCACGGGGCAGGTTCGTGAACAGATCTGAAAGGACCTTGACCGCACTAAAACCAGTGTTGCCCAGAGTGTCGTAATGGGCCAAGGATCGCTCGAGAGCATCAGCATCTTGAACCATGCTGGCCAGTTCCGCGTTGCGTGATTCCACCACGCTGAGCCGGGTCCAAGCCGACACGATGGGGCCAAAAATTAAGATCAACGCGGCGGCGGCCACAATGAGCCGTGCCGTTCGGGGCACCGAGAGGGCGGCCGTCATTCGTGCTTGGAAATCAGGGTTCTCGGTGGGCATTGCATCCCGGAGTCCAGCCAACCCAGCCCCTTGCGGATCAATGAGCAGGGCTCCAATCAGGATGCCATGCGTGCCCAACTCAGCACTAGAGAGGCCAGTTTGTTCTTGGAGTTCCGAGGCGACTTCATGGGGCAGAATGGTGATTGACCCATTGAGGGAAGCCAACCCTGTTTGCAGGGCTTCTCCTGCGGCAGCCGCCCAAGAGTCCGGAGCGCCGGAACCGAGGGCTGATTCTTGGAACGCGCGGCCAACGGATGGGGGCCAATGTTCTCCGGGGGGGAGAAGGACATTCCTGAAGCCGACACCTCCAGCATGGGACCAGGCAAAGGTCGCGCTGCCAGTGTGACTGTTCGCATGCACCAAAGGGCCAGTCGGTCGGTGAGCGCCCATCAAGCCTGCGAGTCCTGCAGCGGGCGTGGTCCAGCGAACTGGAATTTCTGTTTGGTCTTCGAGATCAGCCAGTGCGTTGGCTTGCATCTGGACAGGCCAACTGGTCAGGACGCCGATGCGGTTGCTTTCGCCAGGGGCAGCTGGGAGCAACCCTCGCCCCATGCGATGCTCAGGGTGTTCAGAGCCCAACAAAGCTTCCGATTGGATCGTCAACGCCGGCAAGAGGTCTTGGTCGGAACCGCCGGGCAGCAGAGCGGTGCGCACCACCATCGCGGACCCTGGCAGCATGATCAGAACACCAACGGCCTCAGATTCGGCCACCATGGCCAAGACAGAAGAGGTCTCAGGCTCCAATTCGCGAATGGTTGCCGAACGAATTTGGCCATTTTGTCGTTCCAGCGTCACCGCTCTCAGGCGGGTGCCTTCAGGTTGCAGGGCCAAGATGGTGCCTTCAGTGGGAAAAGTCATGGTTCTCGGTACTCGATGATGCGTACGGGAATAGTGGAACGATCCACCAAGCAAATGATTTCCTGTTCCAAGCCAGAGACCTCGGAAGTTCCAATCGACGAAATCCGGAAAACGTTGCTGCGGGTGTCCAGAGATCGCAGAAGCCACTGTCGGGTCTGGTTTGCCAATTGACCGGTGGGTCCGGAGTTCCCCATGCTTTCATCCACCGTTCGGGCCAAATCAGTGACCCCTTCGGCCATGGCATTTCTCATAAATACAAGCTGTTGGGCGTCGGTTTCTTCCAACTGCCGGGCACGAAAAAGGGCAATCAAGAGAGATTCTGAAACCGTGTTGATGTTGATGGGTCCAGGGCGTTTTTCATACGCAGGATAAAGTGTGCATTCAGAGATGACGGCCAAAATCTGTTCTTCCTCAAGATCCAGTTGGTTCACATTTATCGCGTTCTGATTTTGCTCCTGCCCTTGGGCTTGGGCGGAACCTCCAGCCAAACTCGAGAGCGATTGAATTTGCAGATCTGTGAGATGGAGATCGTCTGATCCGCGCGACCAGTTCTGGAGGGCTTGGGCTTGCTCGGGTGTGATACCAATGCGATCCTGAAGATCTCCCAGATCGCAATATTGCAGTCGCAAGCGTGGCAGACCCGAATCGGTCACGCCATCTGCAACCGATGTCACGGTTAGCCAACCGGCCCACGCCCCATCAAGCCAGCCATCTGCGTCGTCTTCAGGGGGAGATTTGTTTCCGTCGTTTTCATTTGGATCCAAGCGGCCATCAAGATCCCAGTCCTCGCCACGGACGTAGTCTGGCCACATTCCTGCGACCAGCTCCATTTCGGTAATGGAACGCAGTGGTTCATTGCGGGGGCTGTAGCTGTAGTTCGCGTCGTAGTAGTCCGATTCGGCACCGAACATGGTGGGTTCATCGTCTTCGTCAATCCAGTCGCGCAAAGCGGCGTATTGATCTTCACTCATGTCCCGATTCATGCCAGGCATGGGTTCCTCGAACAGAGGGAACAGAAGGCCAAGATTCGCCTCATCATTGATGTTCAGTCTTGCGTGCTCATCGAGAGGTTCGCCAAAGTCCATCCCTTCACGGTGGTGCCGGATATCCCACGATGCATTTTCAGTTTGGCCAATGCTGGCCAGCCTCAATTCACGGAACACGCTGAAGGCATCAGTGGGCTCAGGCGTGGTGGCATCCCAAGAGAGGGCTGCAACCACGGATTCAACTCCAGCGCGGGCGGCCCATCGGGCTTGGGTTCGTTGCAGCACCTCGTGTCCAAGATGGGCCTGACGAAACGAAACCAACTGGATGCTTGTGGCCGTGAGTGCAGCAATCACCACACTCCACATGGCAAGCAAGACGCTGACACCACGGCGGTGGTGGTGCGATGGTGAAAGTCGATGGTCAACAACTTCATGGTTCTGAGCTGGTGAGCACTTTGAGATCATCTTGGACCACCCCCAAAGCCTCCACCACTGTTGTTGGGACTGGGTCGGCCTCCACCACTGTTGTTGGGAGTGGGACGGCCTCCACCGCCACCATTGGTGGGCCGTCCACCGCCACCGCCACCTGGTCGGCCTCCGCCACCCGGTCGGCCTCCGCCACCGCCGCCAATACCCGGTCGGCCTCCGCCACCGGGTTGGATGCCACCGGGTTGAAGCCCATTGCCACCTGATTCACCCGTTGATCCAGCGCCTGTTCCAGAACCACCTTGCTCCTCAGCTAGCTCTTCTGCAAGCAAGAGCTCGATTTCTTCAAAGTGATCTTTTGGGGGAGGCACTCGATCAATTGGAACAACAGTTCGGAGATCGACCAGCGGGGCATCCCAAGGGTCTTCACCGGGTTTGGCACCCGTGGCCGTAATCACAATTTCCACGCCCAAGGGAAGTCCTTGGCGGTCTGAATCCCAGCCGCTGAGCCATTCATCACCATCCCAAGCACGGATGGAAAGACTCACGATGCCTTCTGCGACGGGCCGAGCTTGGCCTCCACCACGCCAGAATTCATCGGGCATGGTGTCTCGACGACGCCACAAGGTGGGAAGGTCGCTTCCCAGTTGTTCAATTCGGAATGCGGTTTCGTACTCTTGTCCATCACCGGCGTAGTTGGCCGTATTTCGCACCGAGCGTAAGCGAGTGTTGAACAAAAGCAACTCGTCGAAATCGGCATCTTCTCCACCGTCATCTTCGATGAGGAAGTAGGTGTAAAAGAGATCATCGGTCCGGACCACCGACACGATTTCTCGTCGCATGGCTTCCAGAGCCGCATCGGCACGAACCGCGGCATCAAGTCGGCGTCGGGCAGATTCACGTGCCGTTCCAAGGTTGGAGAAGCTGGCGGCAAGTGTGCCGGCGATCATGGCGGCAATGGTGCCGGCAATGATCAGTTCGATCAGGGTAAAGGCCCGTCTCATCCTCCACCCCCCGCGTTGGTTCCGGTTTCGCCTGAGCCAGACGCTTCTTCTTCTTCAGTTCCGTACCAGCGGTCTTCTCGGTCGACTTCGAGAAAAGGCTCACGCGGTTCCTCAAGTTCATCCCAGTAGTCAATGTAAGTTTCAAGCCAAAGTGGATCGCGTCTGGTCGCCACTAGGGTTTGGACACGAACGAGGTCGGTTGGTCCTGGACCCCAGCGTACGGTGGCGGTCACTTGAAAAGGGTCCCTCTCGCCTTGATCCAGAATTCTAATTTCGTATTCATAGGCACTGAATGGAGCGTCAAAAACCCCTTCATCGGCATTCCTTCGGGCGTATCGAGCTGGCCCTTCCGTGATCACCATGCCCAGCAGGCTGTCGGCCAACCAAGCTGCGACGATTCGGTTGGCGCCTTCGGTTTGGGTTCCCATGGAGGAGCCCGTAAGACTGAAAATTGAACCAAGGCCTGCGGCCAGAATCAAACCCGCAACAATTACTTCCACCAAGGCAACACCAGACCGCCTCACCAGTCCACCTCGCTTCTGCCGAGGCCATCCAGATCAATTTCGTCCATGGATTCTGCTCGGCCGTCTCGGCTTGGCGCGATAGACCAAGGGCTTAGTCGGATCATTGAGGTAAGTTGCAAGTCCTCCTGACGCAGCAAAACCAAAATGTCTGGTCGGTCTTCCCCAGGCCGGTGCGCAACGGGTTCACCTTCGGCGTCTATCAACTCACCATCAAGTCGAACGTCAATTCCATCTCGGGAGATCGCTTCGATCAACTCCACAGGCCTTACGTGGGGATCGATGCGCCATTCCGTGATCCCGTCGGTTTCATCTTGCACCAAAAGGGCCAGGCGATCTGAAACCACTTCCATGCCCTCAAAATCAAGTTGACGCTGCAGGGCCACCGGGGCGTTTCCAGTGCGATCGCGTAGGGCGTACACCGACAGCAAATCCATGACCTGGTCGGTGGCCAATTGAAACTTGGCGGAAGGGTTTGCCCGCAGTGATGGGACCACAGCCAAAGCGGCAAATGACAACAGGATGGCTACCACAATGACTTCCACCAATGTGAAGCCACGCAAGGGTCGGATTGTTGTCGTGCAACGATTCATAACTCACAAAAGGGAAGGATCCTTAGTCAATCACGTCTGCGTTTTCTTCTTCGCCTCCGGGCTCACCGTCGGCCCCGTACGAGACGACCTGCCAACCGTTGGCTCCGCTCCCAGTGACATCCACAATGAATTCACGACCCCAAGGATCGACAACATCTTTTGGCCGTAAGGGTGCGCTCGAGCCAGTGGTCAGTTCAGACACCTCAAAGTCATCGGGTACCGTGCTGAGGTTGTTGTTCATGAGGTAGATTGAAATTTGTTGGCGGATGGTCGCGGCTTTCTGTGCGGCCACCTTTTGCCGGGAACTTCCTAAGTTGCCAAAGACGTTGGGGACCACGATGGTGGCCAGCAAAGCGATGATGGTGACAACCACAATCACTTCGACCAAGGTAAACGCACGTCGGTGCGCACGGCGGCTTTGGGTACGGGTTTGATTTACATGTTTCATACCGGGTTCCTTTTGGTCACTGGATGGATTGCCCAAGGGAAAGCATGGGCAGCAGCACTGCGGCGAGCACGAAGCCGCCAATAGCGGACATAAACACGAGAAGTATGGGAGGGAGGGCTTTGGTCACCACTTTGATGGTGATGCCAACCTGTCGGTCGAAAGCATCCGCTGCGTGCAGCAGCATGCCATCCAAGCGTCCGGTCCTCTCTCCCAAACCAATTACTTGAATCAGCAAGGCAGGGAAGAAGCCTGAGGATTCCAAAGGAGAAGCGATGGGCCGCCCTGCGGTGACTTCGGTTTCGGTGGCTTCAATGGCTTGGCTCAGGGCGGCATTCCCCATGGTTCCACGGGTGATTTTCAGTGCCTCCAAAATAGGCAAGCCCGAAGCTGCCAAGGTTCCCAGTGTTCGGGCAAATCGCGCGGCTGCCACATCCCGTTGCAGTTTTCCGAGCAGCGGTACTTGCAAAAGCATTCGATCCAAGACCAACCGGTTGGCGGGAACTGAGGCCCATGTTCGGAACCCAAAAAATGCAGCAATGGTGCCGATGGTCAGGACCAGCCACCAGTTGCTGACGAAGTCTGCAATCGCGAGCAGCAGTTTGGTGGGTCCGGGGATTTCAAAGCCATCCATGCCGACCAGAGGGTCGATCAGACCAGGAACCACAAAAGTGACAAAAATGGCGACCGAAGCGACCAACAACGCAAAGACCATGCTGGGATAGATGGTCGCGCCAGCCACTTCACGTCTGAGTTCAACCGAGCGATCAAGCAGATCGGCCAGTTGCATCAAGATTTCATTCATTCGGCCGGATGCGTCGGCGGCACGCATCATGCCCACCACCATGTCGTCAAAAGGGGCCCCCCAAGATTGTGCCGCGGACCACAAAGACTCCCCGGCTTCTACTTTTTCCACCAAATGGGTGAGTATGGCGGCCTGTCGCTTGTCGCTCGCCTGCTTTCTCATTACCGAGAGCGCTTGCATCAAAGGCAAACCTGCATCAATGGCAGTGGCCAGGTCACGAACAAATGCCGCCAGCTCAGCCTTATTCAATGAGGGTCCCGAACGTACCCTCGCCTTTTTCTTGCTTTTTGATTCGCTCTCAGCCGCGGCCAATTCCGTAACGACCTCCCCACGTGCAGCAAGCAAACGCAACGCGTCCGAACGATCATTCGCTTCGATCGTTCCGTTGCTTTGAGCGCCATCGGAAAGCGCGGTGTAGCGGAAGGTGGCCATGCCTTAGATCTCGTCTTCCACGTCTTGGGTAGCGCGAAGTACTTCGTCGATGGTGGTTACTCCATCGGCAACCTTTTGGATGCCATCCTGACGCATGGATCGGTACCGTTCAGCACTCAACTTTTTCAACTCGCTGGTGGACGTTCCCGAAGCGATTGCTTCACGGAGCGTGCTGTGAATTCCAATCAGTTCAAAGAATCCGACTCGACCCCGGGTGCCGGTTTGGTTGCATGCAGGGCATCCTGCCCCACGGAAAGCACGGCCTCCAAGGAGTTCCCATTCCGCGTCGGAGAGTCGAGGATCGCGGTCGATGGCAATTTCTTCTCGGCATTCTTGACAGATTCGTCGTCCCAGACGCTGGGCCAAAACCCCTTCCAAGACCGACGCCACCAAAAAGGGCTCCACGCCCATGTCGACCAGCCGGCCGATGGAACTGATGGCGTCATTGGTATGCAGTGTCGACAGCAAAAGGTGACCGGTCAGGGCGGAACGTATCGAAATATCTGCGGTTTCTCCGTCCCGAATTTCGCCGACCAAGATGACGTCGGGGTCTTGTCGCAGGATGGCGCGAAGACCGGTGGCGAAGGTCAGGCCACGTTTGGGGTTCACCGGCATCTGGTTGATCCCGGCAAGCTCGTATTCGACCGGGTCTTCAATCGTGATGATTTTTTTGCGTGGGTCATACAACTTCGATAAGCACGCGTAGAGCGTGGTGGTTTTGCCAGAACCAGTCGGGCCCGTTACCAAGACCATACCGTGAGGCTTGGCGATCATTCGATCCATGGTGTCGCGGTTGTCTAGGGCCATGCCGAGACTTTTGAGGTCAAGCGGCAGCGAACTCTTATCCAAAATCCGCATCACCACCGATTCGCCGTACAGCGTGGGAACGGTTGAGACCCGGATATCCACCTTGCGTCCTTCAACCCTCAGCGTGATGTGGCCATCTTGGGGAACGTATCGCTCCGCGATGTTCATGCCGCTCATGATTTTGATCCGGCCAATCAATGCGGGTTGCAAGTGCTTGGGGGGTGGAGATTGTTCGACCAGCTCTCCATCAATTCGATACTTGATCTTGAGTTCACTTTCGAACGGTTCCACATGGACGTCCGAAGTGCGCGATTGAATGGCTTCGATGAGCAGCAGGTTGACCAGGTTGATGAGAGTTGGCTGCTCCGCCATACGGTGGATGTCATCCGCTTCGATGGCATCCAAATTGTGCTCGTAGTCATTCTCGTCAGCTTCCCCAGCCAGATCTTCGGCCATTCGGGCGGCGGTGGTGCCATAGGCCTTCCGAACCAGATCATTGAACCGTTCGGTATCGATACCTTCGCGTTGGACTGGAAGTCCCAGACTGGCTGATGCTTCGTCCGCGGCGGAAAGATCCATGGGGTCAGCCATAATCGCTCGCGCCCATCCGTCTTTGACGGCGTAAGGCACGATTCGAAGTCGGACCGCCGTGTCAGGAGAGATTCGAGATGCAAGTTCCAAATCAAGTTCGGGTGCCTCATCGAGCCAAGGGATTCCGAATCGCTCGCATCGTTCTTTGAGCGATCCCGTCGGGAGTTCGATTGATGTGGGATCACTCATCGTTGCTTCCCTCCTTTTTTCCCTTTTCCACCACCTGCAGTAGATTTCAAACTGTTCTTGCCGCTTTCAAGCATTTTTCGTCTTTTGGCGGTCTTGGGATCGTCTTTTGATCCAACGGATTCTCTGGCGGGCCTTGGAAGGTATCGGCTCGCCCCCGGAAGTTGCGAGAACTTCGTTCGTCCCAAGATCTCCAATAGTTTTCCGGCGAAATCTCGTGAGGTGTACTCCACTTCCGAGGAAGCCATTCGGATTGGATTCTGGTTCAACTCTGTCACAGTCGCACGTTCTCGATCTCGGGAACGCATGGCCCGGGCAACTTTGTCTTCTTGCTCATAAGTGACCAAAGCCTCGCGCCAAGCCGCACGCTTTTCGGCGATCTCAGCACGAAATTCAGTGTCCAAGTTCGCTACCCGAAGGGTTGTGTCTTCATCCAAGTCGGTACGTTCAAGGGCAGCGTCAAAAATCCGTTCGACGGCATTTTTGCGACCATAGATTTGCGGATAGGCCGCGGCCAGAGCAGCTTGTTCAAAGGCAGATCCCCATGTTCCAAAGGCCGTGGCAATTAGTCCGCGGTGGACTTCCTGAAGGTCACGGATTTTGGCGTCCAACGACAACAACTCGATCACAGGGTCGTACGCATCTTTGAGCTCTGACTCCGTCATGGCGTTCATAATCGCCTGCTGGGCCTTCCGGGCTGGTTGCTCTCGTGCCAGCAGGGCTTCATCAATGGCCAGTTCCCAGGCGACGAGAGCAGGCTCTGCGATCAACTGTGCATCTTGCGGAATCTCGGTGTTGCGAAGGACACGCCGCAGATTTACGGATTCACCGCTCAAGACATTGCAACGTCCCAATTCTTTTTCAAGACGCAGGGAGCGCATCATTTCGTCCCAGCGGGACAACTGGTCGCCATTGAGTACAGAACGCAAACTGGCGAGGAGCAGATCTCGGTTGTCGTGCCATCGGTCTGCTTGTTCACGAAACGGGCGGAAGACTTCACGAAGCAGCTCTTCTTCACCCATGCCTTCTTTGACGCGAGCCTGCAAGTTTTCAAAACTGTCGGTGGTGGTGTTTCTTCCCTGTTCGTGTGAATCTTCGTACTCGAAGTAAAAGGCCTCGAAGACGGCTTGCTGCCCTTCATCCAACTCGAAGATCTCGGTGATGAGTTTGAGATCTCTTCGCAGGAAATATGGGTTCATGTATTCGGCAATTCCCGCAGCCGCTCCAATTTGAGCGTGTGCCGTCGGGGCCACAAAAATCAAGGCAAGCAGGGGTACGATCAATTTGCGTGGAAACATTCGGAACCTCGTGTCGCTGTGTAGAACGAACAAAATCGGCTCTGAATGCCAATCTGCGCGATTTTTTCCGCCTTAAGGTCGAATCAGCCACCGGAGCAGCGTGGTCAACTTGGGAGGCGTACCACTGGACAGGATTCCCACCCGAAAAACGCGTCCAGCACCCAACAGGAGGGTTCTGGTGATGGCGGCGTGCCACACCAGACCCGCACCGAGTTGCCAAAATGGGACAGGGATTTCCCCGGCACTCCGCATGGCCATGATGTAAGGCCCAATCACCGGGGCAAATGAGGCAACACTGGCGGGCATTCCATGGGGGGCTTGGGCGATCGGCAAGATGAAAAAGATGGGAACGCCAAGCAGGGCCACAATCGGCCCCATGAGGTTGCCAGCCTCCCTTTGATCGTGCACCACTGCGCCCACCGCCGCCAGAATTGCGGCAGCGCCAAGGAAGGCCAAGGCAAACCATGCCAGCGGCCAGAGCAGCTGTGGATCCAAAATCAGGCTCAAATTTTCTGAGGCAACGAGGGCGGCGATACCAAGTGCTCCGTAGATACCAACTGTGGTGAGAGCCACGCCACTTTGACCGAGAATCTTGCCCATCATGAGCCGTTCTGGAGAAGTGGTGCTCAGCAGAACCTCAACCACTTTGTTGGCTTTTTCGTCCAAAGTGGTCTGCATCAACTGTGCGCTCGTCCCGAAGCTCGCCCCCCAGAGCAGGAACATCAGTCCCATCGGGATCACCAAGGCTCTGAGCTTTCTGGATTGAGAATCCTCGGCTGTCAGTCCTCGATCATCAAGGCGGGTGGACAAGATGGTCGGGGGGGTTCTCAGGCGGTCGATACGGGTTGGATCAACTTCAGCTCGGCGTTGCCGGAGGGCCACCACTGTGTCGATCAATGCGGTTTCGATGGCATCCACTTGGGGACGACCCAGCGCGTCGTGCAGCGTCAAGACAATCTCACCCTTCAGGTCTTCGGGGTCTAGGAGGCTGTCGGGAATTATCGCCAGCACTGGGTTTGAAGCATTCGGAGGCTCGGTTCGCGCACCAGCTGCAACTTGTCCTTCAAAATTGACGGTGACCAAAGGCAGGTCGCCGACGCTTGCGGCATCCACACCACGTTTCAATCGTTCGGCGAAAGCATTTCGATATTCATCGCTGCTTTGAATCCAAATGGTGCCCGATATCGGAGGTTCGGTATGGGTAAGGGCCATCCCAGACGAAAGCACTGCGACGACCACCAAGACCAATGGCATGGCAATCAGGCTGATCAAGAAAGCTGGAGTCAATGCGGTCTCCCGGAACTCCCGCCAGGCAATGGTTCGAAGGTCACGCATCAGCATCTTCCAAGAAGAAGTCCCGAAGTTGGCGGCCGGTCCTTCGAATCTCTCGGACTCCTGGCCATTGCGCAGCTTCACGGAAAGCCGCATCGATGGTGCCGTCTTGAGCTTCAATGATCCAGCGGCCATCACCGATCCCCACCGCGTTGGGCGGCGCGGTCTCTGATCGCAGTTCAATCTTTGGATGACCTTGGGCCAGTACTTGGAGGAGCGGACCTGATGCCAGAGTTTGTCCTCGCCTGAGCAAAAGAACATGGTCACAAAGTGCTTCAGCTTGAGGCAACAGGTGGGTCGAGAGCAAAATGGTAGCGCCCCGATTCGAAGCCTCACGAATCAAACCCTCAAGAATTTGAACCCCAACGGGGTCGAGACCACTAAATGGTTCATCCAAGACGAGCAAGTCTGGTTCATGTTGTAGTGCAGCCGCAAGCTGTACTTTCTGCTGCATTCCTTTGGACAGTTCTCGGCATCGTGATCGTTCCACCCCGGGAAGGTCCACTTTTTCGAGCCATTGGAGGGCGCGCTTTTGGGCTTCTTGCGTCGTTAATCCTCGAAGTTTTCCAAGAAATGCCAGCCACTCGCCCACTTTTGCTCGGCGTGGTACGCCACGCTCTTCGGGCAGATATCCCACTCGCCTTCGGGCCGCTTCGGGACTTTCGCCCAAGACACTGACTTGACCTTCATCCAATCGAAGGATGCCTGTGAGGGTTCGGATCAAGGTGCTTTTGCCAGCTCCGTTTGGACCCAACAAGCCGCACCGCATGCCGCGTTCCAACCTCAGATTGACTCCGTCAAGAGCCAATTTGGTGCCGTACCGTTTGATCCCATCTTGAATCAGAACAACCGGTTCTTTCATGGCAACTTCGGTGGTTTGGCGGGGTCAACCGGTTTGACAGTTGGTTCTGGTTCGATGATTTTCGGTTTTGTCGAATTGGGCGTGCTCTGAGTTTCGGTGGCAAGAGAAGGTTCGTCGGACACCAACACGGGGTTTGGATTTTTGGCTTCCTTGACATTTTGTGGAACATCCAAAACAAGTGGGACTTCCAAATTCGATGTTGCGGTTCTTTGGGCCAAGCGAACATTTCCATTGATTTCCGTCAAGGTCAGTTTTTTGGGGAGCTTGATGGTGCCGATGGATTCCCAATCTTGGAAGTTGGTGATTCGGCGAGCGCCGCTGCGCGAGTTGGCCGCCGACTCGTGGGTTACGGGAAGACCTGTAATGACAGAGAGGTACACAAATTCTGCACCATCTTCGAGAAAGGTGGGGTCGTTGGACCCAGCCAAGCGGACCCGGTAACAGGCCTCATCGCCTTGCATCACCAAGCCCATGGTGCGTCGTTCAGGACGACGCTCCCAAGCATCGTGAAGTTCAAGATGGGGTTGGGCGATTGGGTCCCACTGATACAGCCGGTCTTTGGAGATCCGGATGGGCGCAATGTTCGTGTGCGCGGGCAACTGCATCCAGTTAAATTCGTTGGTGTGGAAGAGCGTGAGATGACCCTGGCCTCGTCTCACTTTCAACTCGTACGAGGTGCGGGTGACTTTGACGGTGAGTTTTTCTGGGGGGGCCGTATCGATTTTGGCGTCTTTGGGGGGTTTGGTCACAGTCCAAGAGGCTTGGAAATTGGTTGCAAGTGCGTCCTCGCCACCTAGAGCAGCGGTAGCTTTCGAGAGGAGCTCGGCTGGGGTCGGAAATTCACCAGCAAGTCCGATGATCAACAACGGTATGGCACAAGAAATCATGCCCCAATCATGCCATAAATGGGCAATCTGGGCCATCAATTGGGAAGCATCCGTTAATCCGGATGAATGGACATCAACTATGGGTTTCCTCTAACATGATAGCAGATGTCTTCATTCGCTCATCGTTTGCAACATGGTGCTCTGCTTTTGGACGGTGGCTTTGGCTCAGCGATTCAAGACATGGAATTGGACGTCGAACGGGATTACCTCGGACAAGAAAACTGCACCGAGATTTTGGTACGAAGTCGTCCTGAATTGGTGCAATCTATTCATGCCTCTTTTCTGGAGAGTGGTGCCGACGCAGTCGAGACCAACACGTTTGGAGCCAACCGTTTGGTCCTTGCTGAATTTGGACTCGAAGGTGACACCCGAAAGCTCAACCAAGAGGCCGCCGAGATCGCTCGGGCCGCGTGTGTTGCGTCAGGTGGCCAACGGTACGTCTTGGGGTCAATAGGCCCAGGCACCCGATTGCTGACTTTGGGTCAAACAGACTGGTCAGCAATGCATGATTCCTACCGGACGCAGATTGACGGCCTGCTCGACGGCGGAGTCGATGCACTTCTGGTCGAAACATGCCAAGACCCTTTGCAAATTCGTTGCGCGGTGTATGCCGCTTTGCATGCCATTGAAGCGAGAGGTATGAGGCCAGACCAATTGCCCATCATGGTCTCGGTGACGGTCGAAACCACTGGGACGTTGCTGGTTGGTTCTGAAATTTCGGCCGTTGCCGCCACCCTGCGGCGTTTGCCCGTGGCGAGTTTGGGACTCAATTGCGCGACAGGTCCTGCCGAGATGACGCCACACGTGGAATGGCTGGCCAAGCACTGGGATCGTCCCATTTCAGTCGTTCCCAATGCGGGATTGCCCATCTTGGTTGACGGCCGAACCGAGTACCCATTGCAAGCGGAACCTATGGCCCAACGCATGTGTGGATTTGTCGGAGATCTGGGCGTCAGCATGATTGGCGGTTGCTGCGGCACCACCACCGAGCACATTGGCGCTCTTCGGGGCATGTTGGAGTACTCCGCTCCGGCCTCTCGAAGCCAAGTCTCTTTCGCGCCATCCACCAGCTCGGTGTTTAGCGCTGTCGAGCATCGTCAGCAGAATTCGGTTCAAATCGTTGGTGAACGAACCAATGCTTCAGGATCTCGGGCTTTCAAACGTCTGCTGGAGGCTGAAGACTGGGATGCCATCGTCGAGTTGGCCTCCGAGCAGGCCAGCGATGGCAGCCATGTTCTTGATGTGAACGTCGATTATGCCGGGCGCGACAACGAACAGGACATGCGGGAGGTGATATCGCGTATCGCCAAAGGGGTAGATATCCCTTTGATGATCGACTCGACCCAAATCAAGACCATCCGGGCGGGTTTGGAATCTTGCGGAGGCCGGGCCATTGTCAACAGTGCCAACCTCGAAGAGGGGGAGCCAAAATTTGATGAGTTGTGCAAATTGGCCCGCGAGCACGGTGCGGCCATTGTCTTGGGCTGCATTGATGACGATCCCGAAGAGGCCATGGCGCGCACTGCGGACCGAAAATTAGAAGTCGCAACGCGGATGTATGAGCGCGCCATTACGGTTCATGGATTCCATGCGGAGGACCTGTTCTTTGATCCATTGGTACTTCCCATCTCGACCGGGATGGCCCAGGATCGCCGGTCGGGGTTGGAGACCATCGAAGGGGTCAGACGGATTGCTGAAGCATTCCCCGAGGCACAAATCACGTGTGGATTGTCGAACGTATCTTTCGGACTGAAGCCCGCCGCTCGAATGGTGCTCAACAGTGTCTTCTTGCACGAATTGCAATTGGCTGGCCTGACAAGTGCCATCATGCACGCGTCCAAGATTTTGCCCCGCACCAGAATCGAAGATCAACATTGGGATATGGCCCTTGATCTGATCTATGACCGGTCTCCTTCGAGCCCGGTGGTGTTGTCGGACGGAACAGAAACCGATGATCCGCTGGCGATTTTCTCCGACGCCTTTGCCGGCGAGACTGTTGCGGCTGAAGTTGAAGTTGAAACCGATCTCCCCTTAGAGGACCGTCTCCGTAAGCAACTTATCGACGGCCGCAAAGGGGGATTGGAGTGTTTGATCGACGAGGCGCTCGCATCTATTCCCCCACTGGACATCATCAATTTGCATTTGCTGGATGCCATGCGTGAAGTCGGCGAGTTGTTCGGAGCTGGCAAAATGCAACTGCCGTTTGTGCTGAAGAGCGCCGAGGTGATGAAGGCGGCAGTTTCTCGAATTGAGCCTCATCTCGATCGAGTGGAAGGCACGTCAAAAGGCAGCATTGTGTTGGTCACCGTTAAAGGTGATGTTCACGACATCGGCAAAAACCTAGTCGATATCATTTTGACCAACCACGGCGATACGGTTCACAACATCGGCATCAAGCAGTCCGCCTAGTCGATCTTGGCTGCGGTTTCAGAGCATCAGCCGGATGCGATTGGGCTGTCGGGAATCTTGGTCAAAAGTCAGATGGTGAGGGAAGATAATCGCGGAAAAAGG
>Ga0160422_10000099_pt1 | contig 46480 bp, 37 predicted proteins | sample Fk160mmetaG_FD_108192 | JGI IMG/M metagenome (GOLD analysis project Ga0160422, IMG submission 108192) | Marine microbial communities from the Central Pacific Ocean - Fk160115 60m metaG | ecosystem: Environmental > Aquatic > Marine > Oceanic > Photic zone | place: The Central Pacific Ocean... | reverse complement strand
CTTTTCATCGATGTTCTCATAGGTTTCCTCATCGACCATGACCACCGGGCCCTCCCCGCAATCAGCGAGACACTCCATGAATTCGAGGGAGTATTTTCCATCATCGCGCACGTGGCCCTCCTTGACCCCCAGCTTGGACTCGAGCTTTTGGCAGGTCGCATAGGAACCACGCAGGGCGCAGGGCAAGGTCCGGCAAACCCTGACGTGAGTTTTGCCCCAGGGGGTTTGCCTTAGCATCGGGTAGAAGGTAATGAGCTCCTGTATGTTGATCGGTTGCAGATCCAGCTTTTCGGCAATCCAGACACAGGTCTCGTTCGAGATCGAGCCAAGCTCGTCCTGCACGAGATGAATGACCATGAGAGCGGCGCTTCGCTTCTCCGGGTAACGCGGAATGACTTCTTCGATTTTCCGCAGCGTCTCTTTCGTCAATTCCATGATCAAAGGGCTATCGGTCGCATTCTCCCATTACGAAGTCGAGGCTCCCGAGGATCACCGTGATGTCGGAAAGCATATGTCCGGGGACGAATTTCTCGATGATGCTGAGGTTGCAAAAACTAGGCGCCCGGATCTTCAGGCGGTAGGGCACTCCCCCACCCTTGGAAATGAGGTAGAAACCAAGAGCCCCCTTCGGGTTCTCGGCCTCAAAGTATACCTCGCCCGGAGGAACCTGAGGACCTTCTGTCACGATCATGAAGTTCTGGATAAGTTCTTCCATGCTGGTCAGAATCTTCTCCTTGGGTGGCGCGAAAATCTTTTTCGCATCCTCGGCATACCAGAGACCCAATGGAAAATCCTCGATCACCTGCTCGATGATTCGGATGCTCTGCCGAACCTCCTCGATACGGACGAGGTAACGGTCATAGCAGTCGCCCCGGGTCCCGATGGGAACGTCGAACTCATACTTCTCGTATCCGCAGTAGGGCTTGTCCTTGCGCAAATCCAAGTCGACTCCGCAGGCCCGCAGGTTGGGCCCGGTAATCCCATAAGCGAGGGCATCCTCCTTGCTGATCTCCCCGATCCCCTCCGTCCGATCGATAAAAATGCGGTTTCGGGTGAGAAGCTTCTCCACTTCATCCACCGCCTTGGGCAGGTTTTGACAAAATTCGGTGACCCTTTCCAGCCAGCCCTCGGGGACGTCACGGGACACGCCGCCGATGCGGGTGTAACTGGTCGTGAACCTTGCCCCGGTGAGTTCCTCGAAAAGAATATAGAGTTTTTCGCGCTCGGTAAAAGTGTACATGAAGGGGGTCCAAGCCCCCGCATCCATTCCGAAGACGCCCATCCCGAGCAGATGACTGGAGATACGGGCCAATTCGCAAACCAGGACACGAATCGCCTCACATCGCTCCGGAACCTCGATCCCAGCCAGTTTCTCGACCGTTAGGGCATAGGCCACGTTGTTGGCCAAAGGCGCCAGGTAGTCGAGCCGGTCCGTATAGGGAACGAACTGGTTGTAAGTCATGTTTTCCGCTATCTTCTCGTCCCCCCGGTGAAGATAGCCCAAGACGGGATCGCATTTCGCAATGACGTCACCGTCCAATTCCATGATCAAGCGGAGCACGCCATGGGTGGTGGGGTGAGAAGGACCAACGTTGAGAGCCATGCGGGAACCTTCGGCCTGCTCGGATGCAATTGCTCCCTGGGCGCCGACGTCACCGATTGAAACTTCCCTTGAAACGGTCTTGCTCATTGGGGCTTCTCGCTTTCCTCCGTCCAGCTCTCGTCAAGGGCTCGGGGCTCGGAATCGCTCATCGGGCCCTCCCCGGCGGACACGAAGGGGCCTCCCATCATGGGAGCCGGCTCGACCGATGCCTGGGTAACCTCGGCCACGTCGTCCGCGGGCAAGGGAGTATCGATCCCGGCCAGGGGAAACTCCTTGCGCAACGGAAAATAAGGGTAATCATCCCACATCAGGATCCGCCTTAAGTCGGGATGCCCCGAAAACTCGACCCCGAACATGTCGTATGCCTCCCGCTCATGCCAGTTCGCGGCCGGGAAAGTCCCGCTAATCGAAGGAATGACCGGTTGCTCATTATCGGGGCAAGCGACGTGCACCCGCAGGTAACTGCGAAGGACGAGGGAATAAAAGTGGGCCACGGATGAAAATCGGGGCTCGGCATCTTCGCCATGATCAATGCCGCTAAGGTCGACGAGCATATCGAACCCATCCTCGTCGCGCAGGGAAAGCGCAAGCTCTTCGAGACGATCGGGCGGACAATCGACGGTCAGGCAATCAATGCTTTCCCTTTTCGACAAAAAGCCGTGCTTTTCAAGCAAGGCTCCGCTGAATTCCTCATCGATCATGTCGTCAGCCCGCGCGGTCGCCACGGGTTTTGCGCAGGTTGCTCAGGGAAGATTCCCGGCCAATTTTGTCCTGCAGCTTAATCATGGCGTCGAGAAGAGCCTCCGGGCGAGGAGGACAACCGCTAACGTAGACGTCCACGGGGACAATCGTATCCACGCCCTGCATGACGGCATAAGACCTGTACATACCTCCCGTAGAAGCGCACGCCCCCATCGCGACCACCCATTTGGGGTCTCCCATCTGATCGTAAATTCGTCGAACCACCTCGGCCATCTTGTAGGTAACGGTGCCGGCCACGATCATGCAGTCCGATTGGCGAGGGGAAAACCTCATCACCTCCATGCCGAAACGGGATATGTCGTAGCGGGAGGCGGCGGATGCCATCAACTCGATGGCGCAACACGCCAACCCCATGGGCATGGGCCAAACCGAGTGACTGCGTATCCAGTTGATCACCGCGTCCGCCTTGGTAACGATTACGTCTCCTTCCACTTTCCCGTTGTAGGCAACTTCATCGGAAATCATAGGGAATTTTTTATATTTAAATATTACCAAACTGGCAAACCTCAAAAAAGAATGTTCGAAGTAAAAGAGAAACTTATCACATACCACAAATTGGGCTTCTTCTTTTGATCATTGACGAGACGGGGCATCATCGGCATGAAGTGATGCGACCAATCGACTAGGAGAGGTGACAGAGTGGCCGATTGTGCAGCATTGGAAATGCTGTGTACCGCAAGGTACCGCGGGTTCGAATCCCGCCCTCTCCGCCATTTTGGGGTCAGGCTTCCCGGATGAAAACCTTGGCCTTCCCGGAAAATTCGGCCGAAGCCAAATCCAGAACCGCAGGAGCGAGTGAGGGCTCCTTGGCTCCCGGAGACGACGCTTGACCCGCGACCAGCACCGCAACCTTTCCATAGAGATCAAGCGACTCACCGTCCGCGGGCGCAAGAACGTCGCCCTCGATCAGCCAACGACGGAGCCTCATCTGGTCCCATTGGTTGTAGGGAGCCTTCGAACCAAGGAGGTTCTCCGCAAACCGCATGGCGGCAGTTTTCCAAAGGCTTCCCGAGAGTTCGGGAGACTCGGCCATGATCTTTTGCATCGATTCGGTGTCGAGCCAAAGAGCCGTAACGGCCGAATCCGCGGTCACGTTCGCAGTCCGCTTGATCCCGGCCAAGACGGCCATCTCTCCAATGACGGACCCACGACCCATGATATCAACGACCAGATCCCCAATGGAAACCTTTACGCTGCCTCGGGTAATAACGATCATTCCATCACCTTCGTCACCCTGTTTCATGATCGAATCACCCGACCCGTAGGACCTTTCCATGGAAACGGAAATGATCTTGGCTATGAGCTCCTCGGGCATTCCCTTGAGCCAGTTGACTTCCCGCAGGACTTCACTGGGCTCCGGAAGCCTAAGCTCAAGCGGACTGTCCATGACCTCCTTCATCCGCTCCTCGACCGCGGTGATGAGGCGCGAAGCCTCGTCCGCCTCGAGCATTCCCTCGGCCTTGAGCTTGCGAATGGTGTTTCGCTCATGATTGAGAACCGAGCGGATGGCGTCCTTGGTCTCGATGCCGACCGTGGCCTCCGGATAACTCTCGTGCATGTCTCGGATGAACTGCAGACCCTTCAGGCGATTTTGCCTGATCTCATCCTTGAGCAAACGCGTGTTCTGCTGAAACTTCTTTGGATCCCCGGTCTCGTCAAGTTCCTTGGCCAAGCTGTCGACCATCTTGGCAATGTCCTGCTGGGCGACGACGAAGGCCTTGGCCGAGTCGTAACTCACCGTAATGCGGTCGGAAAAGAAATTCTTAAGGAGTGGAACGTCCCGAAAAGCATCAGCGAGCTTACTCACTCCACAGACTTTCTCTAGGTAATCGCGGTCCGTCATCGGGACCTTGCCCTGCAAGTCGAGAAACTCACTCAGGTTGTTATCCAACTGGGCAACGGCCCGGGCGCTCAGCAAACCCGCCCGGAACTGGGACCAGTAAATACTCCTCTCCCGCTCCAGAAGGCGGCGACGGATTTCAGACAGAGTATCCATTTCCGAAAGCTCCTCGGAGGTCAATGGATAGGCAACCGGCTCGGGAAGGTAATTCCTCACTTCTCCCCAGTTCGCTCCGCTCAGAAACCTGTCGTCCTTGAGCAGATCCATCTCCTGCTCACAGCCTTGGGCCACGTTGCCCGAGGCGTTGGAGAACATCAGTTTCTTGACTGCGGGAAGCTTGGTCAGTCCAAGGGCGTTGACCAAGGCCCCCACAGTAGTGGCGTTGACGAGCAGCGTGAGCAGAACGATGCCCGAGATCAGGAAAAGGAATTGGCCCCGCACAACTGCGGAAATTCCAACCAGCGAGATGCCCGCGGTCTTGGGATCCTTACCCGCATGAATCAAACAACCCTGCCCTTCGCCAAAGATAACGACTTTTCGCTTTCCGCTGAGCAGGTCCTCTCGCATGACCGCAACCTCCTGGGAGGTCATTTTCCCAAGAAACCGCTCAGCCTGCTCGGGGGTCTGGGTAATGCCGGTGATCCGACCCCGGGAAATAGTCGGGGTCGCGATGGACTGGGTAGCCACGATTTCATACCAGGGAACGGATTTCCCGGAGACTCGCGCCCTTTCCAGGGCATCCTGATAGCGGGACTCGCCCGCATCATCAAGCAAAAGGACGGATGTGGTTCCTTCCTTATAATTACTCCCCTGGTCATCTTTCTTGACATCGAACTTATATTCCAGGTGAGCCGAGTAGACAACTAAGGCCAGCGCCAAGCCGATTGCCCCACGAAGGGCTCCCCAAAGCACCACAAGGGCATCCTTTGGAGGCAGGCCGTAGCCGGCGTTTTTCATAAACTTGTAGAAGATGCCCATGTTGGTCGCCCGGACCAGGTGTATGAGCAGATATACCAAGCCAAGAATGGCAAAATCCATGCCCGAAGGATTCACGTTCTGGGCAATCACGACCCCAACGACGAGGAAGATAATGACGTTTGCCACGAAAGCCACCAACTCCCAGAACTCGTGCATGAAATGCTCGACCTCGGGGCTGATCCTGGTCTTGCCCACTCCGGCCATTACGATTCCCAGGGCAACCAGGCCCAGAACCCCCGAGACGTGGAAGAAATGCTCGCAAATAAAGAAAACGGCATAGGAAGTCACAAGAACTACCGTTATCTCGATCATGGGATCATTGAAGACCTTGCGCACCCAGAGAATGGCAATCAATCCCAGCAAAACTCCGATTAGGCCCCCTGCGGCGCCGATCTGTCCAAAGCCGAGGGCGGCGGTACCTAGAAAATCACCGGTGGACACGAAGGCCTCTGCACCGGTCACTACACCAAAGAGCAGGACGAAGGCAACGATTGCGGTTCCGTCGTTGAGCAAGGATTCACCTTCGATCAAGGTACCCAACTTCTTGCTGGCGCCAAGCTCCTTGAGCAAGGCCACCACGGCCACGGGGTCGGTCGCGCTTACGACCGCCCCGAATAGCATGGAGGCAAGCATGACGAAGGCCCCCGCCTGCACGTTCCACTCGGCCAAAGCCCCTCCTTCTTCCCCGAAGAAGACCACAAGCCCGTAAAAAGAAAGCCCCGTCATGACGGTTGCGGTCACGATGCCGGGGCCGGCTAGGTAAAAGGCGTTCAGGAAGGACTTCTTAAAGGTGTGCACGTCCAGGGCGAAACCGGCCTCGAAAATGAGGATCGGAAGAAAGACGTAGAGGATGAGGTGACCATCGAGGTTTCCTCCCCAAGTGATGGCCCCACTGGTCGTGTCGATGATCTTGGCCCACAATTCAGCGAAAAAACCGGAGGCATGACCGGAATGATCCGAATCCCCATGGCCCGCATGCCCGCCATGGGGGCCATAGAGGCGGTTGAGCGCTCCCATCGCCAAACCGATGAGAAGGAGAAGGACGGTGAAGGGAAGGGGCACTTTCTGCAGAAAGTTACGCGTAGCCGCTCCGATGACGAGGGCCATGATTAGAAAAAAGAGGCCGTAGAGGTAATCGTGACCGCCACCGGAAGCCAAGAATTGTGGTGCGAGTGAATTAATCATGATCGAGATGAATAAAGGTTGAGATCATTCGGGGCGCAAGAGTCTGGTGGGAAAAGGTCTGGGAGCCTGTCCCTGGCGAATCCTCAAGTCCTCCTTCTCGGGAAGCCGCTTGGGCGAGCGGCCCAACAACTCGGAGAGAGGATCGGCATCGGGGATCTTGTAAATGGGAGGCTTGGGAGCGGAGGGGAAATCATCCTCGGGGACGGCATCCGGAATGGGCAGGATTTCGAAGGTATTGCTTCCCTTGGCCTGCCCCACTTCAGCCCGGTAAGTCCTTCCGATGGAGGTCTTTTGGGCCCGCACCACGTTCCGGAGGGAATTCTTGAGGGAGTCGGCATTGGGGAAGCCGGAAAGGAGGTAGGAACTCGTCACCACGGTCTCAAGGTTGACGTTGATCCTGTCGCCCAACCCGCGGGTGCCCGGTTTTGCGAAAACCAATTCCCCGGGAAGCAATTCCAGTCGGGTCTTCGATTGCCCGGAACCAATCAGGATGCGGCCCAGGACGCAGAGCAACTTAAGCCCTCCGTTCGGTTCGACCTCCATCATGCAAGTACCGATGCCGGCAAGGACGACTTGTGTCTCGGGGCTCTTGATGATCAGTTCGCTCCCCATCTTCCTCGAAAGGACCATGATGGAACCGTCATGAATCCCGATAGCCTCGTCCTCCAGCGTGAAACTGGTGTCCGAACCGAAACGAAACTGGTAACCGGCGCCGATGGTCTCTATCCCGCTTCTGGGACGAACCGTGATCCTTTGGCCTTGAGGAAGAAAACTGGCTCTTTTTATAGGCTCCGCTTTTTGCTCCGAATTCCTGAAGACGGCTCCGTCACCCTGACTCCTCAATACCAAATGGGAAATTTCTCCAAAAGCCGAAACGCAACAGGCCAAGGCGATCAGGAAGGTAAGGACGGTTTTCATGGGTGGAATAAAAAAGGTGATGATCAATAAGGTCAAACCTACAGTTTTCATTCCTTTTGCGTGAAAAAACCCCGCTAGGGTTTGCCAGGAAGCAAGGCGTCGCTTAATGTTCGAACGATTGATTTGGTAATGAACCGATTGAAGAAATCCTTACTTGCGACGTTGTTCTTGGTTTCCCTTCAAGCGAAGGCCACGGAACCGGCTGGCCTGTCCGTAGCCATCCAAGACGCGGGTTCCTCCCGTTTCGACGTAATCGCAAGCACAACCGTCAACTCCCAGTTCAGCGTTCTGATCTCGCTAACCCTGAACAACCTAACCGCCAGCTCTTCTCAGACTCTCTTTAACCTATCTGGCATAGGCAATACCACCTTGCTCACCCTCTCGAGGATAGACTCAAATGCGGGCTATTCCTACGGCTTCACATACCAGTGGAACTTCGGCTTTTCGGGAAACTCGCATAATGACGACTACCCCTACCGCATTCCTTATTCGGTCAACGATACCTTCCGCGTCGGACAGGAATATTTTGGGGCATTCAGCCACCAGAACACCCACGCCATCGACTGGACCATGCCCGAGGGCACGAAAATCCACGCCGCGAGGGGAGGAACGGTTATAGATTTGAAGGAAGACTCCAGCGAAGCCGGCACCGAGCAACGGCACCTCGACCTGTCCAACTACGTAACCATCGGTCATGACGACGGCAGCCAAGCCAACTACGCTCACCTCCAGCAAAACGGAGCTCTCGTTGAGCTCGGGGAATCGGTGACTACCGGCCAATTGATCGGCCTTTCGGGAAATACCGGTTTCTCAACCGGCCCGCACCTGCATTTCGTTGTGAGGCAGCAGAAGAGTCCCGCAGACGTATCGAGCGTGGCCACGCTCTTCGTGGACAAGGACGGGCAGTCCTTAAACTCCGATGGGAACGGAACCCTTTCCAGTCTGGTCGAGGGTCGTGAATATCAAGGCAGCGCGGATTCGAACCAGACCGCAACTGCTCAATCCATCCGATCCTCCACGATTCTCGACGGTTCCTCCAAGTGGAGAACCGGGTCCTGGCTGGGAACTTTCTACGACCCCGGGCAGTCCTGGCTTTTTCATCCCGATCTGGGATGGCTCTATCCGGTGGACTCAGATACTTCCTCGGCTTGGCTCTACCATACGACCCGCGGATGGATTTGGAGTAACAAGTCGAGTTATCCTTGGCTTTATTTCCAAGCCTCTGCGGGATGGAAATACCTTTTTACCGAGCTAGGTCTTTACGACAGCTCGAGCGACGAGTGGGAAACCCTTTCCCCCTAGGCGGTCAAACGGCTATCTTGACACCCCTGCGAAGGTAAGCCGGGACGTCCAAGTCCTCTCCCTCATAGAGGTTGCGGGAGGGAAGGTCGTCGAAGATCCCCCTCTGGTTTCCGTCCTCCATGAAGTCGAAGGTGTTCTGGTCGATGGAATCCTTGGCCTTGCCCCTCTTTCGAGAGGATGATGAGCGTGCGACTGGCTTGACCGATGCCAGTTTCGATTCATGGGCCTTCCTCGCCTTTGGCGAAGCGGCCATGACGTGTTCCGATGCAGGTGTAACGTCGGCCTTAGCCGAACCGGCCCCGAGGTCGGTGGCTCCGAGAACGGTAATCTGCACGCAGTCACCCATATTCTCGTCGACGTGCGCGCCAAAGACGACGTGCTGGCCTGCCTTGAATTCGGCACGGATTTCCGTTGATGCTTGCTGCAGGGCCTTCATGCTCATCCCGGTTCCTCCCGTTATCAGGATGAGAAGGGCATCCGCCGCCTTTGAGATGTCCGGCAAATGGAGCATGGGACAGACCATAAGCTCGCGGAGGGCATGACGGATGGCGTCCGGACCCTCCCCTTCCCCATAACCGAAAAGGGTCCTGCCGGCCCTGCGGTTAAAGGCCTTTTTCAGGTGGGCGAAGTCGACGTCGATCATGCCTCGACGAAAAATAAGCGAACAAATGGCTGAAATGCCCTTGCCGACGTTTCTTCCCGCCTCTGCGAAACATTCCAGGGCGGTGGCATCAGGCCCTCCCATCTGGATAAGCGAGTCGTTGGGAAGCGGAACCACGGCATTGGCATGCTTGCGAAGCTCCGCCAAGCATTCCTCCGCTTGCGCGTGCCTGCCTTTTTCCCAACTGAAGGGCAAGGGCGTAAAGGCAAAAACAAGGGCTCCCGCATCCCTTGCCAGCCTGGCCACGACCGGAACGGCTCCTCCACCGGTACCGCCCCCAAGGCCGGCGAGCAGAAAAACAACGTCGATTCCCTCCAGTTTTTGACGGACAAGGTCCTTTTCCTCCTCGATCGCCTTGCGGGCAAGGGCGAATTCGCCTCCCGTCCCCATGCCCCGCGTGTGCCTTCTGCCAAAGGCCAGCTTCTCGGAGGCGATGGAGTCGCTCAAGGCCCTCCCATCCACGTCCATGACCAAATGATCCACCCCTTGAAAATCATCGAAGCGCAAACCATCCACAAGAGACATGCCCGCACCTCCAATCCCAATGATCTTGGCCCGGATGCCGGGGTTTTCATTGGCTGGTGAAAAGGACGTGTCTTGGTCGAGAAAATTTTCCTGGCTCATTGTCTTTGGCTGGTTGGAGGGTTGCTTTTAGTTCATGCCGATTCCGACTAAGCCGGCTATCTTGCTCATGAAGGTTTGGGATTCGCCTGCCTTCCTCCCGGGAAGCCCGTGGTCCTGGAGACCATAGTGAAGCAAACCCAGTACGGTTGCATTTTCGGGTTGGGCAAGCTCCGGAGCAATCCCCGGGGGGAAGCTTGCACGGCGCACGGGCAACCCAAGCACCTTTGCGGCGATCTCCTCAATGCCAGGCAAAAGGGATCCTCCACCAGTAAGAAGAACTCCGCCCTTGAGTTCATCCGGATCCAAAAGACCGCCCAGTTCCTTGCTGATGATCTCGAAAAGCTCGACCACCCGGACGTGAACGACGTCCGAAATGGCTTTTCGCGGAACCGAGCGGTCCCCAATGGTCTTGTTCCCAATAATCCATACCTCTTCCTTGTCGTCACTGGAGCGAGGAGATGCCGTGCCGTGCTCGATCTTGAGTTTTTCGGCGTAGGGCTCGAGAATTCTCAAGCCCATGCTCAAGTCCCCCGTGACGTGATCACCGCCAACCGGAACGACCCCAGTGAAGGCGACGTATCCCTGACGGTAGAGGGCCAAATCAGTTACCCCCGCTCCCATGTCGATGACCAGCGTTCCCGCCCGTCTCAGATCAGGGCCGGCCATCATGGTGGAGGAGGCAATGGAGGAAAGTATGAGATCGGCGACCTCCAGGCTATAGTTGGATATGACGTGAAGGGCGAGTCGGATGGCCTGATCGTCCCCATCGATCGACCAGTATCCCAAGTCTATCTTGTCGCCCAGCATCCCAACCGGATCCTCAACCACCTTTTCGTCCAGTATGATCGGAGTGCGGACGTGATGCACGTAGGAGCGACCTGTCTCCGGTTGCCTCCTCTTGGCTTCCTCGGAAGCGCGCTCCAGATCGGAAACGGAAACCCGGTTGTCGGAGGACGAGACGGAAGCGGAGCCTCTTAGCATTTGCCCCCGGAGATGCGCCCCGGTCTGAGCGAGGTATACTGAGTCGACGGTCGTCCCGGACATTTTCTCAGCCTCCTCCAAGGCGGCATGGACGGCTGTAGCGGCCTTGCGATAATCCACGATTTCTCCTTTCCGTACTCCTTCGTTGGGTCGTGAGGCCATACCGACTATGCTCAAGCCACCCTCCGCCGTAACTTCTCCCACCAGGGCCTTGGCCTTCGACGTCCCGATTTCAACGGCTCCTATGATTTTGCTCATAATAATGATCCTCGCGTTTCGATGGTTGGGTTTAGCGTGTCTTAAAGTTTTGCGAAAACGGACCTGCCGTGGGAGAGGTCGATCGAATCAATGGACGGTCGTCTCCTTATGTCCGGTTCAAGGAGGAGATAATTCAGCCTCTTGAGCTGGGCGGCATAGTTTTCAGGTGAAAAGCGGAGGTTGCGGACTTTGCCGGATCGTACCCGAACGTGAGCACCCGGGTCATCTTCATCCGGTCTCTCATAGGATACCTCCACCCAGTCACGGTAGATCCCGGGATACTCTCTCCTCACTAGATCCAAAAGAGGAGCGACCGAGGACACGCCCTCCAGCCTCTCAAATCCACATCCATCCTCTCTGAAGCGAATCAAGGCAGGATCCACGACAAGCGAAGGAAGTAGTGAAACTGTCTTGGCGGGATATCCCGTACCTAGATAGAGAGTACCATCGGAAGAGACCAACCAGTCACGCACACCCTCTTTTTTCGAACCGAGACGAAGCACGAGGATTGGCTGACGCTCCCTGATCTCGATGGAAAGGGTTTCCGGGAATTCCCTCGAGATCGTCGCCGCGGCAACCTGATCCTCCTCAAGGAGTTCCCGATGCAGTCTCCCTATGTCCAAGTCCATAAGGGAACGATCGCGCAAGGGACCAAACCAATTGTGAAACCATTTTTCGGACAAAACCCCATCCGTCCGGAAGGAAACCTCGGCAATGGGAACCCCCGGGCCAGTAAGGTCCAAGGTCCTGGAGCCCGAGCGGGTTGACTTTTCAAGCCACCATCCCCCATAGCTCAGGGCCCCGAGAGCAAGGATTAGGAGAAAGAATTTTCCGGACGACGAGAGTCTTTTCCTGAGGGCCGCCGAGGAAACCGGACGACGGGAGGACTTGGGCGCCAGCTTCTTCCAGCCCGCGCTTGCGGATGACTTGTTTTTTGCTTTCTTTTTCATGGCATCAGGGGTTAGGCGGATAGAAGGGATCCGCTGAAAAATCGTTCAAGGGCTGGCTCAACGAGCCGGACGGTCAATTCATCGAAGCCAAGCCCGGAACAGGCAGCGCTCTTGGGTAGAAGACTGGTGCCGGTTAGCCCGGGCAGTGTATTAACCTCCAAGAAGTGGGCCTTTCCTCTATCGCAGACGATAAAATCAACTCGGGCGAAGTCCCTGCAACCGCAAGCCTCGAATGCCTGTACGGAAAATTGCCTCAATTCTTCCTCGATCGATGACTCAAGCTCCGCCGGATAGCGATAATCGGTGGACCCGGGGGAATATTTCCTTTCATAGTCATAGACTCCTCCGGTGGGAATCACCTCAACCGCACCAAGGGGTTCCCCTCCCAGCACGCCAAGCGTGAGCTCCCGACCGAACACCCTACGCTCGATCATCCAGTTGCCGGATGACAGGAAGGAGAGAGCCCTCGCCAACTCCTCACTCCCCTTCACCACGAAAAGGGCAAAGCTACTGCCCTGGTCCGTGGGCTTGATGATAAGATCCAGGCCTAATTCAGAAAGAGTTTCATCCAGATCCACTTCCGCCGGGTCGGAAAAGGAAAAACCCTTTGCCACTCGAACCCCGGCACCCTCGACCACCTCCTTGCAAAGGGTTTTGTCCATGCAAAGCCTGCTGGCCTCGGGACCACTTCCGCAATAGGAAAACCCGCCTTGCTCAAGTAGGTTCTGCAAGGTCCCATCCTCGCCAAAGGTACCATGGATGGCGGGAAATACCACGGTCTCCTTGGGTTTGATTCCCTCCGGCAAGGAAGGCTCGGTCAAGTCGATCATTTTGGCTTGGAATCTCCGGGCAAGTGATTCCGTCAAGGCCTGTCCGGTGGCGAGCGAAATTTCCCTTTCCGGACCAATCCCTCCCGTCAAAACCGATATGCTCGCTCGTTCCTTCATTCTTTGGCTTCAGGAAAGATATTCGCTCCATGATTTGCCCATCAGCGTGACCTCTGGTTCCAGAAGCAATCCATTGGTTTCCTTCACGCGTTCACGGACTCGCTTGATCAGGGAGATTACCTCCTCAGCCGAAGCATCCCCCTCGTTAACGATGAAATTGGCGTGAAGGTCGGAAACGACGGCTCCTCCCTCACGTTCGCCCTTCAGACCCACCTGGTCGATCAGCAACCCGGCGGGAACGTCGTCGGGATTTCTGAAAATGCAGCCGGAACTTGCCTTGTTCGGCTGGCTCGCTCTCCTTTTGCGGGCCAGTTTGTCGATCGCCTTTCGTATGGCGCGGTGATCGGAACGGCCCTCGGAGCGAAGTTTAGCCCGCAGGGCTATCCCCTCAAAAGCCTCCTTGCAATAGCGGTAGCCAACGTTCAGGTCGGTTCCGGGAATTTCCCGAATGGATCCATCCGGCAGAAGAAAAGATACCCATTCCACCAGATCGAAGGTTTCCCAGCCCATGGCTCCGGCATTCATGCGCAGGGCTCCACCAAGGGTGCCTGGAATTCCTTCCAAAAACTCAAAGCCCTTGAGGCCGCTACGGCATGCGACCTTGCAGATTTCCTTTAGTGAAGCCCCCGCCCCTACGATAAGGGAATCCTCCGTCCTGGAACTGATTTCCTTCCAATAGGGCCCTTTGAATCGAATGACCAGTCCGCCGAAACCTTCATCCGGGACGATCAAGTTTGAACCGCGGCCTATCATGGCTCTCTGCAATCCGAAAAGGTTACAGGCCTCTACGATGGTCCGAAGATCTTCGGAGTTTTCCGGCTCGCAATACCATCGCGATGATCCTCCTACCCCTATGGTCGTCTTGGATGCAAGGGGTTCGTCGGCTCGGAGGATGGTGGAGGGCGAAAGACGATTAGACAGGTAATCCGAAAAACCGGCATGCTTGTCCCCTCCAGCCCTTTCCCAGGAAGCAAGTGCCCGGGCCCAGCGATCCAGATCTCCGGCACCGACGAAAAGAACCTGATCCTTGCCCGAATTGGAAGTAGGCCCGATCGCATCTCGTAAATCCGAGAACTCCGAAAAGACACGAGTCCTCTCCCTGAGACGCGGCGGAAGATAACCCATCACGGTCTCAACGGAACCGGCGGCGTCGAAAGTCTCGAATGCCCCATAGGTCGGCATGAGGTGAAGATCGTCCGATTGGGACAATTCCTCAGCGAACCTCTCGGCCAAAGCCTTGGTCCTTGAATAACGATGGGGCTGAAAAACGACTTTCAGAAGATGATCGGGAAGAAGTAGGCGTCTTTCGCTCAGGAAGGCCCGGATTTCCGTCGGGTGGTGGGCATAGTCCTCGACCACCGATCTTTGGGAGGACTGGTAAAGTACCGTCTGTCTCCGGTTGATCCCGGGAAAGGCGCTAAAGTCCACACCCGACAAGTCGGTGCCCAAGGCAAGACCACAAGCGATAACGGCTCTCCTGTTGCTTTCCATATAACCTGCGGGATCATCAACCGGATCGAACTCGACCAACTTGGCTCCAATCCCTTCCGAACAGCCATGCTCCAGGTTTTGCCCTCTTGGAAGGATGAGACTTTCCTTGGTGCGGAGAAAAAGTTCCTGAAAGGATTTCCCGAGGGACTCCCGCGACTCGTAACGATCCATGTGGTCCCAGTCACAGTTCAAGGCCAGAGTGACGTTCGGAGAGAAGCCCCCAATAGTACCGTCGCTCTCATCGATTTCAAGCACTACCCATGAATTCCGAACGAACTTCCCAGGAGGAAGTTCATCGTTCTCGAAGCGCCCGCCGACCAAATAGGAGCAGGGAAAACCGACTTGCGACAACCCCCAGACCAGCATACCCGTGGTGGTGGTCTTTCCATGGCTTCCCACGACGCCCAGTATTCTCTTCCGTTTCAGGAACTTGGCGAGAAACTCTCCCCTGCGGTAAATGGGGATTTTCTTCTCAATCCAAGTGGCGACCCGGGAAGCCTCCGCGGGAATGGCGCTTGAGTGGATTACGCAATCCGGCTCAATTTTCGGATGAGCCTCGCTCAGGACCTCGATTCCAGCCTCCGCAAGCTTCGAGCGCAAAGGTTCCGTAAAACGAGCGTCATAGGCCTCTACCTCGACTCCTGCTTCCCGGAGATAGAAAGCCAAGGGAGCCATACCCATGCCTCCCGCGCCGAGCAAAAAAACTCTCCTTGGTTTTCTCATCCTACCATTCTCAGGATTCCTCCCTGGAGGGGATCTCCGGCTGGACGATCCTTAAGGCAATCGATCACGTCACCAGCCAATCGCCCGGCGACGTCGCCACTATCAAGGGCAAAGAGGTTCCGTCTAAGGATGGCCCGGAATTCTTCGTTGAACATAACTTCCCTAACCTCCTCGAGAAGGTTTTTCTCGAGTTTCTCCTCTAGGCAAACGATCCCTCCGCCCTTGCGCTCCAAGTAGTTCGCGTTGAGGTACTGGTGGTCGTCCGCGGCATAGGGATAAGGAACGAGGATCGATGGAACCCTGCAGCGGACGATCTCTGAGATTGCTCCGGCTCCGGCTCTGGACAGAACGAGGTCGGCGGCCGAAAGGACGACGTTCATTTCATCGGTAAAGGGGACGAACCGGCTATTGATGGTCTGGCCCATGGGTCCTGCCAGTTGAACGACCCCTGAACTCTCGTTATTCATTCCGGTAAGGCAATAAGTTGAGATGCCCTCCAAGGCCAAGGCCTCTATGTTTCCCTTCACCCATTGGTTCAAGGACACCGCTCCCTGGCTGCCTCCCAAGACGACGAGCAATCGATCGCCCTGTGGAATCCCAAGATGCTTCCGGGCTCGTTCCCTGGGCATTCTTCGAAACTCCTGGCGCAAGGGGTAGCCGACGTTTCGTATGATTTCAGGAGAAATGCCTTCCAGTTGCATGCCCTCGGGAAGGTACAGCCTAGTGGATCGCCTCGCTAGAAATCGAACGGCTTTTCCGACCGCCCGGTTAGCCTCATGGATGAAAACCGGCATGCCCCTTGCCCGTGCCGCCATGGCCGGACCAAAGGAGGAGAACCCTCCGAAGCCAACGAGTCCATCGGCTCCAATTTTCTTGTAAAAGCGGTAGGACCTCAAAAAGGAAAACAAGAACCCGTGTCCAAAACGCGCCAACCCCATGGGAGACTTGATCAGTGGGGCCCCCGGCATAGGCACGAAGGAAAGGTTGGGATACTTGCTGGAAAGCCTCGAATCCACGGCCTTCTGACTAATGAAGAGCCATGAAGGACAGCCTTTTTCCTCGAGGCTTTGGGCCAGAGCAATTCCAGGAGTAAGATGCCCCCCGGTACCCCCGCATGCGATGACGATGTTCCTCACAGTATTCTCGGCTCCAGCGACTTCGGGTTGTCCATCCGCCGAAACACGTTGATGATCAAACCTATGAAGATGAAGGTAACCATCAGGTTGGACCCTCCATAGCTTATGAAGGGCAAGGACATGCCCTTGGTCGGCAGGCAACCGGTCACGACCCCCATGTTGATGATGGCCTGCAGGCAGATGAACAGGAGGGATCCCATAGCGAGCAGGTACTGGTAGAGATCGGGAGTCCGGCGCAACCTCCAGGAAACGGCCAGAAACATGAAAAGGAAACAGACTACGATTGCCAAGGTACAGACCAGTCCCAGTTCTTCACCAATTACGGGGAAGATGAAATCCGTATGAGCCTCGGGGAGAAAATGCATTTGTTGTCGCCCCAAGCCCAACCCTACGCCATTGTACCCCCCTACCCCGAATGCGAGCATGCCTTGCCAAAGCTGATAGGAACTGTCGTTGGCGTTTGCCTCCACGTCCAGGAAGGAGGTCACCCTACGAATACGGACGGGATCGAAATAGACCAAGAGCGAGAATGCCAGAATGGCCAGGCCGCCGACGGGGAAGAGCCAGCGCAGGCTGGTTCCCGCCTGGAACATCATGGTTGCCGCCACGGCGCCGCAAAGGAAGCTGGTGCCGAAGTCGGGCTGAAGCAGAATGAGGCAGCAGGTGCTACCCATGAGAAGAGAGGGAAATGCGAATCCATTTTTGAAGTTCTTGATTTTTCGTTGCTCGGAGGAAAAGTAGAACGCCAAGGCCAAAACCAGACCTATCTTGGCGAATTCCGAAGGCTGTATTCGCAAAGGACCTATGCCTATCCATCGTTGAGCCCCATTCACCTTGACGCCGATCCCGGGAACTAAGGTCAAGACGAGTCCGAGCATGCAAAGCCCGAAAATAAGCCAAGTCCGTCTTTTGAGCCATTCGATATTCATAAGGGCGGCATATAGTCCGACCAAAAGAGACAGCCCCAGCCAGATGATTTGCTTGGTCAGGAGCCCGTGCGGTCCGTGACGAGCCGCTACCCCGGCGCTGAAAAGCATCACTAGCCCCAAGGTAGTCAATCCCAAGGCGACCGCGATCAGGTAGATCGTGATCAAGTTGCCGGGTTTTGACGTCGTTCCCTCTACCTTTTCCTCCGCCACCCTTTAATTTATCCCTGCACCCGAACTGGACTCCCTGAGTCGATCAGGGCTTGTCTTCCCGTAGGTCAATGACCGGTCTGTCCTCGACTTTCCCCTTGAAGAAGTCCTGCACACTGGAATCCTGATCTTCCGGATCCGGGTCGCCGGACGCATTCGGAACCACGGGAGAGGGGGAATCGGAGCCCGACACGACCAAGCTCTGGCCAACGCTTATCTTGCCGGCATCCACGAGTCCGTTCCACTCCATGATCTGCTTGACCGTAGTGCCGTAAAGCGCGGCAATTCGGGTAAGGTTGTCACCCTTCTTGACTACGTGAGTGAGGGCCCCGGCCGGTACGATTACAGTAGGCTTGAGAGGAGTGGAAACGGAAGGAGAACCTCCTCCGGCCGGAATGACCAATGATTGCCCGGGTCGAATGATCGAATCCTCGCCAAGACCATTTGCAGATAGAAGGGATGGAAGCGTCACGCCTTGGGAAAGGGCGATCTTGTAAAGGCTATCACCCGGCTTGACTACATAGGACGCGCCTCCTGGCGCAGGTGTTGCCGAGGGTGCCGCCGGAACTGGGTCGGAAACCGCGGGAGCGGATCCTGAGGGAAGAAGAATCTGCTGATCGATGGATAGTTTCGAGTTCTTGTTCAGGCTGGGGTTGGCGGAGAGGAGGTTACTGAAACTGATACCCTGTTTCTCCGCAATTCCCCAAAGAGTATCTCCTCTCATAACCTTGTACACGGTGACGTCGGCTGGGGTCAGGTCCAAACCAGTCGACGGCTCGGGATCCTCAGGAACCGGAGTCAAACCGGGAACGATCAAGCCTCCCGGCTCGGGTCGAGTCGGCTCCGATAGAGCGGAGCCATTGCCTTGTCCCGATCCTTCCTCGGGCGAGGGAGCAGGATCCCCGACTCCCTGGTTGAAGGACGACTGGTCTGCCGACTGGCTATCCGCGGGAGAAGAGTTGTTGCCTTCTTCCTGTTGGTTTTTTTCCACCGTTTGGCAACCCGGTTGGAACATGACGAGAAGAATCACCACGACGTGAAGTGATAATACGATGCCGAATATCTTGGTTAGTTTCATGTTTGCCTTCCTTGCTTGAGTACGATCAGTTAATGGTTTCTTGAGTAGTTGCGGAAGCGAGTTTCTTCAAATCGAAAACGGAATCCACGAAAGATTTCCCTCGTTCCTCAAAATTCGAATAGCCATCGAAGCTCGCAAAACCCGGGCTGAACAAAACGTTCGTCGCCTCGGTCACTTCTTCGAATGCCCCCTTTACAGCCTCGCCCAGGGAAGCACAGAAATCAGACAAGATTCCTTCCCGGCGAAAAAGCTCCAGCAGACAGCCTCCCATTTCACCAATAAGGAACGCTCTGTTGACCATGGGCTTGAGCAAGCGTGGAAGCATGCTCGAATCCTCACCCTTGGAACGCCCTCCCCCGATCCAGAAGAGGCTGCCTGAAAAATTCAGGCAGGCCGCAACTGCAGCCGACGCATTCGTTGCCTTTGAGTCGTTCCAGAAGGTGGCTTTGCCTACGGTCGCCACCTTTTGCAGGCGATGAGCTGACGGTGTGCAGGAAAGAACCGCCCGATCAAACGAGCCTTCGTCAATTCCCCGGCTTTTGCAAAACGCCTTCGCAATGGCTATATTCTCCCGCTGAGGATAGGACTGCAAAAAATGGTCCGCGGGCAACCCGGGGCTCGCTTGGGCAGCGCGGTCCACCGTGACCGTTTCGGCCGGAAGGACGTATCCAACTTGAGCGGCTTTTTCGAGCACGCTCCTTCCCACCCAGGTACCCTTTGGCGGAACCCTTTCCAGCAGACGAGCCTTTGCGAAGAAGTATTCCTCTCGATTCTTGTGATGATCGAGGTGATCATCTTCGAAATTGGTCCATAAAACGCTCTCTGGGCGAAGGTTCGATAGGCTCTGGGACTGAAAGGAACTGACCTCAAGAAAGACCTCGGTTTCCGGCTCGACTCCCCTCGCCACTAATTCGCACAAAGACAGGCCCACGTTGCCGGCGGCTAACGCCTTCCTCCCGGAGAAATTCCAGACTTGCTCGAGCATTTTGACGAGGGAGGTCTTTCCGTTCGTCCCGGTAACCGCGGTGATCCTGTTGGAAAGAAAATAGGATCCGAAATCCACCTCTCCAACAAGGGGCAGATTATTCGATCTCGCGAGCTCCAGCCACTCGTGATCGAGGGTGAAACCCGGACTGAAAACGACGAGCGAGCATGAGCGCGCCTCGGTTGTCCCGAAGGCGCGGCCCTGCTCGTCGTACGTTTCGTATTCCCACTCAATGCGATCCAACAGGGCACCCACCCCGCGGCCGCTGACACCCGCGCCTAGGATTGCGACGGGCTTCCGCCGCAATTTTTCCCAATCTTGCGAATTAAACTTCATGCTATCTCAACTTGAGGGTCGCCAACCCCAAAATGGCAAAAACCAAAGACATGATCCAAAACCTGATCACCACTTTCGTCTCCTTCCATCCCTTGAGCTCGAAATGATGGTGAATGGGAGACATGCGGAAGATTCTCCTTCCACGTGTCTTGAAGAATAAAACCTGCAGAATGACTGAACCCGCCTCCATTACGAAAATGCCACCGACAATAATGAGAGTAAGCGGTTGGTGAACCATCAAGGCAATGATTCCCACCAGTCCGCCGATTGCGAGTGACCCTGTATCGCCCATGAAGACTTCCGCCGGGTGACAATTGAACCAAAGAAAAGCCAGGCTTCCGCCAAGCAAAGCCGCGCACACGACCGTCAGCTCACCCGTCCCCGGCACCCAACTGATCCGCAGATATTCCGCGATCAAGAAATTTCCCGATGCATACGCCATGATTCCATAGGTCAAGGCGACCGTCACGGTACAGCCGATGGCCAAGCCGTCCAGTCCATCGGTCAGGTTGATGGCATTGCTGGATCCGCAGAGGGTCAGCAGGAAAAGGATGAAAACAAGAAAGAGGTTCATCTCGTCCAGAAGAACGTCCTTGTAGAAAGGGGCCCATAGCTCCAGCATCTCGGACGAGCTTCCTACTGCCTTTCCCTGAACTCCGGTCAAGGTTTCGCCGAATGGTCCAAGCAAGAGGAACAGGGCTATGCCAACGGTTGCGGCTTGGCCGATCAACTTGTACCTGCCCGCCAGGCCCTTGCTGTTTTTTCTCGCTATTTTCAGGTAGTCGTCCGCGAATCCAAGGGCCGTTAGCATCGCATATACCACCATAGCCGTAACAACGTAGATATTCGGCTCGGCCCACAATAAGGTCGAAAAAAGAACGCATGCGAAGATTAGCAAACCGCCCATGGTCGGTGTCTTGGCCTTTGCCTCGTGCAGTTCGGCCAACTCCCCTACTTCCTCCTTGTCCCGAAACGCTTGCCTCGCTCCAAAGGATTGCAACCCCCGAATAAGCCTCGGGCCTAATGCAAAGCCTATGAACATGCCGGTGATTCCGGCCAAAATCGCCCGAACCGAAATAAATTGAAAAAGCCTTAACGGCCCGAACCATTCTTCTCCGGACTGCAGATAACTTAGCATTCAACTGCATCCTCCGCTGCTTCCGCATCTACCGCCCACGCAGGCAAAAGCTCTTCCAGCCTGTTCAGCCGACTACCCTTGAAGAGAACTGATCCGTCAAAATCTTCAATGATCGGCCTCGCGTCGTCGATTTCGCTCAAGACAATGACCTGCTCGTCCCTGGCCCCTGCCTCCAGGATACCCTCAGCCATCCAGGAGGCTTTTTCCCCCATCAGAATGAAGGCATCCTTTTCCATGACCTCGATTTCCGCCCCTACGGCCCGATGAAGGGCGGGCCCGTCCTCCCCGAGTTCCTCCATTCCGCCCAGAACGTACAATTTGGCTTCATGCGGCCACTGGTCCCTGAAGAAGGACAAAGAATCCTTCATGGAGGCGGGGTTGGCATTGTAGCAATCAAGCAAATAGGTTCGCCCCCGGCCTTGGAAGCGTCTGCCTCGCAAGGCCGAGGGGCGATATTGGGGTAGGCGTTCAGAAATTTCTTGGACCGAAACACCCAATTCACAGGCCGCCATTACTGCCAGCGCCGCGTTCCTCGCCATCCCCGCAGTAACAGCGGGCAAGGAGAAGGAAAGAAACGGAGACCCGTATCGCCAAAGCCCAAGCGACAACGAGCCTCCGTTCTTGTTTGTTTCAGTCCAAATGGAGTAAAAGGCTTCCGTGGCAAGCGGTGGGCGCGAAGGCTTTCCTTCTCGGAGGACGATGTGATTGACGCCCGATTCGCGCCTTTTGCGAAAATTTTCATAGGAAAGACAGTCCTCGGGAAACAGAACGAGCGGAGCGGAGGGTGAATCCTCGAAAAGGAGAGCCTTTTCCCTAGCTACGTTTTCAATGCTTCCAAGTCCCTCCAGATGGGAATGTCCGACAACCGTTACGATTACGAGATCGGGTGAGATTGTCCGGGCAAGGGTGCTCATCTCCCCAACTTGGTTAATGCCGGCCTCAACGATGGCATACCTGTGGGAATCGTTGTTCATCCTCAGAAGGGTCAACGGCACCCCGAGATGATTATTCAAGTTTCCTTCCGTGCACAAGGTATCGGCTCCCATCAACAAGCCCAGGGCGTCCTTAGTCGAAGTCTTGCCGCAACTCCCGGTAACCCCTACTACCTTGCCGGTAAAGTTGCCCCTGTGTTCACAAGCTATGCCCTGAAAGGAGGCTAGGGTATCATCCACAACCAACTGGGGCAAAGGCACCGTCAGGTCAAGCCTCTCCACCAATCCGGCAACCGCTCCACTCTCCTGCGCGCTCCTCAAAAAATCATGACCATCGCGCTCGGCCGAAACGGCAACGAACATATCGCCTTTTGAAATCGTCCGGCTATCGATGGAAAAACCCGTTATCGCTTCACCGGGTCTCTCCTTCCAGTCGCCCCGGGCCCATTTCGAAAGTAACTCTGGATCGAAAATCGGCATTAGGCTGACAACAATTTTGCGGCGAGCAACTCTCCTGCAACCAAGCGGTCGTCAAAAGGAATGGCAGTGTACTGAACCTCTTGGAAAGTCTCATGGCCCTTGCCGGCAATTAAGACGATATCCTTTGCCTCAGCCGCATCCAAAGCCAAGCTTATAGCCCGTCTGCGATCCTCCACGAAGGAAATCTTCGCGCCCTTGGACAAACCCTTGCGCATATCGCGGAAAATATCCGTCTGCGATTCCGTGCGAGGGTTGTCGGCCGTTGCCCAGACCTTGTCCGCCCCCGCACAGGCAACCTTCGTCATTTCCAACCGCTTGCCTTTGTCTCTGTCTCCACCGCAACCGAAGACGAGATGCAATTTTCCTTCCGTGCATTCCCTAAGCATACCGAGAGCATTCCGCAAGGCGTCGGGCGTATGGGCATAGTCCACCACCACCTGATAGGATTGTCCACCCTCCACCGTTTCCATTCTCCCGTCCACACCCTCGAAGGCCCCGACCTTGCGAACCGCATCGGGAACCGAATGCCCCAGGGCATGAAGGATTGCAAAGGAGGCCAAGACGTTCATGACGTTATAGCTGCCGATAAGCGGGCTGGTCACGACCATCGTGCCGGCGGGAGCTTCCAAGATAAATTCAGATCCGCCCGACTGCAGGCTAAGGTTCTTGGCTCGAAATTGATTATCATCCTCCAGTCCGAAAGAGAGAACCTGAACCTGAGGGGGGAGCTCCTCGATCAGTCTTCTGCCGTAAGGGCAATCTCCATTGATTACGGCAATCTTCGGAAGGCTTCCGTTCGCCCCATTGAAGATTTTTCTTTTCTCCCGGAAATAGCTTTCCATGTTCCCATGATAATCCAAGTGGTCCCGGGTAAGGTTTAGAAATGCCGCTACCTCCAAGCCCAAGCCGGCGACCCTAGCTTGATGAATTCCATGGGAACTCACTTCCATCACCGCTTCCGAGCATCCGGCCGCCAGCATGCCTCTCAAAAGAGCAAACAGGTCCGATGACTCTGGCGTCGTCTTAAATGAAGGGATTTCCCTGTCCCCCAAGTGATATCGAACGGTACCTATTAATCCGACCGGTCTCCCGGGCCGTTCCATCAAGTGTCTCGTCAGGGTACTTACGGTCGTCTTCCCGTTGGTTCCGGTAATACCTACTACACGGAGGACGGAATCCGGGGTCCCATGATAACGCCTCGCGAATTCAGCAAGGGCAAGTCTCGGATCGTCCACCTTCAACCCAGTAACTCCCAACGGCAAATCGATCTCGTCCCTTCCGCTAATAATTACCTTGGCGCCCCGGTCCAGCGCTTCCTGCAAATGTTCGTTTCCATCAGTACGCAAACCGGGCAAGGCAAAGAATGCGGATCCGGGTACAACCCTTCGGCTATCGGTAACTAAACTCGTTACGCGCGTTTTACCCGATCCCTGCACGTAACGAGCCTGGCTCCCGGCAAGATCACGCAAGGTCACTGCCCCATTGAATCTTTCGTGTACTCCGTCAATGGTTTCCTTGGTATTTTTTTGTGTCTTCATTGCGATAGATGGAACTTACAAAGCCGAACGGCCGCCTTGGGGCCGATTGGCAAGGCTCTGTTGCCGGGAAGGTTTTGGCTTAAGGCCCATATAGCCGATGATTTTCCTTCCAATACTAGAGAATGCCGGGGCCGCCACGACTCCACCGTATCCGGTTAAGCCATTTTTCATCTTGGGCTCGTCGACCACGACGGTCATTACGATCCGCGGATCCTCCGCGGGAAAGAATCCCACGAAGGAAGCTACGTGATGCCGATTCGAATACCTGCCCTCGACCAACTTCTTGGTTGTCCCGGTCTTGCCCGCTACGTCGAAACCGCTCAAGCGCGCTCTTCTTGCCGTCCCCTCTACTGAGACCACGCTTACCAGCATCTTCGTCAAGTCTTCGGAAACGGTCGAACTCACCACCCTGCGGACTGGCTTGGGCTTAAAGGAAACGACAGTCTTACCCTCCGCGTCAAACACCCTCTTTATGAATTGCGGTCTCATCAGGATCCCTTCATTCGCTACGGAAGAGATGGATGCATGAACCTGCATCGGCGTAGCGCTTACGGCATGCCCCATGGGCAAGCGAGTAATAGTCAGTCCATCCCATCGCTTGGGATGATGAAGGACTCCGTTTCTCTCGCCCCCAATCCCAAAGTTGGTCGACGCGCCGAAACCAAAAGCCTTGCAATATTCGTACAGCCTCTGAGATCCAAGCAGCAGTCCAAGTTGAGCGGCCCCGCGATTGCTGGATTTCTGAACCACTTCGCTAACCGTTATCCGGCCCAAAGCATGATCGTCGCTCGGGAGTCTCATTCTCCTTGAACCACGCTGAACGCTAGCCACTGAACAATCCACTATATCCGACGGGTCTACCAGTCCTTCGTTCATCGCCCCGCTCACGGCCACTATCTTGAAGGTTGAACCCGGTTCGTATACGTCGGACAAGGCCCTGTTGCGCTGATCTCCAAGCTCGGACTCGTAAAAAAGATTTGGGTCGAAATCCGGCGCATTGCCCAAGGCCAACACATACCCGGTCCTCGGATCGCTCACGATAATGCTGGCGCTGACTGGTTCGTATTCCTCTACGATTGCCTTCAGTTCACTCTCCACCATATCTTGAATCATTCGGTCAATGCTCAACTCGACGTTCAATCCGTCACGTTGCGATACCTCAAAGGATCTGTGCTGAGGCATTTCCCTACGCCTTCCGTCTCTTTCGCTCTCCCTCCATCCGTCCTGCCCCTTCAAGTAGTAATCCGCATACCTCTCGACTCCCATCGCAGGAGTACCTTCCTTGTTAACGAAGCCCAACAAATGCGACGCCATCCTCCTATTCGGATAAAGCCTGGAATGCTTGTAGTTGCCGTAAACTCCCTTGATCTCGAGCTTTTGGATTTCCCTGTAGACGTCTTCGCTCACTTCCTCCTTAAGCTTGACCCATCTCACTTCACGGATCTCCTTGCCTTCCAGCCCTACCCTTCTGGTTAACTTTTCCGAAGCGACCGTTACGTCTTTGATGGGGATGTCAAGCAGGTTGGCCAACTGGCCGAACTTCATACGGGAACTCGGATTCACCGAGTGTGGATCTATCCCCACCTCGACGACCGATCTAGTGGTGGCCAACAGGTTGCCCTTGGAGTCGACGACGTCGCCTCTCCTCGCCTTTACCTCAATGAAATTCTTGCGGGCCCCGTTTGCCAGCTTGGAGTAACCGTCGGACTTGAAAACCTGAAGGTATACGAGTCTTCCGCCCAAGGAGCAAAAGGCAAACGAGACAGCGAAGAAAATGAGGTAGAAGCGAAAAGGAGAGATAAAGAGACTTTTCATCCTACCGTGTCCCGGCAAACTCTCCTTGTGATCCATACGATTTGCCTCGCCTGACCCCTCTCCCGTCTCCGAGCCTTGCCGACATATCGGGAGCCGAAACGTAAATTGTCCGTGAATCAGGCAACATCGACAGGCGCCCGGAAACCATACTGGCCAGTGTAGATGGGCGCAGAGATCTTGATTTCTGCCCCCTCAGTTCCTGCACTTCCCTCGAGACGATTTCCCTTTCGTCCTCCAGTTTTCCACATTGCTTGGCAACGGTTGAGATTTCCATCCTGAGCCATACGATGCCAAGGGCTACTGCTCCGAAAAAACTCATTCCAAGGATGCCCACAATCAGAGGCAAACGGTTTCCATTCTTTTTTCGAGCCATAGTCTACAGTCCCGGTTGAACGAGCTTCTTGAGGACGCGAAGCCTAGCGGAACGGCTCTTGGAGTTACGCTCAACTTCCTCCTTGGATGGGAAGATCGCCTTGGATTGAAAAAGTTCGGCGTAAACCGTGCGGTCCTGCTGAAACCTTGAGTCAGCCCTATGCTCGGGCCTTCCCGCCATCTTGCGCATGAAGCGCGTCACGATCCTATCCTCGAGGGAATGAAAAGAGATTACAACCAGAGCACCACCCGTCTTGAGGGCGCTGAACGCCTTGGGCAAAGCGGTAGCAAGAGCCTCAAGTTCGCCATTTATGGCAATCCTGATCCCCTGGAAGGTCTTGGTGGCAGGATGAATGCGTTGCCTGGACTTGATTCCCCCGACAGCTCGGGACACTATGTTTGCGGCGCTAATAGTCCTCTCGAGAGCACCCGTTCCCCTTGCTTCAAGAATTGCATTTACCACTCGGTTCCATCTCCGCTCCTCGCCATATTCCCTAACCGCCCGAACCAAGCTCTCCCTGGACGCCGTTTCGAGAAATTCCGCAGCGCTTTTGCCCACCCTTGGGTTCAGTCGCATGTCGATGGGAGCATCCAAGCGAAAGGAAAAGCCCTTCTCGGGCTCCATCAACTGGAAGGAGGAGATGCCTAGATCCATCAAGACCCCATCGAACTCGGCCGCCGAGGAAACTTGGTCCATATCTTGGAAACCCAAGTCACAAAACTTGAAACGATCCTCGAAATCATTCTCCAACTCTCGAGCTCTTCCCCTGGCATCCGGATCACAATCCAGCGCCAACAGGGTATTTTCACGGTTTGCCTTTAGAATTTCCCTGCTGTGGCCACCTCCACCGAAGGTCAAGTCGGCGAAGGACCCACCAGCCTCGGGTTTCAGGTGCTCCATGCATTCGTCGAGCAGGACCGGCACGTGCCTTATCATCGCAGGCGAGCAGACGAACTCAATCGAACCGCAATACATCAACGCACCCCCATGACCCCGAAACCCCTAAAGATGAAACGAGAGCGAGTGGGGCAATCTCCGCACATATTCCCCTTCGCTGGACGACCACCCTAAAAGTCGCCCTATACTTGTGTCGAAGAATCATAGCCCCAACTCACTCATCGCATCAAAAACGTTCAGCGGTTTGCTCGACTCCCTTTCGTCGTACCGCTCCTCGGACCAGATGGAGAAATGCCGCAAACTGCCCGTAAAGACAGCCTTTCCACCTATACCCGCGTGCGCCCGCAGGCTTTCGCCCAGGTTGATCCGCCCCTGCTTGTCGCAACCGAAGGAATCGGCCTGCGAAAAAAGTTCCATCGCCTTGGTCTGCTTCTCGTGGTCGCTCAACTTGATGGAAGCCACGATTTCCTCGAGCCTGGCAACCATCTTGGGAGGATAGACGTCTATGTAGCCGTTTGGATTCGGGAGGGCCAGGTAGGTGTTCTCTCCCCCTGGTATGCGCCACTTGGAAGGAATCGTCACCCTCCCCTTGGCATCCAAGGTGTGAGTATACTTCCCCGCAAAAAAGGGTATGGCGATATCCTCCATAGCTTATCAACATTTTAACCACTTATTTCCACTTTGACCCATCTTCTGACATTTTAACCCACAACGGTCAATAGTTTTTTTAATTTTTTTCTTTCCGCGACATCGTTATCGACATTTCGGGGAATCCGGAATTGCACCAAGAATGAATTTCGGTTGATCTTCCCTTGTGAAAAAGGAAGGCAAGACTAGAGCGGATGAACTGTTGGTGGCCTTGGGACTGTGTGAAAGCAGATCCAAGGCCCAGGCCTACATCCTAGCTGGGAAGGTCTGGTTGGGTACTGAGCGCATAGACAAATCGGGAAGGATGCTCCCCTCCGGTTCAATCCTCACAGTAGAACAACCCATGCCCTACGTCGGAAGAGGCGGTCTCAAGATGGCAGGCTTCATTGAAGGACAAGGCATCGACCCTCAAGGCTTGGAAATTCTCGATCTTGGAGCTTCCACGGGGGGATTCACGGACTGCCTCCTCCAGAAAGGGGCCGTCTCCGCAACTTGCGTAGACGTGGGACATGGACAACTTCACTACAAACTCAGGAGCGATGCCCGCATCACGAACCTCGAGAAAACCAACCTCAGGCAATTAAAACCCGAAGATTTGCCTCAGCCTCTCTTCGGATTGGTAGTCATGGATCTCTCCTTCATCTCCCTGCGCAAGGTACTGGCCAAGGCATGGTCCTTCGTTTCCTCAGGCGGCATGCTGGTCGCCTTGGTGAAACCGCAGTTCGAATGCGCCAAAAAGGAAGCCGACCAAGGGCGCGGGGTAATCCGGGACCGAAAAGTTCAATGGAGAACTCTGGATGAAATCAAGCAGTTCGCAGGTCGCGAACTTGAAGGAGCGGAACTATTCGCGGAATCGGAGTCCAATCCCCGGGGAGCAGATGGAAACCTCGAGTTTTTCCTCGGTTGGCGAAAGAGCAAGGGCTAGTCTTCCTCTTCCTCGGGAAGCTCCCGGTCCATTAGGTCCCGCAAAAGAAGATCACGTACCAGCTCGGCTCGGGCAAATTGGAGTTCGCTGCTCCTGTCGTCCCGTTCGGATGAATCCTTCCCAGGCTCCCTTGAGGTATAGACTCCCTTGAGACGAACGAAAGTTACCGACTCGGCGGTTCGCTCAAGTTCCGTCCATTTACCATCGGGACTCAAGCCGGGGCAGGCATCCGACAAGCGCTCGGCCTGGGCCCTTTCCTCATCGGCCTGGGCCTGGCTGGAACGAATATTCCCTATTTCTTCGTCAATAGCTCCTTTTCGGGCAAGCTGCAAGGGAGTCGCATTGGATTCCCTCTCCGCGGCGGAAATCACTCCCCTCTCCTCCTCAAGTTGCCGGAGCTTGGCACCGATTCTGGCATTCAGCCCATCGTAGTATCCCCCGAGCATACGGGAGCCTCTTCTCTTGATCTCCACCAAATTCCCGATGGATGGGAAGGAGGCATTCTCATCGCCCTGCAAGGCGTCCAGCGTCTGGTCGACAAGCTCCGCAAAGGCATCCGATTGAAGCTTGGAAGCATAGCCTCCGTACAGGTCGGCAAAGGAAGCGTTTCCATAGATGCCCGGACCCGCCGGGGTTTTGCGTTCGAAAAGAAACACCGTGTATCCGGCTCTGGACTTACGAACCGAACGAGTAAAGAAAAGTTTTTCATTGAGGGAGGCAACCTCCAGAAGAGGCTCCCGATTACTCCTCTTCTCGCTTTCCCTTCTTTCCAGCCCCAGCCTCAAGGCCCTGGCTCCCATGTCCTTCTCCGAGAAATCGATCTTCTGGGAATGAGCTCCACTCTTGGCAAGTAACTCAAGCAACTCCGGGGATTTTCTTATTTTCTCATAGTTCGAATTGTACTTGCGCCTAAGTTTGTCACCCAGCTCGTTTATCTCGACTAGGAATTCCAAGGCCGATTCACGGGCAAGGTCATTGGCGAACCTCTCGGCATCAATCCTCCGCCCTTCAATGATTCTCTGGCGAACCTCCTCTCGCACGTCCTCAAAGCGGACTTCCTCAGCAACCGAACCATTGAGATCCAATGACGGGATGGAAAGGGGAGTTATGCCGGCAGGGTCACTTGCGTTGGCCTCTGGCGGGCCAACGGGGCCCTGAGGCCCTGCGGGCAAAGCAGTTCCATTGCCATCCTGCGGCAAGGTGAGAGGTGATGGCGGCGGTGGTGGGGGCGGTGGTGGTGGTGGTGGGGCGAAGATTGCCTTGTTGTCCTCGAAGTGAGTCCGCAAAAAGGCTTCGCTTGGTTCCTCCGGCAAGGAAAGAAAATCCTTGGTACGGAAGGTCAGTGCAACGGCAAAGGTACGGGAAGGCTCCGAAAAAGCCTCGTCGTTCTTCCTCTTCTCATGGAAACTCATAAGTTCCTCGGACAAGCGATCCTCCACCGATAGCGCGGAAGAAGAGGAACTGAGGACCGGAGAGGTTTGGGGCAGCCTGTCCTCCAGTGGCGTGATTTCAAGCTCCTCGGCCCCCTTTTGAGATACCGAAAACCCCAAGTCCTGCCCCTGAATCGAGGAGGAGAGGTTCGCCAGGGCCTCGGAAGGACTTTTGCCGGCAGGAACCTGAATCCTGTCGGTTGCGTTGGTCTCCTCGAGCTGATCGACGAATACGAAAGTTTTCTTTTTTCCATCGTAGGAGACTTCCAGGGATTCGCCCGCCTTGGGCATAGCTGCAACCTTGAGCCCGAAAAGCGGAGGAAAAGTGAAGTTTAGGTCGTCGGAGCTAACGACCAGGCTTTCCGCATCCCATGCGAAATCATTCATACGCAAATCGATGCGGGCCTCCTCATCGAGAACATAACCAGCCTGATGATAGACGTCGTCGACCATGCTGGCCCTGAAATAGGAGTACAACACGGTCTCGACCCCCCTAATTCCGAATCCACGGGCCCGGCCGACGTTCCGAAAGGCTTGGGTACGGTTGTCGTCGTCTTGCAGGAAAGGATTCGAGTTCCCGAGAAACTTGAGAAAGAAATCATTTACGGCAGGAACGTTTTCCCCAAGGGGCAGAAGCCCCCAAGCCTCCGCTTGTCCATCCATGACCAGCTTTGCCCGGAGGGAAGCCTGAAAAAACTCAGGGTCATAGGCCCCCGCCATGGCAATCCTGCGAACCTTCATGCGCTTGGGCTGATAGGGCCAGGACTGGAGGGCTTGAAAGAGATACTGCAACTGGGTGGTACGGCTGGGATCCTGAGATCCGGAAGCAAACATTCTCTGCAGCTGGGCTTGCATAAATTGCTGATAATTGCGGTCCGCCTTTTGCATGACTTCGCCGGTCGGACCCACGAGCATGCCGAAATCGGAAGCCACCCTGTTCTGAGCCCCGAGAGACCTCATCTGGTCTGGGTCGTTCAGGTCGTAGCCATAGAACTCCTTGGTTTGCTTGTTCGGATTGGGCAACAGGTCGAAGACGGAGGAACCCTGAGCCAAGTAAAGAACGAAGGAGACGACTACCACAAAAAGAAGCAGGATGAAAAAAATCTTCCCCTTTCTGGAAATGAAGTTTTGAAGGGCTGTAATCATTGTACGGCTATATGCAAAAGGAGTTAATCATGGAGATAGGGAGAATAACGTCAAACCTTTGAAAGGGCCCTTCGCTTGAGGAATTTATCAGATTTTCCTCAACCTTGGGCGTTCCTGCTTCTTGAAGATCAGGGAGCTCATCCAGCTCTGCCTCTTGGAACCGTCTTTCTTAAGGAATGGGCGAAGGACGACGATCTTCTCCAGCTCCAGCTCGTCCGAGGATCCCTCGGGCCAACTGAGGAAATAACGGTAGGTTTCCTCAGGACCCTCTTTACCGGTTTCAATCTCATCGGCCGAGACCGCCATCATCCCGGAAGACTTGACCGAGACGATGATCTTCCCGGAGGCCAAATTCCAGTCACCGAAAAGTGAATTTTCCGAGACCCCGCCAACGACCTTGGCCTTGCCATCCTCCAAAAAGGAAATCCTGAGCGGATGGGACTCCTTACGGGAAAGACCTTCGTTTCTCATGAGCAGGACGGGGGAACCATCCTCATTGCTAATGCCATCCTTGGTCTGAAAGGCAAAGCGCACGCCTCGTTTGATCAGGAAATATTCGGATGGTTCCTTGCCATCGGAAAAGCGCAGGACGCGCTCGCCGTCACCGACCTCCCAAACCCCCGAGCGGAGGACGGGAGTCTTTCCGGGTTGGGCAAAGCTCATCTCGGCGGGCATGCCCTCCGGGGTTTGCCGAAACGTCAGGACAAGCTCGCAGTTCATCCCCTCGGTGGTGAGGGTACCCACGAACACCTCGTGGACCCAGTCCCTGATTTCTCCCTTGAAGGCTCCATCGGGAGATTCCACCGAACAGGAGCACGGAAAAACGAGGGTCGACAAAAGGCAAAACCGGAAAAACATCGAGTTAGCGTTCATCAGTCGACCATCCAAGTAAAAGACCGCGGGCTATTCAACACTTTTGACTTGTTCGGCGTTCAGCTTAATCACTTCGCGCCAATAGATGGAGCAGGCCAAAAGGAATCCCAAGCCGAAAAACAAGGTCCAGCTGACGCCCCCCTCATCCTCCCGAAAAAAGGCAATCTCCGCGGACTCGATCTTCCTGCCGCTTTTCTTGATGCGCGGCTCGGGATAGAGCATAACCGGACGCGTCCCTTCGCGACCAGGTATAAAAACGTCGTCTTCATTGACCCGCTTGACAAGGATCAGGGCTTCCCTGGACCGATCGAAAAGGAGGTAATCATGCCAGACGACGTAGTCATCGGGGGTGGTGCTCCCGGTTCCGATGAACTGCCAGAGTTTCTTACCGCTCTCTTCGTCGTTGATTTTCTTGAAACGACGGAAGCTCAGCTTGAATAGCCCGTCTTCCCTTTCCCATTTGCCGACCACATCCTGTCCTCCCTCCCCATTTTCATCGTAGGCAGAAGGTACGATGCCCCAGGCATCCCCGCTCCATAAACCGGCCCCCAGTTGATAACTATCGGCATTGTCCTCCAAGGAATACTCGGTCCAAGGAGCCGGTTGAAAGAAGAGATAAACAGAGGAAAAAAGATACATGGCAAGGAACAGCAGACTGGCCAAGCCAGTCATGTTCCTGCGGAAACGAAGGTTTCCCAGCTTTTCGGACAAAGCCCACTCCCGCTCCCTCTTTGCCTTCAAGGCCTCCAAGTCCAGCTTCAGTTCCTCGGAAACCTCCTCCATCTTTACGCCGTATTCCGAAATATCCCCGATACCCGGCAAGGCCTGCATGGAATGGGCGACGGAAGGAAAGCCATCCGGCTGTTCGGTATCCGATGCCCGCTTCGCCCAAGCCTTCCATGCCGTCCAATCCTGCGAATCCTCACTCGCCAATCCGATCACCCACTGAACGAGCTTGCCAAAGGCGGATATATCCCATGAGCCTTCGGGCATGTCCCGCTCGGAAACACCAGCCGGCCTGTAGCGCGCGCCCTCCTCGAGGGAGATCAGGCCATCCTGATTCAAGTGGGAGACCTCCGGACTTGAAGGCTCTTCCATACCGACAGGTCGAAACTTAACCAACCTCGAAAAACCGAGTTCGGTGACCCATGCTTCACCCTCACCCGCCTCGTTCAATCGAACCAAGACGTTGCTCGGCTTGAGGTTTCCATGCGCTATGCCGGACTGGTGGATTCGGTAAATGCCGCGATGCAGGTCTATCATGAAGGCAAGCAAAAGGGTTGGGGTTAACTTCTCAGGGGCAAGCTCCATCAGGTCGGCCAAGGAGCGCACACTTCCGGTTCGGGTAGATTCAGCCTCCTCATCCGGATTCACCGGAATGGAGGAAACAATCTCGCCCTCGAGCCATTCGTAGGCAACCCAGTGCTTCCATTTCATGATGCCGAAGGACCTGATTGGCCAAATCCCGGTACCCTCCAACTGCTCAAGGGTCTGGCATTCCTGCTGAAAGAAATCCTCGAACCCGTTCTTCTCGGAAATTTCCCGGGGGATCAGCTTGACGTACAGGAGTGAGCCACGGTCCTCTCCCTCCGTTGCCTCACAGCGATAACTCTGCCCCGTGGACCCTTCCCCTAGCCAGGAAAGGATTCTGGTTGGTCCAATGCGAGTCCCGGACGAAAGCATAATGAGGAATCAATCAATTTCCAAAGGGCACTTATCCCCATTTCAGCTTATTGCGCAAAAGATGAAAATGCGAATGACTCAACTCCTCAAGGAGGGGAAAAGTCTCCGAGGCAACCGTTATCTCAAGGGGGAAATCAGGCGAATCATCAAACGCGCTCTGTCCATCCGCCGAGACCAGGGGCTCGTCGGGATTCCTCTCCGGTTGAACCAGAAGAGTAACCCCGGAGGGAAAAACTACGCTTCGACTGGTCAAGGTATGGGCGGAGATGGGGGTCATCAGGACCACCTGGGCCTCGGGATGGGCGATGGGACCGCCAGCGGCCAAGTTATAGGCAGTCGAACCGGTAGGTGTGGAGAACACGATTCCGTCGCAGGCATATTCCGCTACCTGCTCCTGCTCCTCGAAAACCGAGAATCGCCCCAGCCTTCCATTTGTCCCGCTTTTGATCACTAGGTCGTTCAAGGCTCGGTTCGAGCGTCCCTGCCCGTCGGAATAACTCAGCATGCTTCTCCTGCTCACCCGGTAGGAACCTTCTAGGAGGGCGGGAATCTTCTGGTGCATTTCCTCAGGGGAAAAGGTGGCGAGGAAGCCCAGTTGGCCATGCCTGATGCCGGCAACGGGCACGTCGTAAAGGACCGCCTCCCGCATAACGTTGAGCAAAGTCCCGTCTCCGCCTACCACGAAACACGCATCCGCACCCTCGAGAAAACCGTCGGGAGGGGGAAATTCTACGGTAGTCGAAGCTTCCGCCCCATGAGCCTCAGCCAGCTTCTTAAGGTCCAGGGCGGCTTTCTCCGCCCCATCCTTCGAGGCATTCGCGATGATGCGGATTGAATGAAGCGGCTTCATTGTCGGTGATCAGTGGGCTAAGTGATGGGAGATTGGTTACGAAGCCTAGGGCAACGAGACGAAAGGGTCAAGCGCCCGAACTCCATTTCAAGTCCGTCGTCGCGAGCTGGTAGCCCTCTTCGAGAAGAAGGCGTGATTCTCCGGGGAAAGCCTTGCGAAACCATTTTCTCTGCTTGGCGACGAGTTGGCGAGTTGACCTCGTGATGGATGGAGCAAGATCAGCCTCGGAAATTTCACCCCGCAGAAAGGCTGAGCACTCCCTGTAACCGACGGACGAACAAGCCGAATGATTCTCAAGGAGTCCTTCGGCAACCAGCGCCTCGGTCTCCTTGACTAATCCCCTACTGATCATCTCCTTCGTTCTCTCCTCTATTCTCGAGGAAAGATCGGGTTCGGTCCTGTCCAGCCAGAGCCGTTTCTTTCCATAACCGGGGAAGGGAGCAGGCAGAGCCCGGAACCTGCGCCTCAATTCGGAAAGCCTTAAGCCCGAGCCCAAGCATCTCTCAAGGGCGCGGATTAGGCGCTGCGGGTTTTTGCGGTCCAACTCGAGGGGCTCCCCGGCATTGAACGAGTCGAGTTGCGCGAGCAAGCCCGTTATTCCCTCCTGGTCAAAAAGCTCCCGGACTTCGGTCCGGATCTCGTCGGTCACCTCCACCTCGTCGATGACCGGCTCGAAAAAGGACTGAAGATAAAACCCGCTTCCCCCTACCACCAGAAGTGAACGCCCTCGAGAGTAGACTTGCTCGACGACGGCCCGCGAATATTCCACATAGCGCGAAACGTCATAGCCATCGCTCACGACGGTCAGGTCCAGACCGTGATGAGCCACGCGCTCCCTTTCTTCACGGGTCGGCTTGGCCGACCCTAAATCCATTCCCCGGTAGATCGCGATCGAGTCGCAGGAGAGAATTTCCGCGTTGTTCTCCTCGGCCCACCCGAGGGCCAAACCCGATTTCCCGGATGCCGTGACTCCTCCGAGAAAATAGAGAGTCGGTCCCGGAGGCATAACCCCTGCCACCCTCAACCGGCCCCCAAGCCGGCAACCAGAGAACCGGCGCGGGCACCGATGGTGGCGGGAATGGACCCGGGTTCGTCTAGATTCTCGGAAATGCAATTGACCAGAGCACTCCCGACCACCACGCCATCCGCCACCCGACCCACGGCCCCAACCTGCTCGGGGCTGGAGATGCCAAAACCGACCACCACGGGCAGGTCGCTATACTTTCGGATGGCTTCAATCCTGCGGTCCAGGTCAGAGGCCAAATCCTTTCTCTCGCCGGTGACTCCTTCACGCGAAACGTAGTACAGAAAACCGGAAGCTTTTTCCACGATGGTAGGAATCCGGTCTTCGGGCGTGGTCGGCGCAATAATAAAGACGTTCTTCATTCCCACCTTACTCGAGGAATCCACCAGTTCCCCAGCCTCCTCGGGAGGCAAATCCAAGGTGAGAAGGCCGTCCACCCCTGCATCCATAGCCCTGCCCACGTACTCCTCCACCCCCTGGGAGAAAATCAGGTTGTAGTACGTGTAGAAAACGATGGGCACTTCCGAAAAGGACCGGATCTCGGAAACAAGCCGGAAAACGTCGCTCTGGCGACAACCGGATTCAAGGGCCCGCTGGGCCGCCAACTGATTGGTCGGGCCATCGGCAAGGGGATCCGAGAAAGGAACCCCGAGCTCAAGCAAATCGACCCCGTTATCGATCAAGGATCGACTAATCTGCAGGGAAGTGTTGAAATCGGGATCACATGCGCATACGTAGCCAACGAAGGCGGCCCGCCCTTTTTCTTTGCAATCCGAGAAAAGCTTCGCGATTCGATCAGGAGTATCCATAAGGTTTCAAGCGTGAATGTTTCCCAAAGCAGGACCTTCTTGGCAACGGTAAAGCTCAATACGACGATTCTTTGATGGTGATTTGGATTTACCGAATACTGTACCCCGTTCTCTCCCTTCTCCTGGCCCCCTACTACCTGCGTCGCATGATCAGGCGCGGCGGATACGGCAGAAAAGTTTCCTACCGGATCGGCCTCTGGCCCAAGCTTCCGCCTAAGAAAAAAGGGGTTCGCAGAATCTGGATCCAAGCGGTCAGCTTAGGGGAATTGTCATCCATCGGAAAACTGCTCGAAAACCTGCTTGCCAACCCCAAGGTGGAAATCGTCCTGAGTGGAACCACCAGCACCGGCTTGTCCATAGCGGAGGAAAAATATGGGAGCAAGGTCCTGGCTCAGGGCCCCTTCCCTCTCGATTGGCTGCCTTTCTCCAAGCTCGCCTGGTCGCGCATCCGGCCCGACATGGCCCTGACCGTCGACAGCGAACTCTGGCCCGAGCACATGAGACAGACGAAAACGTACGGCGTCCCCTTCGCCATCATCAATGCCCGTCTTTCCGACCGATCCCTCGGGAGACTCCAGTTCCTGAGATTCCTCCACGGTCTTCTCCTTCCTCCTCATATTCGTATCCTCGCTTCATCCGAGAAGCAGCAGGAACGATGGACTAGCCTTGGGCTCGGGTCCGGGCAGGTCCGGGTCACGGGCAACCTCAAGGTGGACGCCATCCCGGACCTTCCATCCGGCGCGCAGGGGAAGGAGGAGCTTCTGGCTGAGTTCGGCTTCTCCACCGACTCTCTGGTCATAGCGGGAATTTCAACTTGGCCGGGTGAAGAGGAGGCCTTGCTGGAATCCGTGGAGAGCCTTAGGAAGGAAGGGCTCGACACACGTCTCCTGCTTGTGCCCAGACATGCGGAAAGGCGCGAGGAAATTTCCGCCACCCTGACCGCTTCCGGGCTTAGCTTCAACCTTCGCACCCGTAAAAGGAAAGCCGAACCTGGAACCATCGTCTACCTAGCCGACACCACGGGTGAGTTGTTTCGCTTGATCCGGGTTGCCGATCTCGCCTTCATTGGGAAGACTCTCCCTCCCAACGGCGGCGGTCAGAATCCCATCGAGCCCGTTTCCCTTGGCATTCCCCTCGTCATCGGTCCGGCTTACCAAAACTTCAGGGAGACCTGCTCGGAGCTTTTTTCCCAAGGAGCCGCCCTAAGAGCCCGGGATACCAAGGAGACTCTCGATATGATCCGCAAGCTTGCCCTCAACGAAGAGCTCAGGCGCTCGACCAGCTCTGCCGGCAGAGCCTGGATTGCGAAACAAGGCTCCCCCACCGAGACCACCCTCGACATTCTTGCCGACCTTCTGGAAGAGACCTGAGCCAACCATCCTACTTTGCCCGATCTTCCACGCCCGGACAGGGATTGACTTGCCATTGTTTCTACCTCGGGACAGAAACGAACGAAACCGTGAACGAATACCATAAAACGACCACATCCTTAAGCGTTTTCTCCTTAGGGCTTATCGCTTGCTTTTTTCTTCTGACCTCTTCGTGTGGCTTGGATCAGGATGAAGACTCCATACGCAAAGGCAACGAACTAAGCCTCAAGAAGGTCGTCCTGACACTCAAGCCAAGCGGTGATCCATCCGAATCTCTCGCCTACCGGGACGGGCTCGAGAGCTACCTCTCCGAAAAGCTTAAGCGAAAAGTCGAGGTCATCGTTCCTCGGCAGGGTATTGCGCCGGAACAATCCCTCCTCTCGGGAGAAATCGATCTTGCCTGTCTCCCACTCGAAACCGCCATGCGCGAGGTCAAGCGGGGCGCCTTGGCCATTCTTCTGGAAACCTACCGCGTCGAGGGCTCCGCTCCCAAGGGGGTATGGCTGTCCCGTGAGGATGGCAACTATTCCGGCATCGATCAACTCCGCGGCAAAGCCGTTGCCTTTTCCGGCAACTCAAGCCTCCCGGGTTATTTCCTTCCGGTCTCCGACTTGGCGGCTGGTAAATTGATTGGGCCAGAGGTTGCGCTTACCGATTACTTTTCCCAGACCGTCTTCGGCACCGGAGATCTATCGGTGGTTGAAAAACTCCTCCAAGGGGAAGTGGAAGCGGCGGCGGTAAGCGACGCAATCCTCGAATCGAACGGTAGCCTGAGCAAGGAGCAAAGGAACAGGCTGAGGATCCTTAAGGAATTGGGCCCGGTACCCGACAGCTTGCTCTGTGTCCGGGCATCGGTCCAAGAGTCGGACCGGGAACTGATCAAGCTTGCCATCGTCGAACTCAACGAGGATCAGCCAAAGTTGAGCGAGAGGGCCTTCGGGGGCAAGTTCGCTCCCCCGGGAAAGGAAACACACTCCGGTGAGGCCGTAGAGGCCCTAGCCACGGAGAAGGCCATCAAGCCCTGATCTCCCCGGAGACCTCTCAGCAGGTGATGGAGAGTTCGTCGCCTACCTCCGACTCCACACCTAGGGGAAGGCGTGCGACGACCTCAAAGCGCTCCCCGACCAGCAGGATTTCCCGATGCCCTCCACGATCGTGGATGGACTTCACACGGCCCGTAAGGACGGGGGTATCGGAATCATGAGCGGGATCAACGACCCTCCAATCCCCGGGCCGTACCGAAACCAGTTCACCACCTCCCTCGGGATCCTCGAAGCGGTGCCGACCGGTTGCGACCAAATCCGCGGGAAGAAGGTTGGTTTTTCCAAAAAGTTTCGCCACATAGCTATTGGCCGGCTTTCGGTATGCCTCGGTCGGAGTCCCCATTTGCTCCGTTTTCCCATCCCTCAAGACCACCACCTTGTCCGCCATGGCGAGGGCGTCCTCCGTATCGTGTGAGACGAAAAGAGTGGTAACTCCGCTTTCGCTCAAGAGGGCAAGCAGTTCCCTCCGCACGTTTTCCCTCAACTCCGGATCCAGTTGACTCAGGGGTTCGTCGAGCAGCAACAGCAAGGGCTTCGTCGCCAAGGCTCGCACCAAGGCAACGCGCTGTTGCTGTCCTCCCGAAATCTCATCCGGATAACGGTCGCGCAAGTCTGAGATCTCCGCCATCGCCATCAATTTCTCAAGCCCCTCCGGATCCTCCGATGCGCCTTTCCCGAAAGTAACGTTTCGCCACACCGTCAGGTTGGGAAAAAGGGCAAAGTCCTGAAAAACCAAGGTGCAGTCACGTTTCTCTGGCGGCAGGAAATTCGTCTGACCGTTGATTCGCTCGCCATCGAGCATGATCTCCCCCGAATCCGGAATCTCCAGTCCGGCGATGATCCGCAACAAGGTGGTCTTGCCGCTTCCACTTCCTCCGACAATGGCCAAGACCTCGCCTTTGCGACAGTCAAAGCTTACCTGGTCGACGGCGGGGCAACCGCCCGTATCAAAGGTTTTGGAAATCTCCCGTACTACAAGTAATTCGCTCATCTGCGGGCCTCCATTTTTCGGTTAAGCCAAATCACCGGAAAGACCACGACGAGGATTATGCAGATTGCCGGGACGGACGATTCGGGAATTTGAGCTTGGCTGGTCAAGTCGAAGGTACGCGTTGAAAGAGTTTCGAAGTTAGTGGGACGAAGAATGAGAGTAAGGGGGAGTTCCTTCATGGTATCAACAAAAACGAGCAAGGCGGCTGCCCACATGGAACTCCTGATCAAGGGAAGGTTGATTTTGACCAGCGAAGAGATTGCAGAAGACTTGAGTGATTTCGATGCCTCGTTGAGGCGATCGCAATTCTTCTCCATGCCCGAGTCGATCGGTTGCCAGGCAACGGCCAGGAATCGGATCAAATAGGCAAGGATCAAGGTTAGGATGGAACCGGTTAAAAGAACGTCGAAGGTCACGTTCAACTGGCCCGCGACCAAAAGGATTCCCATCGCTACTACCGCGCCCGGAACCGAGTAACCGAGTATGGCCAAGCGGTTTGACGCGTGCACCCCAGCACTTCGGTAATAACGGCCGACGAAGGCCAGGAACGTTGCAAAGGCTACGATGAGAACACTGGAACAAGCCGCCAAGGACAGGCTGTTCGTCACGAGATTGACGAAGGTAGAGTCCAGAATTTTCTCATAGGTCGCTCCGGCCCACAAGCAAAGCCGGGATAGAGGGACGATGAATCCAAAGGCAAGCGGGAGCAGGCAGCAAAGAATGGCCAGGATGGATCCGCCTACGCTCAAACGGTAGCGGCGGAAGGGACGGATGGCGTTCTTGACCTCATCGAATTTGGCCCCCGAGCGCAAGATTCTCTCAAGGAAAAGCAGGAACAGGATGAAGAGCATGAGCATGGCGGCCAGACGGAGGGCGCCGGCCATGTCGTTCAAGGCGAACCAAGTTCGGAAAATTCCGATCGTAAAGGTGGAAAGGCCGAAATGCTTGACCGCCCCATAGTCGTTGAGCGTTTCCATGATGACCAGGCTGGCTCCCGCCACGATAGAAGGCCGGGCCAAGGGCAAGGCCACCCGGAAGAAAATGGATTTCGGGTTGTATCCGAGGGTTTGAGCGGCCTCGATCATTTGCCCTCCCTGTCTGGAGAAGGATGCCCTGGCAAGAAGGTAGACGTATGGATAAAGAACGGAAGCCATGACCAGCGCCGTTACCGGGTAGACCAAAAAGTCGCTAAGAAAGATCATCTCGTCGGGACCGACGTTGATTCGAACCCAGATCAAAAGCGGCGTCAGCATATCCAACAGATCAAAATAAGCGTAGGCGGCGATAAAGGTCGGAACGGCCAAGGGGAGAACCAAGGCCCATTCGAAAAGCTTCCGTCCCGGAAATTCACAGCAGGTAACCAGCCAGGCGCAGGACACCCCTGCCGCAACCGAAAGGAAGACCGTTCCCGCGACGAGAATCAGGGAATCCTTCAAGTACCTGCCCAAGACAGTCTCCTTCAGGTGCTCCCAATTCTCCGCCGGATCGGTCAGTTGCCAAAGAACCTCCGCCATGGGAATGAATACCAGCAAGCCAAGGACGAGGGCACTCAGCGTCCAGACATTGAGCTTGAAACGAAACTCGCGCCCTAAGTTACGAAATAACGTTTTCGGAGAACTGAGTAAGGAGATCAATCAGAGTGAGGTTACTCCCACCCGGCTCGGTCAAAGATTTTGACCGCTTCGGAATTCTTCGATCCAAGGATGGACAGGTTTACCTTATCCGCCTTGAATGGCCCCCAGCTTTCAAGCAACTCCGAACGGTTGGCCTCAATCTTGACCGGGTATTCGTAACTTTGCTCACCGAAGGTATTTTGGGATTTTGGGCTGGTGAGGAATTCAAGAAACTGGATCGCTTCCTTTTTGTTTTTCGAGCTGCTGGTGACGCCTCCTCCACTAACGTTCACATGGGCTCCCCGACCTTTCTGGTTGGGAAAGAATACGGAAACCTTCTTGGCTACTTCCCGGTCCTCGGCAACCTCGGAATTGGCGAGTATACCAAGGTAATAGGTATTCATGATGGCCACGTCGGCCAAACCGGCGGCCACTGCCCGGGCTTGGTCGCGATCGCTTCCCCGGGGAGCGCGGACCATGTTTTTGCGAACCGCCTTCGCCCATGAGAGCGCTTTGTCGGGACCATTTGCCGCAATGATGGATGCAAGAAGAGATTGGTTATAAATATTGCTCGAGGAGCGAACGGCTATGCGGCCTCTCCAGCTTGGCTTGGCAAGATCCTCATAAGTCGTCAGCTCGCTCGGCTTGACCCTCTCCTTCGAGTATACGAGAACGCGGGCCCGAACCGTCATTCCATACCAATGACCTTGCGGATCGGACATGGATGCGGGCACGTTTTGTCGTAACTTCTTCGATTGGACGGGTTGTAGAATCCCCGCCTCCTTGGCCCGGTGCAAACGGCCGGCGTCGACCGTGAGCAGAACGTCGGCGGGGGAGTTCTTTCCCTCGCTGATCAAGCGCTGAATCAACTGGTCGGCACTACCCTTGACGACGTTTACCTTGATTCCGGTCTCCTTGGTGAACCGGTCGAACAAAACCGCATCGGAATCGTAATGACGGTGGGAATAGACGTTCAATTCGGCGGCGGAGGCCGAGAATCCGGCCAATAGGCCGAGAAGAAGAGATGTAAGGATAAGCTTCATGTCGAGAATAGGAACAAAAGCACAAGAACTTGAGACAGAGTCTCAATAAAGTCAATCGAAGACTGAAAGATACCATACAGATTCTTGCAGGAGGAGGGTGCCGCTTCAAGGTTCTTCTCCGGGCGACGCAATCTGTGTAGACGAGGCGGAGGAAGGATCTTCCTCCTTGGAATCGGATTCCCCATGAGTTTCGACGAACTCCAGTACGTCCCGGAGTAAAGGTTGGGGCCAAAGGTGCCAGGAAGTGGTCCTGCGGATCAGGGAAAAGTGCCCGTGCGAGGCATAAACCTTGCTGAGAGCAATCCCTCCCGACTCCCGGATTGCGCCGGCAAATGCCTCGCTCAATTCGTATCGGATGAGAGGGTCGAACCGCCCATGCATGAGGAGAAAAGGAGGAGCGTCACTCCGTCCGACCCGGTAGGCGGGCATGGTTGAATTTCTATCCAGGGAGTCGGGAAAAACGGACCGATAGAGAAACTCTTTTTCGGGATCGAACTTGTAGGGCGCGGACATCGCTATAACACCGCGGATCCACGAGAGATTCCCTTTCCATTTCGCGAGATAAACGGGATCCAATGCCACCATACAGACACTGTGAGCTCCCGCGGAATGCCCCATCAGGAACAAATTCTCGCCATCTCCCCCATACGAATCGATTTCCTTGCGTACCCAAGACGCGGCCCGTGCCGCATCCTCGGGGAAAGAGGGAAAAGTGACCTCGGGATGGAGGCGATAGTTCGCGGTCGCGAAGACAACCCCCTTCTTGGCGAATTGCCTTCCGATTTCGCGGTGGTAGTCCTTTTGGCCCCAGCGCCAGCTCCCACCGTGAAAAAAAAGGATCACGGGAGCATTGCGACAAGCGTCCGAGCTAACGACGTCCAGAACGTGTCGCGGATGCGGGCCGTAGGAAAGATCCAATTTCTCGGAGACCTTCGGATCCGAGGCCCAAAGGTCTACCCAGAAAAGAAGAAAAAAAAGCAAAAGATGGGGCGATAGACCGGATTCGAACCGGCGACCCCCGGCACCACAAGCCGGTGCTCTAACCAACTGAGCTACTATCGCCACAAAAGTAACGACGTTAAAGATGAACGGGCTTCCGTCAACGAGAAAGGGATGGCTAGGACGCCGACCATCCTTGACCATTCCCGCTTATTCATTCATTTTCGTCCCTTTTATACACGTCATGCTACAAGCAGGAATCGTAGGCCTACCCAACGTCGGCAAGAGCACCTTGTTCAATGCCCTTACCAAGTCGCGAAAAGCCGAGGCCGCCAATTACCCCTTTTGCACCATTGACCCCAACGTGGGTGTCGTGCAGGTCCCCGACGCCCGCCTCGGACCCTTGGCCGAGTCGGCGGGAACCTCCACCATCATTCCCGCCGCCATCGAGATGGTCGATATAGCTGGGCTGGTAGCAGGGGCCAGCCAAGGCGAGGGTCTCGGGAACAAGTTCCTGGCCAACGTGCGAGAGGTCGATGCAATCGTTCACGTCGTGCGCTGCTTCGAGGATGAGGACGTCGTCCACAACATGGGCCGCGTCGATCCCGTGGGCGATGCCGAGGTCATCATGACCGAACTGGTACTGGCCGATGCCGAGTCGGTCGCCAGCCAGCTCCAGAAGAACCTCAAGAAGGCCCGCGGACAGGATAAGGACGCCGCCGCCAACGTCGCTCTGCTGGAACGGCTCGTCCCTCACCTGGACGAAGGCAAGTCGGCCAACCTGCTGGATATGGACGAGGACGAAAGGGAACGCATGAAGGGCTTCTTCCTGCTCAGTGGAAAACCCATGCTCTATGCCTGCAACCTTAAGGAAGAGGAAATAGCCAGCCCCGACTCCAACCCAAACCTCCAGCCCTTCCGGGAATGGGCGGACGGGCAGCAGGACGCCAAGTGTTGCGTAATCTCGGCCAAGATGGAGGAGGAATTATCGGAACTGACCGATGAGGATGCCCTCGAATACCTGGAAGCCATGGGGGTCGCCGACTCGGGTGTGAGCTCCCTCATCAAGGCTACCTACGACCTGCTCGGACTGGCCAGCTTTCTTACCGCGGGGGAAAAGGAAGCCCGGGCCTGGACCTTCCGCAAGGGAATGACCGCCCCCCAGTGCGCCGGGGTCATCCACACTGATTTCGAGAACTCCTTCATCAAGGCCGAGGTAGTCTCCTACGACGACCTGATCGCATCGGGTTCCATGCAGAAGGCGCGCGACGCCGGCAAGCTCAGGCTCGAGGGCAAGGAGTATCTTTTCTCGGATGGAGACGTCGTCCTCTTCAAATGCAATGCCTGAAAACGCGCTTGTCGGGTTGCCTGTTCCTCCATCCGGCCATAGAACTTTTTCAATCCCATTCATGATTCTTTTCCGTTCCTCAATCTTTGCCCAAGGACTGCGAGTGGCTCTGCCGGCGCTGATTCTCTGGTGCACCCCCTCGTGCTCCGAGAAGCCCGTCATCGAGGCCTACCCCATCGAGCCCGAGTACGAGGGCCCCGTGGTGGCCTGGGAACTGCCCGAAACCTGGGGAGAAAACCCCGACCTTTCCGGGCCCATGGCGGGCTCTTTCCACGTTAAGACGGATGATGGGCCGAAGGGCAGGATCGGCGTGATGCCCTTCCGGGAATCGGTCTCCACCCTCGAGGTCGCCAACATGTTCGCAAGGGAAATCGGATACGGTATCCTCACTGAGCAAACCCTCGCTCCACTGCTCGAGCGAAAGACCCTCGGGGACAGGGTCTTCGAGTGGGTCCGCATGGAGGAGCAGGGGGGCACCGGCTCCGGAAGATCCATCCTGTTGGCCCTTTTCCGCCAGGATTCCGAGACTTGGCTCTTCCCCTTCATTGCAGACAAGGAACTGGTCGAGAGCGAATTGGAAAACTTTTCCGCCTTCCTCGGATCCACCGTCCTTCGCCCAGGCAAGGCCACCATCCAAGCCCGCCCCCCCCAGCCCGCTCCCTCTCCCCCACCCGCACCCGCTGATCTTGGGGGAGCTCCATCCTGGGACGTCCCCGCGCACTGGGAGACCGGCAAGCCATCCTCCATGAGACTGGCCAGCCACAAGGTCTCTGATGAGGATGGCAACGAGATCGATTTCTCCATCACTTCCTTTCCCGGGGACGTGGGCGGGTTGCTCGCCAACGTGAACCGCTGGCTGGGTCAAATCGGCCTTCCCCCCACCGATCAGGAAAACCTCCCCAAATTCGTCCGCCCGGTCGAGGTCGCGGGCTTGCCCGCCCAGCTGGTTGAGGCCTCATCCCAAGACCAGGCCCTCTATGCCGCCATCCTCATGAAGGACGACCGGTCCTGGTTCTTCAAGATGACGGGCAGCGCCTCCCTCGCCGCCAAGGAGAAGGAAGGCTTCCTATCCCTTCTCGATTCCGTTTCCTTCCCCAAGCCCTGACCTCCCGCAAACCATGAGCTCCACGGACCACAAAGACTCGTTCAAGCCCGGAAACGCCTTCTTCTGGCTGGCTCCCCTGGCCTCGGTGCGCCTGACCCTCGTCCTCCTGAGCCTTTCCATGATCCTCGTGTTCGTAGCCACCCTGGAGCAGGTCAGAATCGGGATCCGCGGGGCCTTGAGCGAGTATTTCGAGTCCCTCGTTGGGATTTGGCACTACCCCGAGCAATTCTGGGGTGGAGAATTCCTGCACCATATTCCCCTTCCCATCCCCGGGGGCTACCTGCTCGGCGGGCTCCTCATCCTGAACCTCGTCGCCGCCTTCCTCACACGCTTCCAGTGGACCTTGAGGAAGGTAGGGATCCAACTGATCCACTTGGGCATCATCGCCCTCTTGATCGGTCAGCTCGTCACCCAGGCCACCCAGGAGGAATCCCGCATGCAGATCAACAAGGGGGAGTCGGTCAATTACCTGGAGCGCTTCCATGGCGTCGAGCTCGCCCTCATCGACGTCACCGACCCCGAACGCGAAACCGTCGTGGCCATACCCCAGGAACTCCTCCAGGAAGGCCGGAG
>Ga0160422_10000098_pt1 | contig 46716 bp, 46 predicted proteins | sample Fk160mmetaG_FD_108192 | JGI IMG/M metagenome (GOLD analysis project Ga0160422, IMG submission 108192) | Marine microbial communities from the Central Pacific Ocean - Fk160115 60m metaG | ecosystem: Environmental > Aquatic > Marine > Oceanic > Photic zone | place: The Central Pacific Ocean... | reverse complement strand
TTTGAGGATGTTGAAAATGCTGACTTCAACTCCAAAACACCAAAAAATAAAAAAGAAACTCATGTTTTAGGATATGAAGCTAATAATGTTATACATTCTTGCATTTATTCAAATGATAAAAGAATAAAAAAAACATTTCAGAAATTCTCTAAGTTCAATCCTGAACTTAGCCAACTAAAAACACGCTTCGCAAAAATACCTGTACCAATTTCTCAAGCCTCTACGCTAAAATTGTTGGGAACACAAGAGCATTCGAAAGTTTCTGATGTTTTCAAAAGATTTCGAGATAGTTTCCGAGTAAAATATTTTGGTAATTGTTTTGTTTTTTCAACTGTTGGCTGAATATTTGCTCAACAACGATAAAAATAGAGCAAGCGAGAGAAAGCTATGCGTTTGAAAAAATCCATCAAATTAAACAGAACCCCCAAAGATGCAAAGGCTTTCGTAAGAGAGTTTATAAAAAGGTGTAGCGTCAAATAATCAGAGACATATGGAAAAAAAGCAAGTCATTCTGAAGGATTTGGGAATGGTAGTAATCACCTGATAATCGTCTGGGTAATAATTTTAAAAATGGTGTTTATTCATTACTGTTCTTCAGAATTGTAGGTAAATAGTGTAGCAGTCAGATATTTTAGACGTGAGATAAAATATACCCTTTTACCTACCTTTTGGTTACCGTCTTTCTTATTCTCTATTTTTTTCTATCTCTTCATCTAATAACGCCAACTCTGCTGAGTTCATAGGGTCAAAATGATTGAGAATATCCTCCAATATGCCCTCTTCAATATCTGTTGTTTGTTTTTCTAGTTGGGTTTTCTTCTCAACCTCAAATCTTTTAGCTAATGGGACAACATTTAAAGTTTTACTTATTTTTTTTGCGGCTGTGGTTTGTGTGCTCGGAGAGAGATTGCTAGACATTGGAACCTCGGTTTCAGAACCACTTTTGTTCTGCTCAATAAATAGAGTTTGAAGGAATTCGATTTGATTATCTTTTTTAGAAATCTGTTCTTTTAAGTCTGCAATCTCTCGTTCTGCGTTTGAGATCATTTTCTCTAAATATATTTTATCCTTGAGTAAGAATTTGAATAAATATTTTTTCATTTTTTGAGCCCAATCTTGTTTTTAGAAACCGGTAGCACGAATAGGCCGATGTTCTCTGTCATTACTGCTGATCTTGCAACATTAAGTGCTGTTGAAGTCAATAAAAGTAGAATAAGGTAACAACAATCAGAATACTTTAACAAATCTACTTTAACCAGCAACTTGAGGGGGAAACCCATGAAACGGATAGATTTAGCTTATTTGCCAGTAATTGGGCGAGGTGAACAAATCAATATCATATGTGCAATGCATGATATTGAAGTAAACTACCTTTTATCTACTCCGTTAGGCGATGATTTTGATAAAGATAAAGAAGCAGCGTTCGGTACTATCCCATGGATGAAAGATAATGCGAATGATTTGGAGCTAAATGACTCTATGGCGATAGTACAGTATTTAGTCTACCAGTATCCAGGTCCATTAACACCAAAGAACAATGAGATTGCAGCCCGCGTTAATATGTATTGGGCTTGGGTACAAGATTATTATTCATTTGTGTTGTCACCATTTCACGACATTATTATTGATAACAATGATGTATTTTGGAGAAATTCACGGTTAACCGATAGCTTAGCTAATGGAGGAAAAGCAACTGGTATATCAAATCTAACAACCCTACACACAAAACGTCTAAAATTCCTTGAGCAGCAGTTAGCAAATACAAACGCCGCCCCCTTCATGACAGGCGAAGTCTGCTCTTATGCCGATATATTTTTGTACACGTGTGTTAGAGCTGTTCAAGAAACCGGAGGCTTTGGGTTACTAAGGGAGGCATGCAATGGTGACCCTTTCAGGGATTTCCCAATTGTGAAAAACATAGCTGATGCGGTAGGCGAAATAGGTGCTGTGAAAGCTTCCAACTCAAAGTTCTCTGATTGCCCAATTTGATGACACCTTAAAGGAAATATCTTTACAGCGTAATTACGAAAGGCACAGTTCAGCAAAAAATGTTGGGCACTATCAAATTTTATGAGCTTAAATAAGACGTAATTACTAATAAATTCAACGGCGTTTGCTTTGCTAGGGGATGAGGTTTGCCGCAACAATACAACTCAACTTTTAGATACCTCTCTTGTTTTTTCCGATTAATTTGGTTCAATTTGAAAAGCTTCACACGCTGTTTAAATTCAACGAAGGAAGAATATCGCGAAAACTTTTTAACGAGCTATACAAAACTGGAGCCACATGAACAAAACTCTTTCGATCTTTTTAAAGGTTCTTGGTCAACCAAAATTTTCGGCGCCGAAGACACTGGAGGATTTGATGGATTTAATGACGAGCGCATAGACTGGTTATTAGATGAACTGGGAGGCGTTAAAGGTAAAAAAATTTTAGAGCTCGGACCATTGGAAGGAGCTCACACATACATGCTCGAAAGAGCCGGCGGAGACGTTCTTTCAATAGAGGGTAATCACGGAGCCTTCCTACGCTGTTTGATTGTCAAAAACTTTCTTGGTTTAAAATCGAAATTTCTATTAGGAGACTTCTCAAATCCCGATATAAGCGGAGACAAATTCGATACTGTAGTAGCTTCCGGAGTTTTATATCATATGGAAGACCCTGTTGCATTACTGGAAAAAGTTTCTGCTAAAACCAATAACTTATTTATATGGACACACTACTTCGAAGAAGATCTAGAAAAATGGTCTTCCGTCGCAAAGCGAGAAATTGAAAATGGCAAGTGGGATATTAATAATCCAAAAATTTTTTATGTTAATGGACTTTCTGTAAAAACAATCCGACAAGATTATGGCAAAGCAAAGACATGGAGCGGATTTTGTGGAGGAAGTTCCTCTTGTTCTTATTGGATTTATAAGAAAGACCTGCTCGCACTTATACGGAAATTAGGATTTGCTAATATTAGAATAAATTTTGATAAGGTCGATCACCAAAATGGTCCATGCTTTGCTTTGATCGCCAGTAGGTTCGATGTTGAGTACTACCTAGACCCAAAAATCAACCCCGATTTGCACAACGCCTTTAATTCTTTCCCATTTGCGGAAAGAGAGTCGCGTGCAATTGAACACTACAACGTCTATGGAAGGAAAGAGGGACGGGTCCCTATTCCAATAAATCATATTCAAAAATAGTCCTCCATTATACTGGCTGCAGGCATCACAAAATTCAAAAATAATAAAAGCTTTTGAAATACCAACTTGAAAACAATCACGATCACTAGGGACTGCATATAAGGTCGATTGACACCTTCTTAAACTTCAATGCAGGAACTTAATTGTAGAAATTTGATAAAACGGCAACTGCGCATACTGGTGGGTTTTTTAGCGTTAAAAGCATTATCAAATGAGTGTATTAATTTTCTATTTTATCTGTGAATTTTCGAGGGAGATCTAATTTTTACAATGGGTGTCAACCATTAAAAAGAAGTTTTCCTTCGCAGCGTTTTTTATAAAAAAAGTAAACCGACATATGCTTTCGCAATTGCTTTGAAAGGAACTACCATGATTAAAACTGGTGGCTGCTTGTGCGGAGAAACACGCTATCAAATAAGCGCTTAACCTTTACGTTCCTCGGTAGCTATTGTAGGTATTGTAAGCTTAGGACGGCCAGTGCGTTTGGCGTTTCTATTTATTTTCAAGACGACGAAGTGACGCTTTTATTAGGAAAGCTCGATTACTTTTCGTACTCAACCTAGAGTGGGCACAATGTGAAAAATGAGCGATGTTCTATTTGCGAAACAAATTTATTTTGGACAATTGATGCGCCGAGCTACATAGGTTTAAAAGGTGTCGCTAGAGGAACGTTCGCCCCCAAACTTTCTGGTTCAAGCTGACAAGGTCGGTTTTCTCTCGTTCAAAAGCTAGTTTTTGTGAAATCGTTGCTCCCGAAGAACATGTGAGGCATCCAGATTATGCCCCACTGAAAAAGGACGAAGAAAGATTATCCCGGAAAAAACGTTTACCTCGTCATCACTTAAAGATGAATGCTAATTAGGTCAATAAACAGAGAACCCCGGGAATTAGTTGTGCACATAAAATCTATTCGAGGCGGTAAATCTAGATATTATGATCCATTTTTTAAGTAAGGCTGTAACCTCGTTGAATGGCTCCTACTCATATACTTTTTCCTCCCTGGTAAAGATTTAGTGCTCAAGTATGTGACTGGATCCTAAACAACTCGAGATTTATAGTCGCCTCAAAACGAAAGTAACCCTTTTTAAAAGACTATACGGAATAACAACAGGCTTAAACGCTTCGTGAATTTACTTGGGTGGCGCGCCCTTTTCATCCCATATTCCAAATTGATTCTTGTGTCGGGTAGGCATTCGTTTTATCAAGAGCATAATTGCAAAAACATGATCGAATAATTAGTCATTATCACCTGGGATCGAGGTGATCTTTAGGTCGTTAGATTGCTAAATAGCCCAACCAAATTAGCTTCAATCAACTGCCATTAACTAAAACCCTGCTTGACACCATCTTGATCACTGTTAATTTTTTAAAAGCTGAAAAGATAAACATTTAGTGAGGATAAAATGTCTAGAATATCTCAAATGTCGGTCGGCAATTTCAAGGTCACTGCACTTCGCGATGGAGAACTATCTTTGCCGTCTGAAGTATTGATGAATCTTACAGACGAGCAATCCCAACAAATTAAGGCAGATGAGAAAAGCAAGCTAGCAACATCAAACGTTAATGCTTATTTGATCCAAACCGAAGGTAAGAATTTGCTTATAGATACCGGCTGCAGGGATCTTTTTGGACCAACTTGTGGCTTCCTGCAAGATGCTCTCAAGGAAGCAGGATTGGTGCGAAATGACATTACCGACATTTTCTTGACTCACCTGCATCCTGATCACGTAGCCGGAGCTATTAATGCAGAAGGCTCTGCTGTCTTCGAAAATGCCTCTTTTAAGGTGATAGACTTGGAGTACAACTTTTGGACATCTGACACATTCACTGATTCAGAAGTCAACGGCAACGACTGGGCCGGTTTGGCTCGAGCTGCGTTAAACGCTTACAAAGATAAAATTGAAACGATCTCCTTTGGCAACGATATTATTCCAGGTGTCACTTCCGTTAGCATACCAGGACACACACCTGGGCACTCTGGTTTCAGGGTTGATGAAGGTAATGAAACTTTAATACAGATGGGAGACATCTTACACGTACCTAATCTGCAACTAGAAAATCCTAGTATCTCCACAGTATTTGATGTTGACTCTGAGGCAGCGCTGAAATCTAGAAAAGAACTTCTGGATATGGTTTGCACCGATAAAATACTTTGTACCAGTGGCCACATGATTCAACCGAAGTTTGGATATATCGAAAAGAGTGGCGCAGGCTATAAAGTTGTTCGCTAATTTTGTGGGTCACGCGCCGTCACAGTAGACGAACCTGTTTTGTGAAAAACCCAGAAAGCAGCAATGCGGGTACCAGCTCTTGCAGGTAACTTACTGAATTGGATGGGTTATTTTTGGCGGAACGTAAAGCTCTAACTCTGCCTGCGCTTTCACTTTTTTCGGGGGTTTCGTCCATCCAATCAGCTGGTACACACCTATAAGATGTTCCCCCTCACCATTTTTCATTTCAACATGAATGATCTCTCCATTTTCGTCTATTTCTTGAATCAAAACATCTTTCATCTATATCCCCCCTTCAGTAATTTTAAATTCATTTTAGCGATTTTTTTTGGATTGTCTTTGTTAACAAGGCTGTCAAATTCATTATTAGATCTAGGTTTACGGAAAAATTTGTTCTCCAGAGAAATTTTATTCATGGAACGGGGCTGATCTATTTCTTTTGGTAAAATTTTTATTCCGCCCTTGATTTCAAAACTGGATTTTTGTTCAACGAAACCAAATTGCCTAAACCAGTCAACCAATTCGAAATTGGCAATTGCATTATCCTCTAGCTCATCTAATTGGGGAAGGAAGTATTTGATCCACCCATTTTGTGGTAACTGATCCAACCCTAGGATATCTCTATCAATGAATTCGTCGAGATTTTCAAGTCCCGACCAATTCTCTACGCTAGTTAGGTAGTTCGAATTGTTCGCTATCGCACCGATTTTTTTTTGAGTTATCTTAATCTTACCGGCGACATATTGTTCCCGAACAGTTAACGATATGCTTGAACCAACATGCATTAACGTGAGTAGCATAAAAAACCCATTTGGCTTTTTGTTTGTTATTGTAAAGGAATCCATCTCATACCCCGTCGTTGCTTTTGAGCAGTGCGAATACAACAGGCAGAAACACCGTGTTTCAATTCCATTTAATCTTTTTGCCGTGTCAGTCAAGAATACCAACAGCTCATTCCAATTTGATACTGACATCCGGAATTAGAACATATCCAGTTCCAAATATCTGTGAGGCATACTCAATATTCGGGAAAAATATTTTCTTGTTATTTTGCTTTAAATCTTCAATAACTTAACCCAGAAATAACTAACTCACGGAGAAAGTCATGTTGGTTCTTATCATGGCGGGGAAGAGCTCCTTTCCGACAATAGTTGAGGAGGGCCAGTCGTATTTTTGATGCACCTGTGCTCTGGACCCCAAAAAGGAACTGATTTTACGCCGCTGAAGTAAAAAGCTGAAAAGATTGGCAAGGCATTTTTTGTGGATGCAAGCACAGTAAAACGGAGGTACGGAGCGATGGGTGACATTCAAGGCTTTACCCTACAGCGAGTGACCCCAAACAAAAATGCTTACTTATGTGAGTTAATACAAAACCTTAACAAAAAAACACTCCTAACGTTTCTGGTAAGAAAATTATGCAAAAACCATCGAACCTTGGAATTTGGTGCTCAACCAATACCTTAAATAAAAGCGAACTAGCAGTACTAGCCCAAACCGTAGAAGACAAGGGTTACCAAACACTTTGGTTTCCGGAGTCCCTTTCCTACGAATGCTTCGCTTTAGCAGGATTCTTACTGTCTCAAAGTAATTCATTAACGGTAGCTAGCGGCATAGCTAACATCTATGCTAGGGATGCTGTTACAGCTTCTCAAGGATATGATAGTTTAAACCAATTTTATCCATCTCGATTTCTTCTAGGCTTAGGAGTGAGCCACGTCCCACTAGTCGAAAACGCGCGCGGGCATCAGTATGGCAAACCAATCGCTACCATGCAAAAATATCTAGAAAATATGAAAACAGCTAGTATCGACAAAAGCATAGAAGTTGAAGAACGTTCAGTTGTTCTGGCCGCGCTTGGACCTAGAATGCTAGAATTAGCGGCAACAAGGGCCAAGGGTGCCCTACCTTACTGCGTTACACCAGAACATACTGCTAAGGCTCGCGACATAATGGGACCAGATCCCTGGTTATGTGTTGAACAGAAGATATGTTTCACCAACAACGAAACAGAAGCGAGAAACGTCGCCCAGTTTCAGATGGCACGATATACGATATTAGATAATTATCGCAACAATTGGCTTCGTCTGGGGTTCCTAGAAGAAGAAATCACCGAAAAATGCTCTAATCGGTTTTTAGATGCTATGGTGACTTGGGGTAAAAGAAATATCCGCAATTGTATAGAAGCTCACTTTAAAGCTGGAGCAGATCAAGTTGTATTACAAGCGTTTAAGCCTGATGGTGGCAAGGGGGTTGATCCTATAGCATTAGCCGAATTCTCTCCCAAAATGTAAAACATCATTTCTTTCGAAAACACGCGTTAATTATCTCTGGAAAATAACATTTTAAGTCGTTTGTATTTCCCTAAAACGTATTTGAATTCGCCAAATAGAAAACAGAAAAACAAAAGTAAAATTTGATAGGTAATTGTAACTAAAATCACGTCTATGACAATGTGCTGCTCTAAACCAGCAAAACTTTCTAAATAAAAAGCTATTTTATCCGATATAAATAAGCAGGAGCTGCCCGTCACCGAAAAGATTAATATAAATTTAACAATCTTTGTCGGCGGTGTGGCCTTTAATCTTTTACTAATGTTATTAAACATTTTGCTTTTTTATATTTTTGGAAATGCTTCTCATAAATTCCATCGTGCTTGCTAAACGAAAAACCATTTCTCAAAAAGCGTAGAGTATTGGTCGGTAAGAATAACCAAAATAGGTATCAAAGGAAATACTTATATTCTGTCTTTTTTAGCAGCAGAGCCACTTTTGCCTGGTAATTACTAAGGTTGCAATTCCGTCTTTACCAAGTTTGATGGTATAAGGAATTATGTTGAACCGAGTTAACACAACAATGTTTCACATGTAAGATATATCTTTCAGGTCAATAGAAAGCTGCGAACTTTTAGGTTAGGAGAAATATGAAAATTAGACTCGTGGATGAAGTTATTGATTTTTGGTTTGCTGCCGCTAGCAATTCTCCTGAAAACGCTTCTTCAAGGAAACGCTTTTGGTATTACGGCGGCACAAAAATTGATCAAAAAATAGAAAAAAAGTTCTCGACGGTAGTCAGGAGCGCTTGTGACGGAGAGTTAGCGCATTGGGCTAATACTGCACTAGGCGCTCTAGCCTTAGTAATAATTTTGGACCAGTTCACCCGCAATATATTTCGCAACACACCTAAGGCCTACAGCGGTGATGGACCTGCAGTTAATATAGTAAATACTGCGATCACAGACGGCCATGATAAAGATTTATCTCCAGCTTGTGCAATCTGGCTGTATCACCCATTTCATCACTCGGAAAAAATTAAAGAACAAGATTATGGATTGGAGCTACTCAGTAGTTTAAAAGGGCGATCGCCGAAACATTGGCACGAATATATCGAAAAAAGTATACAGGGTTGGATACAACATCGAGAGATAATTTCACGTTTCGGAAGGTTTCCGCATAGAAACCACGTTCTCAAGCGCAATAGTACCTTTGATGAAAAAATTTACTTGGAACAAAGCGGACGATCTTTCGGACAGGGCCCACGATTAGTTAACGACGATTAGGGGCCCGTTACTTCTCGTAGTTTTGGCAAATAGGATCAAAAGCTTTATTACATATACATTAAATCACTCCCCAGAATGCCGAGTTGAGTTTTACTTAACTAAAAGTATTTGGTTAAAAATCATCAAACGGCAAAATATCTTTGTTTTTAAACGGCTATCGGCGAATTCAGGACTAACTCTTTTCAAAACCTAGTTGTGTTAATCAGAGACCCTAATGTCGTCTTTAAACATTCCTGACTGCCAGCGCTTCTTTTGACCGTATTTAGTCTTAGTTTCCCAGCGCCCGTGCCGTTTTCCGTTTTTGTATCGGCCCTTGAAACGTAATTGTCCATCGAGATAGTAGCCTACCCAAATTCCCTCTTTCTTACCGTTTTTAAAGCTACCTTTGTAGTCCAACTGACCGTTAGAAAAGAAATTTATTACCGATCCATCATATGGCTCGTTGGTAAGAGTGCTGTATGATATCCCGTTTTTTTCAACAATCTGATCACCAGACAGTGCCTCAGCGTTTACCTCTGTTCCAAGCGCCAAGCAAAAGAAACTCACTATAAACAGATTTTTTAGCATGAAAAATACACGTTCCCTTCGATATATTCGTATATATTACCCCAATCAGAAAAGGCGAGTCTTTTTTTAGCAGTACATAAGATTGATGGACAATACATTCATATTTTTCCAATAGTTTCCAAATATTATAAATATCTATATCAAAGAATTAAAACAAACCAATACTAAGGGCTGTACTGCAGAGCCTTGTCTTACTATATTCTCAATATGGAAGATAAAATTCTACCAATAGATCAAATTTACGTGCCAGTGAAACGCCGGGCTACGCTTGACGAGGACGCTGTTAAGAATTTAGCGTTAGAAATTCTGGAAGATGGTCAGAAAGTACCTATTCAAGTTCGAAAGGATGGAAGTCGCTTTGTTTTAATAGAAGGATTACATCGATTAGAAGCCTGCCGCTCTCTTGGAGAAAAAACCATAATGGCCTTTATTGTCAGAGCGCGGCTCCACTGATCCATTCAGTGTTAGAGACTATCCGGTCACTGATTATAGCCAAATTCCACTTAGGACGCCGTTGCGTTGAGTGACCCCTGCGAGATCAAATCTTTTGTCTGTATTAGATTTTATTAGAACAAGATCGAAAGCTCTAAAGATTTCCAACCACGTACAAGGGTTTCCCAGCGATTGCTGATAAACAACACCATCAACAGTAATTTCTACTACTTTAGCCAAGGAAAACTGTTTTGGAGCATCCGACAAACAATCACCATTCATAAATGGCAAGATTGCCTCGTCGATACGCAGAAGTTCAAAATCTGTCAATCCCCTACCCTTCTAATTTCCAGCACACCGCCTGACAGCTTGACAAAATCGAAGCAGACTCTTTATTGTATACTCATAATGTGAGATCATAAGAAGAAATAATTTAATTCTGCATTGCCCCAAACTACCTATAGTACGCTAAGACATTATTTTTAATTATTAATAGTATCTTTTAATAAAAATAGATCAAAAGACAACAAAGAAACTTTTGAAAACGGGGGAATATTCATGGTCACTCAGAACCCATCTCTCAACACGAGGGCCTTCCATAGTATGCGCGACTGGATTGCCCATCTAGAAAAAACTAAACGGCTCGTTAGAACAAAAAAAGGTGTGCCACTTAAATATACCCTTGCGGCAATAGCAAAGCAACTCGATGGAGAAAAGGCGGTTTTGTTTCCCAATCCAGATCATCATCCCATTGCAGTCGTTTCAGGAATCGTCTCCAAGAGAGATTGGATAGCGGAAACAATGGGTATTTCAAATAATATGCTTTTAAAACACTTTCGCGAAGCCGTCTTAAACCCCATACCATGGAGGGAGATTCAAAAAGCTCCATGCCAAGAAATTATAATTGGGGAAAATATTGATATTAACAGTATTTTGCCAATTCCCACTCATAATGAGCATGATAGCGGGGCGTATATAACAGCTGGTCTGGTTATTGCACGAAACCCACAATCCGGGGAACAAAACGTCTCTATTAATCGATTACAGATAAATGGGCCCGATACACTCGGAATCCTTATTCTACCGCGTGACCTTAATAAATTTTTTGAGATGGCAGAAGATAGAGATCAGTATCTACCTGTGGCAATTTCTATTGGTAGTGATCCTATGAGCCTTTTGGCAAGCCAAGCCATCTTACCCCTCAATACCGACGAATTGGGTGTGGCCGGGGGTTTATTAAAAAACCCTTTGGATGTTGTTAAATGCACTACCAATGATGTTCGTGTTCCAGCATCTAGTGAAATAATTATCGAAGGCAGGCTTTTGCCCAAAGTACGGGAGTCTGAGGGTCCATTTGGGGAGTTTCCTCAGTACTACGGAGCTGCAGGCAAACGGCAGGTAATCAAAATCGACGCTATTACACATCGAGAGGACCCAATATATCACACCATAGTTCCAGCTGCTATGGAGCACCTGCTATTAGGCGCTATCCCACGGGATGCATCAATCTTAACAGCTCTGCAGCGCCAATTTTCAAATGTTATAGATGTTCATCTTTCAAGAGGTGGAGTGTGCAGATATCACCTCGCCGTAAAGGTAAAAAAACGACTGGAAGAAGAGCAAAAAAATATCATTTTTGGTGCGTTCGCCAGCCATGCTGATATAAAATTAGTCACAGTAGTCGACGAGGATGTCGATGTGCATGATTCAACATCTGTTGAATGGGCAATTGCAACTCGTTTTCAGGCTTCGTCTGATACCATTATTGTCGGAGGAGCACTAGGATCAAAACTTGATCCCTCTGGGAGGGATGGGTTGGTTGACAAAATGGGTCTGGATGCAACAAAACCACTTGAAAGTGAGCCGCTTCGTTACACGGTCGTAAATATTCCTGGCGAAGAGGACGAAGGGCTTGTTGGACAATGGCTGAATTAGAGTGAATTGGATACGTGTGGGAATCAACCTCACGACGTGTCCAAGTTTGATATCAATTTATTATTTACGAGGCTTTAGTCAGGGTGCGAGAGCACTATCGCTTAGCGTTATTCGCATTTTTGCTCTTCATAAAAACGATCTAAGCACCAAAAGTTTTCGTGTTGTGGCACCGTTACGCTATTTAAACTATCCTTTTTGATGGAAGTGTTTATTTAGGTTTCACGGAGTATACGGTTATTCCGCATAAGTGCGGCTAATCTCATGCAAGCCTTCTAATAATGCTTATAATTATCGTGGTATTCCACTAACATTCTAGACGGAGAACGATTAACGTACATATACCCCATGGAACGGCAGACTAATACCTTATTGGAAAATCCGACAAGGTGCCTACAAAAAGTCCGGGTATATTGAAAATTATGAGAGAGAATAAACGAGCGTTGCACGTTTCCAATTTAAAAGGCTATTGTAGTTAAAATTTAGGTAGAATTGCTAAGTCAATTTTTTAAAAGAGGTATCCGCCGTGTCTGAGTCACCTGAAATACTGATACTGAATGGCCCAAATCTAAACATGCTTGGTGTTCGTGAACCAGATATATACGGTAATGAGACACTTGCTGATATCGAAGCGTTGTGCAACCAACGTGCTATTTCACTTGGCTTGACAGTGAATTTTAAACAATCCAATCTCGAAGGTGAAATTGTAACCGACATTCAAAGCGCACGAGGCGTGGCAGCTGGGATCATAATCAATGGGGCCGGATACACCCATACATCTGTTGCTATATTCGATGCCTTAAAAATTTCTGAATTACCAGTAATCGAACTTCATTTATCAAACATCCATGCAAGGGAATCATTTCGGCATCATTCCTATATAGCGAAAGTCGCAACCGGCATAATTTGCGGTTTTGGTGCTCACAGTTATGTTCTAGCAATTGACGCAATGGCGCGACTCATTGAATGTGCAGATTGATGGTATTTATTTTCGGAGAAACAAGTGTCACACGAGGTAGATAGCGATCTTGTACGCCGACTTGCCGCACTCTTAGAGGAAACAGGTCTTGGTGAATTAGAGTACGCCACAAATGATTGGAAAATACGAGTAGCTCGCCCCACAACATCAGCTCTTCTAGAAACGAACATGAATATGCCGGTAACGACCACGCATGCTCCCATGCCTAATACAGAAGAATTAAATCCTGAGCACCAAGGTGATCAAATTCTAAAGTCACCAATGGTTGGAACAGCATATTTGACGCCAGACCCCTCTTCATCTCCTTTCGTCAATATAGGGGACAGGGTTGAACAAGGTGATACAGTTATGATTATTGAAGCTATGAAAGTAATGAACCCTATCTTAGCCCATAGGTCAGGTGTGGTGACAGAAATTCTTGTCAAAGCGAGCGAACCCGTCGAATTTAACCAAGGGCTGTTGATAATAGAATGACAATTTTAAACAGTTTTAACGACAAGACAATTATGACTAATGATGTTTAAGAAAATTGTTATCGCTAATAGAGGCGACGTTGCCATTAGAGTTCAACGCGCATGCCGTGAAATGGGAATACAAACGGTAGCCGTCCACTCCACCGCCGACTCGTCAGCAATGCATGTCAGACTAGCTGACGAAAGCGTATGCATCGGTCCGCCAGCTTCGAAAGAGAGTTATTTAAATATCCCAGCGATCTTATCGGCGGCAGCCATATCAGGCGCAGATGCTATTCATCCCGGCGTCGGCTTTCTCTCCGAGAATCCCTCGTTTGCTCAAATTGTTCAAGACCATGGCCTCACGTTTATTGGCCCCAAACCAAAACATATAAAGGTGATGGGAGATAAGATCGAAGCAAAAAAAATGGCTCTTCAGCTTGGCATACCCTGCGTTCCTGGATCAGATGGCGCAATAACCACCAAAGAGCAAGCTGTTTTGGTAGCTAAAGACATCGGTTTCCCGGTTATTGTCAAAGCGGCCGCCGGAGGTGGGGGAAAAGGAATGCAGATCGCTTTTTCGGAGACCGAGCTATCAAATGCTATCCAGTTGGCTCAATCAGAAGCTGAAGCCGCATTTGGATCGGGCGAGGTGTATATTGAACGCTATCTTGCGAACCCGCGTCATATCGAGATCCAAATTGTTGGTGATAAATTTGGTAATGTATTACATCTAGGAGAACGAGATTGTTCGCTTCAACGGCGACATCAAAAAATATTGGAGGAAACACCTTCTCCTGCACTCACCAAAAAAGTTCGGGATAATATTGGCAATTTAGCTGCATCTGCTATGAAAAAATTTGGCTATGAAAGCTTGGGAACGATAGAGTTTTTGCATGAAAACGGTAAGTTTTACTTCATAGAAATGAATACACGTTTACAAGTAGAACATCCCATAACAGAAATGGTTACCGGCTTTGACCTTGTAAAGACGCAAATTGAAATTAGTGCGGGAAAACCACTTAAAATTCGACAAAATGAGGTGAATATAAATGGGCATTCTATAGAATGTCGAATCAATGCGGAGGATCCCGACAACTTTATGCCTTCTCCTGGAAAGATAACTGATTACCACCCGCCAGGCGGTTTAGGCGTCAGGGTAGATTCAGGGATCTATTCTGGCTATGAAATCCCCCCCTATTACGACAGCCTAGTCTCGAAGTTAATAGTACATGGTCAGAGCAGGAAACAATGCCTTGCTAGACTACGGAGAGCTTTGGATGAATTTGTAATTGGCGACATTAAAACGACGATTTCCTTGCATAAAAGGCTGCTCGATAGTAAGAATTTTGTTGACGGTAACTATGATATCCACTGGCTTGAGGACCACTTTTTAAAGCCATGAACGTGCTCAAAGCAGTAATATTGCTTAATGACAAAAATAACTCCAAATTTATTAATTGAAGCTTATAAAGTTGGCGCCTTCCCTATGGCAAACAACCATGATGACCCAAAAATCGAATTTTTTGATCCAGATCCAAGAGGAATAATTCCGCTTGAAACCTTCCATATACCCCGAAGTCTTCGAAAACTTATTAAAAAAGGTATTTTTAAAGTTACCTACAATTCTGCTTTTTCCATCATACTCGAGGGTTGTTCGCAAGTATCAAGAGATCGGCCGACGACATGGATTAACCAAGAAATTAAAACTTTATATAATCAACTATTTGATATGGGGTACTGCCACAGTATTGAAATTTGGTGCGAAGAAAACATTGTTGGTGGCCTTTATGGTGTATCAATCGGCGGAGCATTTTTTGGCGAAAGCATGTTCTCCTTGAAACCAAATGCAAGCAAAGTTGCACTAGTGCATCTCGTTGCTTCTCTAAAACAGGAGGGATTTGTATTATTAGATAGTCAATTCACAAATAAACACCTCGTTCAATTTGGAGCGATTGATATATCGCGGGAAAATTATAAAAAACGCCTTCGCTTCGCCATTAATCGAGAAGCGAGATTTCCTGCGCGATCTCCTGAACTAAATTACGTTTTAGAACCAGAACATTTTAAAACCCAGACATCATAAACCGGGTGCTCCAAACTATTAAGTGTCGGGCTAGAGGCAAACATCCAACCAGCAAACAAGTCTGTTGGCTCTTCACCAATTTTTTTATCAAGAACTTCAACGTAGGCGGCACTTTCCGGCGGCTCTGTTGGGGGTCTTTTTCTGCAGGCTCGCACTTTGATAATTAACGTTCCAAATGTGCCGCGCTCATCGATATCCAATTCAAATGTAGAAACTCTGGCTGTCGTTTTATCTAAACCCTGAAGAACTGCTTTATTGGTGTCAATAAATATTCCTGTGTAAGTAGAATCGCTTTGGCCATAGACATAATTTATCCATAATATTTTGCTCAAGAAAAAGGTAGCGAGTTTAAGGATCCAATGTTTACTTGCTGGTCTCTTAGATGTTCTGTAGTGGATCGGATCATTTAGCTTTAAATTCATCTTTATCCGCTACCCCGGAAAACATGAACTTCCCAAGCAACTGAAGCATGTCTACAGCATCTTGAGTAAACTCAATTTCATCATTTGGTTCAAGACTCCCCTCCATCCCTCCCGGGACAATTTCGACGAAACTTCCGCCCAAAAGACCTTCGCTTCCAATCGTCACCGCCGTATCCAACGGAAAGTTATATTTACTATCAATGTCTAACGAAATCCGGGCTTTGAAAGTCTCAGGATTCAGAGAAAGTTCCGTTACTTTACCTACAGAGATGCCACCGACCTTCACATCACTGCCCGTTTTTATGGAACCTACATGATTAAATTCAGCAAAGAGCAGGTATCCTGTTTTTTTCCCGTAATCAGTAACGTTGTAAGCAAACATTGCAAATATTATCGCTATCACAATCACGAGAGCACCGACAATTGTCTCAAGAGATCCACGTCGCATAAACTAAAGCCCCAATATTTAAACTTTTTTCAATATATTCTCACTGCAGTCAGATGTCTCTCAAGACTGAAACCCTGTTTTGCCTTAGGACGGCTGGCAGGACCCATAATCACGTGTAAAAATGTGTACCGACGTCCATTTACGAACCCGTTTTATACTTTATGCTCGAATGCAATATGCCACTGAGAGTATAATACGTCCAGTCGCGGGAAACAACATAAGGCAAAAAGGCCTTGAAGCAGCATTTAAGTAGTTCAATTTTTGTTTCTGGATTAATATTCATGATTATATCCGCAACAGCCTTTGGTTCTGCGCCAACCTTCGCAAAACTAGCATTCGACAACTCTATAACACCAAGCTCACTTCAAAGTTATCGCTTTTTAATCACGTTTGTTGTGATTGTTATTGCAACAATTGTTGCAAAGCAATTTACAAGACCTACCCCCGCACACTTGCCGCGTCTGTTAATTCTAGCTGTTTCAACTGGACTTTCCTCGCTTTGTTATATGACTTCCGTGAAGCATATTCCTGTAGCGGTAGCCAGCTTAACCTTTTTCACGTTTCCACTCGTGGTTGCTCCTATTTCCCACTTAATGAAAATTGATAAATTAACCCAGATTAAAGTGTTAGCCATGATGATTGCTTTCTGCGGTCTATGCATACTGCTTGGAACGACATATAACCTGCAATGGATTGGTTTTTCTATGGCATTCGCCGCCGGTTTGTTTGTTGCCACCTCGTTTATTGTCTCAAAACCACTTACAGAGGACTTATCTCCCTTAACTATCGCAGTTTTCGCAACCGGGTTACCCTGTTTCGCTTACGCCGCGTCGAGCATCCTAAGTGGTGACCTCACTCATCCCCAAAATATTTCGGGCAGTGTAGGTTTGGTTGCAAATTCTATATGCCATGCTATTGGTCTTACATGCTGCTATGCAGCAATCGCACGACTTGGTCCAACAAGAACGGCTGTGATGATGAATATAGAACCCCTTATTAGTGTGTTAGCCGCCTACTTGGTTTTAGGACAGAAAATAACGATTCTCCAGTCGTTAGGAATTATTGGCGTGGTCTCGGGTATAGTTTTAATGAGTTATACACGAAGAGATTAAGCCAAGAGTTTTGTTGATAGCAGTACCATATCTTGTAAAAGAAATATTATTACCCACAAAATGTATTGCCATATTATGATTTCATTGGCAGAATGGAGATTCTGGGCGTTCGGGGTATTGCTACTTGTCTTCGGTAGGGGCAAAGACCAGTAAACGAGGACACAAAGTAATTACACAGCATCCAATAAAGTTTGTAAAAACAAAAGCGAGTAAATATCATAAAGCCTTGATCAGACAACGAAGAAGCCAAATAATTGATAAAAGAAACGAGTTTAAATGGCAAATAATGGTCAAGTAAAAGTAACAATAAGGCAGGGGCTAAAAAACGTTGCCTCGATAGAAAACGGAACCGAAATAGATAGTTGGAATGGAGAAAATTTAGATGAAAATAGAAAGACGGTTCACAACAATAGACGGTGGACCTTACGCACAAATCGAATTCCATACTGTCACAAGCGAAATTCGTAATCCGGATGGATCGACGGTTTTTAAAAACGACAGCGTAGAAGTTCCTACATCGTGGTCTCAGGTTGCATCAGACATAATCGCACAAAAATACTTTCGAAAGGCAGGTGTTCCCGCAAAAAGGAAGCCCGTAAAAGAAGCTAACGTTCCGAATTGGCTATGGCGCCAAGAAGCAGACTCAGAGAGCATCAACAAATTACCAAAAGACGAGAGAAAAATAGGTGAAACTAGCGCAAAGCAAGTTTTCCATAGGTTAGCCGGAACCTGGACTTATTGGGGCTGGAAAGGTGGGTATTTCGATAGCGAAAATGACGCAAAGGCCTATTACGACGAGATGACCTATATGCTATGTCAACAGATGGCCGCGCCAAACTCGCCGCAGTGGTTTAACACCGGTCTTCACTGGGCATACGGAGTTGATGGGCCAGCTCAAGGTCACTCTTATGTGGATTACCAGACGGGCAAACTAACACGCTCCAAGTCAGCCTACGAGCACCCACAGCCGCATGCATGCTTTATTCAAGGTGTGGATGACGATTTGGTAAATGAGGGCGGTATCATGGACCTCTGGGTCCGAGAGGCAAGGTTATTTAAATACGGCTCGGGAACTGGATCTAACTTTTCTAAGCTTAGAGGATCCGGAGAATCGCTATCTGGCGGCGGAAAATCGTCGGGGCTTATGAGTTTTCTAAAGATAGGAGATAGAGCTGCTGGGGCAATCAAATCCGGAGGCACAACCAGACGGGCAGCGAAGATGGTTACGGTGGACATAGATCACCCAGACATTTCCGAGTATATAGATTGGAAAGTCGTTGAAGAGCAAAAAGTTGCTGCACTAGTGGCCGGATCTAAACTCGCCAGCACTCATATGACAGCGGTGATGAAAGCTTGCACAGAGTGGGATGGAGCAGATAATTCAGCGAGGTTCAACCCTAAAGAAAATCGAACGCTAAAAAAAGCTATCATAGCGGCACGAAAAGCAATGATACCCGAAAATTATATTCAAAGAGTAATCCAATTCGCCGAGCAGGGTTATAACGAAATAGAATTTAAGACATACGATACCGACTGGGACTCAGAGGCATACTTGACGGTTTCGGGACAAAATTCAAACAACTCGGTACGTGTAAGCAATGAATTCTTGGATGCCGTAGAGCGAGGAGGACAATGGAACTTAGTTCAGAGGACGGATGGCGAGGTTTGCGAAACACTGGATGCACGAGACCTTTGGGATAAGATCTCGCACGCCGCTTGGGCGTGTGCTGATCCCGGGCTACAGTATGATACAACCATTAACGAATGGCACACCTGCCCACAAGGCGGACGTATAGATGCGTCTAATCCCTGCTCCGAGTATATGTTCTTAGATGATACGGCCTGCAATCTGGCTTCTATGAATCTTATGAAGTTCAGGGATGAACAAAGTGAATTCGATATAGAAAACTTTGAACACGCAACTCGGTTATGGACTATTACCCTGGAAATAGCAGTTATGATGGCCCAATTCCCATCCAAAGAGATAGCGGTTAGGTCGTATGACTATAGAACCTTAGGACTTGGATATGCAAACATCGGCGGTCTTCTCATGGCAGCCGGCTACTCATACGATAGTGATGAAGGCAGGGAGATTTGTGGCGCAATCACAGCAATTATGACCGGTGTTTCTTACGCAACATCGGCAGAAATGGCGGGCGAGCTGGGAGCCTTTAGTAAATATGAAGAAAATTCCAAAAATATGCTAAGGGTCATGGCAAACCACAGAAGAGCAGCACACGGTGCAAAAGATGGTTATGAAGGCTTAACGGTCCTTCCTGTCGCTCTCAATTCAGAAAATTGCCCAGACGCCGCCTTAACTGAAGCGGCAAAGAGGGCTTGGGATAAAGCACTCGATCTTGGCAAAAAACATGGTTACAGGAACGCACAAGCCACTGTTATAGCGCCAACAGGAACAATAGGACTTGTTATGGACTGCGATACAACAGGTATAGAGCCAGATTTTGCGATAGTTAAATTTAAGAAACTAGCCGGAGGCGGGTATTTTAAAATTATAAATCAAGTCGTTCCAGAGGCGCTGACAAACTTGGGTTATAACGAGCATCAAATTCAAGAGATTGTAAGTTATGCTGTAGGCCATGGAACACTCGTTGGTTCTAACGGGTTATCACAGGAGGATCTAGAGAAGAAAGGCTTCGGTAAAGAACAAATAGATTTAATAGAAAATGCAATAGCAAATGCCTTTGACATAAAGTTTGCCTTCAACAAATGGACACTTGGCGAAGACTTTTGCATCAACGAATTAGGATTTACTGATAGTCAATTAAATGACGTCTCCTTTGACATGCTATCCGCCCTCGGATTTTCAAAAGACCAGATAGAGGAAACAAATATTTTTGTTTGCGGAGCGATGACGCTAGAAGGTGCCCCACACCTCAAAAAAGATCACCTGCCTGTATTTGACTGCGCCAATATATGCGGACGACTAGGTACTCGATATCTCTCGGCGGAAAGCCACATCCACATGATGGCTGCAGCTCAGCCTTTCATATCAGGGGCTATATCCAAAACGATCAATATGCCAAATAGCGCAACAGTCAAAGACTGCGCCGATGCATATATGTTGTCTTGGAAACTTGGTATAAAAGCCAATGCGCTCTATCGTGATGGATCTAAACTCAGCCAGCCACTCGCTTCCAGCCTCGTAGAAGAAGAAGAGGATTTAGATGATTTTATGGAAGCACCTGTGGCGGCCAAAGCACCCGCGGTTGCCGAGAATATCGTCGAAAGGGTCGTGGAGAAAGTAGCAGAGGGACGACAGAGAGCTAGGCGGGCCAGATTACCACATCGTAGAAAGGGTTATACGCAAAAAGCGGTTGTAGGCGGTCACAAGGTTTACTTAAGAACCGGCGAGTACGAAGATGGCAGCCTCGGTGAAATTTTCATAGATATGCACAAAGAGGGCGCTGCCTTTAGATCACTCATGAATAGTTTTGCAATCGCTGTTTCAATAGGATTGCAATATGGTGTGCCCTTGGAAGAATACGTAGACTCCTTTACTTTCACGCGCTTCGAACCCTCTGGCATGGTCACCGGTAATGACGCCATAAAAATGGCCACCTCCATACTAGATTATTTATTTAGGGAAGTAGCTATTTCATATCTAGATCGCGATGACTTAAGTCATGCTGAAAAAGATGACCTCCTGCCCGATACGATAGGGGAAGGGGCAAACGAATCACTCGATGTCGAGCAATTCAACAAAATAGCTAGCAGGGGCTACGTTCGAAATAACTTGGTTGTACTCAATGGCGGAATGAATGCTGCAACTGGAACCGACGGGGCTGCCCCAACAGTTGCGCTATCAGACAAACCGCAGCAAACAACGGCAAAAGCTGCTACAGTAACAAATGGTAATGGATCGCAATCACATAATGGTAGCTTAGCGACATCGAATAGCGAGAGTGCTGCCAGCGTGCCCGTGAACGAGACTGTAATGGATGAGGTTGACCAAAAACTTGCTCAAATACGAGAGGCCCGAATAAAAGGTTATGAGGGGGAAGCGTGTCAAGAATGTGGAAACTTTACACTTGTTCGTAATGGAACGTGCATGAAGTGTGATACCTGTGGGAGCACGAGCGGTTGTAGTTAGCATATGATCAACGTGGTGTAAGAGGAAAAGCTGCAGTCCTAAAAAGTACTGAGCTGGAAAACAATCGATCAAAAAAATAAAAGAGCCCCGCTACCTTTATATAGCGGCTCTCTATAAATGCACAACTTAGTTTCACCGGCCCGTTTAATCCGAAATAGGCTAAACTAACTTCCTAACGATACCTTGGCCTCGCTTATGGGCAAACCGGGAACATCTACATGCGTTCTGAAAATGGTACCACAAATATCGGATGGACCACCGCGGCTGCCCGTTACCACGTAAAGATCTTTTAGATCAGGTCCACCGAAGCATACAGATGTAACCATTGGCAGTGGGACTGGCAAACTCTCCCGCAAAGTACCGTTACTTTCAAAGACATCTACTCTAGACCCATATGCCATAGCTATCCAAATGGAGCCATCTTCGGCAACCGCTAAACCATCCGGATGACCATTATTAGTTTGCACAAAAGGCTTCCAATCTGTCACATTTCCATCCGGACTCACTTCATACTGACGCACTACCGCATCTCTTGCATCAGCATGGTAGAGTGTTCTACCATCAGGCGAAAATCCTAACCCATTAGTTAACATAACCCCGTCCGATATCGTTCGAACGCTGCCATCGACATCGACAACATGGAGATGGCCTGGGATCATTTCGTCGTTACTAAACACCTTAAAAGCTACCGACCCAACATAAACTCTTCCCTTTGAGTCGGTCGTTAGATCATTAAAACCTAACGCGGCTTCCGTGACGTCATTGGAGAGAAGTATGGTTGTCTTATCACCTGTAAAACTTTTGTAAGCAATATTTTTCCCTCCGACGATCAAACCGTCTTCCTCATGTATAGCGATGCCACCTATTCCTCGCCGATGCTCCACAATTGTCGAAATTTCATTTGAACCGTTAAGGAGGTACACTCCCCCTCCAATGACATCACTAAAGAGCAAACCCTTGTCTTTTAACCAAGTTGGACCTTCTACTAATCCAAAACCAGTCGCTAACTCTTCCATCTAGCACTCCACCTATCCGCTCGTTTTATAAAAACTCATAGGGGACTATGAATAAAATTTTAGGAGCTATTAATCAAAGTAAAAAATACGCTATGCTCAACCCTAGGGAGAGTCAAACCATGAAATTTGTCCGCTAGGCCTGATGTGTAGCTTGGTGGTCCAGTAAATTTACTCGGAGTATTAAACGAATCACTATTATGAATGAAAGCATTGCTTATACCGAACTGGAGCAGGAAAGATCGTGGGTCCCCAAGATCATTGCCAACACAAGCTGGAAATTAAAAGAGGACGAAGGACATCAAGGAGTTCGTGTATTCACAGTGAATTTTTTATACCGGTGCCCAAAACAGACTGCATTGATAGTTGGATGCACCTTCGTAATATCCAAATAGAAGACGATGAAATAAGACGAAAAATGGACAAGATGTTTCAATTAGCATTCGGTTAAGACAAAGCAATCGTGGCAAGAGGATCCGATATCGTCTAAAAAGTAAACAGGCAGTTTGGCCATAGATAAGGCGCCAAATGTATATAGACTTAAGATAAAGCGTATGATTTCAAATAGGTTAAATAAGAACCAACACGATGGTTATTAAGGTTTTCTAATCCTCCATTTTTTCGAGAATTTTTTGCAAAATTCGTCCCGCATTAACCGCTGTCGGCCAACCGGAATAAAACGCCACATGGGTGATCATACCTTTTAATTCATCTATCGTGACCCCATTGTCGAGAGCTCTTTGCAAGTGCCCCTCAAGTTCTGGTGTCCTATACAAAGCTGCTAGAACAGAGCACGTTACTAGGCTTCTGTCACGTTTGGATAGTTCTGGCTGTTCCCACACATCACCGAACAATACTTCATCTCTTAATTTTCCTAACTGAGGAATCAATTCATAAACCGTTTGTTTTGCCATTTAAACTGCTCCTTTTTATAGAAATTTTTTTCGCTGCTATTTATTAAGCGTATTAAAGAAGCCTTGAACTGGCAAGTTTGGAAACCTCCTTAATTGATCTCAACTCAACCCGCACAATATCTGATGAAAGCCTACCATCCCTGCTGACGTATCAAACCCACAATCTGTGCCTTCCATTATACGCCTAAAGTCGCCAATGAAATTCGCGGCAAGCTCTAGTCGATCTGCAATAACCTCTGGGTGTTCTACAAAGGCAGATAACGTGACTATTGGACCAAAACTTAGGTATTGTTCTGGTTTTAACTTATATGTTTTGAACAACTTTAGCTCGTGTTGATGCCGAGGATTTGAAAATGGAAACAAAAAACCACCAACATTGGCTTCAAATAGATGAGACAATATTATTTCGAGAGGAACATCTTGATAATATGGGGATACGTAGTTCCCATAATATCCGTGAAGCCGAATCCGCTCTTTTAGGAGCCCCGCGATACTTTTGTTGATTAAATTGATAACTCTATAAACGAAGGCCAGAAATTTTGACAAAGGTCTATAATGGAGAGATATATGTCGTCCCAACGCTCAATCTGACGCGTCAATTTGAGGTATTAGTCCAGAAAAAATGTCGACTTGTATTCATAAGCTAATGCTTCGGCTACAGCACTGAAATACTCATCTTCATTTGGATAAAACTTGTGTTTCATAGCACGAACTATCATGCTAGGTGATGGAGCCTTTACTAAAGCATCCTTAAATTTGGTGCCGTGGAATTTTAATGCTTCAAGAAATGAATTGATTTCATCCTTGTTGGCGTTGATATCGCCCTAATTTACTTCCCCGATAGCCATAGAAGGTTTGAAATTACCAGTAGCAATCTTTTTATTCAAAATCTCCTCAGGAGCCGATCTGAACTCCGGACAATTTGATAATTTATTATCTGCTGGTCTGGACCATGTCTTACCAAATCTAGTCATACAATTCTGCAGATATAGAAAAAATGCTTCTCGAGATGACCGTCCGTTATTCGGTATATCTATACCGACATCAGCTTGTTTGTTGACTACCGATAAAGTAGCCGCAGTAATCTCGGAGCCTAATTTGGGGTGTCAATTTATTTACCTAATGCTTTGCCCGAATAGCGTTCCACCAATGAACTTGATCAAGTGCCCCATCGTATGGCTAACAACTCCATTTCTCTGGCCATTTTTAGCAGGGTTGCCCGGGTAGTCATTGGCAGAGGTTCAAGTGGGTGGCGGACCTTATCGGATTTTATAACGCCTCCCTCTTTAAAGACAGTTTTGCAGGCGCGTAAGCCACATTGCCGATTCTCTAAATTTATTAAGGGAAGCATTTTGTTATACTGTCGCTCAGCAGCTTTGATCTTTCCTTCTAGGTAATCAATTACGACTGGCCTAATTTGTTCGCATGCTAACGCACTTGTCATCGTGCCAGTTGCCCCAGCCTCAAGATCTGCAAACAAGGTTATACCCTCTTCTCCATCGAATGGACCTTCAATATGCGTGCCCGCAGCTCCTATCAAAGCCTTCAGTTTCTCGGCAGTACCAGGCGTCTCTATTTTAAAATATGAAACTAGAGGAAAGTCTTTTGCTAGACGAGCTAGTAGTGGCACAGAAAGCGCAACACCGCTCAAAGGCGCATCCTGGATCATAATTGGAATATTCAGGGCATTTGAGAGCGCTTCGAAATGCTCGTAAATCCCTTGGTCATTTGCTTTCAAAAGGGAACCATGATAGGGCGGCATCATCATAACCATAGCAGCACCCTGCTCTTCTGCACGCTGGCATCTGGCAATCGCTATCTTGGTGCTGAAATGACTACAGGTTGCAATAACTGGAACCCTTTCATTCACATGACTTATGCACAGCTCCTGAAGTATTGTTCTTTCTTCATCAGACAAAAGAAACTGTTCAGAGTAATTAGCCAATATACAAAGCCCGTCCACCCCCTGATCAATCATGCAATCTAGCACTCGCTTCTGACTATCTAAATCTAGCGACCCATCTTCATTGAAAGGTGTTGGCACAATTGGAAAGATACCACGAAAAGAAGTTGACATGACGAGCCCCCGTTATTTTTAAATAAAATGATAATCATCTATGGCAGATTTAACCAGAGAAACCCCTAAAATGATAATTATCTAGACTTTTGCATTTCAAATTAAATTAAACAAATTTTTGGTCATCATTTATCTAATCTGAATGAAATTTGAAAATTTAGCTCATATGAATGCGTTTTATTAATTTTGATGAAGAAGTAGAATACTATAAGATCTTAAATCTCTAATTTTAAGTGATTAACTGCTCAGTTTTACCACCCTTTCGTTGAAGGGCCTTACCAGGAGAAAATTATGAACATTGGCTTCATTGGACTAGGAATTATGGGAGCCCCGATGGCGGGGCACTTATTGGCAGGGGGGCATAAAATCATTTCTGCCGTCCACAAAACACAACCGAGCGCAGACTTGGTAAATGCTGGTCTTAAGGTAGTTGATAGTTTTACTAGAGTTGCAGAAGAAGCTGAAATCGTCATTATCATGGTGCCAGACACCCCCCAAGTCGAAGAAGTTCTCTTCTCTGAAAATGGTGTTGCCGCCGGCCTCTCCAGTGGAAAATTAGTGATTGATATGAGTTCGATTTCACCGATCGAAACCAAATTGTTTGCTCAGAGAATCAACGATAAAGGATGTGGTTACTTGGATGCGCCTGTATCTGGGGGTGAGGTTGGAGCCAAAGCTGCATCACTAACCATCATGGTTGGAGGATCCGAGGAAGATTTTAATCTGGCAACTCCTATTTTAGAACTTATGGGAAGCAATATTACTCTAGTTGGCGAAAATGGCGTAGGCCAAACCACAAAGGTTGCAAATCAGATTATTGTAGCACTTACAATTGAAGCTGTTGGCGAAGCATTGGTTTTTGCGTCAAAAGCGGGAGCTGACCCCTCTAAAGTTAGGCAAGCTTTAATGGGTGGCTTAGCTCAATCCAGAATTCTGGAGGTGCACGGTGATCGAATGATAAATAGGACTTTTGATCCAGGTTTCCGAATTGAACTCCATCAAAAGGATTTAAACCTCGCCCTTCAAGGTGCTAAGTCTTTAGGTGTAAGTTTACCTAATACGTCCTCCACCCAGGAGTTGTTTAATGCTTGTACTGCCCATGGCGACAATGAACTTGATCACTCCGGCCTTGTTACGGCACTAGAGAGATTGTCTAACCACCAAGTAAATAGCGGATAAAGATAGACGGCTTAGGACCAGCTGTTGGCAAATATAAATGGTCTAGGCAGCGTTATTCTCACAGTAACCAAATATAAAAAGTCACGTCAGTTTTACACGAAACTGCCACCTGCCTTCAACATGACATCGGTCCAAGATGGTCCGGACTTCTGTTATCAAGCTGGTGCAAGAACCGCACTTAGCATCAGAAAATGTGATCAGGAATTTCAAAAAGAACAATTTCAACAATATAGAGCGGGGCTTCATCATTTTAGCTTTAGAACTCTATCGAGGAAGGATGTGGACACGACAGCAAAATTTTTAATCGGCCTTAGAGCAAAGGTTGCAAGACACCCAGAAGTTCGCGAGTGTGCCCCACGATATTATTATGTTTTGGTTGAGGGTCCCGATAGCATTCGGCTAAAAGCAAATTTCATTCCAGGCACTTATTTCCTCGAAAACGACGCAAATTTTGGCGCTGGAGAAGAATTTATCAGAGAAGACGGCGAAGACTTAACTGTATTATTTCATCAATCTACTTCAATGTCACGTGCCCTCCAAACGATGAAATTTGCTACGGCATAAAAGAATAGAAATACTAAGGCTATCACTCCAAACATCTGCGCTGCGCCATATTGACCAGAAAATATAGCATAAAAAAGAACGCATACCGACACGAAGAACCCGATTATCATTCTATGAGGCTGACGAACAAATTTCTTATTTTTCCAACGCGCGCAGGTTTCAGCAGATGGCAACATGAGGCATCCTCAAATATTTTAATAAAAGAAATAGTTTCCACTCTAAGTAATGTCTATCATAACGTATTGTAGACTGATTTTACAGACCGTACTTACTCAATTAATGTTGTATCTTAAAGGGAAAACCATGGAACACTCGGGAAAAACCGCATTCATAACAGGGGCCGGTAAAAATATTGGAAGAGCGATCGCTATCAACTTGGCATCTACAGGTTGCAATATCGTCTTAAATGGTAATTCTGATGTAAAAGCCTGTGAGCAAACGGCCGCTGCTCTTAAAGAGATGGGGGTTAACGTCGTTGTACTGATGGGAGATGTTGGTTCTTCAGATGAAGTCAAACGAATGGCAAAGGAAGCCTTTAAGGAGTTTGATAAAATTGACATTCTTGTAAATAATGCTGCGATAAGGCCATCAAAACCTTTCTTGGAAATGGAAGATGATGATTGGCACAAAGTTTTAGATATTGATTTGAATTCAGCATTTTATACATGCCGAGCTTTTGCTGGGGGCATGATAGAAAAAGGGTGGGGTAGAATAATCAACATAACTGGCATGAATGCCATTCATGGATACAAAGGTCGCGCCCCCGTTTCAGCTGCAAAACACGGCCTTTGGGGCTTAACAAAATCTCTTGGTAAAGAATTTGGGGCACAAGGTATAACAACTAATGCGATCTCACCAGGACCGATAGATACTGCTGGTGATGCCGAACAACGCGAACATATCGTTTCTATGATCCCAAGGGTTCCATTAGGAAGATTGGGACAGCCTGAAGAAATTGCCGCCCTAACTGGTTTCCTATGTTCAAACGGCGGCGCATTCGTAAATGGCCAAATGATAAATTGCAATGGCGGCGCCGAAACGTAGGTTTTTCAATGAAAAATAATATCACAATAATAGGCGGCGGCATTATCGGTACGTCTATAGCATACCATCTAGCTCGCACGGGCAAAGCTGGTGATGTTATGGTGGTTGAACGCGATAGGACCTACGAGGAGGCAGCTACGCCAAGAGGTTCAGGCGGCATACGGCAACTATTTAGTTTGCCTGAAAACATCGCGATGGCGCAATTTGGATTAAACTTCTATAAAAACTTTGACACGATTATGTCGACCTCAACGCAGCCCGCATCAATTTCTTTCAAGAAACAGGGTTACCTTTTTGTTTCTGATGGCGGCAACGCGAAAACCATGGTGGAAAATCTAGAACAACAACAAAAAGCGGGCGTAAATGCGGAGATTTTAGATCGCCGAAGCATCTCAAAACTTTTTCCATCGATAAATTGTAAAGATATTAATTTAGCAGTTTACTCGCCAGATGATGCATGGATTGATGCGTATTCTGCATTGCAGAGCTTCAGAGCCAAGTCTAAAGAGCTCGGGGTTACGTTTTTGGAAGACGAAATAGTCGCGGGTGACGTCTATAAAGGAAAAATTTCAACACTCCACTGTTCATCAGGGCAAACTCTTCATCAAGATATCGTTGTTCTAGCTGCCGGAGCTTGGTCTAAACAAATCGCAAGTTTTTTTGATATTTGCCTGCCAGTAGATCCCATGAGTAGGGAGAGCTATTTTTTCCGCTGCGGAGAAGAGTTGGAGGCACTTCCTTTTATAAAAACAGAGACCGATCTGGCTTTTCGACCTGAAGGAGATGGCTATACAGGAGGCGTACCAGACTGGTCAGTTAACGCAGGCTGGAATTGGGAATTGAGCAATGATTACTTTGAACATACCGTTTGGCCCGCACTTGCCAATCGTGTACCTGCAATGGAAGTTATTAAACTCGAAAGAAGCTGGCGGGGACATTACGCAAGGAATAGCCTTGACTTTAATGCAATTCTTGGCCGGTGGATTGAAAACCCTAAAAACCTATTTATCGCTGTCGGCTTTTCCGGCCATGGTATAATGCATGCGCCAGCTACAGGTCAGGCAATTAGTGAGCTTATTTTAACAAATAGGTTTCAAACGGTGGATCTGACAAGATTTGGCCCGGGCAGGATCTTAGAGAAAAAGCCATATCGAGAGTCAGGAATAATCTAAATTCTCGAAATAATTTGGTCTTTGGTCTCCCTAAGAGAGCCTTTATGCCGAAACGATAATTATTTTCTAGTCATCCTTACAGATTACACCCTCCGCCGCAAGCGTGCTTATAATCGACTTTTCAATGCCAATTTCTTCGAGTATTTCCACAGTATGTTGACCTAGTACTGGGGCAGGACGCATTACTTCAGGCCCATCTTCAGAGTTAGTAAAAGGGGCGCCTGGCAACTTATAACCATTCGCCATACCTTTGGCGGCAGGAACCGCTGTTAAAATATTACGATATTGCAACTGCTCTAATCTGGCGGTTTCTTTGACCGAATTGATTTTAGCGACGGGAACACCACGAGGCGCGAGCCTTTTCTCCCAATTTTCTGCTGTATCCGATTTCAATGCTTCAATCATTGCATCTCGCACTATCTCTTTGTTTTCCATCCTTGCCTCAGGAGTTTGAAATTTTGGGTCATTCAACATTTCTCTGAGTCCTAGTTCATCGAAAAATGCTTCCACATGATTCGGCATTATAGCAGCTGTGAGGATTGACCCCTCGGCTGTTGGAAAACTACTTGCTGTGGGAGCGCCTGCAATTGACTGATTGCCAATTAACATGTCCGGGATATCATCCACTTCCGATCGCGAAAAATTTGCTGAACCAAGGGTAATTGCACAATCTAGCATTGCAACATCAACCATTTGTCCTTTACCTGTTTTTTGCTTGCGAAGTAAAGCAGCCGTAGTTGCATAGGCGGCGGTCATACCTGTCATCAGGTCAACCGGCATATACCCAGTTCTTAGTGGCCCACTTTCTGCTGTTCCGTTATTTGCCATCATACCAGCCGCTGCCTGAACTGCTCCATCATACGCAGGATCTGCAGACCGAGGACCTTTAGCGCCAAATCCCGATATAACTGTATAAACAATACTTGGATTCATAGCCCGCACACTCTGGTAGTCCAACCCCAAACGGTCGACCACTCCAGCCCTGAAATTATGGAGAATTACATCTGACTTTTTTATGAGTGCACAAAGAATTTCTTTACCTTTTTCGGACTTTATATCTAACCCCAGACTTCTCTTGCCAATATTCATGCCCAAAAAGGCTGCTGCCATACCGATGCCACTAAACTGACTCCCAAGAACGCGGTTTCGCATCTGATCACCGCCACTAGGGGGCTCTATCTTAATTATATTGGCTCCCAGAAGTGCGAGCTGCATACCACACGACGGCCCCGCAAGAACCTGGCTTAGATCTAAGACCGTAACCCCATCAAACGCCTTTGACATAGATATATCCTTAAAAATATAAAATACAGCTACAAGCTTAATCTATAAGATCAAGATAAATCAACGTTGCATGATAAAGAAGATTAGTGAGTTATTTTCGCAAGCTATGTCGTATTATTTTCTTACTATTATTTCAGAGAGTACTGAAACTTCTGCAATGAAATAACTGTGCTGTTTTTTAAAAGAAAATCTAATACAGTAAAGACACCATCAAAGTGCAAGATATTTAAAAGCAAAGGAATTTGCCATGACTGGTCCTCTATCTGGTTATCGAATTATTGACATGACGAGTGTCGTTTCCGGTCCGCTCTGCACAATGATGCTTGGAGACCAAGGGGCCGACGTCATTAAAATAGAGAACCCTGACGGCGGTGACTTTACAAGAGCAATGTCAAATCGAAGAGGAGGTCTCTCGGCGCCTTTTATAAACAACAACAGAAGTAAACGCTCTTTAGCTGTAAATACCAAGACAAAGGAAGGATTAGGAATTGTAAAAAAGCTAGCGGTGGACGCAGATGTTTTTATTCAAAATATGCGCCCGGGTGTTATCAAACGAATAGGGTTAGGTGAAGAAGTCATTCGTGAGATAAACAAAGAAATTATTTACGTTTCAATAAGTGGCTTTGGAGAAAATGGACCCTTTGCAGAGCGACCCGTTTATGACCCATTAGTTCAAGCTCTATCTGGATTAACGACAATTCAAGCAGGATCAGACGACGAAAGGCCTCGTCTTGTAAGAACTATTGTTCCAGACAAATTAACCGGTGTTATGGCGGCACAGGCAATCACAGCTGCATTGCTTGAAAGAGAGCGGTCTGGCGAGGGACAACATGTTCGCTTATCCATGCTGGACTCTGTTATCTCTTTTCTCTGGCATTCCGATATGGGCAGCCAAACTTTTGTGGGCGGTGAATTTCCTCAGGAAGCGGCGCAAAGCTTCATCGATTTAATATACGAAACCCTCGATGGCTACATAAGTGTAGCTGTTAACACTGATAAACAGTGGTTAAATCTTGCAAATGCTCTAGGGCATCCAGAATGGCTTACGGATGAGAGATTTAAAACACCAGCGCTAAGGCACCAAAATATAAATGACCGACTAAATTTAACACAGGAAGTGCTTAGGACTAAGTCAGCAAAAGATTGGTTAGAGATATTAGAAGCAGCTGACGTACCATGCGCACCAATCCTGCGGCGCAGGGATGTTGCGTCACACCCTCAAGTTATTGCGAACCAAATCGTTCAAGAGTTTCCGCATCACGTGGCAGGGCAACTCCGCCAAGCAAGACCAGCAGCGACCTTTTCGCGCACACCTTCAAAAATTAAAAAGGGAGCACCAACTCTTGGTGAATATTCAGAAGAAGCCCTAAGAAACCTTGGGTACGACGAGGGTCTGATAAAGTCTCTTATTCGAGACGGAGTCGTGGGCGTACCAGATAAAAAATAGTATCGTAAATGGTGAAAAACAAATGATAGATTTTTATTACTGGCCAACACCCAATGGGTGGAAGGTTTCTATATTACTTGAGGAACTTAAGATACCGTATAAAATGGTTCCTTTAAACATTGGCAAAGGGGACCAATTCGATCCTCATTTTTTGGAGATTAGTCCCAATAACCGCATGCCAGCTATTGTTGATCATGAGGTTGATGGCGATCCTGTAGCTGTTTTTGAATCAGGCGCAATCCTTTTCTATTTAGCTGAGAAAACAGGACAACTCATCCCAACTACATCTCTAGGCAGGAAGGAAGCTATTGAGTGGTTGTTTTGGCAAACTGGCAATCAAGGTCCGATGGCTGGCCAATTAAGCCATTTTATTAATTATGCCGTTGGGGATAATAAATATTCCCACGAAAGATACGCGAATGAATATGAGAGATGCTTAGGGGTTTTAGAAAGAAGACTTGCAACACGGCCATTCATACTTGGTGAGGAGTACTCTATAGCAGATATTATAAATTGGCCTTGGGTTCTGATTGCTAAACCCTTAAGAGCGAGCCTAGAAGATTTCCCAAACGTGAGCGCCTGGCGCAACCGCATAAAAAATAGGCCTGCCGTAAAAAGAGGAGTAGACTTAGGTAAAGACTTGAGGAGAAGCGCTCCCCCAACGGAAGAAGAAAGAAAAATACTTTTCAGTCAAAAATCGTTACCGACGCCTGCGCAAAGCCGGAAGGCCATCCCCTAACCCGAAAATTTTGCAATATTGGAAATAGGATCATATTGATGCTTGTCCTGAACTATTTCCAGGCTTATTTATTATAAGCTAAGTGGTGACAAGCTAAAAAATTTTGGAGATGAGAAATGGTGAAGGCCTCCTATCTAGAAAGTCTGGACCTGCCCAAAGTAATTAACGAGTGGTTAGAAGATTTCGAGACAGCGCTCAGTAAAAATAGGTTCAATGACGCTGCAAATTTATTTTTGGATCAAGGTCAATGGCGAGATCTGCTAGCTTTCACCTGGCACGTTCAAACAATGAATGGCAAACAGGAAATTCTTCACACGCTTCAGCAAACAACGCCCAAAGCAAAACCAACTGGATTATCTTTAGCGGAGGACCGCACACCTCCCCGAGTGATTGATAGAGCTGACACTATTTGTATAGAAGCCTTTATAGAGTTAGATACTGTCTGGGGGCCCGCTAGTGGAATTTTAAGGCTAGTTGCTGATGAGGATGGCCCGAGCTCATTGAAAGCATGGGTTCTCATGACATCACTTGAGGAGATCCGTGGACACGAAGAAGCGATAGGAGACCGACGGCCTTCAGGTGAGAACTATTCAAGATCATTTGGGGGCGACAATTGGCTAGATCTCAGAAATAAATCTCGAGAATACCGCGATAGAGAACCAGCAGTCCTAATTGTTGGAGCAGGCCAATCAGGCTTGACGCTGGCAGCACGCTTATCTGTTTTAGGTGTCGATACACTTCTCATAGATAAGCATCAACGGGTGGGGGATAATTGGCGGAAAAGGTATCACTCCTTAGTACTTCATAATGAAGTCTACATAAACCACATGCCATATATGCCTTTCCCACCAAATTGGCCCGTCTTCATTCCAAAAGATAAGATAGCCAACTGGTTTGAAGGTTACGCTGAAGCAATGGAATTAAACGTTTGGATGGACACAGCGCTTGTCAATGGTTCATACGATGAAGCAAGCGGTCAATGGACAATCGTTGTTAAAAATTCAGAAGGGACGGAGAGAATTCTGAGACCCCGTCATATTGTTTTCTCGACTGGCGTGAGCGCTATACCTGTAAAGCCAGAGCTCCCAGGACTCGATGACTTTCAAGGTGAAATAATTCACTCAGGGGCTTACTTAGATGGCCATAAATGGGCAGGAAAGAAAGCAGTGGTGCTAGGAACCGGCAATAGTGGACACGATGTTACGCAAGACCTTCATTCTTGTGGTGTTGATGTGAGCATTATCCAAAGAAGCTCCACGCACATAGTGAGTTTACGAGAGGCTCAAAAAGTCTATTCACATTACTTTGAAGGACCACCAATCGAAGACAATGACTTACTAGCGGTATCGCTACCCTACCCTGTTTTGGTGAAATCTTATCAAAAATCAACAAGATCAATGCTCAAGAATGATAAAGCGTTACTTGATGGACTCGAATCGCGAGGATTTCGCCTCAACGACGGAGGGAATGATGCTACTGGTTTTCAAATGAGTTATCTTCGACGAGGCGGGGGATATTGTTTTAACGTAGGATGCTCTGATTTGATAGTAAATGGCGATGTTGGATTAATCCAATTTTCAGAAATCGATACCTTTATTGAAAATGGATTAAAAATGAAGGATGGCTCGATCATCGAGGCTGATCTTCTCGTCACAGCAACAGGGTATAAAAATCAGCAAGACACGACACGTCTTTTTCTTGGAGATACTATTGCCGACCGCATCGGGCAGGTATGGGGATTTGATAAAGGTGGTGAACTCCGAAATATGTGGAGGCGGACACCACAGCCAGGCCTGTGGTTTACAGCTGGTGGCCTTGCACAGGTTCGTATTTTCTCGAAATATCTAGCTATGCAAATAAAGGCTGTGGAGGAAGGTATTATCGGAGCACAAATCACCACTCCGCAACCTGCACCTATGGAAGTTGCTGCCGACTAGATAACTAGCAGCATAAGAGTGGTGGGCCCGGAGGGACTCGAACCCCCGACAACGCCGTTATGAGCGGCGGGTTCTAACCAGCTGAACTACAGGCCCACTACCTCCCTTATGATCATCGATTGCTTTGTCGTCAACATTATATTCAATAGTTTTGTATTTGTTTTGTAAAAAAATACAAAAAAGATCCCAAAAGCCACGTGTCGATCTTTTTACTCTAAAATTACTTTACCAACTGCATTGCCCCTTTTACATTACTTTTGTTGTTGAAATATAAGTACAGAGACTAAAAACTAGACACGCCTATCAACAATTTATTTTACTGTGCATCCCATGACCCCAACCTGGCTCAATCATTTTAACAAAGATGTTTTTGACATTAATCCTAACCTCGGTGCTAGCCCACAAGATGCACCTCCCAATAGCTTGTTGAACACGAACCTACCTTTTGAAGATGGGTTAAAAGCTAGACAGGAAATAAAATCATGGAACAACTATCACGCTACCAACTTGTGGGACCTCGACGAATTGAGCCACGAGCTGGGTGTCTCCCAGGTTTGGCTCAAAGATGAAAGTTCACGCTTTGGTTTGGGATCCTTCAAGGCTTTAGGAGGGGCTTACGCGGTATACTATGTTTTATCGAAGTTAATATTTGAATCAACCGGAGAAAAAGATGTTACTAGCACACGACTGAGGAGTGGCGAGTTTGTTGAAATTTTGAATAATGTGACTGTTGTCACGGCTACTGACGGGAACCACGGAAAGTCTGTCGCTTGGGGAGCACAACAGTTTGGATGCGAGTGTAAGATTTACCTCCATGCGAAAGTTAGCCAAATGAGAGAGAAAGCAATCGCCGCTTTTGGCTGTGACATAGTACGAATTAACGGCAATTACGATGACTCTGTACGTCACGCCGATAAAGACGCCCAAAACAATGGCTGGTACGTTGTTTCGGACACGTCTTATGAGGGCTACAGAGAAGTTCCAAGTATTGTCATGCAAGGCTACACAACTATCGCGGCGGAAATCGCTGAACAAATTTCTAAACTGCACCCAACACATCTCTTTCTTCCCGGAGGCGTAGGAGGTATAGCTGCAGCGGTGTCTTCCGAGTCTTGTAGGATTTGGGGAAAGTTGAGACCAAAAACTATTATAGTCGAACCCAAACAAGCAGACTGCCTTTACCAGAGTAGTTTAAGTGGCAAACCCACCGTTTCAAGTGGTAACTTACAAACGGTGATGGCGTGTCTATCTGCTGGAGAGGTCTCGATACTAGCCTGGGAAATTCTAGAAAAAACAGCAAATTTTTTTCTTCGTCTGTCTGATTCAACTATTGGTCCCGCGATGAAACGATTATCGGTCAAAAATATCGTATCGGGAGAATCTGGGGCAGCTACATTGGCCGCATTCGCTGCCATCTGCTCGGATGAAGAAACAAAACAACTGACCGGAATAGATGAAAATAGTCGTATTTTGTTAATTTCAACTGAAGGGGCTACCGACCCCTATATTTACAAAAAACTTGTTGGAAAAGATGCGAGGGAAATATTACCAACCACCCAAAGTAAGCCACTCATCTAGCACCTCCATTTTTTCCACACCAAAAAAGAGTTCGTTGTCTACTCTAAAAGTTGGGGATCCAAAAACACCAAACTCAATCGAAGTATCTACCTCTGCTCGAAGCAAAGATGCAGCTTCGCCATCTTCCAACGCTCTGTTTAATTTTTGAATGTTCACATCTAAGCTCTCAGCAATCTCAAAAGATATATCTTCATCGGAAATATCAAGGTTCTCGAACCAATGTGCTGAATATAATCTTTTTGCTAACTTCTGGGCTTCTAAATGGTCCTGTGTCTTCAACCAGGAAACCATTCTTGCAGGCAGAAGTGGATTTATTTGCGGTGAACCAAAGGGTCGTTTCAATTTTAATTGATGTCTACGAGCGTATCGCTCTGCGTCTTTGCGAATATAGGCACCTTTTAACGGTAGTTCGGCTATTGGGGGCAGACCCATAACTTTTAAAACGGATATGCCGAGAAGAATAGGATGCCATTCGCATTGTATTCCGTGATGCTCAGCAAGCTCGTTCACGCGCAAACTACCGAAGAAACCAAATGGTGATAAAAAATCGAAATAAAAGTGTATCTTTCCATCAATAGGCATTACTTTCCCCGATAATTTTTTGAAAATTTGTCGCATATATTTTGTAAAGTCCTTGCCTATTCTAGCAAGCAAGATTAGCTTGCGAACCCATGTAAATTAAAAATGAGTGCTTTTTATCATGAATGAAATTTCCAAGGAACTTCTCAGTAATGCCCGAGCGTGGCCCTACGAGGAGGCTAGGAAAATAATTAAACGCGTCGACAACAGTGACCAACCTATTAAAGAAATAGTGCTAGAAACCGGATACGGGCCATCGGGTCTCCCTCACATAGGCACCTTTGGTGAGGTCTTCAGAACCACTATGGTACGAAATGCACTGAAAAGTCTCACAAATCTCCCAACAAAGTTAATAGCATTTTCCGATGATATGGATGGTTTACGGAAAGTTCCAGACAATGTTCCCAACCAGGATTTGCTCAATCAATTTATAAATCAACCTCTGACTAGTATACCTGATCCTTTTGGAACGCACGAAAGCTTTGGTCACCACAACAATGCAATGCTGAGGGGGTTTCTGGATTCATTTGGATTTGACTATACTTTTCTGAGTTCTACTGAATGCTACAAAACTGGTTTATTCGACCCTGTTTTGATCGAGATTTTGGAGAACTATGAAAACATAATGGATGTAATGCTCCCAACATTAAGGGACGAAAGGAAAAAAACTTATAGCCCGTTCCTTCCTATTTGTCCGTCGACAGGCGCCGTTCTGCAAGTTCCAATCCATGAAATAAATAAAATCAATAAATCAGTTATTTACGAAGACCCTCAAAGCGAAAGAAAAGTCGAAGTCGGAATTACCGGAGGCAGGTGCAAGTTACAATGGAAAGTAGATTGGGCCATGCGCTGGAAAGCCCTAGGAGTAGATTATGAAATGTGTGGAAAGGATCTGATCGATAGTGTGAAAGCCTCGTCTAAAATATGCCGGATCATAAATGCCACACCACCGGAAAATTTGATTTACGAATTATTTTTAGATGAGAACGGTCAGAAAATATCAAAATCAAAAGGTAATGGCATAGCTGTTGAGGACTGGCTGAGATACGGACCGCCAGAAAGTTTATCGCTATTTATGTTTCAACAGCCCAAGCGGGCGAAACGACTTTATTTTGATGTTATCCCCAAAAATACTGATGAATATATAAGTTTCAAATCAAAGGTATTATCTGAGGAAAACGAAAAGAAAGTGGAAAATCCAACCTGGCATATACATAATGGAGACATACCACAGGACAAAGTACCCCTTAATTTTAGTTTATTACTTAATTTAGCGAGCGTGTGCCATGCAGAAGATACCAATGTTATCTGGGGCTATATACGGAGATATGCCAATGATACATCGCCAGAGAATAATACGTTTTTGGATCAACTTGCCAGCTATGCTGTGAACTTTTACAGAGACTTCGTCAAACCAACAAAGACTTACAGACTCCCAGAACCAAAAGAAACAAAGGCGTTAGGAGAACTAAAGAATGCTTTAGAAAAAACAAACAACAACGCTACCGCAGAGGACATCCAAACTGTTATTTACGAAATTGGAAAAAAAAACGAATTTGAAAACTTAAGAAGCTGGTTCCAAGCCCTTTACCAAATTCTTATAGGACAGAACCAAGGTCCCCGCTTTGGCTCGTTCGTTGAGTTATATGGTGTTCAAGAAACTATTACCTTAATTGAGCGCGCATTAAACAGAGAGGACTTGTCGAAATAGGACGTACATTATCGCACATGAAACAGCACCGTCAGTTACTGGCTGGACAAGAAGGACATCGTGTGTGACTTCGGCTGTAGGGCTTGGGCATGCGTCAATTACAACCAGTTTAGCCCCCCTCTCCTATCGCCCTCGAGAAATATGTACCATGACATTTACTTGGGTTGGAACGGGGGATTACCGCCCCAAACAATTTTAAGATCGCATTCTGCAAGTTCACGAGGATCAGGCCCATAGCTCCACCCGCCACCCCAATCCAGCTATTTTGGACAAGCTCTGTAGAAATATTTGCTGCTTATCGTGATGATCGCATTGAGTGACGAGGTCCCTAGATAACATTACGTTGTATTTTTTTTATCATCCCAACAAGTAAATATTGCCAGACTGTCTCATTTCCATATTTTGCAGCTTTTGTCTTGAATTCCTCCGCTAATTTATCTAGAGCTTCGTCGCAGCCAATATCAACAAATTTACCAGTACCATTTGCTACTGCACGTAAACGTGGATGCAGTAGCCGTTTTGGGTGACGTATGCGCTCGGAATATTGAACAACTTTTGCACAAATCACGCGTGCAGTGTAACTATCTGATTTAGCACCCTTAATACGACAAATTATTCTTTTGTCCAAGCGTCTAGTTTCTAATGCACAAGTTCTTGGACAATCATGCGGACACACGTACGAGAGATAAGACATCTTTTCACTGCTCTTATTTGAAGATCAAGAGCAAACTCTTAAAAAATGCTTTCAGACCCTTTTTTTAAAAAACACTTCTATATATCTTGACTTAGATAATTAACTTTACATTATTGATCGTTGTTTAGGAGCTTAAGTCAAGATTTTTGAAAAATATTCATTAAAAAGATCATACCTTACTTCGGCAATGGCTTGGTGGGTTTTAGAATTTACCCTCTATGCTCATCCAAAAAAACGGAGTTTACAGTGCCAGAAAAAGTTGATTGTGTCGTGATTGGAGCAGGAGTAGTGGGCCTAGCATGCGCGAGGGAACTCGCTATGGCAGGACGAGAGGTCATAATTTTAGAAAAAGCCGATGCAATAGGAACGGAGACAAGTTCGAGGCATTCTGAGGTCATTCACGCAGGTATTTACTATGAGCCAGGTAGCCTAAAAGCAAAATTCTGCGTTGAAGGTAAATTGAAAATGTATGCCTATTTAAGAGAGAGAGGTATACCCTTTAATCAGTTAGGGAAACTAATTGTTGCAACCTCAGAAGAACAAATTTCTAGCTTATATAAAATACAAGAAAGAGCCGAGAAGAACGGTGTAAATGACCTAGAAATCCTATCTCATAATGAAGCTATAGCAAGAGAACCCGAACTTAATTGTGTTGCTGCGCTATGGTCGCCGTCTACCGGGGTAGCAGATAGCCATTCCTATATGCTCGCCCTCCAAGGAGATGCGGAAAACTGTGGCGGAATGATAGCCTTTTTTTCACCAGTTACAGGTGGTGAAGTCAGTGAAAAAGGTATCATCTTAAATGTTGGCGGCGAGTCTCCGATGCAGTTAGATGCATCGACTGTGATCAACGCAGCGGGACTGCACTCTCAAAAGTTAAATCATCAACTCAATAAGTTCCCAAAAAATAAAATACCTCCGCACCATTATTGTAAGGGTAATTATTATTCGCTTTCTGCCTGTAAAGCGCCATTTTCTAGTCTTATTTACCCAGCCCCCGAACAAGCTGGTCTCGGCGTGCATCTTACATTAGACCTAGCTGGGCAGGCTCGTTTCGGCCCTGATGTAGAGTGGGTTGATGAAATAAACTATGACGTTGATCCTCAAAGATCCGATAGCTTCTACGAAGCCGTTCGAAAATATTGGCCTGACCTTCCCGATAACTCTCTGCAACCAGGCTACTCCGGCATCAGGCCTAAAATCCAGGCCCCTGGCGAACCCGCAACAGACTATTTTATACAGGGTCCCAAGGACCATGGTGTTCCAGGATTAATTAACCTTCACGCTATTGAATCTCCAGGAATGACTAGTTCACTAGCTATAGCCAAGCACGTGAAGCAGATCTTAAATTAGGGCATCAGTTAGGAAAAAAAGTGAAAAACGGTACAATCGATTATTTCATGTCTCCATCCAGTCCGTGGACGTATTTAGGCAGTAAACCCTTCACCGACCTTGCGGCAGAAAATAAAAGGCGTGTAAATGTCTATCCAGTTAACTTCGGAAAAGTTTTCCCCATTTCCGGCGGTTTACCATTACTAAAGCGAGCTCCTCAGCGACAGGCTTACAGATTATTAGAATTACGCCGCTGGAAAAGCCGTCGTAAATCCACGATGAAGGTAGAGCCTAATAATTTTCCATCTACGGCTGCTTTACCGTCACTGGCGATTATTGCAGCTAGAGAATTAGGATACGATGCCCTTAAATTTTCAAACTTGATTTTAGCTGCACTATGGGAAGAAGACTTGAACATCGACGACCCCAATATAATTGGGCGGCTTTGTGAACGATCCAATTTTGATCAACAAGCCATAATAGATTATGCAAATTCAAACGCAGCACAGGAAAAGTACGAACATTATACAAATTTCGCCATTGAAAAAGGTGTTTTTGGCGCACCGAGTTATATTGTTGATGGCGAAATCTTTTGGGGTCAAGACCGACTTGACTTTGTTTCCGAGAAATTAAAATGAAAGGATTTCGAAACTCATTAAACTTTTTTGGAAAGTCTTACCAAATCGTTATTCGCTAATTCGAAGTCTAAAGCAGCGTATTGTCTACCGCCAATGGATCTATAAAAATGTAGCGCCGACTCATTTTTTGGCTGGCATTGCCAGGTGATCCAAGTTCCGTCGTTTCTAATACAATAGGACGAAAGCGTAGCAAATAATTTTTTACCAATCCCCATTCTTCGGAACGCATTATCAACAAATAGATCTAATATATTCAATCCTGGGCTACCTATTCCAATATGAAATGATTCGCAAAATATTAAATAGGCAACTACTTTCTCACCAGCTTCAGCAACTAGAGTTTTAAATTGTTGTCTCTTTCCAAAACCATATTTTTGATAATCCTCTATTGTAAATTTGGGATCTGCAACACCTTCATGAGCCGATAACGCTGCCGCCATATTACATACGGCTAGCGCGTCAGATTTTTTTCCATTCCTTATTTTTAAACCCAACATAATAAACCCCATAGACGAAGACGTATTAATTCGATTTCAATACTAGCTTTTAGTGTGTTTTAACCCACATAATAGGATATCCCTGAGTTGAGGCAACGTGGAATGATGCATAAAAAAAATAATGGCCCGATGGCACCTGTAAAGCCTAACAAACCCAATCCTAGTCGGATTTCTTCGCAGGACTCCATTAATGATTTTCTAGACAAAAGCCAAATATCCTCCTCCAACGACATCGCAGCATTTTTAGGTAAAGTGAAAACTATGCAGAGCACTGGCCGTGAACATAGAACTGGCCGACTTATGTTCGCAATGGATGCAACGGCTAGCAGGGAACCGAGCTGGGACCAAGCTTGCCATCTGCAGTCAGAAATGTTTCTTGAAGCATTAAATATTGGAAAGTTAGAAGTGCAACTAGCATATTTCCGTGGATATGGTGAATTTAAAGTAACGAAGTGGCTATCTAATTCCAAAAGTTTACTAAATTCAATGCTTAAAGTTCGATGTTTAGGTGGCCAGACCCAAATCGAAAAAGTCCTAAAACAGGCTGTAAAAGAAACGCAGCAAAGGAAAGTTCAAGCCGTTGTTCTAATCGGGGACGCCTTTGAAGAGGATATAGATAGAGTAAGTCATGCCGCAGGTGAACTCGGAATACTTGGCGTACCAGTGTTTTGTTTCCATGAGGGACATGATCCACTTGCAAAAATAGGATTTAGTCAAATAGCGAAATTAACCAATGGTGTCTACTGTTCGTTCAATTCGAATAGCGCCAACCAACTGAGAGAGTTACTAAAGGCTGTAGCAATCTTTGCAGTGGGCGGTTTAAAAGAATTACAAACTTACTCGAAAGTAAGAAAGGGCGAAGCACTAAAAATTTCAAATCAAATCAAACAATAACTAGGCTATGTTAAATTTTTTATTAATTTTTTTGGGAATAGCAATTCTTTGCTTCGTCTTGCTGCGATTGTTTTTAAATTCATCCCCAGCGAGAATAAGAAAATTATTAACTTGGGCTACTGGTTTTATACTACTCGCAGTAGCTGTGTTCTTTTTGTATCGAACAAATGGTTCGTTTTTGTGGACCCTACTTTTTGTACTTCTTCCCATTTTTATGCGCCTGAAAGGACTTGCGCAACAAATTCGTAACTTTACGAAAACAGCACGCGGTCCAAGCGAAGGGCAAAGCTCATCTGTTCAAACGGCGTTTTTAGAGATGAGCTTGGATCACGACAGTGGCAGGATGACGGGAACCATTAAAAAAGGTCGTTTTGCTGGCAAACGGCTTGAAGAACTCAACTTGGAACAGCTAGTGCAGTTGTTGAACGAAGCTGAAGACGACCCTAAAACGGTGGCATTACTAGAAAACTTTTTAGAAGTCAATTATGGAGCGGAATGGGGCAACCAAAAAGATACAAGTGAAAGTAATCTTCATTCATCGGAAATGAGCATCTACCAAGCTTTAGAAATTCTAGGCCTCGCTGAAAATCCTAGTAAAAGCCAAATAATCGAAGCTCATCGGAGGCTCATAGTAGCTAATCATCCTGACCGTGGCGGATCAACTTTTCTTGCCTCTCAGATAAATAAAGCGAAGGAAGTCCTTTTACAAACTGTCTGATCGTTGTATTAGCTTGTAGAGTCTGATTCTATAAAACAATTATTTAATTAGTCTATGCTTTGTAACGATTAACTATTTTGTTTGGAACTTAGTTCGTCAGCTGGTTAGGGGGTTTAATGCCTAATACTGTTCGAAAGGCGATCTTTCCCGTGGGTGGGCTTGGTACTAGATTTCTGCCCGCCACAAAATCGATGCCCAAAGAAATGCTGCCTGTGGTCGACAAACCGCTTATACAATACGCGGTAGAAGAGGCCGCTAATGCCGGTATAGAAGAATTTATTTTTGTAACTGGGCGAGGGAAAAGTGCAATTGAGGACCACTTTGACCATGCATACGAACTACAAGCAATGCTGGAGACCCGCGGCAAAAATTCATCATTGAAACTCGTTAAAGCAAGTATACCAAACCCCGGGCAAATTGCTTACATAAGGCAACAAGAGCCGTTAGGACTTGGCCATGCCGTTTGGTGCGCGCGTAATTTTGTAGGGTCAGAACCTGTAGCCATATTGCTTGCCGATGACTTAATTCACGTGGAGCCAGGTTGTTTAAAACAAATGATGGATATTTATAAAATAGTGGGTGGCAATATGCTCGCTCTCACTGAAGTGCCTTCAGAAGAAGTGTCTTCCTATGGAATAATAGAACCAGAAGAAGGGAAAGACGACATTTTAGTCAAAGTGAAGGGGCTAGTTGAAAAACCCAAAATATCTGATGCGCCGTCAAACTTAGCGATTATTGGACGCTATATATTGCAGCCCCAAATTTTTGAAACATTAAATAATTTCGAATTAGGTGCTGGGGGTGAAATTCAATTAACCGACGCCATAGCAAAACAAATTGGCGACGAGCCACTACACGGTTTTCGTTTTGAAGGACAGCGCTTTGACTGTGGTAGTCAAGCTGGATTCTTGGAGGCAAACATTTCGCTAGCGTTGGATAGACCGGACTTGAAAATATCAATTATGAATTTTTTAAAAAAAATTAGCAGGACTTAATCATGCAAATTGCTATGATTGGAACAGGTTATGTTGGATTAGTCACGGGGGCATGCTTTTCCGAATTTGGAGCTGTAGTGACTTGCGTAGACTCAGATAAAGTTAAAATCGAAAGGTTAAATAATGGTGAAATACCCATATTTGAACCAGGCCTCGAAGCTCTTGTCCAAAGCAATGTTAAAGCAGGCCGCCTATCTTTTAGTTGCGACCTAAGAACCGCCGTTGCGCATTCAGATGCTGTGTTCATTGCTGTTGGCACCCCAAGTAGAAGAGGTGATGGCCACGCCGACTTGTCTTACGTTTTTAGCGCAGCAGAAGAGATAGCCGAGGCCCTAGATGGGTATACACTTGTCGTAACTAAATCTACAGTTCCAGTTGGCACTGGACGACAAGTTGAAACGACCATGAGAAACCTTCGTCCGGATGCAGAGTTTGATGTCAGTTCAAACCCAGAGTTCTTGAGAGAGGGGGCGGCTATAAACGACTTCATGCGCCCAGACAGAGTAGTTATTGGGGTAAATAGCGAGCGTGCAAAAGAGGTCATGCGCGAATTATATCGCCCACTTTTTCTAAGAGAAACACCAATTGTATTCACGGATATGGAGACAAGCGAACTTATTAAATATGCAGCCAATACATTTTTAGCCACAAAAATCACATTCATAAACGAAATCGCTGATCTCTGTGAAATTGTCGGGGCAGATGTTCATGATGTTGCCAAGGGAATAGGGCTTGACGGTCGCATTGGATCAAAGTTTTTACACCCTGGCCCCGGCTATGGTGGTTCATGTTTCCCAAAGGACACAATAGCACTTGTTAAGACTGCGCAAGAAGTAAATTCACCTCTAAGAATTGTAGAGACAGTTATTGACATTAACTCTAAACGAAAAAAATTGATGGCCGAGAAAATCTTAAAAGCTTGCGGTAATAATATCAAAAATAAGACAATAGCGATACTTGGCGTCACCTTTAAGCCGAATACGGATGATATTAGAGATGCCCCCAGTCTTGAAATTATCCCGGCACTCCAAAGCCTGGGAGCCAACATCAAAGCGTATGACCCAGAAGGCATGAACGAAGGCAAACAGATTCTCAATAACGTGGAATGGTGCGATAATGCCTATCAAGCAATGGAGGGGGCCAACGGACTTGCGATTTTAACAGAATGGAATGAATTTAGAGGTCTCGACTTCGCACGAATGAAACGAGCACTTATTCAACCGACAATAATCGATCTTCGAAATATCTACGATCCGATAAAAATGAAGGCATTAGGGTTTAATTATACCTCAGTGGGCAGGTAACAATCTAACTAAGAAAAGATATCATGCATAACTTCCATAAATTCGACCCCTCTGTGCTTCGCGAGTACGATATTAGAGGGATTATTAATGATACACTTACCGCAAAGGACGCACATGCTATAGGGGCCATTTTTGGTTCCGCTATAAAAAAAAATAGCGGGCTAAGTGTCGTTGTTGGCCGTGATGGACGACACAGCTCGTTAGAAATAGAAAAAAAATTAGTCGAGGGGCTCGTATCCCAAGGACTTAAAGTATTTCAAATTGGATTATGCCCCACGCCGCAGCTGTATTTTGGAGTCCATCACCTAGGGGCTGATGGCGGAATTATGATTACGGGTTCTCACAACCCACCCGATTATAACGGCTTTAAAATGATGCTGGGTCATGGTCCGTTTTTTGGACAAGATATAAAAAACATGGCCACAACCCCTTATAATCCGACTCGATTTATTGAAGGTGGTGAGCAAATTCAATTAGATATTCAGGAAGCTTATTTACTCCGAGTGTTAGAAGGGTTAAACCTGAGTCCTAAGTTATCAATTGTTTGGGATTGTGGCAACGGGGCTGCTGGTCCTGCTATCGAAAAACTCAGTAAGTCTCTATCTGGCGAACACGAGGTATTGTTCGCAGATGTTGATGGGAATTTTCCTAACCATCACCCCGATCCAACTATCGAGAAAAACCTAGAAACACTAATTACAAGGGTTAGAGAAAAAAATGCTGATCTCGGCATTGCTTTTGATGGAGATGGCGATAGGATTGGAATTATTGACGATTTAGGAAATATATTGTGGGGTGATCAACTCCTAGCAATATTAGCTGAGGATGTATTATCAGAACAACCGGGTTCGACAATCATTGGCGATGTAAAAGCAAGCCAAGGCTTA
>Ga0160422_10000097_pt1 | contig 46837 bp, 30 predicted proteins | sample Fk160mmetaG_FD_108192 | JGI IMG/M metagenome (GOLD analysis project Ga0160422, IMG submission 108192) | Marine microbial communities from the Central Pacific Ocean - Fk160115 60m metaG | ecosystem: Environmental > Aquatic > Marine > Oceanic > Photic zone | place: The Central Pacific Ocean... | reverse complement strand
TTTTAATTCAAATTTATTAGCCCAAGAGGAGTATTCAAATGAGAAGATTTGGGGTGGTGAGTTTTGGGCTGAATCAGTTTGGGGAATTAGATCAATGGCCAAAGGGACTAGCTACACTATACAAGGAAATGATCTTGAGCTAGGGTCTGTAATTGAAGAGTATTCATACAAATCTGGTAAAAAGCTAAGGACAATAGTTTCTTCTATTAGCGCATTCGACGATGCTCGTGAGAGAATTAGTAGCTACACTTTTAGCGATGATGAGAGGTACATTCTGATTACAACAGACGTTGAATCAATGTACAGACATTCATTCTACGCAAATTTTTATATCTACGACACTAAGAAAGGCGAAGAGGCAAAGCCTTTGACTGACTTTTCAAAAGGAAAGCAGCGCCTTGCAACTTTCTCACCTTCAGCTGACAAGGTTGCTTTCGTTAGAGACAACAATGTGTTTATCGCGAACCTCAATGACGGTAGCGAAACCCAAGTAACAGATGACGGACTTTTCAACCACATAATAAATGGTGCTACGGATTGGGTTTACGAGGAAGAATACGGAGACGATAGAGGGCTTAAGTGGTCAAAAGACGGAAACAAACTAGCTTATTACAAGTTTGACGAGAGTGCTGTAAGAGAATTTCACATGCCTACTTACACTGGTCTTTACCCAGAGCTTTACACTTTCAAATACCCAAAAGCTGGTGAAGACAACAGTAAAATAGAAGTCTTCATTTACAATGTAGAGACGGGCATAAACCACGGAATTGCTGTTCCAACTAGCGCTTACTATATCCCTAGGTTCTTTTGGACTAATAACTCTGATGAGTTGTGCATCCTTACAATGAACAGACATCAAAACGATTTAAGGTTCCTAATTACAGAGGGAGAATTCCCAAACAACAGAATTGGTACTGTCGAAATCTTCAAGGAAACTTGTAACACCTACATTGACATTCACGACAATTTAATCTTTTTAGAGGACGGAAAGAGCTTCTTGTGGACATCCGAAAGGGATGGATATAATCACATTTATAAGTTTGGCTATGATGGATCGGTAGATCAACTTACAAAGGGCGAATGGGATGTTCTCGACTTCATGGGGTACGATGAGAAAAGGATGAGCTGCTACTTCAGCTCTTCTATGTTTGGCCCAACCCAAAAGCACCTTCACAGGGTTGACCTCAATGGAAATATCACAACTCTTGACGAGACTCCTGGTCACCACGGAGCTAATTTCTCTTCAACATTCTCATACAGCATCTACAACTACAGTAATGCAAACACACCTCCTGTTTACACTTTGAGAGATAGAAATGGAAGCACAATTAGAACTTTAAAGGACAATGCTGCTCTTGTTGAGAAACTAGAAAACTACAATTACTCAGAAAAGAGATTCTTCACTTTTACGAACGACGCTGGTGTTGATCTTAATTGTTGGATGATTCCTCCTCACAATGTTGAACCTGGAGTTGAATACCCTGTTTATGTAGCTATTTATGGAGGTCCAGGCGTAAATACTGTCCAAGACAGCTGGGGCGGAACAGGACATATGTGGCATCAATACCTAGCCCAAGAAGGTTATGTGGTTGCTTCTGTTGACCCTAGAGGAACACCTGGTAGAGGCAAGGAATTTGAACACAGTACATATAAAGAACTTGGAAAGCTTGAGACTGAGGATTTTATTGATTTTGGTGAGTTTCTTGCAAACAAAGAGATTATAGATAAAGATAGAATTGGCATACAGGGCTGGAGCTACGGAGGATTTATGACTCTGCTTTCAATGACTAAAGGTGCAGACGTTTACAATGCTGGAATATCAGTTGCTCCAGTATCTAATTGGAGATATTACGACACTATCTACACTGAGAGATTTATGCAAACTCCTCAGGAAAACGAGAGTGGATACGACGATAACAGTCCCGTTAATCATGCCGAAAAACTACAGGGCAGCCTTCTTCTAATTTCTGGAACTGGTGACGACAATGTTCATCACCAAAACTCTCTCGAAATGGTTGACGCTTTAGTTGCAGCAAATAAACAGTTTGAATTCTTCTCTTATCCAGACAGGAATCACGGTATTTACGGTGGAAACACTAGACTTCACCTATATAACATGATGATGAACTTCGTCAAAGAAAACTTCTAATAGAAAAATAATTAATCAATAAATAATGTCTAATTCAGCTACAGCCCAACAAGGGCACCCAAGAGGTCTAATGACCTTGTTCTTTTCAGAAATGTGGGAACGTTTCTGCTATTACGGTATGCGTGTCCTTCTTACGTTATACCTAGTAAAATCACTAATGAAAGGTGACGCAGAGGCGAGCCTAATGTATGGTGCTTACACTGCACTAATCTATGCTGCTCCGGTACTAGGCGGTAAAATGGCAGATAAGTATCTAGGTTACAGATATGCTATCATGCTAGGTGCAGTCCTAATGTCTATTGGAGAATTCCTAATCCTAGGAGGTAATGAAAATTTTCTTTTAATAGGTATGGGAGCTCTCATAGTGGGTAATGGATATTTCAAAGCAAACATTTCTACTATTGTAGGTAAGCTTTACGAGGATGACGATCCACGTCGTGATTCAGGATTTACAATCTTCTACATTGGTATTAACATAGGTGCGCTCCTAGCAACAACAGTAGTTGCTTATGTAGGTGAGACTTACGGGTTCCAATACGGATTTGGGCTTGCTGGTATTGGTATGCTACTTGGGCTTTTAATTTTCTGGTCAGGTAGAGACAACTATTCTGCAGCAGAAGGATTAGAGATTCAAGAAGCCGGTAAAGAAATTAAGTGGGGACTTCCAATGTACCAGCTTATATCTATTGGCTCTCTATTGCTCATACCTCTTTGCTATGTACTTATTCTTAAAAATACTTTTGACTTTAACATAGGTGAAGAGGTATATACTTTCCCTTTAATGACAGTATTGCTATGTGGCTTGTTTGTTTATGTGGCTGGCAGTCTAATTAAAGCTGGTATAGCTGAAGGTCCAGTTTGGAGAGATCGTATGGTTGCTCTTGTCATCTTTATGTTCATAAATATAATTTTCTGGGCATGTTTTGAGCAAGCAGGAACTTCTCTTACTCTTTTTGCTGACAGAAACGTTGATAGAGAAATTTTTGGATGGTTGATGCCAGCATCAATGACCCAATTCTTTAATCCTTTCTTCATTGTATTATTTGGTTCAATCTTCTCTATTATGTGGGTGAAACTAGACCAAATGGGCAAAAACCCAAGCATTCCAATGAAATTTTCATTAGGAATACTACAATTAGGACTTGGGTTCTTAATCACATTAGTTGGATTGAAATTCGCAAACGAATCTCATATGGTTCCACTATTGACGTTGGTATTCCTTTACATGCTTCATACAACTGGAGAATTATTCCTTTCTCCTATTGGATTATCTATGGTTACTAAGCTTGCTCCTAAAAACATTGCTGGAACGGCAATGGGTGGATGGTTCTTAAGCTTTGCAATTGCAAACTACGCAGGTGGATTAATCGCTACTCTTACTGGTGGACATGGTCACGGTGGTGGAGGTGAAGAGTCTGCTGAAGTGGTTGCAGAAGCTGCCACAGGTTCTGAAGAAGTAGCTTCAGAAGCAGTTGCTGAAGTTGCAGACGCTGTAACAGCTGTAGATTCAACAGTTGTAGCTGAAGTAACGGATGTTGCTGATAGCGCAGTTGCAGTTGTTTCTGAGGTAACTGACACTGTTGTAGCTGAAGTTGCTGAAATTATGGAAGCAATTGTTCCTATTCAAGCTGATGTAGCTGCAAAGTCTGGATTAGAAATGTACACTGGTGTATTCTCAACAATTGGTTGGGTGTTGGTAGGCTTTGCTATTCTAATTGCTCTTTGCTCTAAGCCATTAAACAAGCTAATGCACGGAGTAAAATAAGACTAGTAAATACAAAAATTGAAAAGGCGCCTCTTGGCGCCTTTTTCTTTGCGTAAATTGCACATCTAATTTGAAAGACATGAGAACTTTATTTGCAGCGGCGATTCTTTGTTTGGGCATCAATTTTAACCTTCATGCTCAAGAAGCAAAGATTCATTGGATGAGTGTTGAAGAGGTAGAGAAAGCTATGGAAAGTGAAAAAAGGCCTGTTATGATGGACGTATACACAACTTGGTGCGGCCCTTGTAAGATGATGATGGCAAATACGTTTACCAACCCAAACGTAATAAGCTATATCAACAAAAATTATTACGCAGTTAAGTTTGACGCTGAACAACCTAATAAAGTGGTATATCAAGGAAAGGAATACAACAATCCTACTTATGACCCTAATCGCAGGGGAAGAAATGGTGTACATGAGCTATCTAGAGCTCTTAAAGTGAACGCATACCCTACTATTGTTTACTTTGACGAGGACTTCAAAATCATAACAGCTAACTCAGGTTATAAACAGCCAAGACAGTTAGAAATGTATCTTAAATTCTTTAACGAAGTGTTTTCTAGGGATATAGAGAATGAAAACATTCAAAAGGTTTGGGATAATTATAGTTCAAAATTCGCTGGAAGTTGGTAGTATTAAGTACTTGATTTCTAGCAAGGCTCACACTATATTTGCAACCCGCTTTTTAAAGCGTACACATTACGTCCAAGCAAATATAATAGGCCCAAATTATGAGTGAAACAGCACGCCTAATTTTAGAAAACCAAGAAGTTGAAATTCCAGTAATCACTGGATCTGAAAATGAAAAAGCCCTAGACATTAGTAAACTAAGAGCATCTACTGGTTATATCACATTAGATCCTGGCTTTAAAAACACTGGTTCTACTCAGAGCTCAATTACATTTCTTAATGGTGAAAAAGGTATTCTTAGATACAGAGGCTATGCTATTGAAGACCTTGCAGAAAAGGCTTCGTTTTTAGAAGTAGCATACCTTCTTATTTACGGGGAGTTGCCAAATAAGGAAGAATTAGAATACTTTACTGACTCAATAACACATCATACTCTTCTTCACGAGAATATGAAGAGGTTTTTCGATGCATTCCCTATCGGTGCACACCCTATGGGAATGTTGAGTTCTATGATATCTAGCTTAAGTACTTTCTACCCAGAGTCTCAAGAACAAAACCGTTCTTTCTCTGATATTGAAAGAACTATCCATAGAATTATTGCAAAACTTCCTACTCTTGCAGCCCAAGCATACAAGCACAACAAGGGACTTCCAACTATGTACCCCAAAAATGAATTGAGCTATGAAGGAAACTTCCTTCATATGATGTTTGGTGTACCTACTGAAGACTACGAAGTAAATCCAATTGTTGAGAAAGCATTAAACAAACTGCTTATCCTTCACGCTGATCACGAGCAGAACTGTTCTACAGCAACTGTGAGAGTAGTTGGTTCATCACAAGCAAACTTATACAGTGCTATTTCAGCTGGGATTGCTGCACTTTGGGGACCTCTTCATGGTGGAGCAAACCAGGCAGTTATTGAAATGCTTGAGCAAATCCGCCAAGACGGAGGAGATTTAGATAAGTGGATTGCAAAAGCTAAAGACAAGTCTGACAGTTTCCGTCTTATGGGCTTCGGACACAGAGTATACAAGAACTTCGATCCTAGAGCTACAATTATAAAGAAAGCAGCTGATGAAGTGCTAGAAGCACTTGGTGTGCAAGATCCAATTCTAGACATTGCCAAGCAACTTGAAGAAGTAGCTCTTAATGACGAGTACTTTGTTCAAAGAGGCCTCTACCCTAACGTTGATTTCTATAGCGGAATTATCTACAGAGCTCTGGGTGTCCCAACTGACATGTTTACTGTAATGTTCGCTTTAGGGCGTCTTCCAGGATGGATTGGTCAGTGGAAGGAAATGGTTGAGCACAGTGCTCCTATCGGAAGACCAAGACAGATATATACAGGTGCAGCAGCACGTGAATTTGTTCCTCTAAACAAGAGATAATCCAAATGGATGCTTTTGTAAAATCTAGTTCCTCTAACGGTATATGTACCGTTGAATTTTTTCATCCAGCATCTAACAGTTTACCTGGTGATATTCTAGCCCAAATTGCTGATGCAATTTCTTCAGCTGGTAAAAACCAAGAGGTTAGAGTAATAATCTTAAAATCAGCTGGCGAGAGAGCTTTTTGCGCAGGAGCAAGTTTTGATGAGCTTGTAGCAATTTCAAACGAAGAAGAAGGACTGCAATTTTTTAGTGGATTTGCTAATGTAATTAATGCAATCCGCCAATGCCCCAAATTTATTTTAGGTAGAGTTCAAGGAAAAGCTGTAGGCGGCGGAGTAGGTCTAGCCGCTGCGGTGGATCACTGTTTTGCAACAAAATTTGCATCGGTTAAGCTAAGCGAACTTACCGTTGGCATAGGCCCTTTTGTTGTTGGACCAGCTGTTGAACGCAAACTTGGAACATCAGGATTTGCTCAACTTACAATAGATGCTACTTCATGGAAGGATGCAACTTGGGCTGCATCTTACGGACTTTATAGTGAAGTATTTGAGACTGCTGTAGAAATGGACACTACAATTCAAGAACTTGCTGAGAAACTATCAAAGAGCTCTCCTGAAGCTATGGCAGAGCTAAAGAAAGTTCTATGGAAAGGAACTGAAGACTGGGGTGAACTGCTAAAAGAAAGGGCAGCCATTTCTGGACGATTAGTCCTAAGTGATTTCACTAGAAATGCTATTGCAGCGTTCAAAGCAAAATAGACTCATAATTTAGCCCAAATGAAAAGCCCGGCATTATCGCTGGGCTTTTCTATATCCTAGATTTTCTAATTATCTAACTATCGACAATCTTCTTACCGAAGTTCCTTGACTATTGCTTAGCATAATGTTATAGGTTCCTGCAGTTAAACCTCCAAGGCTAAGAACTGTGTTGCCTTGCAATACATTGATTTGTGTATCGTATACAATTCTGCCTACACCGTCAAGCACCTTAACAACAACATCGTTATGAGCTTCTGGCATCTGTATTGTTACTACTCCAGTTGTTGGATTAGGGAACATTCCAAATGCAAGCGGATCTACATTTACAATAGTGTTGAATAACACTTCAACTTCTACCGATTCAGTACATCCATTATCATCTTCAGCTGTTACAGTATATATACCTGCTGCCAAACCTCCTGGGTCCACTTCATTTCCTGAGCTATCAGTCCAAACAAAGTCGTAATCACCAGTTCCTCCAGTAGCTGAAGCTGTACCAAAACCAAGTTCTCCTGCTGCAGTTTCATCAGTAGCAGAAGCTATTATTTCTATAGCATCTGGTTCAGTTACTTCAACATCAACCTCTACTGAACAATTGTTTTCATCAGAAATAACTACGATGTATAAACCAGCAGCAACTTCAAATACTCCAGTTTCATTTGACTCACCTCCTAAAGTGTATGATACAACACCTATTCCGCCATCTGACACTACAGTTACAGAACCCATATCACCATTACAAAGCGCATCAACTGTTGTGCCTCCTGTAACAGCTAAATAACAACATGAGCCATCGTCAATTGTCGCATCTGCATCGTAGTTGTTTGCTGATTCATCTGTACAACCTGTACATGAATCATACTCACACGAATCATCGTCATCTGTAGCTAGTTCATTATAGTTACAAGCGCCTATATCAGTACAACCTTCAATTTCAAACTCATCACAAACTCCATCACCATCTGTGTCATTAATACAGTTTCCGTCACAATCGTATCCATCATCCGGAAGGTTACCATCACAATCGCATGCTCCATCAGCAATTCCATCACCATTACAAACACCACATTCGTCGAATTCGCCAACACAATCGTCTTCATCATCACAAATACCATCAGCATCAGCATCAGCAGTACAATCTCCTCCACATTCACCTAATACATCTTCTTGGTTTCCATCACAGTCACAATCTCCATCTTGAATATCAGCACATCCACATTCGTAAATAGCACCTGGACCATTACATATACCACATTCGTCGTAAACGCCAATACATTCATCCTCATTATCACAAACGCCATCCATATCAGCATCTGCTTCACAATCTCCACCACAAATTCCAATTGCATCTAGCACATTACCTGCACAGTCACATTCACCATCTGCAATTCCATCACCATTACATATACCACATTCGTCGTATTCACCTACACAATCGTCTTCATCATCACAAATACCATCACCGTCAACATCAGCAGCACAGTCTCCTCCACATTCGCCTAAAGCATCATTCTGGTTTCCATCACAATCACAATCCCCTTCAGGTATATCAGAACATCCACAATCATAAATAGCTCCTGGTCCATTACAAATACCACAAGCGTCATAATCTCCTACACATTCGTCCTCATCATCACAAATACCATCACCATCATCATCAGCTTCACAATCACCACCACATACATCTAATGCATCTAAAGTATTTCCATCACAATCACATTCTCCGTCTGCAATACCATCGCCATTACACACTCCACATTCATCGTATTCTCCAACACATGGGTCTTCAATATCACAAACTCCATCACCGTCAAGATCTTCCACACAATCACCATCACAAGTGAAACCAGGCTCAGGGAACTCACAAGAACCATCGTCAATATTAGCTGTATCGTCGAAATTACATGCTAAAAGATCTGTACATCCACAAGCATTTGCCTGAGTTCCTGTGAGACCTTCAAATGAAAGTGCAACTCTACTAACATCTTCTTGTGATCCATGGTTGAACATTTGAATATTAATAGTCCCAGAAGGAGCACCATTAGTTGTCAATTGCATAACTAAAATCTTCATATCATCTCCTGACACAGCGTTAGCTGTGCCATTTGGATCAATGACAAACCATGAACCTCCTACAGAATCATCGATATCAATATTTCCTCCTGCTTCAAACTGTTCAACCCAGTTAAAATCAGTAGACACAATTTCTAGAGGAGCAGCCTCACCAGCTCCTGCTCCTTGATCAAGACCAATTGTAACCCAGCTATCAAATTCTAATTCTGGGAAGAATGTGTAAACTTCTGGGAACATATCAGAACCCAAATGTGATCCATTGATATGTTGATAGAATGAAGTTGATGTTGATACATGAAGAGGATCTTCATCATCACCAAATACTGCAGATAAGAAATCGTCATTGTGAGGAGTTGTCACATATACTCTATATGTCGACATTCCAGCTAGTTCTCCTACTGAGTGGTCAGCTACAAGCTCAACTTCAAGACCATAACCTTCTGTTCCTGCGTCTGCACATGAACAGTAATCACATGAACCATCGTTTTCAGTAGCATCAACTTCGTAGTTACATGCATTCATATCATTACAACCATCAACTTCTTCTTCATCACAAACTCCATCTCCATCAGAATCGTTTACACAAGATCCATCACAGTTGTACCCCACTTCTGCATAAGTACATGAACCATCATCTAGTGTTGCATCTTCATCGAAATTACATGCTGTTTCATCAATACATCCTGGAGTCTCTAAAACATCACAGATATTGTTTTCATTTAAATCTTCACAGTCACCATTACAGTCATATGGTGGGTTTGCATATTCGCAAGAACCATCTTCATAATCTGCGGATGGGTCATAGTTACAGGCTGTTGAATCAGTACAACCAAATGCTAGGCAAGAAATATATTCACAAGAACCATCATTCCATTGTGCTGAGGGATTATAGTTACAGGCAAGCGGGATTGTACAACCTCCTGTTCCAACAGTTATTGTTCCCACCATACCATTTGCAGCATGATTACCAATAGAACAATCATAACTGTATATTCCAGGTACATTAAATGTGTATACACCCATACACACACCAGATGCATTTCCACTAACAGCTGGTAAAGAAAATGGTTCAGGGTTATTAAATGGTTCGTCTGTAATTGAGTTTGTAATACCATTCACATCGTGATATCCACCTATATTAGACCAAGCAATAGTCGAACCAACTGCAATAGAGACTTCATTGGGTGTGTAGCTGTAATTTGAAACTAAAATCAACTGATCTGCACCAGAACATGCATCATCGAACTCACATGTGCCATCATCTGTTGTTGCGTTCGGATTGTAATTGGATGCTAAAGAGTCAGTACATCCATACACCTCTAAAGCGTCACATATATCGTTTTCATTTACATCATCACATTCGCCATTACAATCATATGGTGGATTTGCATATTCACAAGTTCCATCTTCATAAATTGCATCTGGGTCGAAATTACAAGCAGTTTCATCAGTACAACCAAGAGCCAAACACGAAATGTATTCACATGAACCGTCATTCCATGTAGCAAGTGGATCAAAGTTACAAGCTTGAGAAATTGTACAACCAAAAACTTCTAATACGTCACAAATATCATTTTCATTGACATCTTCGAGACAGTTACCATCACAATCTAGATAATCTTCCTCTGGATAAGTACAGCTTCCATCATCCTCTGTTGCATCAGCATCGTAGTTACATGCAAGTGCATCTAAACAGCCGCCTCCAGAAGGAGGCACTACTGCTTCAAATTCACCAGCTCCACAGAATGAAACTGCAAGTTGGAGTTGGTCTCCCCCTACCCCAAGAGGGAATAGTTGATAGTTAAGAGATCCACATAATTCACCAGTTGTAGTAACCTGCATAATTAAAACTCTCATGTTTTCATCTGGCAAGCCATTGGATGCAGTATTTAAAACGTAATACGATGATCCAGTCAAAGTATTTGACTCAACAAATGTTGAAGCATCAACAATAAAAAACGGAGAAATTTGCTGTGAAGAATCCTCGACAAGAGATGGATCAGCCTCATCCCCTACCGCTGGACCCGTTAATCCAATTGTTGCATATGTATCATCTGCCATTTCAGGGTAGAATGGTAAAAACATAGGGTTGATACCAGAAGCGTTCCAACTAGCATTGAAAGCATTATTGTATACACCTGCCGTTGCTTCAATTGACAATGGCATCTCATTGTTTCCAAAAACCGCACTCATTCTATCAGTTGGATCCACCATATTGACGTAAAGTCTGTATGTAGTACCCTCTACTACAGCAGGAGTACTTTCCTCTACACTCAATGAATACTGAGATGTTAATGGCATTGAAATGCCGGCAAGTAAAATTAGATTAAGGCAAAGATGTTTAAATGCACTCATTTTGATAGGTTGTAATTATGACTTAAAGATATGAATTGTATCTGACAAAATACCTGTAGTCAATTCAAAACTTCACATGAGTTTGTACAAAAAAAGAAGGGTGACATAAATGCCTCCCTTCTACTTGTATTTAAAAGTATTAATTTGCTTTTATCAATTGTATTGATGATGGCATACCGTTTGAAATTACATTCAACCTGTACATTCCACTTTCTAATCCGCTAAGATCAACAACTGTATTGAATGAAGAACCAGTCTCATTCCAAACACCTGAATCGATTGTTCGACCAAGTCCGTCTACAATATTGTAAACCACATCACCACCAAGTGAACCTTGCCACATTACGTTGAACAATCCATTACTTGGGTTGGGAAAAACTGTAATTTCAATACCATTTGGCAATTCAAATACAGATGAAATTACGAACTGTTCAACTACAGAACAACCATTTCCATCAGTTACTTCTAACGTATAAGTTCCAGCTGAAACTCCATCTAAATCTTGTGTATTTGTACCATTAACTCCAGGTCCTGACCAAGAGTATGAATAATCCGGCGTTCCTCCAGAAATATTGACCGCAATAGATCCCTCACCATTATCAGTTGGATCATCCGTAACAATACCAGTTACTATAAGTTCTGCTGGCTCATCAATAGTAGCTGGAACAGTTGTTTCACATGCATTTCCATCTTGAACGTAAAATACGTATTCACCAGCTGAAAGATTTCCAAACTGATTATCAATAGAGTAGTTGTTATCATCATCAGCATACGAGAATTCACCAGTACCTCCAGTAGCATATACTACAACCGATCCATTTGAGTCTCCGTTACACAATACGTCTATAGTTTCAGTTGTTACGTCAATTGCTGGTGCGTTTTCTACTTCTACCACTTCATTTACTGTACATCCGTTTGCGTCAGTGACTACAATTGTGTAGAAACCTACTGCTAAACCATCAAGATCATCAGTGCCAGTTACGTTTTCACCATCAACATCAATAGAGAAACCTCCTGCTCCACCTGACGGAGCCCATTCAATAGAACCATCTTCATCATCAGTACATGAAACTGGTGTAGAATCTGAATTAACTAAAATCGCATCTGGGCCAATAGTAATTTCTTCAGCTGATGATCCAATACACCCATTAATATCGATAGCTTCAACTAAGTAAGTGCCTCCAGAAACTTCAATTGGGCTTGATTCATATGTTACTCCATTAATTAAGAATTCATTTGTAGTTGGAGCAGCACCACCTGTGATTGCAGCTACAATAATTCCATCAGCAATATCTGCACATGATGCATCTGAATATCCTGTAATGTATACATTAATAGCTGGAGGGTTGTTAATCTGAACTGGCAATGAGTTGTCAAAACAACCGTTTTCATCAACAGCAATAATTGTGTAAGATCCCTCACCTAAGTCAGTGTATGTCGTAGTCGATGACATTGTAGAAGAATCATCACCTTGGAAATAGAATTGAAGATCGCCTGTACCACCTGTACTTTCAACTTCAATGATAGCATCGTTGATGTCATTACAAGACATTCCTTGAGTAAGAGAAGCATTAACAACTAATTCTGGAACTTCTGGAACTTCAACAATCTGAGATACAGAACAACCTGCATCATCAGTAACCATGACATAGTACTCACCACCAAAAAGATTGTTGAAGTTTCCAAAATTAGAAGCAGTCTCATCGTTCTCTCCTAAATAGTAGTAATCATCACCCTGAGCCCCAGTTGCACTAATAGTTAGGCTACCATTGTTATCTCCTGGACATGTTGGGCTAACTGATGAGTCTACGATTAATTCTAAAGTACACGGAAGCACACATGAATAATCATCAACAGTTGCAATTGGATCATAGTTCGTAGCATTTTCATCTGTACAACCAAACACCTCTCCTGGATTTGAACAGAATCCCAAGCCATTTAAATACTCATTATTGTCTTGATTACCTCCAGTAAAAACCTGAAGGTTAAATACGCCACAGAAAGAACCGTTTGTTGTGATTTGGGCTAGTAAAATTTTATTGTCTTCACCTCCAAACTGAGGGTATTCAGCAGTACATGTAGCATCATCATTTGGATTACATGGCATTGGATTAAACCATGACCCACCAATAGGACTATCTACATAGAAAGAACCTGAAGCAGTGAAATCAGCAAATGCATCTGAAAAACCAATGTGGCTTATATCGCCATTATCTGCTGCAGACATCATTCCAATGGTTACCCAAGAATCAAATTCTAGAAAAGGTAGAACTGGAAACATTGCTGGGTTAATCTCCTGTCCTAGGTTGAAAGAGGGAGTAGAGTGGTAAATATCACCTTCAACAGAAAGACCTAGAGGATTAGATGCATCACCATATACAGCAGACACAAAATCTTCCGGATTAGTTGTGTTTGCATAAACGTGATAAGTTGTAAAACCAGTTAAATCATCGGTTCCAACCATTCCAGCGTGAACAATATATTCCTCAACAGAAATACTTGTTATTTGAGCTTGGAGGCCAAGGGCACAAATTAGACTAGCAAAAAATAGCAAATGCTTCATAAATAGTAGTTTTTTCAAGAATTTCACAAATATAACTTCCGAGGTGTTTTTTCGGCTCTTAATCGCGCGAAAATTTAAATCTGTCTAAGACCTTGTCAATAGACCAAACTTATCAATCGATTCCCTCCATAGTATGGGCACCTCAACTGTTTCATTAGAGATAGGATTAAAGCACACAATTACAGTCTCTGATTCTGCAGACAAATGCCTAATATTACCATCAACTATAAAAGCTTCGTAAGCAATTGTAAGACTCTTCTTCCCAACTGATTTAACCCAAACCTCTACCTCCAATTTATCGGATAATTTGACCGGATGCCTGTATTCTACTTTTTGGCTTGCAACAAGCACTCCTATCTTTTGCCAATCCCAGTCTCCAGCAATTTTTTGAAACAGATGTATTCTACTTTGCTCGAAATAAATTAAATATTTTGCATTGTGGACTATCCCATATGAATCAATATCAGCAAATCGAATCTCAGGTTTGTATATCATATCGCTAAGATATGTGTATAGCCCCTCATCATATCACTTGATTTACTAGAGACATTGGGGGATTTGTTTCAAAAAAGCGTATAAAATCCCAGGTTTATTAACAAAATACCCTAGGTTCTTAACAAAATGACCTAAATCCGGCTGAATCCCTTGACACTGCTGAATTTCTACCTTTACATTGCACTGACAAGATTGAAAAATCAATTGTTTAACCTTATAAATTAATTCTCATGAACAAAGCAGAATTAGTAGATGCAATGGCATCTAGCGCAGGCATCTCAAAGGCAGATGCAGGACGCGCACTAGACGGATTTATTTCAGCAACAAAGGGTGCACTAGGAAAAGGCGACCGAGTTTCTCTAGTTGGATTCGGTTCTTTCTCAGTAAAGCACCGTCCAGCTCGTAAGGGTCGTAACCCACAAACTGGTGCTGAAATCCAAATCGCAGCTAAGAACGTTGTAAAGTTCAAGGCTGGATCTGGTCTAGACGTGTAAGTTGCTTTAGCAATTTATCAAAACGATTAGCCCTTCTTGTCTTCATTGACAAGAGGGGTTTTTCTTTGTAACACTATTTTTACAACGATGTCTTCGGTTGATTCCTGCATAAAAACTCTTTACCGCTTTCTCACAGATGAGAGAAAGCAAAGGTTTGAGAAAGTGTTGGAAAAGAGAACTAAATACATAACTGTAGTACTAGAGGACATATTCCAAAGCAGGAATTCAAGTGCAGTAATGAGAAGTGCAGATGGGTTTGGGCTACAAGAACTTCACATTATAGAAAATGATCATAAGTGGACAGGGACAAAATCTGTTTCTAAAGGAGCATCAAGTTGGCTCACTCTACATAAGTATGGTGGAGATGACCCCACAACTGAATGCATAGAAAATTTAAAGTCTCTTGGCTATAGAGTTGTAGCTACATCACCACACGAGGGGGGCTATACTCCTGAAACCTTACCAATTGACAAGCCACTTGCTATAATGATGGGAACTGAACTAACTGGAATTAGCACTAATGCCAAATCTCAAGTAGATGATTTTGTGGAAATTAAGATGCATGGTTTCTCTGAAAGCTTCAATGTTTCAGTTGCAACTGCTGTTATATTGAACAGGCTTATAAATAGGTTAGATAAAATAGATTTTGACAAAGGATTATCGGAAGAGGAAAAGCAAAAGCTTAGATTGATTTGGGCTTATAGGACGGTCAAAGATCCTGATGCTATTTTGAGATATTACGGGATGAAATTGCCTTTTGAGATATGAGTGCAGAAGCAATTAGAACAGATATCAAGGGGTTAATAGAAATTGCCCTTCCTATTTCGATTGGAACATTTGTTCAGTTTCTAGTTTTACTTACAGATAATTATTTCTTAGCTAGAGTTAGTGAAAACGCAATCAATGGCGCTGGAAATGCTGGCTTAACATATTTGACATTTGGGATGTTGATTTTTGGAAGTGCTACAGGGATTCAGATTCTTGTGGCTCGAAGGAAGGGTGAGGAAAATGATGAACTTCAGATTAGAACAGGCAGAACTGGATTACTCCTGAACACATTTTTAGGGATTTTACTATGTCTAACGCTCTATTTATTGAATCAAGGAGCTTTGGGATCATTATTTCAAAACGCCGAAATAAGATATGTTTTTGAACCTTACCTAGGAACAAGACTTTGGGGAGCCCTACCCTACGGAATCACTTTTGCCTTCACCGCTTACTGGACTGGCCTTGCGAGAACAAAGCTATTACTAGCAGTAAGCTTGACTACAGCATTCTCTAACCTGATATTAGATTACGCATTGATTGAAGGAAATTTGGGCTTCAGTGCAATGGGCCACATTGGAGCTGCTAGAGCTTCTCTTTGCTCAGAGATACTTGGTTTTTTTATAGCTGTAGTTTTAATGTTCAAAGTTGAACGTAGATTTTTACAATTTCCAAAAAAATTGGACTCTGAAGTCTTACAATCTTGGTGGAAAATTTCAGCGCCACTAATGGGGCAATTACTTTTAACTGTTGGCGTTTGGACTTCGTTTTTCTTCTTTGTAGAAAAGGTTGGTTCAACTGAATTAAAAATAAGCCATATAGGTCGAAACGCTTTCATGTTTGCCTTCATTGTGACTTCAGGCATAGGCCAAACAACAAGAACAGTCGTTTCAACTTTAATTGGAGCAAAACGTCAAAGTGAACTGGTTCCCACCGTTAAAAAGCTTTGGTTTTTGAATATAATAGGAGCTCTAATTCTAACACATGGATTTATACTTTATCCCGAGCTTATCTCTAAGATTTTCTTTGACGAGCCAAGTCATATTGAAATGATGTCTAAGACATTTACAACACTATTTATAGCTGTAATCGGATATGGTTCTGCTCATATACTTCTAACTACACTTGAAGGATCTGGAGGTACTAAGAGAGCTTTTGCTGTCGAGATGCTTGGAGCAGGGATATATTTCCTTGGAGCATGGTATTTCACTACTCCAATTTCTGAGGGTTATAGACCCATAGAGGTTATTTGGCGAGTTGAGTGGATATACTTCAGCTTAATAATTATTGGTTGCTATTTAGCGTTGAGAAATGACAAATGGAAAAACGGATTAGAATCGCTTAGTTAATTTTGCATAGATGACATCAAATACACTGAACATAGTATTTATGGGCACACCAAAATTTGCTGCTGTTTGCCTTGACTCAATTATTAAAAGCAATCACTGTTTAGTTGGAGTGGTCACTGCTCCTGACAGGCAATCAGGCAGAGGAAGAAAGATTAGCGAATCTGAGGTAAAAAGGTTGGCAGTTAAAAACAACCTTCCACTAGCTCAACCAGAAAAACTAAAATCATCTGAGTTTCACAAAACGCTTAAATCTTGGAATGCTGATCTATTTGTTGTTGTAGCATTCAGAATGCTGCCTGAGGTAGTTTGGGCTATGCCACCTAAAGGAACAATAAATCTTCACGCCTCACTCCTACCTCAATTTAGAGGTGCTGCTCCTATACAGCGTGCAATAATGCAAGGGGCTAGTGAGTCAGGGGCAACGATTTTCAGGTTGGCTCATAAAATTGATACGGGCAACATTTTACAAAATGTAAAACTTGAAATAGGGCCAAACGAAAACGCAGGCTCACTTCACGACAGAATTCTAATTGCAGGTAAAAAGATTTTGATTGAGTCATTAGACTCAATCGCAGAAAGCAGAGATATAGAAACTCCACAAAGTAAATTGATCAATGGGGAATTGTATGAGGCTCCTAAGATTTTTAAAGAAGACAGAAGAATTGATTGGAATAAGAAAACATTAGAAGTTCACAATCAAATAAGAGGACTTTGCCCATATCCTGGTGCATTTACTACTGTACCTGGAGGTGAGAATACTCCATACAAAATTCTTGTAAGTCAGCCAGCAGAACTTTTGCTTGATGCTGGAATGATAAAAATGGAAAGCAACAGAATGTACGTTGGCACATCAAATGGCTCACTGGAAATTCTAAGAATACAGCCTGCTGGTAAATCTGCTATGGAAGCGGGGTCGTTTATTTTGGGCTTAAGAGATGAACTTACTCAATTTAGTTAAGACGGATACCTAAAAATTGTAAGGAAATACTGCAAATCACCAATGTCTGTATATGATACACATCGGTCTGATAATCAGCCAAGTTTGTAAAACTAAAGCTAAACGAATTTGAGAAGAAAATTGGCTAAAGGATACCCATAACAGGTTATAAATGTAATCCTCGAATCCTTCCTCGTATTCTAACTAGTAGACATACAACAAAACGCTAATACTAACCTCATGAATTGAAGTTAGCAAACATCTCCAAATGCTGCAAGAAGTAGAAGAATATCTTGAACATTAGTAGCCCCATCCTCATTGATGTCAACTTCACAATTATTCATACAACCAAATTCTCCTAATAGAATTAAAATATCAGCTACTGTTATGACACCGTCTTGGTTTACATCAGTTAGACAACTACAACTGTCGTATTCGCAAGTTCCATTATCAACTATAGCATCAGAGTCATAATTACAAGCTTCCGAGACTGTACATCCTGAACAAGTGCTATTGTCTCCGCCACATTCGCCACACTCATCATAATATTCACACGAGCCATCATCAGTTGTAGCTTCTATGTTGTAATTACATGCTGTTAAGTCTGTACATCCAGGCACATCTACAGCATCTTCAAGAACGCAAGTGCCTTCTAATGTTATTAATGCATCATATAGCGCGCCTTCTGAAAAGCTATAACCATTTCCTATAGTGATAGACCAAGTTCCATCACCTTCAATAACATATCCAGACAAGTCAATTTCTGCTACATAATAACCATTTGTAGCAGTTTGCCATTCACTAGGGAAGAAATCTTGATAATTACCCAAGAAATCGCAAACACCTGAAGTAAGATTATATCCTCCTAATTCAATACAATTTCCATCCGGAGTACCTATCATTATCAACAAATCAGCAGGCCAACTTGCACTTGAAAGCACATCCTCCCAATTCATATTTATAACAAGTGTTTCTAGGGATCCCTGACCTTCAAACTCAATAGTTTCTGAATTTTCTGTCCCAGCAATAGTTGTATTAAACTCTATAGTTGTTTCACAATCACACCCAAGTACAGGATCTGCATAAGTACAGTCTCCGCTATCAATAGTTGATGTAGGATCGAAGTTACAAGCTTGGGAATCAGTACAACCTATACATTCATATGTACACGATCCATCATCAATACTTGCATTCTCATTAAAATTACATGCCTGTGGGTCTGTACAGTCCATTTCACTCTCACCTACACAGAACATTACAGATTCATTAGAACCGAATTCCCCACCACTAGCTACAACAACTCCATCAGTAATTATTTCATAGTAACCTTCTCCATAAGCACAACATATTCCATCACCATAACTATCTGAAATTGTGAAAGTATAACAGCCATCTTCAATACAAAGTAAATCTTGATATAATGTAAATCCATTTAAATATTCAGAGCTTGTAGCAACAATTCCATTTAACCCACTTATTTGCCAAGTAGTTTCTCCTGGGTAATTATCGGTGTATATATTAATCATTACTCCAGAGCCACCCATAACACATGAGCCATCGTCAATAATTGCGCTTTGGTCATAGTTACACGCATTTGGATCTGTACATCCAAGACAAATTGAGTTATCACCACCACATTCACCACACTCATCGTAATACAAACAAGACCCATCGTCTTGGGTTGCGAAAGCATCGTAGTTACATGCTTGAGGATCGATACAACCTATGCAGTTATAAATACATGAGCCATCATCAAATCCAGCATTACTATCATAGTTGCAAGCGTATGAATCAGTGCAACCAATTCCACAATCTACATCCCCAATAGATAGATAGTCCTCACCTTGGTTATTACCATCACCAGACATTGCAGAATCTAGGTCTCCTACAGCAATCACATCTCCAGTTGCAAGGTCTATCATGGAATATGTCGCGCCGTTCCAACCATCACCATAGCTATCGTACATAACAAGAGTATAACAACCATTATCAATGCAAAGATCTTGAGTACCAATATCACCATTAGCAACAACATCTCCTTCCTCCATTAATGTCCAAGTTATCTCATTATCCCAAGATCCACCACCAACATAAATTGATACTCCATTCCCAAACACACAACTTCCATCGTCAATTGTATATTCTGGAGAGTGATTACATGCATCAGGGTCTGTACAACCTGTACAAGAAGAATTGTCACCTCCACATACTCCACAATCGTCAAAGTATTCACAAGAGCCATTATCTTCTGAAACGTTTGGGTTATAGTTACAAGCTGATGAATCTGTACAACCTAAATCAGAGTTGCAATTCATCATTGCCATGTTAACAGAATTGAAAGCATTTAACCTTCCACCTGTAACAGTTTCTCCAATTAAATTTGATACTAAATCTACCCCATCGAGTATGTATGATCTTACAAGATCAGCAGTTGCTTGTGGATTTGTTATAGCATTTGAAGCTAAATCAGAACAAGGTATACTATAAACAAGAGCTATTGCTCCTGCTACACATGGAGTTGCAAATGAAGTTCCTGAAGTATAAGAATAATTTGAAGAACCAGATGGTAAATAAACTTGTTCACCAGGAGCAGCAAGATCAATAGTAGTTGCACCGTATCCAGAAAAAGTTCTAACGTCGCTAGAATTTGTAGCAGTGACACTTACCATATAATCTGACCCACAGCCTGTTGGCATATCACCTTGTATATCAATGTTGTATTCTGCATTTGCTGTAGCACCGCAATTCAAAATCCCTACTTCGCCTAAATCATCGTAATATGCGCACCAAACAGGGTAGTTTGCTGGATTTGCAAGATCAATTCCCCATGAAGCATTCGTAGCTACTACAAACGCCCCCTGTGAGCCACCTGTAGTATTAAACATATGTCTCATTGTATGTGGATAGTTATATGCAGCAATAACGTTTGATTCTGAAAGACCACCCATTTGGACTTGCATAATTCCAACATCCCAGTTTACACCTGCACCACCTTGGTTGTTATTACCCTTAGCTCCAATCATTCCACTAACAGAAGTTCCGTGAGAACCTGGAGAAATATTGTCATTGTTCGATGTAGTATTCCAACCGTTGTAATCGTCAATATACCCGTTTCCATCATCATCAACACCATTTCCTGGGATTTCTCCTGTATTAACCCAGTGATTAGCTAATAAATCAGTGTGATCCCAGTTAGAACCTCCACCTTCTAGAACAGCAACTACAATTTGATCTCCGTTTGCAGTTTGGCCTCCTGTTGTTATATCCCAAGCTAAATCGCTATCTATGTCGTGGTCTCCACTCTGGATGTGATGCCATTGCTGAGTGAATGAAGGATCGTTAGGAGTTGCTCTGTCTTCAACAAAATGATTGAATTGAACAGCTCTAACTGCTTTATCCTTTCTCAATTCCCTTAAAATCATGTCACCATCCGATCTTTTTTCATCGTACGATAAAAGATAGATATTAGATAAATCAGAAAGCTTTAGGATTGGAGCTAAACTTGTTTTAAAACCAGAAATTGATTTATACTGAGAACAAAACAAAATTGGATCTAAGTCCCCTTTAAACATGATTATGATTTCACCGGGAATTGTTGATCCTTGTGGACCATTTGGAGTTTCCTTTTGGCCTAAGGACTGAAGGATTACAAAGCAAAAACAAGCAAAGAGAACTGATAATCTTTTCATACTTGTTTAGACGCATAATTATTTAATAGGTTGCGCACCAAAGACTACTAATTGTGTGATGAAATTAGGACTTCTAATATTTCTAATGCTGAACTTGTTATGGGGGTGCCAGGGCCAAACACTCCAACTACTCCCATTTCGTATAGACTTTCGTAATCGTATGGTGGTATTACACCCCCTGCAACTACTAAAATATCAGACCTTCCAAGTTTTTCTAATTCTGAAATAAGAGCAGGCACGAGGGTCATGTGTCCTGCTGCTAAGGTTGAAATTCCAACAACGTGAACGTCATTTTCAACAGCCTGTTTAGCAACCTCCTCAGGCGTAGAGAAAAGAGGACCCAAATCAACATCAAAGCCAATGTCTGCAAAGGATGAGGCTACGACTTTTGCGCCTCTATCGTGGCCATCTTGACCCATTTTTGCAACCAGAATTCTAGGTCTACGACCGACTAGTTCAGCAAATCTATTGCTAGCATCTAATACAGAATCGAACTTTTCTTCTCCAGACATATGTTTCGAAAATACGCCACTTACTCTTCTATCCAGTGGCTTAAACCGTCCAAATACATTTTCCAGCGTAAAACTTATCTCGCCTAGAGTTGCCCTTGCCCTTGCTGCTTTAACTGAAAGGTCAAGAAGATTTCCATCTGACTTGGCTCCGTTTTCTAAATTTCGAAGAGCTTCAGTAACTGCATCATCGCTTCTGGAATTTTTCAAGTTATTCAGTAGTTCAGTCTGCTGATTCCTTACTGCACTAGCATCAACATTTAACAAATCTAGTTTATCGTCACCATCATCATCAATTTGGTATAAGTTGACCCCAATGATTTTATCTACTCCTTTATCAATTCTGGCTTGTTTGCTTGCTGCAGCTTCTTCAATTCTAAGTTTTGGAAGCCCTATTTCAATAGCTTTTGACATCCCTCCGTGCTCATCAATCTCATCCATCAATTCAGTTGCTCTTGACGCTATTTCTGAAGTCAAATATTCAATTAGCTTAGAACCTTCCCAAGGATCTACTGCGCCAACATAACCAGCCTCTACTTGCAGCATTAACTGAGTGTTTCTAGCAATTCTTGCTGACATATCTGATGGTAATGCTATTGCTTCATCTAATGAATTTGTATGTAAAGACTGTGTACCACCAAAGGTTGCAGACATAGCTTCAATTGCTGTTCTAGCAACATTATTCCATGGGTCTTGGGCCGTCAAAGACCAACCTGAAGTTTGGGTATGGGTTCTGAGCATCGAAGATTTAGGATTCTTAGGATTAAATTCCTTCATTCTTTCAGCCCAAACCATTCTAGCAGCACGCATTTTAGAAATTTCCATAACATGGTGCATCCCATTAGCCCAAAAAAAACTCAACCTTGGTGCAAAATCATCCACATTCAATCCAGCTTCAATCCCAGTTCTAACATATTCAATACCATCAGCTATTGTATATGCTAACTCTAGTTCTGGTGTTGCTCCGGCTTCTTGCATATGATATCCAGAAATACTAATGGAATTGAATTTTGGCATATGTTGCGAAGTGTACTTGAAAATGTCAGATACAATTCGCATAGATGGAGTTGGCGGATAAATAAAAGTATTCCTCACCATAAACTCCTTAAGTATGTCGTTCTGTATAGTTCCTGATAGTAGTTCAGACGATACACCTTGTTCTTCTGCTGCAATAATGTAGAAGGCCAAAATTGGCAAAACAGCTCCATTCATTGTCATGCTCACAGACATCTTGTCGAGTGGAATACCGTTGAACAACCTCTTCATATCCTCAACGCTATCAATAGCAACACCTGCTTTTCCAACATCTCCCTGTACACGAGGATGATCGCTATCATATCCCCTATGTGTTGCAAGGTCAAAAGCAACTGAAAGTCCCTTTTGACCTGCAGCCAAATTCCTCCTGTAAAACGCATTCGACTTCTCAGCTGTAGAAAATCCTGCGTACTGCCTAATAGTCCAAGGCCTACTAGCGTACATCGTTGGATATGGACCTCCTAAGAATGGAATTGCTCCAGCCTTATATCCCTCATGACCCATTTTCTCCTTTAGGCCAAACTCTACTGGAACATCAATCCCTTCAGCTGTCTCTTCTTTTTTAGTGCTTGTTTTTTGCTTTGAATAAGAAAAAAGCTTGATGTCTGAAATAGATATTTCTTTGGTAGATTCAGAGTTGAACTGATGGTCTAGGGCGAAGAAATAATCATTTGGGTTAGTTGAGATAGAAGCATCTCCCCTTAAAGAATCTTTTGGCACAAAAAGTGGAGCTTTTAGCATAACATTTCTACCAGAAACTATTGCTCTCTCAATTTCAGAATATTCAGAAAATTTATCTAATCTTTCTATCGCATTTGAGGCATACCACCTTGTTGCATAGTCCAAATGCTTACTGCCGCCCATGGGATCGTCAGTTCTTCCAAGCATGGCCTCTTCTCTAAGGATATGGCTAATATTCCTTGCAAGTCTAAAAGCTCTTCCACACTCCTCTGGCAATCTAGAATCGTGCCTTAAAATCTCGATTGAATCAGCTCCTCCAATAACAGCTGCATATCCCATCAAAGTATTCCTGAGAATATTGTCATTTTGATTGTCTTTGACAAAAAGCGTTGGTGAGGTCTGGGCTTCTATTCTGATAGGTATCAAAGGGGAACATCCAAGTTGATTCAATAAAGTTGCCCAAGCTACCCTTAGGCCTCTAATCATTGCTGCAGTAGAAATGATGTCAGTTAATACAGCAATTCTTATTGAACATTTCGAAGCGGCCACTTCAATAGAATAGCCCTCATTAACTAGAGTCTGCAAACCCCATTTAGCTTTTGATATTGCAGCAGACACTGCATCTAAAGGTTGCATTCCTTTGTTTTGCCAAGAGGCAGCATCTATACCCCAAGTGAAAAATTTGGGCATTGCTAAAGACCAAGCCTGGACATGTCTGGTGAAATCTTCCTTTGTGAATTCTGATTTTGACAAATCAAATGTTGCCGATCCAATTACATCTTTTCCCTTTGACCAAGATGCTACAGTTCTTAGATCACCTTCATTCATGTGGCCGTCAATTTCAATTGCCACTATCCCAGGAATTACATTTTCAAGTAAATCAACGTTTGTAATTCTTACAGACTCAACTCCGTGTTCTAAGCCCTTTTGTAAGTTAGACTTAGTGGTATAGGTTTGGCATATAAGCCAAGAGTGACCTAAATCAGACCTTAAAGACTCATGTTTTGGAGGCAGCTCAAGACAATTGTGGTCAACATCAAGTGATAAGGGCAATTTCATCCCATGCCATTTAATTTTCTCTAAATCATCAAAGCTTCCATTGCTAATAGATGCAATTGCACTCTCTTTCCACTCATCTAAAGTTGGAATTGAAAATGATTCTGAAAAAATATTACCCTTTTTCACGCCTTAAAAATACATAAGCATCAGTGGTTCAAGGTTAGATTTGTCATTATGGATGCATCGAATATTTTTAATAAATACGATAAAAAAGATTGTCCAAAAGCAATTTTTCTAGATAGAGATGGTGTTATCAATCACGATCCAGGTGATTACACGAGAAATATTGACGAGTTTTCTATTCTTCCAACTTTTTTAGAATCATTGAAAATACTTAAAGAGAGAGGGTTTGTATTTATTTTAATCACAAATCAAGGCGGAATTGCAAAAGGAATTTATGGGCACAAAGAGGTAGAGGAAATTCATAAATATCTACGGAGTGTTTGCGAAGAAAACGGCACACCTATCCTAGAAATATATTATAGCCCTCATCATGAAGTAACTGGACTTTCCTTAAGTAGAAAACCAGGATCAATGATGATAGAAAGAGCGTGTGCTAGATATGGCATTAATCCAAAAAAATCTTGGATGGTTGGAGACAAACAGCGCGACCTTGATTGCGCTGCGGTTGTTGGTGTACCAGGTATCTTAATAAATCCAAATGACGACCTAATCTACTACGTTGATAAAATGATTTAGTCTAAATTAGAGGCTGATGGACTCAAGAAAATTCTTATTTAATGGAGAAGTAGTCGACGAAAATAAACTTCCAAATGCATTTGAATCTAGAGGATTCTTATATGCAGATGGCTTTTTTGAAACAATAAGGTGTATCTCAGGAGAATTCCCTTTATTTCACCTGCATTATGGGCGAATTATCAAAAGCACAAATGCATATAAAATGGAACTTCCATATTGGATGCTGGAGGAAGAGCTCCTGTCTCTTTTAAAAGATCTTTATGCAAAATCATTCATCAGTGGTGACGCAAGAATAAGGCTAACAATTTACAGAGATGGTGATGGTAGGTATACTCCGAATACAAATTTCGCAACAGCTGTAGCAAGTATAGAATCCATTGAAGGTTTGGGCTATGCGCTAAATGAAAATGGAATTGCAATAGGACTATACCAAGACTTGACAAAAACCCCTTCAAGGATTTCAAATTTTAAAAATCTCCACTCACAATTGTATGTACAAGCTGGAAATTACGCGAATGAACACGGACTAGGAGATGTATTAATCCTCAATGATTTCAACCAGCTAATAGAGGCTATTTCATCAAATATTTTCCTAGTTTTAAATGGAGCACTACACACACCTAAATTAGAATCTGGTCCAGTGGGTGGAGTAATGAGAGCTGCTGTAATAAACCTCGCTATAGAGTTGGGGATTAGGGTATACGAATGCAACCTAGAAGCTCACGAATTGATTAAAGCAGATGAAGTGTTTTTAACAAACGCAGTTAGAGGAATTCAATGGGTAGCTAGCTTTAGAACAAAGAGATACTTCAACAAAACTGCCTCAATGCTAGTTGAAGAATTGAATAAGCGCCTTACACCTGACGCACTCTAGGATCTAAGACTCCGTACAATAAATCCACAAGAATATTTACTATAACAAATACTGTTGCGATTACTATAGTACAACCCATAACTACTGGCAAATCTCCCTTTTCAAGTGAGCTAAACATAAGAAGCCCCATCCCCTTCCACCCGAACACAAATTCGACAAAAATTGCGCCTGCAAGCATTGAAGCAAACCATCCAGAAGTTGCTGTAATTACAGGATTTAATGAATTTCTTAATACGTGCTTAAATACGATTCTAGATTTAGATAGACCCTTTGCTTTGGCTGTTCTGATAAAAGGCTGATCTAAAACTTCAAGGGCTGAATTTCTAGATAACTGCACAATAACTGCAAGAGGTCTGATACCTAAAGTTAGAGCAGGTAAAATAATATGAGAAAAAGCTAGTTTTGGCCCCTCAAAAGGATCCACAACTAGCAATCCCCCTGTCATAGGAAGACCCGTGTATGAATGGAGGACATACCCAAATAACCATGCAACAATTATTGCCACGACAAAGCTAGGGGCGCTCATTCCTAATGCACAAATTGAAATGATAAAATTGCCGAATTTGCTTGGGCCATTTACTGCAATTGTAAGTCCTATTGCAATCCCAAATATCAAAGCGAAAAGCATTGCCACAAAAGCAAGTAAAAGTGTTGCTGGCAGGGCATCACCTATTGCCCCAGTTACTGGTCTCTCGGTAATAAATGAGTTACCTAGACTTGGTGCTCTAAAACCAAACTCCCCATCATCTTTGGCCCCAAATGGAAATAAAGCTGACATATAGTTAAAATATCTTGTAACTACTGGTTTATTAAGGCCGTGCTTTATTCTGAAAGCCTCGACCACCTCTTCTCTTTCGTTTTGGCCTGCTAGCTCTCTAGCTGGATCTGGAACCCAAGCGAATACGGCAAAGACTAATGTTAGAGTCCCAATTAGAACCCCCAGTCCCTGCCAAAGTCTCTTAAGTAAAAATGTCACTTAATGATATTGCTTGATACTTCTTCGAAAGTTGGAACGTCCCTCCACGACCATTTTTCAACTACAAATCCATCCTTCAAAAGAATAAGGCCTGGATTAGATCTTACAATAACTTTCAATTCAGTTTGATCACACATGAGGAAATCATATGGCACTTGATTATTGTGTCTGTAGTCTTCGCTTTCGTCATATCCAACGTTCGACAATCCGAAGAAACTGTGACCTGCAGCAAGTGCTGATTCTGCTAAAGCATTGAATTGGGTTTGGCCTGCGGCATTTGAAGCTTCAAGGTCTTTGGTGATATGAAGGAAGGTGTAGCCCTCAATTGAAAGGAGTGAATCAACTAAATCCTCTTCTTCTTCATTTACCATTTGGAAATCGTGAATCCTTGGCTCATAACCTTCTTTTACCAAAACTTCAGCGCCATCGTAAGTGACTATTTCATATTTCTCCTTAAAGGTCTCATCGCTCCAAAGTTTTTTGTCTAAATAATCAGAGCTTAAGATTATTGTATCAACTCCTGAAGAAATATTCTTATAAGTGTATTCATTAGCAAATACTGGCGCTTCTAGGCCAAGTTCCTCTGCTGACTTCCTGTTTTCTATAATACTCTCTCCTACTGCATATGGTCTATAGTCCTTCATTGGCAGGTGAGCTAGAGTGTTGTATTGTACAATTGAGATGACTATAAGTACAGAACCAGCCATCAACCATTCAATATACTTTGAATTTAACCTCTTTCTAGTTACTTCTGCTGCGAATAAGCAGAAAATTAAATAAAGGGTTGGGAAGTTCCAATCGAGCATCAAATAGCCAAAAAGGAATGTCATCAAAAGAGCTCCAGTATAGATGACAAAAGAATCTTTGGTGGTGTTTAGTTTAATTCTCCCTCTAAAAGAAGCTATCAGAATAGGGATAACGAAAACGAGGAGGATGAGGTCCTTGTAAAAGCTTTGAGTTGGTGTAAGAGGAATAGCATTTCCAAAACATCCGCACTCAAGAACACATTGGTTTGCGATTGTGATTACATCTCCATTGATACCAGCAATTGTCTTAAAACCAAATGGATCACAAGTCGCAGTGTACCATGTAAGCCATGTAAAGAAAAGCATCATGCCCGTTGTCAAAACAGAAACCAATCTAGGTAGTGCTCCAACAAGTAATGCTATACCTAGCAAAATCTCTCCTACACATACAAACACTGCTAGCTCTAATGCGTATGGAGTGAGGTAATCCATATTTAATGCTCCAGGCTCAAAGTACTCTTCAAGTTTATACATAAAACCTACAGCATCATTGGACTTGATAAGCCCTGAAACCACAAATAAAGCTCCAACTACAGTTCTACAAAGTGTGGTTATGCCACTATAAATCTGATACATCTTATTCTTGTTTTGATAATAAAATCAAGGCAAATAACGCATAGTTCGCTATATCCATATAGTTCGCATCAATACCCTCAGAAACTACTGTATTGCCGTCGTTATCTTCAATTTGCTTAACCCTAAGAAGCTTCATTAGGATTAAATCAGTGAGAGAACTTACCCTCATATCCCGCCAAGCCTCACCATAGTCGTGATTCTTCTTTAGCATTAAATCTCTAGTAGCTTCTGCAGCTTTCCTAAACAATTGATTTGTTTCATCCACAGGTATTTCTAGAGGATGGTCATCTGAAAGCTCGCATTGGATTAGAGCCATCAAACTATAGTTAACTATACCTATAAACTCTGGAACTATACCCTCATCCACCTTTGATTCGGCTACTTCTTGAAGTGTGCGAATCCTAGATGCTTTTATAAAGATTTGGTCAGTTAATGACGACGTTCTCAAGATGCGCCAAGCTGTACCGTAATCTGATGTCTTCTTGCGGAAAAGCGATTCACACTTTTCTAATGCAGTATCGTATTGTTGAGATGTTGGTTCCACTTTTATAAAGTTCTCCATAGGTTGAATAACTTGCGCCAAGTTACGATGACAACCAATTCAAATATTCAGAAATTTCGCAAAGAACTGCGAACAATTGCTAAAGCAAATCGCGTTGAATTGTTAGGAATTTTAAATGCAACCCCTGATTCATTTTATGACGGAGGTGAAAATTTCGCTCCTGCCAAAGCCATAACTACTGGTTTACAGATGATTAGAGATGGCGCTTTCATCATTGATATTGGAGGCCAAAGCTCAAGACCAGGTGCCCACACTATCTCTCACGAAGAAGAATGGTCAAGAGTTGAACCAGTTATTTCTGGAATCTTACAAGAGAATCCAAACGCTTTTATCAGTATAGACACTTATAGATCTGAAGTAGCTAGAAAGGCCATCAAAGCTGGAGCAGTTTTAGTTAACGATATATCTGCTGGTTCAATAGACAGTAATATGTTTAATACAGTGGCAGAACTAAATGCTCCATACGTTCTCATGCATATGCTTGGCACTCCAGAAAATATGCAGAACAACCCAAATTATTCAGATGTCGTAGAAGACGTAAAGAAATTCTTTAGATATAAACTAAATACTTTAAAACAACTTGGAGTTGAAGATGTGATAATTGATCCAGGTTTTGGGTTTGGAAAAACACTAGAGCATAATTATAAATTACTAAGAAGGTTAGAAGAATTTGAGGAATTTGGAGCGCCAATATTATCAGGTGTTAGCAGAAAGTCTATGATTTATAAGGCTCTTAATTGTAGCCCAAATGATGCACTTAACGGAACTACTGCTCTTAATATGATTTCTGTAAATAATGGAGCTTGCTTGCTAAGGGTTCACGATATTGCAGAAGCTAAAGAAGTTTCAATACTTCATAATAATCTTTGCAAATAATGAGCATTATCTACGAAACTTGGGAAGTTATTCAGCCGTTTTATGAGCTGGGAATAAAGGTGTTTGACTTTTTACTTGTAGGATTAATTGTGCTTTGGATTTATAGATTAACTAAAGGCACCTCAGCTATTCCAGTATTCTTAGGATTACTAGCAATTTATCTTATTTGGAAGGTTGTTACATATGCTGGAATGCCTATTCTTGGTGAGCTTCTTGGCCAGTTTATTGGTGTCGGTATCCTTGCAATCATAATTGTATTCCAACAGGAATTGAGACAATTTCTTTTCTCAATTGGAGAAAGAGCTAACATTAAGGGACCTACAAAGATCTTAGAGAAGATTGTCACTATTCGCCACGAATCAAGAAGTCCTTTTAAGGTAGATGAGGTTACAACTGCTGTTTCAAATTTGGCCCGTAGAAAAGAAGGTGCCTTGTTAGTGATTCAAAGGAACTCTGATTTAAGCATTCACTTTCACGGATCAACACCATTAGTTGCCGACTTATATGCCCCGCTTATCGAAGCATGTTTTGAGAAAAATTGCTCAATGCACGACGGAGGAATGTATATCGCTATTGGAAGGATAAGAGCTGTGAAATGTGTACTTCCAGTTTCTCAAAGAACTGATTTACCGCCTGAGCTTGGAATGCGGCATAGAGCCGCTTTGGGTATTGCGGAAAAAACTGATGCTTTAGTTTTAATAGTAAGCGAAGAAACTGGCCTAATTAGCATTGCAATGGACGGTAAATTACACAAAGGCCTTGCATCTGAAGACATACAGGAAATACTGGAACGAGAATTAGTGCCCGCTGAAGATTAACGGTTTACAATTAGCTTTTCATTAGCAATTACTGACTCATTTATTGGGTCGTATAAATTGACTAGATATATACCTTCATCTAATTCCTGAATGTCAATATTTAACCCATTTAGAGAAGGTACCCTGTTGTAATCTACAACCAGTTTACCACTAGCATCTTGGACTCTTACTCCGCAGTTGCTATATGATCCATTGAGTCTTAAAGTTGTAGATGCAGGGTTTGGGGAAATTGAGAATGAAGGAGTTGTTACTTCCAAATCATCTTCATTGTCATTTGTCCAATCAGATGACCTTAACAAAAACAAACCGTCGAAATTGCTAACAGCTATAGTTCCAGATGGGAAAAATGGATAGTTAGACCATGTACCATCAAATGTCGTGGTGTCGTTTAATGGGTATGTGTCAAAAAATCCTTGAGGCTCAATTGTACCATCATCCAGGATAGTCGATACTCTTAAACCACTAGTATAGTTAGATGCGTACAATAGCCCATCGTGTGCATACAAATTGTGATCAGGTGAAATTGTTTCTGCTTCGTAAAACCCAATAATAAACGGATTGTCTAAATCACTAGCATCCATCATGTACGTTCTAGTGTTGTATCCACCGTATTGTTCATCTAACTCGTCATTGAAGTAAACAACAGAGTGGTCCTCGCTTAACCAGCCTTGGTGAGTGTATGCACTTTCCTCATATGTGAGGTGGTAAATTAGTTGAACATCTAATTTGTCTTCAGCATTTACAATTGCTACACCCTGACCTCCATTAAAACAGAATACAATTTCTTTGCCTTGATAGTCTACATCAGGACCATTATAGATAACTGCCTGCGCATCATGAGTATAGAATTCGCTATATGAACCTGCTAAAACAGGACTTGATGGATCACTAACATCAACAATGTGAAGCCCCCCATAAAAAGTGTTTGTACCAACAGCATAGACATAGTTAGTTTCTGGATTCGCTACTATGTTGTGTGAATTGCCGAACCCTTGGTAGTAATGAGTAGGATTGATAATGTATGGGAACCCGCTTAATTGAAGGATATCCTCCATGTTTACAATTTGTAAACCATGCTGTGGAGCTTCGCTAACTATGTAAGCATAATTGCCAATTACTTTAATGTCTCTCCATAAAGAAGACGAAGATGCTGTGGGCAAAATTGCAACATGTTGAGGATTTAAGGGATCCGTAATGTCTACAAAACTGGTACCATTTGACCTACCGTAAATAACGAATTCCCTTCCACTTTCTTCATCAATCCATCCCCAGCAATCGTTTCCATTATCTCCACCTCCTATTTCTTCTAAAGGATAGTGATATAGAAGATCATATCCATCGCAAGGATAAATATCTGCCATACCATTCTCACAAGGAGTTTGGGCTTTAATTGAAAGCGAAAGGCTAAGTAATACGATTAGAGTTGATGTTAGTCTCACTAGTTTAATTCGTTTACGTCAGGAAGGAAGTTAAAAGTAGAACTGTAGCGTAGCATTTGGCCTGAGAAGTCATCTGGGTAAGAAACTTCAACTGAGGTAATTTCTCCACTTTCTGCTCTTTCAATAGACATCTCTGGATTAATAAATCCGCCATATGGTGCAATACCTAAAGCCTCTGATCTATCGAGCACTTCTTGGTGGATTGCAGGATCAACCATAACTCCATAACCTTCTACTAGATTTTTAGCTGCCTCGTAATCACCTTGGGATTTGATTCTCTGAACTTCTCTTAACAATTCGCCAAATAGCTCACGTAAACGCTCGTAATCCATAACATCTACATATGTTTTGCCTTCGCGGACATATTTTCTAATTACTCCTTCAGCTTCTCCTTTTTCGTAACACCAATTGCTTACCCAAGCTCTATTTCTCATATGAGCTTCTTCAATATCATCTCCTAATTCTAGTCTACGAAGTTGAGTCATCATTCCATTTCTGATATAGCTATCGTATTCTGCTCTTCCAACTTCTATAGTCTTCATAAGCCCTAATTCAACAAGCTTTTCATCTAATAAAAAGTAAAGTGCAACAAGGTCTGCTCTTCCTTCTTCAAGTGTTGAGCTGTACTCTTTAATTGTTTCTTTTGGAGTATCAACACCTTCTTCTAGTTTACCAGAAGCGTGTCCAATTACTTCGTGCATTGCAGTATGTAATTTTCCAGCAAGTGCTCCGTGAGCTTTTACCCTCTTCATTTCAACTTCATCGTGAGCAAATTCTGTAAGCATCCCTCCACCAGATGCTTTATCGTATGCACCTACGATGTTTCCAAGGCTTACAGACTTAGAGCCGTGAACTTGCCTAATCCAGTTTGAGTTTGGCAGATTCACTCCAATAGGAGTAGATGGAGACGCGTCCCCAGCCTCACCAGCTACGTTTACTACGTTGTATGTAATTCCAACTACTTCTTCTTTCTTATGCTCCTCCATAAAAGGCATGTGGTCTTCAAACCATTGAGCATTTTCCATTAAAGTTTGCATTCTAGCACTTGCTTCGAAATCTTTAATCTCAACAATAGTCTCGTATGAACCTGTGTAGCCTAGTGGATCATTGTACACCTCGATAAACCCATTGATGTAGTCAACATCTCCTTCTGTGTCTTGAACCCAGTTAATATTGTAAAGACTCCACTTTTCTAAATCACCCGTTTCGTAGTAATCAATTAGGTGAGCAAGAGCAATGCTTTGCTTTTCATTTTCAGTGTAATTCTGAGCTTCATTTAGCCATTTTACAATTTCAACTATTGCATCATTGTAAAGGCCACCTGCTTTATAAACCTCCTCTACTATCTCACCCTCGTCTGTTTTAACTAATCGAGAATTAAGTCCGTATTCAACCGGACTTCTATCTCCTTCAACCTTTATTGAAGCGAAGTATTCTACTGCCTCGTCAGTAGATACCTCTGGTCCATAAAAGTTCACAGATGAACTTTCAACCAATCCTAACGAACCATCTTGTTCAACTTTTTTAGATTCAACAGCTGGATCGAAAATAACAGTACGTATCTCATCACTACATTCTGTTGAAGTTGATGATAAAAGGTGGTCAAAATACTCTTCACCAAATTCTGGCAAATGCTTTTTATTTGAATAGTGGTGATGTATTCCATTTGAAAACCAAATTCTCTTCATATACGTCTCAAACCTATCCCAACCAATTGTGTTTTTATCTCCATCATATGACGTGTAGATGTTTTCCAACATTCTACGAATTCTAAGGTTGTAACGGTTGTTTTGGTCGTACATGATATCTCTACCACTTAAACCAGCCATATTTAGACAATACACCAAAGCTTGTTGGCGTTTGTTCAATTTCTCCCATCCCGGAATCTGGTATCTTACAATCTTTAAATCAGCAAATTGTTCTGTCTGCCAAACAAAGCCATCTTCATCTGGCTCGCTTGCTCCAACACTTGTTGCTTCTAATGATTGAAAATCCTCTGAAGTTGGTCCACATCCAACTACCACAAACAGCGAAAAGATCGCTAGTAAGGCATATTGACTCTTTGTCATGGAAAACGTATGATAGGTATAATAATAGTCTGCAATTTACGGGAGTATCTTTGAGCCTGAGTAAAAGAAAAGATATAAATATTGCGTAAGACATCTCAAATAATGCTCAAGGCTTTTTTAGGGCCGCTTGCAATCACATTTCCAGTAGCATTGTTTGTTCTGGATATGCAAATTCTTTGGGTTTATGCAGATGATTTTATTGGAAAAGGAATTGAACCATGGATCATCTTAAAACTGATGTACTATGCTTCTGCTAGGATTGTGAACCAAGCCCTCCCCCTAGCAATATTAGTGGCCAGTATTATGGCTATGGGGAATTTGTCTGAGAAAAATGAATTGACTGCTATGCGTTCTGCAGGTATTCCTTTGATGACAATATTGAAACCACTTTTGTTTTTAATGATGTTTATATCTGTAGGGGCGCTTTGGTTTTCTAGCAGTGCTTGGCCTTCTGCAAATGTGAAATTTAGAGCTGTGCTTTATTCTGTAACAAAACAAAGACCTGCTCTAAACATTAAGCCAGGTGTGTTTTACACAGGAATTGATGGGTTTGCCATAAGAATTGAGGACAAAGAGATAGATGGCGCTTTGAACAATATTCTCATCTATGATCACAGAGATCCAGAAAGACAGGCTTCTCTTGTTATCAAGGCGGAATCAGGAAAGATGTATAATGATGAGGAAAGAGATGAACTTGTTATTGAATTAAGTAATGGACTAAGTTATGAAGACCAAAAGGAAGCAAACTTCAAGAGAAAAGAACGGCTCCACCCACACATCATGTCGACATTTGATCATCAGATATTAAGGATTAATCTAAGTTCCTTAAAATTTGATATGGCAGACGAGAAGCTTTTTAAGAAATCATATGAAATGATGTCCTTACCTAAGCTAAAAGAAGCAACTGACTCACTTCAATTACAGGCAGAAAACGTAAGGAGAGAATTGGTTGAGTTTGGACTAAATTCAATAACTCCTTTTAAGGACGCCTTGGATTTTAGCAGGAAAGAAGGAAATGATTTGTACGCTTGGCTTTCGACCCTTTCTAAACAGGATCGTAATACGATAATTGCTTCGAGTAAGCAGATTACAAGGAATCAAGCAAAAAGTATTGAGAATCATATAGACAAAATAAAGGGGAAGGAATTGAGAAGAGACAGGCATTCTATAGAGTGGCACAGGAAATTTATATTGGCTATAAGTTGTTTGGTTTTATTCTTTGTTGGAGCGCCTTTAGGGGCACTTATTAAGAAAGGCGGAATAGGACTACCAATTGTATTTGCAATTGGTATCTTCCTGTTTTACTACATAGTATCTATGGTTGGAGAAGAGATGGTAAAAAGTGGCTCATTATCACCTGGTTTGGGAATGTGGTTGAGTACAATTATCCTTACTCCAATTGCAAGCTCACTAACTTATTTGGCCGTAAAAGGTGGAGGCAGATATATTTTCACAAGAACTAATTAAGATGAGAATACTTCAGATTTGTCCTAAGCCTCCTAATCCTCGTATCGACGGTGGATGCATTGCAATGAATGCGCTAAAAAAAGGACTTGAATCTGAAGGTAATAGAGTGAGAACTATTGCAATATCTACGTCTAAGCACCCAAACATTGAAGGTGCAAATGTTGGTGATTACAGCCATGTAGAAATTGACACAAGACTAAATCCAATTAGTGCCCTTATAAATCTAATAGCAAACAAAAGCTACAATATTGAAAGATTTAAAAGTCGAGCTGTAGAAGATGAAATAACAAAGGCTTTAAAATCAGAATCTTTTGACGCTATTATTTTAGAATCGCTCTACTCTTGCCCTTACATTGATCTTATTCGATCAATCTCCAAAGCCAAAATCCACCTAAGAGCTCATAACATTGAGCATAAAATTTGGGCTGAACTTTCTGCAAACACTTCAAATCCAGTTAAAAAATGGTATCTGCAAAAGCTGAGTACTCAATTGAGAAATTTCGAAATTGAAGTAATTGGCAAAGTTGATGGTATCATAACAATAACTAAGAATGACTCTCTATGGTTTGAGAGTATGTGCAATACTCCTACTACGACTGTTCCATTTGGCATAAACGTGAGTGGAGAGTTTGAGAAAAAACCCTACAATCGAGTCTTTCACTTTGGATCAATGGATTGGAAGCCAAACATTGAAGGGGTTAATTGGTTGGTTAAGGTGGTTTGGCCTAAGGTGAGAGAGGAAAACAACGAGGCCCAACTAATCTTAGCCGGAAGAAACATGCCTTCAGAGATTATTTCAAATTTTGAATTGGGCATTGAGGTTGTTGGAGAAGTCTCTAGCTCAGACGAATTCTTAAACAGTGGAGGAATTGCAACTGTTCCAATTTTAAGTGGCAGTGGCATGAGGGTGAAGGCGATAGAAGCAATGTCAAAAGGCCTTCCAGTTGTTGGAACAAGTTTAGGATTGACAGGTATAGGAGCAGTTAATAACGAAAATTCAATTGTTGCAGATAGCCCAAATGATTTCGCTAACGCCATCCTTCACCTCTTAAATTCTGATGAAAAGGCAAACGAAATTGCTCAATCTGGATTTTATCACATAGAGAAAAACTTTTCCAACAAAATCATATTCAGCGAATTAAACAATTTCTTAAATCATAAAATCTAATTTCATTTTATATTGCACTATGGACTCAATTGAATTTAATCTAGAAGCTGGAATTCCCACACTTGATTTAAGAAGGTATACTGAAGGTTCGGAAGAGGATAGAAAATCCTTTGCTGAAGAACTTGGAGCGGCGTATAGGCAAATTGGGTTCGCAGCAATAAGTGGCCACGGAGTGAGCGAAGAGCTTATTGCTAGCATGTATAGTGAGGTTAAGAACTTCTTCTCTCTTCCTACTGAGGCTAAGCTTAAATACAGCAATCAAGATGGGAATAATCAGAGGGGATTTGTGAAGTTTGGCCAAGAGCATGCAAAGGGAAATGAGTATGCAGATTTAAAGGAGTTTTGGCAAGTAGGCCAAACAAACATTCCAGCAGATGCCGACCTATCGCATTACCCTCCTAATGTAATTACTGAAGAATTTCCAGAATTTTCTGTTAGGTCTGACGAATTATACAAGAGCCTTGAAAAAGTTGGGCTTATTGTACTTGAAGCAATTGCTATGCACTTAGATCTACCACTAGATTATTTTAGAACTAGAACTGAAGGAGGAAATAGCATTTTGCGAGCGATCCACTACCCTCCTATTACAAATGAGCCACAATCATCAGTACGTTCAGCTGAACATGAGGACATTAATCTCATTACACTTTTAATTGGCGCTTCTGCTTCTGGATTAGAAGTAATGGGACTAGATGGAAATTGGAATAAGGTTACAGCTGATTCTGAACACATTGTAATGAATTGTGGAGACATGCTTCAAAGACTAACAAATCATCAGTTAAAGTCTACAACTCACAGAGTAGTAAATCCTCCTAGAGAGCTTTGGCATACTCCGAGGTTTAGCATTCCATTTTTCTGCCATCCAAAACCTGAAATGAATTTGGATGCATTACCACAATGTGTGCCCGCAGGAGAAAGCCCCAAAGACCCTCCAATTACTGCAGGCGAATACTTAAATGAAAGGCTTGCCGAAATAGGCCTAAAAAAAGAGGACAAGTAAGGTCTGTATGTATCTTCGCGACATGAAGGTGCGCTATTCGATTTTCACGCAAGTTTTTTTAGTTATCACACTATTTAGCTGCGGTAGTGACAACAATACTGTTGAAAGTTCTGGAACTGATAAGGACAGCAAGGCAGTTGTCGGATTTGATTGGGAAAATGACCCTCTTTCTGTAAACTTAACTGACGACCTAATTTCTTCTATGGATAAAGTAGATCTAGACACTATTAGCGCGCATATCTACAACTACTTCCACCTTCAACAAACTGGAGATTCAGCTGAATATGTAAAGCATTTTGACTACTACCCTTCAATGTTTGATGAAGACACTATGAAGAATGCATATGTAGAGGCGACGATTAAGTGGTGGAATATGGGATATAGAAATGTATTTGAAAACATCGACATTAATTATGCTAGCGCTTGGACTATTGAAGAAGACCAAAGAGTAGCTCTCATTGGGTTTGACATGCTGTTCAAAACCGAATTCACAAAAGAATACCCATCTGATCCTAAGAGGTTAGTTGAAACTCTTCAAAGGCAAATGCCTAAAGCAGATATTGAATACGTTGAGGGAGATCACATCAAAAGCATTGTTGCCAATGACTCTAAAGGTCTTTTCGTTTTCTGCCCTCTTGACAAATACGATTTTGCATTTATTTCAGAAGAGGAAGGAAAACGCAACGCAATGGATTCACTTATGTTGAGAGAAACAAGATTGAATCTTTTACGCGATAAAAGAGAAGCACTCAAATAATGGGAATCACAAGTTGCTACGTTAATGACGAGCACTCAAAACTCGTATCTGTAGTGGTGGGTATTGGTAACTCTTGGGGGCCAACCCCATCAGCTGAAGATGCTGTTGATCCTAAATCTAGAGAACACATTTTAGCTGGAACATATCCTAATGAAGCTGACGTTTTTCTTGAACTAGAAAAACTAGTTAGAGTTCTAGAAAATGAAGGAGTAATCGTGTATCGCCCAAAATTAGTGGAAAGACTGAATCAAGTTTTCGCAAGAGATGTAGGAGTAGTTATTGAGGATAAACTTATTAGAACATCTATGATTGCTGACAGAGCACCTGAATGGAATGGAATTATTCCTATTTTCTCAAGTCTTGATAAAGAAAATATACTCCTCCCTCCTGACGGAGTAAGAATTGAAGGAGGAGATGTGATGCCTATGGGCAGTGAGGTTTGGGTTGGCATTGGAGACTCAGAAGATTTCGACAAGTTCAAAACTGCAAGGACCAACGAGGAAGCAATTAACTGGCTAAAGAAGAAATTCCCTTCGAAAACCATTAGATCCTTTGCACTTTCAAAATCTGACACAGATCCTAGACTCAATGCTTTACACCTAGATTGCTGCTTGAGCCCACTAGGTTTGGGACACGCTATATTCCACCCAGAAGGAATGAAAAACGAAGGAGACAGAGAATTTATTCGCGAAAAGTTTGCAGGCAAAATAATTGAAGTTGATTCAGAATCGATGTATCACATGCATTGCAATCTTTTTAGCATTAGCCCTACAACTGTAATCAGCGGAGAAGGGTTTAACAGAGTTAATGCCCAATTGAGAGATTGGGGATATCGAGTAATTGAAACTCCTATGAATGAAACTTCAAAAATGGAGGGGCTTCTTCGTTGTGTAACACTACCAATTCAAAGATCATAATGTCTCAAAGAACCCCAAATATTCTTATGATTCGCCCTGCAGCCTTCAGAATGAACGAGGAAACTGCCGGGAACAACTACTACCAAAAAAATCTAGACAACCTTAGCCCTGAGGATGTTATGGATAAAGCTATTGAGGAATTTGACAACATGGTAGAAACGCTTCGCAGCGAGGGTGTTGATGTTATAGTATTCGAAGACAACCCAGAAACTGATACACCAGATTGCCTATTCCCAAACAATTGGATAAGCTTCCACAGTAATTCTCGTGTGGGACTTTACCCTATGTACGCCCCAAACCGTCGTGAAGAACGCCGTGACGATGTAATTGTTGACCTTCAACACGTACACGGTTTTCAAATTGATGAAGTGGTTGATTTTACTGAATTTGAGGAACACAATGTGTTTCTTGAAGGAACTGGAAGCATTGTGCTTGATAGAGTAAACCGCAAGGCCTACGCTGCTTTAAGCCCCAGAACAGATAGAGTGGCTTTCGAGCAATTTTGCGATGCATTTGATTATGAGGGTGTCGTTTTTGAATCTATGCAAAGTGTTGGGGATACACGTGAGCAGATTTACCACACTAATGTTATGATGTGTGTAGGGAGTGGTTGGGCTACTGTTTGCCTTGATAGCTTAGATCACCCAGAGGATGCAGAACTGCTAAACTCTTCACTTGAAGATGATGGTCTTGAAGTAATTACTTTAAGCGAAGACCAAATCGCACATTTTGCGGGTAATATGCTTGAAGTTGGGTCGACACTAGACGAAAGGGCAAGAATAGTCATGAGCGCATCAGCATTTAACGCTCTAAACTCCAAACAAAAAGAATCTCTAGAAAAATATGGTAAACTTGTACCTGTCAATCTAGATGTTATTGAAGCTTGCGGAGGAGGTTCTGCAAGATGTATGATGGCTGAAATCCACCTACCAAAATGCTAAGAATAGACGACATATTAACTTCTTCAGTTTTATCTGGATGTGAGGAATTGTTTGGGTCTGCTCCAAACGCAGCCCAAATCAGCGTGCAAAGAACTCGCCCTGAATTTGAAGGAGAACGAACTGTTGTAGTTTTCCCCTTCACTCGTCTTTCAAAAAAGTCTCCAGAAGACACAGGTTCAGCACTTGGAGAATATATCGTTGCAAACTGTGATAACGTCGTTGCATACCAAGTGGTAAAAGGTTTCTTAAACCTAAGCATTAGAGATAGCTATTGGGTTCAAGAATTAAATGATGCAGTGGAATTGGGTGCTGGGTTTGGGCTTCAGCCTGAGGGATCAAAACCCCAAGTTATGGTGGAGTACTCTTCACCAAACACAAACAAACCATTGCATTTGGGGCACTTGAGGAATAATTTCCTTGGCTTTTCTGTATCAGAGATTTTGAAAGCTGCAGGACACGATGTTGTAAAAGTCCAAATCATAAACGACAGAGGGATTCACATCTGTAAATCCATGGTAGCTTGGCTAAAGTATGGCGAAGGAGAAACACCTCAATCGTCTGGCATGAAGGGCGACAAGCTCGTTGGCAAGTACTACGTTGCATTTGACAAAGCATATAAATCCCAAATTGAAGAACACGGAGAAGATGGCGCCCCCATCCTACTCGAAGCTCGCGAAATGCTTCACAAGTGGGAAAATGGTGATGAAGAGGTAAGAGAGCTTTGGGCTAAAATGAATGGTTGGGTTTACGAGGGCTTTGATGCTACATACAAAGAGATGGGCGTAGACTTCGATAAGCTATACTACGAGTCAAACACATACCTAATTGGAAAATCCCAAGTAGAAAATGGTCTTTCTGATGGGGTTTTCAACCAACGTGAGGACGGTTCTATTTGGGTTGACCTAACTGATAGAGGTCTTGATGAAAAACTACTACTCCGCTCTGACGGTACTGCAGTTTACATGACCCAAGACATTGGAACAGCAATCTTGCGTTTTGAGGACTACCCTGGCTTAGACAGGCAGGTGTATACTGTTGGAAATGAGCAAGAATATCACTTTAAAGTGCTGTTTGAAATTCTTGGCAAATTAGGATTTGAGCAAGGAGAGCGATGCCACCACCTGAGCTATGGCATGGTTGAACTTCCCGAAGGCAAAATGAAGTCAAGAGAAGGTACTGTTGTGGATGCTGACGACCTACTTGCAGAAATGCGACAAACAGCAGAAGCTGTTGCTGTTGAAGCAGGAAAACTAGATAACATTCCTAAAGAAGACAGACCTGAACTGTTCAAGAGAGTTGGTTATGGAGCTCTCAAGTATTTCTTATTAAAAGTTGATCCGAAAAAGTCAATAATGTTCGATCCAAAGAGCAGCATTGATTTCATAGGAAACACTGGCCCCTACATTCAATTTAACTATGTACGTTCGCGTTCAGTTTTGCGAAATGCTCAAATTGAGGATGCATCATTGTTAAACGTAAATTCTAACGTCTGTTTTGATGATGTTGAAAAAGCTCTTTTAATGACTGCTCTTTCTCTACCCGAAGTCATCGAAGAGGCTGCAAAGTTGTACGACCCCTCTGTTGTAGCAAACCTATGCTACGAGATAACTAAATCTTACAGCTCTTGGTATCAAGACCACCCAATTTTGAAAGAAGAGGATGCTGAGCTTAGAACAGCAAGACTTGCTATTTGTTCTCTATGCAGTTCAGCTGTTAAAACAGGCATGTCTCTGCTAGGAGTAAGCATGCCGGAACGCATGTAATTAAAGTGAAATAATTCCTGGAATTTTTGCGGCAGCTTCGTAGCGGGCAAAAACCGCATCGGCAGATTCAACATGGTCCATAATTGTAAAAGACCTATACTTTCCGGTTTTACTATCCTTGAATTTAAATTTGGCCTTAAGCCCAAAAATCGCCCTAAGAGCAGCTTCATTCTCATTCCCCTTGGGTACGATAAACTTGAACATAAAGTCACACGGCCAAGTGTGAGTTTCATCAAGTTGCTTTCGCATCCTATCTCTAGTACTTTCTTTTGACATAAAACAAATTTAGATTAAACAAAAACGGGCCACCATAAGGTAGCCCGTTTCTTTTATCTATTGAGAGTTTATTACTCACATACGTTACCCCATAACTGGAAGAAGTCAAGAAGGTCACTTACGTCAACCTCAAGGTCACCGTTAAGGTCTCCAGGACAGTTCTCTGGGTACTCACACCCACAGCTTAGGTTTGCATCAGCGTCGAAGTTAAGAGCTTCAGGATCCATACATCCAGTGTACAGACAAGATCCATCGTCGTTCGATGCACCCTCGTTATAGTTGATGGCACCTTCGTCAGTACAACCCACAGTTAAGCAAGAGAAGTCACATGAACCGTCTTCAACGTTTGCGTCTGAATCGTAGTTACAAGCATCAGCGTAAGTACAACCATCTACTTCTAACTCGTCACAAATTCCGTTTGAGTTTTCGTCAACTAAGCAGTTACCGTCACAATCGTAGAAATCAGCAGCGTATAAACATGATCCATCCTCAATGATAGCATCTGCGTCATAGTTACAAGCTGAATCGTCTGTACAGCCTGCACATGAAACGTATTCACATGAAGAATCATCATCAGTAGCCGATGAATTGTAGTTACATGCACCTGAATCTGTACATCCACCAATTTCAAGCTCATCACATACTCCGTCACCGTCAGCATCATTGATACATACTCCGTCACAGTCGTATACATATGCTTCATTAACTGGTGCAACAGCACATGTATTTACATCTTCACCATTAACAATAAACGTATCAAACTCAATGTCTCCACTAGAGAACTGAACTTTAACAGTACGGTTAAACGCAACACCAGGAACAGTCTTAGTGTTTATACCCTCGTTTAATGCCACTGCAGGACCATTATTCCAGTTACCGTTAGCAACAGTTTTTACAATTCTGTAATTCGCTCCACCAGAAGGTAAAGAAGTTACATTGATTGTAAATGATTGTGCTGAAGAACTGTTGTCATCACTTGCCGTTGTTAAAGTGTAAACATGAGTCCATGTTGCATTTGGTCCATTGTCAAAAATATCACAATCTCCAATTGTTGCAACTGGAGCTGGAGCTGAACAAGAACCTGTGAAGTCGTGAGCACCAAGTCCAGTCCAATCGTTATTGTCTAAAACAATCCACTCAGAATCCTCTGCAGTAGTTCCTGCAGATGAAGCCCAATCGCCACCGTTACCATTGTTCACATCCGACTTACGGATAAGAGAGTGATCCTTAGTAGCGTTTGCAATACCTGCAACTTCCCATCCTGCACCAGGATCAGCTTCCCAAGTACCAATCATATCAACAATTGTGTAATCAGATTCTGTTCCCTGAACTAGAGCGTATCCATCATCACCATTTGATAGGTAAAGGTGGAAGTGGTCAGCCTCATCTGTAATAAACTCATCAGCAGATGGGTGTGCGATTACGTATACATCACCAGCAGCAACAACTGCTCCTTCTGGGAATGAGTTCCAGTACTCGTACTCACCAGGAGTAGATGGAGCGTTACTTACACTTGGGAAACCAAAGTCAGCTAGACTCACGTCAGCATCAGTTGGGTTGTAGATTTCTAAGAACTTGTTGTTAGAAGATCCTTCTGCATATCCGCTAAAGAATAATCCACAAGAAGAAGCATTATCTGCACCAGGAAGTAGAGTTAACTCTTGGTATTCACAAGATCCATCCTCATCTGTAGCTGTATCGTCATAGTTACATGCGTCAGCATCAGTACAACCAGGAATTTCGAATTCATCACAAACTCCATCAGCGTCAGCATCGTTTATACAGTTGCCATCACAATCGTAACCGTTAGCTGGCAAGTTGCCATCACAGTCACAAGCACCTTCAGCAATACCGTCACCACCACAAACACCACACTCATCAAGTTGGTTTCCGTCACAGTCACAGTCTCCTTCAGGAATGTCGTTACAACCACACTCGTATACAGCACCAGGGCCATTACAAACGCCACAGTCATCGTATGAACCTACACAGTCGTCAACGTCGTCACAAACTCCGTCAGCGTCAACGTCAGCTGAACAGTCACCACCACATACTCCTAGAGCATCTAGCTGATTTCCGTCACAATCACAATCACCTTCAGCAATTCCTGATCCACCACAAACACCACACTCATCATTAACAGCACAAGAACCGTCATCGTATACAGCGTTTGGATCGTAGTTACATGCAATCTCATCAGTACATCCACAACCTACTGTACCGAACGATAGGTTCAAAAGCAATTCTTGAGAAGAATCTCCGTTAGGGAAGATTTGAGTGTACAATGAACCTGTAATATTTCCGTCAGTAGTAAGCTGAGCTACAAGCACTCTATTATCATCACCCGCAAAACCATTGCTTACATTTCCAGTTGTAAACCAACTACCGCCAAAGAAGCTGTTTAGCTCAAGGTTTCCACCAGCTTCGAAATCTGAAGCCCATGTATCACCTGAAGCTTGCGCAACATTAATTGCACCTTCACCTTCACCTGGCACTTGATCAATTCCAATAGTAACCCAAGAATCATATTCTAAATCTGGGAATAACGGGAAGAACAATGGGTTAATTCCATCTGCAGTTAATGAACCAGATGTACTTTGGAAGAATGAAGTAGTTGTTCTTAAGTATGATGGGTTTGTTACATCACCAGATACAGACGAAACGAAGTCGTTTGATCCAGGAGTAGTAACGTATACTCTGTATGTAGTATTGATACCGTTAGTAGATACCTCCTCTAGCTCCAGGCCAAACCCATCTTGTCCACCTGCTGCATTTGAACAAGAGCAGTAGTCACAAGAACCGTCCTCTTGAGTAGCATCAGCATCGTAGTTACAGGCTGTGTCGTCCATACAACCTAAACATGAATCGAAATCACATTCAGCTGAATCAGTAGCGTCAGCGTTGTAGTTACAAGCTGATGAATCTAGACAACCAGAAATCTCGTTAGCATCACAAATACCATCCCCATCTTCATCACCTAAACAGTTACCATCACAGTCATATCCTGGGTCTGGGTATACACATGGCTCAAGCTCTGTTGGAAGAGCTACGTAGTTACAAGCACCTGGTACTACACAACCTGGAACTTCTTCCTCATCACAAAGACCGTCTCCGTCCTCGTCATTGTTACAGTTTCCATTACAATCGTAAATACCTTCTGCGTACTCACAAGAGTCATCAGGAATGTTTGCAGTCTCATCATAGTTACAAGCAGTAGCGTCAGTACAACCAGGAGTACAAGTACCGTAGTCGTAAGAAGCGCTTGCTCCGTTTCCAGATCCAAGCTCCACACCGTCAGCAGTAAGAGTCCAAGACTGCTCGCCAGGGTAGTTGTCAGCAACCATTATAAGTTGAACACAAGCATCAGCTGGTGCACAGAACTCGTGAGATGCTCCATCACCGAAGTCCCCTCCAGTAGCTACAACATCACCGTTTACTGTAATAGTGTAAGAACCGTCTCCGTAAGCACAACACATACCATCTCCGTATGAGTCAGCAATATTAAACTGGTAGTAAACACCACCATCTAAACAAGCTCCATCACAATCTAGAAGCTCAGTAGTGTAATAACAAGAACCATCATCTTGAGTAGATGTTTCGTCGTAGTTACAAGCAGTATCATCAGTACAACCTAGACATGACTCATAGTCACAAAGAACAACTTCTCCACCAGTAACTTCAACATCAATTGAGTTGTAATTACCTGTCGCAAGTGAGAACTCATATGAAGTTCCTGAGTTGTTATCAATGATAAATAGAATAGATCCGTTCCAACCGTCGCCGTATGAGTCAAAACCTTCAATAGTGTATATACCTGCAGCAAGAGATAATTCTGGAGGGTTAGATGCAAATCCGTAAGTCTCTCCGTTAACTGACCAACTAACCTCTCCAGTCCAAGAACCTTGAACCCATGAGAATGAAAGTGAACCAGAATCACTGTACTCTACAGCTTGGATAGTTGCACTAGCATCATAGTCACAAGCACTTTCGTCCAAACAACCTGTACATGAAGAATTATCTCCGTTACATACCCCACAATCATCTTCAACAGATGTTCCGTTTGGAACTCCTGCACAGTCTAAACATGAAGCATTCCAATTAGGATCACCTGCATCACCTGGCATTACAACCATCTCTTGAGATGGATCGTAATCC
>Ga0160422_10000096_pt1 | contig 46993 bp, 44 predicted proteins | sample Fk160mmetaG_FD_108192 | JGI IMG/M metagenome (GOLD analysis project Ga0160422, IMG submission 108192) | Marine microbial communities from the Central Pacific Ocean - Fk160115 60m metaG | ecosystem: Environmental > Aquatic > Marine > Oceanic > Photic zone | place: The Central Pacific Ocean... | reverse complement strand
GAGCGCTTCCCGCGCGAGAAGATCAAGGGTGCGGCGTTCGATGGCTTGCCGCTCTCGTTCCAGTTGTTGCATCTCTCGTTGTTGCCTCCGGGTTTCCAGCCGTTGCTCCAGAAGAGAGCCTCCGCCAATGCCCACAGCCGCCACCAAGCTTCCAAGGCGAATGAGTCGGTCGAGATGGGGCAAATAGGAATTCATTCGGGAAGTTTCAACACCATGCCTGGTTGTATGTCATCGGGTGAAGAGAGTTGATCTCTGTTCATTTCGAAGATCTCGTTGGCTCGGCGTCCATCCCCAAGTTCTCGGCGGGCAATTCGTTCGAGCATGTCTCCCTTTTGCACGGTGTAGGTTCGATTTTTTCGGACGGTTTCCGTCTGTGCGATTTGTTCTGGTTGTGTGGTTTGTGAGGCCTGGGGGGATCGTGCCACTTGGTCTTTGCTGGTCAGCGCGGCTCGCGGGGGCAAGCTGATGATTTGACCCGGGACCAAGTCTGGAGATGCCAGCCCATTGGCTTTCTGCAGAGACGGAAACAAGCCCGCGTCTCCGTAGTATTCCGCACAAATTCCACTCAGGGTGTCCCCTCGTTTGACTTCATACCGTTCCACTTGGGTGGCGGCGGCTTCGAGTTGTCCCGAGGGTGGTTGTGACCTCTGAAAAGATTCATCTTCAGCTGGAGGGACAATCTCCATGACGTCTCCGGAAGCGGCATCCACCGCGGGAGTCCTTCCGGCATCGACACCATCCATCACCACCACCAGAACGATCATGATGAAGATGAATCCGATCAGAAGCGCTGATTTGGTTTCCTGGGTCATGACGTGGGCTCCGTCAATTGCACCACCCGCAGGCGGGCGGATCGAGCTCTGGGATTGCGTTGGGCCTCTTCTTCAGAGGCCACCAAGCCGCCCCGGGTCACATCCACGGCCCGGCCGGCCCGGACCAGTCCGGCAAAGGCCCGTTTGATCAATCGGTCCTCCAAACTGTGAAAAGAAATCATCGCCACACGTGCCTCCGGAGCCAACCAGTCTGACGCTCGGGGCAATGCATCCAGCAGTCGCCCCAACGCGCCAAGTTCATCGTTGACCGCGATGCGAAGGGCCATGAAGGTCCGAGTGGCGGGGTGCATTCGACTGTCCCGAGCTCGAGCGCCATAGGCCCGCCGGACAATTTCAGCCAAGGCGGTCGTTGTACGTATCGGCTCGACCTCCCGGGCTTCGACAATGGCCCGCGCGATCCGTTTGGCGAAAGGGTCCTCGCCCCAGGTCTTGATGAGATCGGCCAATTCTCGCTCGGGCAGAACCGCCACCAAATCACCGGCCGTGGCGGGCTCGCCCGGGGCGGCCCGGGTGGTCGGCGTCAGGGCTTCACCCGCGGCGAGCCGCATGTCCAAGGGGCCCTCTTCGCGGAAGGAAAACCCCCGTTCGGGACGGTCAAGGTGGGTGGAGGCCACACCAAGGTCGGCCAACAAGGCGTTGGGTTTGGGCTCAAAGTCCCGAAGTGCTCGTGGCACCTCCGCAAAGGAATGTTGCCAGCCGAGGACCGCGAGGCCAGTCGGCGCGACCCGCCGGCGGGCAAATTGCAGATTTTCGGGATCCAGATCCACCAGAATCAGGTGGCCGTCGCGTCCAATTCTTTGGGCCATTTGGGCGGCATGACCGCCTCGGCCAGCGGTGCAATCCACGACCGATTCACCCGACTGAAGGGCCAAAGTTCTCAGGACCTCATCCATGAGGACCGGCTCGTGTCCGGCAGCATCCATACGAAAGCGAGCATACCCATGAAAGGTGCTCGGCGCGAGGATAGTTAGAGCTGGAGCAGCATCCGTTCTGGGTTTTCCAGCGCCTCTTTGACATCAACCAAGAACCGAACGGCTTGCTCGCCGTCGACAATGCGGTGGTCGTAGGACAACGCCAAGTACATCATGGGGCGCAACACAATCTCTCCTGGATTCTTGGGGTCTTCGACCGCGCGGTTCATGATTTTGTGCATGCCCAAAATGCCAGACTGCGGTGGGTTGAGGATCGGGGTGCTCATGAGCGAGCCATACACCCCACCGTTGGAAATGGTGAAGGTGCCTCCGAGCATTTCTTCCATACCCAATTGCCCATCGCGAGCGCGAATGGCCAAATCTTTGATGCCTCGCTCAATTTCGGCAAAAGAAAGACGGTCGGCGTTTCGCAAAACGGGCACCACCAAACCTTTGGGGGTACCGACGGCCACCGAAACGTCGCAGTAGTCGTGGTACTCGACTTCTTGTCCGTCGATATAAGCATTGATGCCCTCATGACGACGCAATGCTTCACAGCAGGCTTTTACGAAGAAGCTCATGAAGCCCAATCCAACCCCGTGCCGCTCTGCGAATGCTTCCTTGTGCAACTTTCGAAGCCGCATCACTTCGCTCATGTCGACTTCATTGAAAGTCGTCAACATGGCTGCCGTTTGCTGGGCTTCCACGAGACGCTCGGCAATCCGGGCTCGCAAACGGCTCATTTTCTCGCGGCGGATGCCTCGGCCTCCGGTGGCATCAATGGCCAAAGGCTGCGTGACTGGCGCAGCTGGTTCGCTTGGCCGGGTCGGGGTGGTGGGGACGGGCATGGATGCCGCAAGCACATCGGCTTTGGTCACTCGGCCGTGGGCTCCGGTTCCGGTGACGCTGTTGACATCGACTCCGGCATCCGCTGCAACCTTGGCGGCCATGCTGGTGGGACGTGGGGTCTCTTCTGCGGCGGCGGCGGTGGCGGCTTCAACCACACTGGCCGGTCCAGAATCTCCAGGATCTGCTGCTTGAGCATCTGAGCCTTGATCGTCCGAAGGTGGGGTTGCGTCGGTGTCGATGGTGGCCACGACGTCGCCCACTTCCATTTCTTGGCCTGCTTCAGCCGTAATCCGCAAGGCCCCACTGGCAGGTGCAGGAATTTCAAGGGTGACCTTGTCGGATTCGATTTCCACAAGATTGTCGTCTTGCGCCACCCAGTCACCGTCGTTGCAAAGCCATTGGCCTAGCGTCACTTCGGTGATGGATTCTCCAGGTGATGGGATGACGACTTCGACAGACATCAGTCAGTACTCCGATTAAGGTTCAGGGACGTGGGCCTTCCACGAGACGTTCTGCAGCAGGATCAGCGGTGTCTTCTGCGGTGCGACCCACTGCAAGGTCCATAATTTCATGTTGTTCGCGGGCGTGGATCCGGCTCGAACCGACTGCAGGGGACGCATTCTCTCGACGACCAACGTACACCAACTCCAGCTCCAATTCCTCGCGGAAGAAAGCTTCCACGTGCCGGAAGGCCCCCATATTTTTGGGCTCGTCCTGGACCCACATCAAACGTTGGGCATTGGGGTACGCGGCAAGCGCGGATTTGATGCTCTCCACCCGAAGCGGGTGGAGTTGTTCCATACGGAGGATGGCAAGATCGCGACGCTCGGTGTCGGTTCGGCGTTGATCCAATTCGTAAAACACTTTGCCAGAGCAGAAGATGAGATCTTTGACTGCCGATTGATCGAGTTCCACCGAGTCGGGCAAGATGTGGTGGAACCGCCCCTCAGAGAAATCAGTAGACACGCTGGTTGCTTTGGGATGACGAAGCAAACTCTTGGGTGTCATGATGATCAATGGACGCCGGAAATCTCGGACAAGTTGTCGACGCAGCAAGTGGAAGTGTTGGGCTGGCGTAGAAGGCTGCACCACTTGCATGTTGTCTCCTGCGCACAAGCTCAAGAACCGTTCCATGCGGGCAGACGAGTGCTCTGGACCTTGGCCTTCGTAGCCATGGGGCAGCATCAAGACCAATCCCGAAGAACGCTTCCATTTGGTTTCGGCCGAGGCGATGAACTGATCAATGATGACTTGGGCCCCGTTGGCAAAGTCGCCAAACTGAGCTTCCCACAAGATGAGCATCCTCGGGTCGGTCAAGGAGTAACCGTACTCGTAACCCAAGCAGGCGTTCTCGGTCAACGGGGAATTGTGTACGCAGATGCGACCCTGTTCCTCTCGGAGATGGTCAAGTGGGCAGTACTTGTCGCCGCTGTTTTGATCGACGAAAACCGCATGTCGGTGGCTGAAAGTGCCGCGTTGCACGTCTTGTCCGGTCAGCCGAACGGAGTGCCCTTCAAGGAGGAGGGTGCCGAATGCCAAGAGTTCACCGGTGGCCCAGTCGACTTGACTGCCGTCTTCCATCGCTTTGGATCGTGCTCCGGTCAGGCGTTGCAACTTGCGATGGATTTCGAAGTTTGCGGGAAGTTTGGCCAGCCCGTGGCTGACCTCATGCAAGGTGGCCAATGGGACATTGGTCTCCACGGGTTCGTCGTGCCACTCTTCGGTCAGCCCGGACCAGTGATTCCGATACCCGGGGGTGCCGGGGGCCACGGGGGCGTCTTTCGTTCGGGTCTGCGCTTCATCGAGGCGTTCCCGTCGTGCGACCCGCATGTTTTCCGCTGCTTCTGCGGTCAAGACACCCTCCTGAACCAAACGATCGGCATGAGATTTCGCAACACGAGGATGATTCTTGATGCGTTCGTAGAGTTCGGGTTGGGTGAAAGTGGGTTCGTCGCCTTCGTTGTGTCCGTGACGGCGGTAGCACCACATTTCAATGACCACATCGGTGCCAAATTCTTGCCTGTAGGCCAGCGCCAGTCGGGCGGCGAACACACATGCTTCTGGGTCGTCCCCATTGACGTGCAAAATTGGGGACTCCACCATCTTGGCCAAGTCAGTGCAATAGCGTCCCGAAAATGTGTCGTGCGGATCGGTGGTGAAGCCAACTTGGTTGTTGACCACCAAGTGGATCGTGCCACCGACGTCGTAGCCATCCAGCTTCATCATGTTGAAGCATTCGGAAACGACACCTTGTCCCGGGAACGCGGCGTCGCCGTGGATGACCACAGGCACCACGCGGATGCGGTCTGGATCCACCCGAAGCCGTTGTTTGGCGCGGACGCGACCCAAAATCACAGAGCTGACGAATTCAAGGTGGGAAGGGTTGGGACTCAGCGAGAGATGAACGTCCTGTCCGGAAGCGGTGCGCCACGTGTTGGAGTAGCCAAGGTGGTACTTCACATCTCCGCCGCCTTCGGCAAAATCTTCGGTCCATGCCTCTTCAAACTCGGTGAAGATTTGGTCGTGCGATTTTTCCAAAATGTTGGTGAGCACGTTGAGCCGGCCCCGGTGGGCCATGCCAATGCAGAACTCTTCGATGCCAAGGCCTGGGGCCTGTTCAATAAGTTCCACCATCATGGGGATCAAGCTTTCGCCTCCGTCCAGACCGAACCGCTTTTTGCCTCGGTACCGGGTGTGCAGGAATTCTTCGAAGACGTCGGCGTTGATCAGATCACGCAAAATCCTTTGTCGCAACTCGGCATCAAAGGGAGGCTGGTTCTGCACCGGCTCCATGCGCTGTTGCAGCCACCTTCGGCGTTCTCGATCTTGAATGTGCATGTACTCAGCGCCAATGGAGCCGCAATACGTTCGTTCAAGATGAGCAATGATGTCACGAAGTTGGGCAGGACTGTTGAGAGGCAAGTGGCCAGGATCAAAAGATTGATCAAGGTCTGCCTCACTAAGACCAAAGGATTCCAAGTCCAGGGTGTTGGGCATGGCCCGTTCGGCACCCAAAGGATCCAAGCTGGCGTGCAGATGTCCAATATCTCGGTAGTGGTAGATCAGGCTGTCCACGCGACCTTGTGCGGTGTGGGCGGTATGCGAAGCCGCTGATTCAGCATCTGGCAACGCAGGAGCGCTTGAGTCAGCTTGGGCCAAGCCAAGATCGAATCCTTGGAAGAACGATCGCCAAGCCGGATCAACGGAATCGGGATCGATTCGCCATTGTTCGTGCATCGCGTCTAGGTACGCGGCGTTCCAGCCATTCAAACTGGGACGGGCAGGATCGCTCGGTGACATTGCGGCGGTGGTCTCCAGCCGGCGGGGCAATGATGGGCGGTCAAGATCCGTCCTGAACCGCTCCCAGAATTCTACACGGACCGCTCAAGAATCGGGCGCATCGAATCGGGATGACCATGCGGTCTCAAGGGTTGTGTCGCGTCCGACCTCTACCCATCGAGTGGGATTTCCAGCGTCCGAGTTGGGGGCGTCGGAGGGTGGAGTGTCCAACTGTTGGGCCACGATGGCTTGGACACGAGGTTGGGGTTCCTCCAGTCGAAATTCAAGCACCACTCGGGTGGGGCTGGCGGCCAATCGATGCTTGGGCAAATTCCGGGGTTCGGTTTGGATGCGTCCAGAACTTGGTTCGACGAAGGCGATATCCCATCCTTCAGATTCCAGAGCGGCCAATACTTCCATGACGTTTGGGCTCAACGAGGTCTGGGCCGGCGACCAACAACCACACAAACCGATCAACAGCAGGGCCAAAATGCGACGAGGTCGTTCTTTTTTCATTGGTACTCCTGTTCTCGGATTTGCGGCAATCCGCTCACGCTGCAGGCGGAATTTGGGCATCCAAGGCGTAATCCTGTACATATTTTACGGTCGGAGATGGAACTTGCTGATTTTTGGTCCACTCCATCCAGTTCAACCTTGGGGATCCAGTCCTCTTCCCACCGTGGTGGGAGACTTTTTGCGACCTGACACCCAGCCTGATGAGATGGTCCAAATGCCAAAACCACTTTCCAGTTCGAACACCTGCCAAGCTGGACACGGCGACTGCCTGCGAGAAAGCTTTCCTGAGTCATGGGAGGGTTGGGTTGGCAACCTGATGGCCCAATCGGCACGGGAACCGATGTGGTGTGCCGCTTTGACCATTGCCAACCAAGATGCGACTGACTCGGGTGAAGGTTGCATCCGCTGCCATGCTCCTGTCGGTGGGTACCGCGGCACACGCTGACACCTGAAAGTTCGGCCCTCAAGGACGGCTTTTTTTGAGAATGACCTTGATGGCTTCAAATGTCAGATTTGCCACCGCGCGGTCTCTCCGGTTCTGGTACCCGGGGATGTGCCCGGAGATGGTGTGGTTGATTTCGATGACCTTCTTCCCTTGCTGTCGCTGTGAGGACCATGCCCAGGTTGCCCGGCAGACCTGGATGGTGACGGCAACGAAGGGCTCACGGATTTGGTGTTCTTGCGGTCAAACTTCACTCGAGAGAAGCGCAAGTTCTGCTGAAAAAAGTGCAGTGTCACAACGATGAGGTCCGATAGTTCTTCCATGGGTCCCTCTATTGATGAGCTGTTGCAGTTGGAAGTTCCCGTTCGCGTGGTCCTCGGTCAACGATGCATGACCATGCATGAGGTTCGTGGGCTGCTGCCGGGCAGTGTTCTCGAGCTGGGCACCATGGTCGATGAGGATCTTGAGGTTACGGTCGGGCACCGTTCTCTGGCGACCGGACAAGCCTGTCGGCTGGGAGACCGCGCGGCGGTGCAAATTACAAGTGTGGGCGATCCCGCCGCCCGTATCTCCGCGCTGGCCAAAGAAGAAGATCTCGACTCCAACGATTGAACGGCAACGATTCGGCCTGCGGTACACTTTGAACCCTTTGCATCCGACACCCCCCTTCGGAGATTTGTGCCATGCCTCGTGATCTTCCCGTCGGCAACGGCGAATTGATGGTTGCGTTTGATGATCGCTACCAAGCCCGTGACCTCTTTTGGCCGCGGGTTGGCATGCCAAACCATGCCCAGGGTTATCCGCAACGCCTTGGATTCTGGGTGGATGGTGAGTTTGCATGGGTCGACGAGGACGAGTGGCAACGTGATTTGCGCTACAAACCTGAAACACTCGCGACCGACTGCTTGTTGAGGCATGATGGCTTGGGGATCGCCGTGCGCTGTTCGGATGTTGTGGACTATCACTCCCCGGTTTGGTTCCGTTCTTTTGAAGTGGAAGATCTCACCGGGAGAATACGTGACGCAAGAATCTTCATACACCATGACTTGTCTATTGATGCGTCTCCGGTTGGTGACACCGCGTACTTCGATCCCGAGCTTCAAGGCGTGGTGCACTACAAAGACCAGCGCTGGTTCTTGGTGGCGGGTGAAGATCCATTGCGCTACGGCGTCGAGCACTTCACGACCGGGACGAAGCGGATTGGCGATGCCGAGGGCACTTGGCGTGATGCGGAGGATGGGCATCTTTCGCGAAACTCCATCGCCCAAGGATCCGTGGACTCTACGGTTGGTTTCCATCTGCACCTGCCGGCCGGAGGTGTGGCCCGAGCCACCGTGTGGCTTGCATGTGGGGATTCTCGGGAAGCGTTGGTGGGCCTCCATGACAAGATTGCCCTGAAGACGGCTCGCCGCATGATGGATCGAACCGAAGCTTATTGGCGGCTTTGGGCGCTTAAAGAGCCCATTGACTTCTCCCCGTTGCCTGAGCCCATTCGAGACATGTACGTGCGTTCGCAGTTGGTGCTGCGCACCCAAGTGGACAATGGCGGAGCCATTCTGGCCGCCAACGATTCAGACATTCAAACATTCGCCGGCGACACGTACTCGTACATGTGGCCACGAGATGGTGCTTTGGTGGCTTATGGGTTGGCGTTGGCGGGGCAGTCGGAGTTGTCTCGCTCATTCTTCCGTTTCTGCGATCACATCGTGGAACCTTCGGGATGGTTTCGTCACAAATACAATCCAAATGGAACCCTTGCGTCTTCGTGGCACCCCGAAGTGTTGGACGGCCGACGAGTTCTGGCGGTGCAGCAAGACGAAACCGCGTTGGTGCTATGGGCCCTGCGCGAACATTTCCGAATTTACCGGGATGTGGAATTTCTCAAGCCGCTTTACAACACCATCGTGATCCCGTGCGCGAACTGGCTGCTGGAGCATCGCGACCATCACGGCTTGCCGAAGCCCAGCTGGGACCTGTGGGAAGAACGGCGGGGAATCCACACCTTCACCGTGGCGGCCACCATTGGTGCTCTAAAGGCTGCGGCGGAGTTCGCGCGTGATATGGGGGCGATGGACCACGAAGAGCGTTTTATGGCCGGGGCCCGTCGCATGACCGACGCGATGCTGGAGTATTTGTGGGTCCCTGAGCATGAAAGATTTGCTCGTATGGCGGTCCCGACCGAGCAAGGAGATTACCGGTTGGACATGACAGTGGATGCAGCAAACCACGGCATCTTCCTCTTCAACGCCCTGCCTGCCAACGACCCGCGAGTGGTCGCCGACATGCAAGCGGTGCGTGATCATCTCACGGTGAAAACCCCCATCGGTGGAGTGGCCCGTTACCAAAGGGACTACTACCACCGCGTCGAGCATCAGGATCTTGAGCGTGTTCCCGGCAACCCGTGGATCATTTGTACGTTGTGGGTGGCGTTGCATGACATTGAAACCGCCACCACTCTGGATGAACTCAATCGGGTCCTGAAAGCATTCGATTGGGTGGGCCAGCGGGCCCGACCTTCGGGGGTTCTGCCCGAACAGGTGCATCCACACAATGGCGATCCGGTTTCGGTTTCTCCTTTGACATGGTCACACGCGGTTGTCGTCACCACCGTCTTGCGTTGGCTGCTGAAACACGCCGAACTGAGTGGGAAGCCATCCGGGGTGGTGGCTGGTCTCGCTCGTCAAGATGAATTGCGTTGAGCGCCCGGAACACGCAGTCCGTCGGCAGTCCACAACCAAGCGATGTGCCATCGTGAGGCGGGGGGTAGAAGCAGTCGCATCAAAGCACGGCTCATCGGTCGAGCAATCCAGATGGTGCTCATCATGCCTGTACCCAGGCCGAATGATCCTCCCAAACCATTCTGAGGTGTAGCGTTGACATAGAGCCATCCCGTGGTTGCAACACTGATACCAAAGCCCACAACCAAGGTCCGTCCTCGACTCGCAGGCAAACAGATCCAGCTCAATGCCACACCGGCAGTCCCGCCAAAAATAAAACAGGGCAGCCAAATCAGGAGGAGCCAATCCAAGAAGTCGGTCAACGCAGGTGCATGTTGATAGAGGTTGATTTGCTCCAAAGCGCGCACGACCTCGGGAAAGAAGGTCACGGAGACACCCACCACACCAAGCAACGCCAGAAGCTGCAAAATTCGAAGCCAAGCCTCGAACAATTTCCAAGTTTTCCACAGCCGATTTTGAGCAACCATTGGAAAAACATCGTCTTTGTATTGCCAGTTTTCGAGGCCCTCGGCCTGTTCGTTTTGTTCTGACGAGGCAACCATCAGAAGTCCGTCACAGATGGTTTTTTGGCTGGGGAAGGGGAAGGTGTCGGCAGCCCGTCGGCTGTCCAGAGCAACTCCACACCGGAAAGATGTTCTATTGGTACCAAGAGTTGAAATGCCCTTCTCGCAAGAGGTCGGGCGAGTGTGCTTGAAACCACCAAGGTGGTCACAACGAATACAGCCCCATAAAGGGCATACATCCGTTCCATACCGGCCTCCACAACAAACGACAGAGATCTGTCAGGACCCCAAGCGGCAATTGTCCCCGGATCTTGTGCTGGCAGACTTAAAGGACTGCTTGCATATATGGAGGCGACACCGGATCCGGCGGCAAGCACGCCAATAACAAGGGTCAATATTCCTGCCCGTCTTCCACCGTGAGGCAAGAGAAGCCATGACCAAGCCAAGCCGAGGATGAAGGCGATGCCCAAGATCTCTTTGATTTGCGATTGAAAGAGGTTTTCGAAGTTGTGTTTGAAGTCGACGCGTTTCTGATACAGCGTCACAACGGTGATGACATCGACCAAGGTGGCGTCGTCTTCTTGGACTGCTTCCAGCGCCCGCTTTTCCTCTTGGGTGCTTCCGGTGTCCTTGAAAAACGCGAGGAGGCCATTGTTGATTTGACTTCGAAACACGCTTTCTCCGGTTGCCTCGACTGAGAAAAAGGCGACGTTCCAAAGAAAAATGGCGGTTAGTCCAATCAACAGCAGCCGAACCAAGGTGCCTGCCGTGGCGGCCCGTTGGGCAAATGGTCCAAGGGGCGGTGTCCCGATGAGTGGGTTGAGGTACCCGCACTCGGGGCAGCGAATGACGGCGAGGTCAAGGTCCCGCGCGCGTTCGATAGGGGTACCGACCAAGTCGTAGCCGCAGCTTTGGCAGGGACGATGTCCTTCCAACGCGAATTCGGTTGGTTCCGTGGTGATGGATGGTGGTTCGTTCACCATGCGACACCCCAGCGCCGCCATTGTTCTCGCTTCTTGCGGCGTCTTCTACGCCGGAATCCTTGCCATAGGGATTCAAAAATTCGTGCAATGGGCCAGCCCACGACCAGTGCAAACACGCCAGCACCAGCATTCATCAGATGACCTTTGAGGTGGAACACCGCCGAGTGACCGGGGTCAATCCCGTTGAGGAACCATCCGCAGGCCAGGGTGAAGAACCAAATGAGAGCCCAAAATCCAATACGTGTGCGAAGACGAAGATGACCCAAGCCGAAGTGGGTCCACGCACCAGCAAAAGCGCACCAAACCAGCGGGAGCACGAGCACACTTGCATTCTGTTTGCGGGCAAATTGTTCAAACCCCAGACCAGCGTCACTTAACGCCAAAAAAGCCATGGGCAGGGCATGCAGTTGGAGTACGAATCGGGTCAGACTCGCATCCACTTTGCGGGCTCGTCGCCACGCAATGCGACTGCGATCGTCTTGGTCCAACACGCCTCGGCCACACATCGGACAAGCGACAACTCCGCGTAAAGGCGTGGGTAGGCTTGCACGGGTGACATCTTTGCCGCAGCGGCAAACTCGAGCCGTCAACATGTGTTTGACTGTACCCGTTTGAAATGAGGTCGGAGCCAAAACACCGAAAGCACCAGGCCCAACGGAACGTAGGCGGCTGCTTCGGCGGCGGAATCCAATAGCGAAAGTTGATCTCGCAGCCCCGGGTCGATGCCTCCAATCGCGCCGGCCGCACCAGCGACGCCGGCTTCTCGGAATCCCAAGCGCCCGAATGGCATCAAGCTGGCAAAGGTGGCCACCACGGCAAGCAGGACACCTTCGGCCAACCCAATTTCTATATTTAAAATACTTGCGCCAACCAGCAAACGTCCGGTGAAGCACATCAAGTCGAAGATTCGCAAGCCAGCGCATTCCAACGACGCTGGGGTGCTGTTCAACATGGGACGGGCGTCACGAAACAAGCCTCCTGGCAATTTGGCGATACCCAATCGTCCCAACATCCAGCCCATTGGAAGCAGTAGCAATCCGATCACCAAAGTGCCCCAATCGGCGGAAGGCCGCAGCAATACTGCTCCAAACGCAGCCAAACCGACGAGCAGGTACCAACCCCCGGCCATGGCCATCAACGCCGACACGCGTGATGCATTCATGCCATCTACCCGGACGTGCCACGCGACCCGCGTCAGTGCGCCCAATCGGAAGGGGGCGTAGTTGAGTGCGCCACAGCTAAAGTTCAGCGGCACCATGCGCCGCAGAGAGAGTGAGGTCTGGTGCTGAAGTGGTCGGCTGACCGAAGTGAACAGTGCTGCATTGCACACGCTCGAAGCCAAAGACAAGACAAGCATCAAACCCAGCAACATCGGATCAGCGTCACGCAGAGCTGAGAAGTCTCCTGCTTGCACGGCGCCTTGAAGTACCGCCCAGAAAAGCCACACGCCAAGGCTGAACCCCACAATTTGCCAAATCCATGAGCGTGAAGACAGCACGTTGGTCATGCTGACTTCCGAACGCCGCGGGCAATAACCAGAAGGGCGCGCACCCCATCTTTCCATCCAATTTTCTTCCCCTCACTCGTACTCCTCGGGCGGTAGGACACTGGAATTTCCCGTACATCAACCCGGTGTGTCGCCAAGGCTGCAATGAGTTGAGGTTCCACGCCGAAGCGATCTTCGGTGAGGTGGGGACGGACGATGCGAAGTGTGGGCATGGTGAGCATCTTTTGGCAGCATTCCATATCGGTTAAACGAAGGCCCGTGAAGCGATTCGATAAAATCGTCAGCAGTCCATTGATCATCCGGTGCAGGCGCGGCCAGAAGCCTTGCAAGCGACAATGGGGGCCCCACCGTGTGCCCACCACTGCATCTGCCTTGCCTTGATGAATCGGTTCCAGCAGGGCTGTCAGGTCGTCGGGGTCATATTCCAAATCTGCATCTTGGACCACCACCGCATCGCCTTCTTGTCCGCGTTGGAGCACGGCGTCGAACCCCGTGCGGAGGGCTGCTCCTTTGCCTTGGTTTTGCACGTGTCGGATCAGATGAAGGGTTCGATCAGCGACGGCTTCCTCCAACATCGCGGCGAACTTGGGACTGGAGCCGTCGTCCACCACGGTGATGTTGATCTGCCATGGATCGGGCAATGAAGCAGCCTGAACTTGGTCAAGGATGGTGGCCAAGGATTCCGCCTCATTGAAGACGGGAATGACGACGTGCAGCGTGGGCACAGAACCGAGGACTCAGCTTTCTGACCCCGACTTGGAGCTGTCGGGAGCTTCACCGGCAATGCTGGATCGCATTCGAGTGTCAGACTCGATGTTCTGCATGCGGTACCAGTCCATCGCGCCGAGGTTGCCATTTTTCAGGGCTTCTGCCATAGCTTTGGGGACATCGGCTTCCGCGAGGACCACCAGGGCCCGGTTCTTTTCGACATCGGCGGTGTGTTCAGCCGCATGGGCGACGGCCAACGCTCGACGCTTCTCTGCTTCAGCTTGGAACATCTTTTTGTCTGCTTCAGCTTGTTCGTTGCGCAAATGAGCGCCAATGTTTTGGCCCACATCGATGTCTGCAATGTCAATGGAGAGAATCTCGAACGCGGTTCCGGTATCCAGCCCTTTGCCCAGCACAGCTTTGGAGATGCGATCGGGGTTTTCGAGCACTTCCTTGTGAGTTTCGGCCGAGCCAATGGCAGACACGATGCCTTCGCCCACCCGGGCGATGATCGTCTCTTCGGTTGCACCACCCACCAGACGGTCGATGTTGGTCCGGACGGTTACTCGAGCGCGGGCTTTCAGCTGAATACCGTCCATCGCTACGGCATCAATCGTGGCCTTGCCAACATCAGGGTTGGGGCAGTCAATCACTCGGGGATCAACCGAAGCACGAACCGCGTCAAGAATATCGCGGCCCGCCAAGTCGATGGCGGTTGCTCGATCCCAGACCAGATCGATCCCTGCCTTTTCGGCTGCGATCATGGCCATGACCACGTTCCCAACGCGTCCCCCAGCCAAGAAGTGCGCTTCTAACCAATCGGTGGGGATGTCAATGCCCGCTTTTTTCGCGGTGATTCGGTTGACCACAATGACCCGCGGATTGACCTTTCGGAAGCGCATCATGATGAGATCGAACAGTCCGGACTTCGCGCCGGAGACCACGGACTGGAACCAGAGGCCGATGATGTTGAAGGCGAGGCCAAAGATCACCAGGGCAAAGATGCCGCCGATGACGCCGAGGATGATCAAGAGTGGGTTCATGAAGCGTTCTCCTGTCCGGAGGGTACCGGACGAACCTTAAGTTGTGCGTCATAAGCGTTCACGATTTGAATTGGGGTTCCCGCTTCGATGATTCCAGACTCGGAAATGGCTTCGTGGCGTTCCCCGTTCACTTCGATGCGTCCCACTGGCCGAAGTTCGGTGATGGTGAGCCCTTGTTGACCAATCATCTCTTTGAGAGCATGGTGTTTGGCTTGCCGGGCGTTTTCGGCTTCTTTGGCTTGAAAGTCGTCGGTACCACGCCCATCTTCGGATCCGCCCAGCACAAATCGCCCTCCTGATTTGGTCGTGATGAACCAATTGAACAGAAGGTAGCCCCCGATGGGGAATCCGAAGAGCACCAAGGCGGCCGCACTTAGCCCCAGCGTGCTGTCTTCGTTCCACAGCACAACGACCGCAGCAATGGCCGCCGCCACCCCGCCAATGGTCAAGAGCCCGCCCGAAGGAATCACGAGTTCACTGGCAATCAGCCCTGCGGCGAGGACCAGCAAAATGATGCCCAGCACCAGGCCATCCGAAACTGCAGCTGCCAACATGAAGTTATCCATCATGATTCAACAATCTCCACAACGGGTTCAAAACCCACTTTGATCACGCGGATTCGAGACCCTGCATCGATAAATCCATCTCGGGCTCGGACATCGCGTGCGCCTTCAGCGAACCGAGCCCTACCGACGGGATGGGCATCGGATTCGAGGATGCCTTCGCTGCCGATGGCAATGGTCACCCGACGGTGCGATGGGCCTTCGGCCACCACATCTCCCAGCACCAGCAGCCGTTGCTGAGCGTGACGGAGCGCGCGGCCGCCCACGATGCCACCTCCCGCCAAGAGAAGGAAAAGCAGAATGGTTCCCGGGATGGCCTCTTGGGGGACAATGGGAGCACCTGGTCCGGTGAAGGCAGCGGCCAGGCCCACGGTGAGTGAGATGGCGCCCAAGATGCCCGGGACGGACAACCCCGGTGCGACCATGATTTCGATGGCCAACAGTCCAAGTCCCAACAAGACCAGCATGATTTCCCACCAAGCCGCCAAGCCAACCAGTACAGGAATACTGATCAAGAAAACCCCGCACAGCACCGCAATCAAGCCAAAGACGGTCGTGCCAGGAATAAAAGATTCAAGGGCAATACACAGCAACAAGACCGCGATCAGTCCCAGTTGCACTGGCCAACTGGTCAAGAACCGGCCCAGCTTCTCGGTGGTGCTGAGTTCGTACACGGCAATGGCAGCGCCCCCGTAATGGCGGGCCAGGTCGTTCTCGTCGGCAATGATGTGACGGACCAAGCCGAGGGTCCGACCCTCCTCAGCCTTCAAGGCCAGCAAGCGGTCCGCAGAAGTGATTTGGCGAACCAATTTCCATTGGTCTTGGTCTTCTGGACCAAGCGGTCCACGTGCTCGGGGCAACAGCGACACTTTTGCTTCAAGGGCTTGGCGTTGCAACGGATCAAGTGCGGTCAATTCTTCTGGAGATCGCACTGGAATGCTGTCTTCAAACTTGGGCACAAAGGCGTCATCACTGGCGATGGCTTCGGCGTTCAAAACTGGCAAATCACGAGGGGGTTCTTCGCCATACAAGCGTTCGTATTCCAAGCGTCCCACGCATATCTTTTGCCCGTCTTCAACGTGTTCAAGCAGCCAAAGTTCCAAACCGACGGAAACAAAGGCTTGAACCAAGGCTTCGTCGTAATGGTTGCGGCGGGCAGAATCTACGACGTCGGCCAGCAGTGGGGCTTCAATTTTGGCCCGTTCGGCGGGCGCCATTTCCAAGAGACCCGCCAAGGGAATGGCTTGGATGGGGGCAGCGTCACCAAAGGATGCCCGTGGCGCACAAGCGATGCTTGGGCAAGCCACCGCCAGAATGGTACCCGCACTCCACGCTTCATCGTCAATCCAAGCCATCAGGTCGGGTGGCGTTCGCGTTGGGTCTTTCAACATCTCCGTCATGGAGAAGGTGGCATCCAACGCACCCCCTGGGGTATCGATGTGCAGCACCACCGCGTCGCAGCCATCGGCCAGCGCCTGGTCAAGTCGGCGGCCCAGCGATTGGGCTGAAATCTGGTCGATCTCACCTTTGATGGGCAGCAGGGCAATCTTCTCAACCGTTTTCAGCACCGGACGAGGGGTCTCTTGGGCGGCAAGGTTTGAACCTAAGAGCACAGGCAACAGGCAAGTCCAGATTGAAAGCAGCCGGAGCGTCATGGACATGATTCTAGGGGCAGGCCCTTGCCGGACGATGTTGAAGCATGATGTCTTCGCACCCTTGGCTCAGTTTGGCTTGCATCGGCCTTGGGGGGGGATTGGGGGCCGCAGTACGCGGTGCCAGTTTGATGTTTTTCGGCGGACGTCCCATTGTTTTGCATGCCATCAATGTGACAGGCTGCCTGCTGGCAGGATTCGCCTTGGCTCGACTGCAAACCATCGGGGGAGAAGCTTGGGTACGTCCGTTGGTCATCACGGGATTTCTGGGCGGTCTCACCACCATGAGTGCTTTTGCCACCGGAGCCATCGGCGTTGGAAACGATCGTCCTTTGGTTGACAACCTTGCATCTGCTTTGGCGGTGGTCACGTTGTGTATTTTGGCCGCGGCCTTGGGCGGACGATTGGGGCGCTAAAAAAGCGGCTCCCCGGAGGGAGCCGCATCAATTCTAAACAAGTGCGATTTGATTTAACCGCAGGGCCGGTCGAAGGTGAAGAGGGCTTCCTCAGTCACCGCACCGGCGGGGGTGGCTTCTCGGTCAAGCAGGGGTACGCCGATTGGGGCGGCGTTGATGCTGCCTTGGTTCGAACGAACGATGCCGATGACCGAGTCCAAGCCATCCATACCCGCACCTTGGTCGTTGACGAAAATACAGTCAAAGATCAGGCCACCGCTGGATTGCAGTTCGTCGGGAACAAAAGTGTCAACACGATTGATGTGACCGTCATTGAAGCACAAGTTGCCAGACCACTTGCTGTCAGGACCGAGCAGTTCGTAGGTCAAATCCTCTTCGGGAACGGCACCAGGTGTGCCAGGCCCCCAGCCCAAGCAGGGTCCACGGGTCCCGATGATGCAGAAGTTTGAGTCGCCGGTGTCTTTCCACTTCTGACGCTGCCGCTTGCCCAAGATTGGGGTTGAGGCGTACGAGATGTTGCACTCACTGTCCAAGTTTGCGGCCATGGAGTGGTCCCAGAAGATGGGGCCAATGCCGGTTGGGTTTGGATTGAGCACCGCGTAGTTGTAATCGTCTTTGACGATGACGTTGGCGTTTTGCTCGGTGGGTGAGACCAGGATTTCGGTGTCGTAGTAGTTCTCAGCCACCAACACAGAGTGCATGTTGGCGGTGGTGTTCAAGTCATTGCGCTCTGCGCCACGACCCTGAATGAACTGACCGTTGATTTGTTGACGGTAGACCAGACCGGGGGTGGGAAGGCGACCCTTCTGGTCCGAAGCCCAAGCAAACCAAGCTTTGTGGATTTGGCTGAGCTGGGTCCGGTCTTTGGTTTCGCGAGCCTTGCGGCGGGCGGAGTTCAAAGCGGGGAGCAGAAGGCTGATGAGTACCGCGATGATCGCCATGACCACGAGGAGCTCGATGAGGGTAAAGCCGCGTTTGCGTTGCATCGTTGATATCTCCTTTGGGTTGAGATCAGTTCGCGAGGGACTCAGAGTAGATCTGGGCAAAGTTGTTGAAATTGGTTCGCATCATGCCCAAGTAGCAGTCGCCACCTCGGAAAACCGAGTTGCCAACATCTCTGAACTCGCCGGCATAGATGTTGTCCTTCTTGACGCCAAGGTCAGTGAAGCACTGGACTTGATCTTGTGGCTCGTACTGTGAGGCAAAGAAGTCCTGAACGCGCTCGATGTGGTTGTCACCGTAGACAACATGACCTTCCCATTGTTCAGCAGCACCGTGGAAGCCGAGGGTCCAAGACTGTTCGTAGTCCTCGATGGTCATGCCGTTCATTTGGCAGTCGTTGGCTGCGTTGTTTGGGTCATGCATCGGGGCCCGGTTTGCGAGCAAGGCATCGGTTGAGGTCGCACTGGTACGCCACTTGGTTTTCTTGCGAAGACCGATGAGGTGCATGTGGTAGTACGAGGTGTTGCAAAGGAACTCACCCTTGGCGGTGTTGTTGCGGTAAGCCACCGTGGACAAGTTTGCTTGGAAGATGCTCTCGTCTGTATCGGCGGGCAGAGACACTGCGTCAGCGCCAGATTCGGGAACATCGCCGTCCCAATAGGTGTCGGCCATGGGCTTGTAGGCGTCGTAGTTGTAGTTCAGGTATTCGCCGATGTAAGGGTTGGTTTCCACGGCGGACACCAAGATATCGGTGTTAAACGCACGCTTCGCGACCAACGCAGAGTAGAGGGCACTGGTGATGTTGCGTCGGGTCTGCTCGGGACCTGCACCAGGGTTCTGGCGGTTGGTGAAGCGGTCGGCTCGCCGGTTGATGAGGCCGGGGGTAGGCAAGGTTTCATCGTCCGCGAAAGACAGCATGGAACCGTGAATCTGCTTCACTTGGTTGCCGTCTTGGGTGGACTGAGCGTTCCGTCGCGCTGAGGCAAGGGCCGGAAGAAGCAAAGAGATGAGCAGCCCAATGATCGCGATCACAACGAGCAACTCGACAAGGGTGAATCCACGCGTACGTTTCATGGCGTAGGTCTCCGAAGAGGGGAACAGTGCGGATGGTCGGACCACAAGGAACCGAACCGACGAAAAGAAAAGGAATCCGAAGATTCTGCAGCAAGATGTCGGCCGGGCCTCGGGTCGCCAATTGGCGGTTCCCCGCGGATGGGGGAGATGAGGACGTGGTGCTCAAAAGAGCGGAATCAGGAAATGGGAATCACCCGCTCCCGACCAGGTAAAGATTGAAAGAGAATGCTAACCGATTGTGAAGGGGTTACAAAGGTATGGGGCGTTCAGGCCCCCTTCCGACGACAGAAAGGATCATCACATGTCTGCTATCGCTTCCCGAATCCAAGAACTTGGTTTGCAACTTCCTGCCCCAGCCGCTCCAGCCGGTTCCTATGTACCGGTCGCTCAGACCGGAAATCTACTTATTGTGAGCGGTCAACTCCCGTTTTGCGACGGATCGCTGCTCGCTGAGGGCCCTGTTCCCAGCCGGTGTTCTGTCGAAAAAGCGGCAGATGGGGCAAAGCAGTGTGGATTAAACGCCTTGTCGGCCCTCCAGCACCATTTGGGTGATCTTGATCGGGTCAATCGAGTGGTCCGGGTGGGGGTCTTCGTCGCCTCAGATCCCGAGTTCACTGCCCAGCCCACCGTGGCCAACGGCGTGAGCGATCTCTTCTTTTCTGTTTTTGGTGAAGCCGGACGGCATGCCCGAGCCGCCGTGGGGTGTCCCAGCTTGCCCCTGGGCACGGCCGTCGAGGTTGAAGTGATGGTTGAAATCAGTGGTGGCTGAAGGATTCTGGGTGGCTTTGGGGTCAGCCCCGCTTCTTCCAGTCGGCCAAGAATTTCTCTAGCCCTTGATCGGTTAAGGGGTGTTTCAGCATGCCTTCAATCACTTTGTAAGGCACGGTCGCGACGTCTGCACCAATGAGGGCGCACTGAACCAAGTGCATGGGGTGGCGAATCGATGCGGCCAGCACTTGGGTCTCGTAGCCGTAGTTGTCATACACCGTTCGAATTTGCTGAATCAAGTCCATGCCGTCTTGGCCGATGTCATCCAGTCTTCCAATAAATGGGCTGATCAAGAATGCTCCGGCCTTGGCGGCCATGAGCGCTTGCAGAGGTTGGAAGCAGAGCGTCAAATTTGTTCGCACGCCACGGCTCGACAAACTGTTGCACGCGCGGATGCCATCGGTGGTGCACGGGAGCTTGATCACGATCTGCTCACCAATTTCGAGGAGGGGTTCAGCTTCTTCGAGCATGGCGTCGTGTTCGGTGGCAGTCACTTCCGCGGAGACGGGGCCCTCACACAATTCACAAATGGCGGCCATGCGTTCGTGAAAGTCCGCGCCTGCTTTCGCGATGATGGAAGGGTTGGTGGTGACACCATCCAAAGCGCCCAAATCTCGGGCGGCACGGATTTCATCGAGGTCGGCACTATCAAGGTAAAGGTCCATCCGGACTCCAATGCAACGTGGGGATTATTTCAACAAGTACAAGATGAACAGCAGCAGATTCACAAACATGCTGCCAACCAAAGCGGCGATCATCCAAATTGGGGGGGCAGATGCGACGCTTGGCTTGGCAACCTGAGTGGGGATGGCGGTGGCCGCAGCGGCGGCCGCAGCTGTCTCGGCAAGAACTGAGGCGTCAAGGCCGGAGCGAGCGAATTTTGGCGGCAAACCCTGCGTGACCAACTCCAGATCGATAAGCAAGTCGTCGGCCGAGTGGTAACGATCCTCGACCCGTCGGGCGAGCATGTGCTCAATGATTTGTGCACAACCTGAGCTCAGTTCAGAGTTCAAGTGATCCGGGGGGACCAATTCTTCTTTGAGGTGTGCCTTCATAACTTCTTTGGGGTTGGCTCCAGTGAAGGGGACCTTGCCCGTGACCATGTGATAGAAGGTTGCACCAAGGCCATAGATGTCGGCCGGGGCTGCGATGTTCATCTTGCCGCGAATTTGTTCGGGCGAGATGTAGAACGGCGTACCGAATGCTTTGTTCTTCTCAGCCTCGGCCGTTTCGGTGTCATCCACGTGCCGGGCCAACCCAAGGTCGGCCAGTTTTGCAACTCCCGCTTTGGTGATCATGATGTTCCGAGGTTTGATGTCCCGGTGCAGGAACCCTTTGCCGTGGGCATGTTGCAAAGCCAACGCGATTTCTTGAATAATTTCCAGAGCGCGTCGTTCAGAAAGCTTGCTCTCTTTTTTCAGAAGTTCATGCACATCGGTGCCGTCCACGTACTCCATGACGAAATAGTGGCGACGTCCTACAGCCCCAACATCCACCGCGGCAACGATGTTGGGGTGGTTCAACTTTGCGGCGGCTTTTCCTTCTTGCTGGAAGCGTTTGATGTAGTCCTTGTTGGCGTTGAAGCGGCTGGGCAGAATTTTGATCGCCACCAAGCGGTCCAAACTGACTTGGCGGGCCAAGAAGACCGCGGCCATCGCGCCCGAGCCCAACTTTCGAACCACCTCGTAGCCGGGGATGGCTTGGTTGTTTTCCACGGCCCGGGCGAAAGTCCCGGACGAGTCGGAATCACTTGGTGGTTTGGGAGTTTGGTCGGTCACGAATATGGAATCATCATCCTGCGGACACCTTCCGTCAAGGTGAGCGGCGGTTTCGTCGCCGTAGAATCCAGATTGTGACCGATACGCCGGAACGTATCTTGCTGATTCGGCCCAGTGCCTTGGGCGACGTGTGCCGCACCGTCCCCGTCCTCCGTTCCCTGAGAGCGGCGTATCCCAGTGCCCGAATCGATTGGTTGGTGCGAAGCGATTGGCAAGAAGCGATTTCGGCCCACCCGGATCTGGACGGCGTGGTCCCCTTCCCACGTGATCAATTGCGACACCCTTGGAAATCAAGCCACCGGGATGCTGCTCGCAAGTTGCGACGTGCCCTTCGCGGGGCCGGTTACGACTTGGCGCTCGACGCCCAAGGTCTTTTTCGAAGCGGGCTGGCGGCCCATTGGACCGCAGCGCCCCGCCGCATTGGCTTTGCCGATGCTCGGGAAGGTGGGAGATGGGGACTCACCGAACCCGTGGACATTTCCGATGGAACCCATGCGGTGGATCGCATGTTGGGTTTGCTGCGGCCCCTTGGCATTCCGGTCCGAGCCGATTTGCAACTGTTTGTTCCCCCATCTGCTCTCCACGAAGCCAACAGTTGGCGGGAAGCCAAATCACTGGATCCCGGTGGGTATCACGTGCTTGCCCCTTGCACCCGGGGCGCGGCCAAACGCTGGCCTCTCGAGCGTTGGGTTGAGCTTGGAAAAGCCATTGGAGGCCCCTGTGTGGTGGTCGGTTCCCCTTCAGACCGCTTGAATCTTCTTCAGTTGGTCAACGCTTTGGGGTCATCGGCCCATTTGGCGGCCGGGTCCGTTTCGCTGGGTGCAACCATGGGCTTGGTGGCAGGGGCCGCGCGTTTGGTTGGCCTGGATTCAGCGCCACTGCACATGGCCTCGGGCTTTGGGGTGTCGGCATTGGGGTTGTTTGGTCCCACGGATCCTGCTTTGACCGGACCATGGCGCGGGGCTGGGGCATTCATTCGTCCGACTGGTGTTCCGTCGCATGTGCGTTACCGTCACACCGATGATCGATGGATGCGTCAGTTGTCGGTGGACATGGTGCTCGACCGATTGGAGAAAATCCCCGTGACGCCACGAAGGCTGTGGCTTGGTTCTGGTTCCCCGCAGCGTCGGGCCATGCTGCAAGATGCGGGTTATGACGCCACGCCCCGTCCTCCTCACTTGGATGACGGTCAGCTCACTCCTGGGGATGTGGGCCCAGAAGAGTGGACATTGGCTCTTGCGTGTTGGAAAGCCCGAGCAGTGGCTGAGTCACTGCGGGCCGAGGGTGCCAGAGGGGTGGTCTTGGCCGGGGACACCGTGTGCACCCACCAAGGTGAGGTGATGGGCAAGCCGCGTGATCGAGGCCACGCCCGCGTCATGTTGCAGGCCTTCCGTGACGCGACCCATCCGGTGGTGACTGGAGTGTGCTTGATCGATCTTGATCGTGACGAGGAGCAGTCATTTGTTGATGTTGCTCGGGTCCAGTGGGGATCGGTCTCCGATGAGGCCATTGAGAGCTATCTGCAGCGCGATGGCTGGAAAGGGCGAGCTGGGGGATACAACCTTGCGGATCGCATCAAGGACGGCTGGGACATTGCCTGCGAAGGCGATCCGGCCACCGTGATGGGCTTGCCTTTGCAGCGGCTGGGGCCGATGCTGGCCGGTATGGCACTGTCACCATCATGGGACGACAACCAATGACCCAAGGTCCTGCTGGTCCATGGTCTGCCCTGCTCCATCCATTTTCATGGGTGTACGGTCCGTTGTCGGCCCAAAAGATCAGACGCAAACAGCAGCGGGCGGTTCGGGTAAACGTTCCGGTGATCTCGGTAGGCAACCTCGCAGTTGGAGGCACAGGAAAGTCACCCTTTGTCCGTTTGTTGGTCGGCTGGTTGAAAGAAGCGGGGCACCAACCGGCGATAGCCATGCGTGGGTACGGCGCGACCAATCCCAGCGAAGCGGATGAAGTCCAGGAGCATCGGTTGGCTTGCCCCGACGTGCCCGTCTTGGCCGGTCCGGATCGGGCCTTCGAAATCCAGAAAGCGCAGAGCGAAGGAGTTCCTTTTGATTGCGTGGTGCTCGATGATGGCTTTCAACACACCCAATTGGCTCGAGATTTGGACGTGGTCTTGGTCGATGGAACCCGGCCACCTCTTCGTACTTCAACATTGCCTGCAGGCTGGCTCCGTGAACCAGCAAAAGGGTTGCAACGCGCGGATGCATGGGTGATCTCTGGTCCAATGCACGAAGAAGACCAATTGGCCACCGGCAAGTTGGCGGGCCAGCCGGCTTTGGCTCAGTTCGCTGCGGTGTGGCAAAGCGTGCACACGCCCCAAGGGGAAGAGGCCTCAGTGCGAGGCAAGCGGTGTGTGGTGATGGCCGGTGTTGCCCGTCCGGAACGGGTCCGGGATGCTTTGATCGAAGCCGGCGGGATGGTGGCCGCGATGCCACCTTTGGCCGATCACGACCCCATATCACCCAGCCGGCTGGATCAATTTCGAGCGTTGTCTTCGGAGGCCGATGCCCTGGTCTTGACCCCAAAAGATGCGGCTCGGCTCGGCGAGCGATTGCTGGGATGGCCCGTACCAGTCTGGATTCCCCGCATCACGCTTCAGGTTTCCTCTGGCGAGGCCGCTTTGCGGGAACGGGTCTTGTCGGTGCTGCAGTAGGATCACTTGGCAATGTCCGACCATGAGCTCGATCCAGTTTTGGTGGTTGGCGACCTGATGCTTGATGAAGCTTGGTTCGGTCGTCGAGATCGGGTGTGTCCCGACGCGGCGGCACCGGTTTTTTGCGTGCAGCGGCGCGAGTTGGCCCTCGGGGGGGCGGCTCGGGTGGCCAAGGTGTTGGTTGACTTGGCCGTACCAGTTCACATGGTGGGCGTAATTGGTGACGATCCGGCGGGGCAGGAGTTGTTGGGTCTGCTTCAAGAACAAGGCATCAACGTTGATGGCGTGGTGGTCGATGACCGTCGTCCCACCACTGTGAAGCGTTCTCATTTTGAGGGTTCCCAGGCCCGGGCCAACACCAAGATTCTTCGGGTTGATCTTGAAAGTCAAGATCAACTTCCGTTGGACATTCGAAACAAACTTGAACACCACATCACCCAAGTTCGAGATACCGCTTCTGTGGTGGTGGTGTCCGATTACGGAAAAGGGGTTGTAGACGAATCTCTGGTGTTGTCGTGCCTGGGCCATGCGGAAGTCTTGGTGGATCCGAGCCGCCATGCATCACCCAAACGCTACGCCGGCGCTGATTTGATCAGCCCCAATCGTGATGAAGCGGTTCACCTCGCGGGGCAATCGGCACACGATCCGGTTCGCTTGGCCAAGTCGGTTTCTGAGTGCACTGGAGTGGCACACACGGTTGTCACCCTTGATGTTGAAGGTGCGGTGTTGGCTGGTCCAGAAGGGGCATCATCTTTTCCAACCAAGCCAGTCCACGTGACCGATGCGGCCGGAGCGGGAGATGCATTCATCGCGGCCATGGCGGCCGAGCGGAGGCAGGGAAAATCTTGGGAGGAATGTGTGCAGGCGGCCAATCGCATGGCAGCGCACCATGTTTCTCAGTCCATCTCCGCGGTGTTGGTGGAATTGAAGCCCGATCGACGCGATCGCGTGCATTCTCGCGACCATTTGCTGGAGAGCCTGCCGCAGTGGAAAAAGCTCGGCCGACGGGTGGTGTTGACCAACGGCTGTTTTGATCTGCTGCATGCGGGTCACGTCAGCTTGCTCACAGAAGCGGCGCGATTGGGCGACGTCCTTGTGGTCGGTTTGAATACGGATGACTCAGTGCGTCAATTGAAAGGACCCGATCGACCGGTGCATCATTGGGAGGATCGGTCCTCATTGTTGGCCGCGCTCGAGTGCGTGGACGTGGTGGTGCCTTTGTTTGAGTCCACAGCCCATGACCTGATTCGCGAGGTTCGTCCGGATGTGTATGTCAAGGGTGGGGATTACCGGCGGGAAGAACTGGTCGAGATCGAACTGTTGGATGAACTCAAGATTCCATTGCATTTGGCTGCCGTGGTTCCGGGGGTCAGCACCAGTGGTCTTGCCCAGCGTTTGCGAGAGCAGGCGTAATCAATTTGAATTTGCGAAAGCCTGCTCCACTTCTTCTGCTGTGCGAGGAATCATCTTGGTGAGGTTTTCATGCCCCTCAGCGGTCACCAAGATGTCGTCTTCGAGGCGACAACCGAGACCCTCCGACTCGAGGTAAATACCCGGCTCCACCGTGATGATGGCGCCTTCTTGGAGCGGCCCCTCTCCACCGTCATCGTGCACTTCCAATCCCAAGTGGTGGCCAATACCGTGAATAAAAGTTTCTCCGTAACCCGCGTCTTTGATCATGCTGCGGGCGACTTCGTCGATTTCAGCAAATGTCACTCCAGGTTTGATCACCGCAATGGCAGCGTCCAGCGCCGAAAGCACGATGTTGTAAATCTCCTTAGCGCGGGGAGTGAAGGTCCCGCCCACCGGGATGGTTCGTGTCACGTCCGCGCCGTACCCATCCATCCGTGCGCCTGAGTCCAGCACCACCAAATCGCCATCGACCAATGGCTGATCGTTGTTGATGTAATGCAACATGGTGCCCCGGACTCCACCTCCCACGATGGTGCCGTAGTGGGGGCCTTCGGCTCCGTGGCAAAGGTAGCCGTGCTCCACCTCTCGTTGGATGTCGGATTCATTCGCACCATCTCGGAACCATGGCAGGGCATCGGCATATCCCGAAGCCGTGGCCGCGGCCGCTGCGCGGGTGCGATCGACTTCCCATTCGTCTTTGGCGTGTCGCAAGTTGGGCACCAATTCAAACGCTTCTTCGGTCGTGCGCCCCGGGATGCGGGCCGAGAGTTTGCCAAACAATTCGAGATCGGGAGACAGCGGTGCATCGGGAGAAGCTGGCGGGTGCAAAGCCACAAAGCCGCGATTGCGTTTGGCGGCTTCGGTCACCCATCGTCCAAAGGTTGAGGTTCGAAAAATCGACGGGAAGCCCAGTTGTTCTCGCAGAGGTCCTCCAATCGTGGGTCGCACGCCATCCCAGCGTTCCATTTCGGGATCGCGTGGCTTCAGAAAAAGCATGCATCTTCGGGTCTTTTGGGGGTGGCTGGGATCGAGGAGGAGGATGGCTCCAGGTTCGTCGCGAATGCCAGTCAGGTATTCAAAGTGAGGGTTTGGACGCCACGGGGCACCATGCAGTCCGGCCCCGCCTTCACCGGCAAACACCACGGCCATGCGCTCTCCCAGGACTTTGAGGACGGCTTTGCGCCGCTTTCGGGTCAACTCGGTGGGGCAATTCGTCATGGTTGGTTCTCCGGCAAATGGCGTACAGCTTCGAGATATGCGTCGGGCTCAGGATCGTGTTGTGGGGATTCGAATTCAAGACGGACCGTGCCCAATCGAACGCGTAGGGTCAGACCATGTTGATCGGCGGCGACCGGTCGAGACACCTCGGGATCATGTCCCAGCACGCCTGCGACGCGCTGATCGATGATTTTTTGCTCGGTCTGCAACGCCCGCAGCAACGCGGGTTCTTGGTCAGGGAAGGCATGGGCCTCTTGCAATGCTTCGCCATCGAAGACCAATCCATCTCGTTTGCCCAGATCAAGTTCAAGGGCCAGCCATTGCAAGTCTTCGGGCTCACCAAAGTGGATTCGCCATCGATCGGCTTCGCGGCCGAGAGGATCGTGATCAGCAAACGGTTCACCGGTTACCAGAAGTTGGAGACTCTGATCGGTCGCGTCTGGGATGTGCAAGACCAGTTCTTCGGCCATTTGCATTGCCACCATGGCGGGGATAATCAGACGGCCGTCGGTGGATCGACAGTAGCGAACCGGTTGAAAGTGTTCATCGAAGCGAAGAGACGCGTCGCAGTGTCGACGAATCAGTCGTGCGGTTCGGGAGAGTTCAAGATCGAGTTCTTGGCTGTCTTCTGACATCAATCTCATCGTACGATCTCAAGACATGACACTGGTAGCTGTTCCGATTGAAGTTGAAGATCCCGGCGATGTTGACCCAGCGCTGGAACAAGCCCAACGAGCCAAATTGGGTGGGGCGGACTTGGTGGAATTTCGCATCGATATGTTGGTCGAGCATTCCGAAGGCGTGGATGCGGCCCGTCGTTTGGTTCACCAGAGCCCTCTCCCGGTGCTCTTGACGTGTCGCTCGGAAGTCGAAGGCGGGTCCTGGCGAGGGGAAGAAACCGATCGGGTTTCGTTCCTTGAAGCGGTAGGCACAGCCGAGCTGGCGCCTCAGTTTCTGGATTTTGAAGAGGCCGCATGGTCGAGCAGCGCCAACATCCGGCAGAAGGTGCGCTTGGTGGTGAACCATCCGCAGCAAGTTCGCTCAGATCGTGCCCGGCTGGTGCTCAGCAAACATGACTTTGACGGCCGTCCTCAGGATTTGACCAGTCGGACGGCATCGATGGCGGTGGATGCCGATGTGGTCAAAGTCGCGTGGACCGCGCGAAGTTTGCGAGACTGTCTAGAAGCCTTTGAGCTTCCGGGGCTGTTGGGCGTTCCCACCGTGGCGTTGTGTATGGGACCGTTTGGTTTGCCCAGCCGAGTCTTGGCCCCGAAATTTGGTGGCTTTTTGACCTTCGCGGCTTTGGATGTGGAGTCGGCGACGGCACCTGGGCAACCCACTCTTTCGCAGTTGATGGATCTCTACCGCTTCCGATCTATCGATTCAAATACCGAGGTGTACGGCGTGGCCGGTTGGCCAGTGGAACACTCGAAGTCCCCAGCATTTCACAATCAAGTGTTTTCGGAGCAGCAACGCAACGCAGTGTATTTGCCTTTGCCCATGGCTCCGGATCCCACGGCGTTCGTCACCACCTTGGAAGCTTGGCTGGCCCACCCCGGGCTCGATCTTCGAGGTTTGTCCGTGACCTTGCCGCACAAGGAAACGTTGGCTTCATTTGTCATCGAACGTGGAGGCGTCTGTGACGATGCCACCCGCCTTTCGGGCGCGGCCAACACATTGCGGGTGGATGCCTCGGGACAGTTGCATGCGTTCAACACGGATGTCGTCGCCATTGAGGAAGCTTTGTCCGAGAGGGTGGACCTCAAGGGCCAGTCGGCGTTGGTGCTGGGGGCTGGCGGGGTGGCCCGGGCCGCCACCGCGGCGCTGCTGCGGTTGGGAGCGGAGGTGCGGGTAATGAATCGGACCCAAGCCCGAGCGGAGGCTTTGGCCTCGTCTTTCGAAGGACCGGTCAAAGTTGTGACCGAGCCTGGAAGCGTGGCCGCGGTGGTCCAGTGCACTTCTGTGGGCATGTCCTCCGGGCCAGATCCCAAGGGTTGCCCCGTCGATCCTGCCACGTTGCCCAGCAATGCGGTGCTGCTGGAAACCGTCTACGAGCCCGCATTCACCCCTATCAGAGAGGCTTTTTCCCAAGTTGGGGGTCAGAGTATTGGGGGTGTAGAAATGTTCCTCCGGCAAGCAGCGGCCCAATGCCGCCTTTGGACCGGCCAAGAACCGGGGACTGATGCTCTGGCCATCTTGGATGATTCTTGATTCCATTTGGAATAGGGCCCTGACATGCCGATGATGTTGCCAATGGCATCACTTCGGTACACCACAGCGGGCGAATCACACGGGCCTCAACTGACCACCATTGTCGAGGGTCTTCCGGCCGGCGTTCCGGTTCGTTCGGAAATCGTGGATGAAGCTCTGAAGCGTCGCCAAGGTGGATACGGCCGGGGGGGACGGCAACGCATCGAAACGGATGTTGCCGAGTGGGTTGGTGGTGTTCGTTTGGGGCATACCACGGGCGGGCCAGTCGCAATTCGGATTCCCAATCGAGATTCGCGTCTTGATCGCACACCTCCAGTGCATCGTCCGCGGCCTGGTCATGCGGACTTGGCAGGTGCCATCAAGACCGCCAGCAACGACTGTCGAGAATCCCTTGAGCGAGCCAGCGCTCGCGAAACCGCTTCCCGAACTGCGGCCGGCGCTTTGGCACGATGCATGTTGCGTGAACTGGGCGTTGAAGTGGTCGGATTTGTGCGGTCGCTGCTTGATGTTCGCGCTGATGTTGAACCAAGCGCTGACAGTTGGCAAGATTTCGTTGTCGCCCGCGATGCCAGCGAGGTGGCCTGCCCTGATGAACAAGCTTCAGCGGCGATGATCGAACGCATTCGTCAAGCCAAAGAGGACAAAGACACCGTGGGGGGTGTGGCAGAAGTCCATGTCTTTGGATGTCCGATCGGTTTGGGATCATTTTCCCAGTGGCATACGCGTTTGGATTCCCGCTTGGGCGCAGCAGTTTTGGGCATTCAAGCGTTCAAAGGGGTTGAAGTTGGAATGGGCTTTGGCGTGGCCGAACGTCCAGGATCGCAGGTGCACGATCCGATTCTGCCTGGTGAAAAAGGTGGATACCCCCAACGGGCCTCCAACAACGCCGGTGGTATCGAAGGTGGTATGACCAACGGACAACCAGTGGTGGTTCGTGGTGCGATGAAGCCTATTTCGACCCTGCTTCGTGGTTTGCCGAGCGTGGATCTCCGAAGCGGTGAGGCACTCAGCAGCGATTACGAGCGTTCGGATGTGTGCGCGTTGCCTGCAGCTTCGGTGGTAATGGAACAAGTGGTGGCTTTCGAAATCGCGTGCGTACTTCGTGAAAAGTTTGGGGGCGATTCTTTGGAAGAAGTCCAAGCTCAGCTCGCGTGCCACGACCAACTGGCTCGGCAGAAGCTTGGTCTGACCGACTAAACTCTTCGCATGCGGAAGTGGATCACAGTTGGCATTGTGCTTGGGGTGTTGGCAGCAGCCGGCTGGTGGTTGGTCGAAGGTTCGGTTCCTATTTCCGGCGAACGTTCCCACGACTTCGGCCCGGTTGAGGTGCCTGGGGTGGTCCAACTGAAGCACACCTATGTTCTGACCAACCGAAGCCGTTCTCCGATTTCGATAGCGGCCATTCAACCAGGATGTGGCTGCACCACTGTTGATTTCCCAAAAGATGCCATCGCACCCGGAGCATCCTTTGAAGTTCCGATCGTGTTGAATTTGACGGCGGCTGGGGAAAAGAAGACCAAACTCACCATGCTGCTTGATGGTGTTGAAGAGCCAGTACGACTTTTTGTGCGTGCGGTGGGCCTCAAGCCTTGGAGTGCCGAGGCGGTGGATCCATTCTTTGTGCCTGATCCAGGTATGCCTTCGTTTTTTGCGGTGCATGTGGCCCGACAAGGTGGTGAAGGTGAAGTGCCGCCGGTTCCTGAAATTCGCGGACCCGAAGTTTTGGGATTGGAGTTTGATCGTTGGGAAACGCTGTACTTGGCAGATGCCGATGAAAATACACCCAGTCGCTGGCACGCGGTGTTTCGTGCGAACTGGGATGGGGCGTCAGATCCAAGTGGTGAAATCGAAGTGGATGTGGCCCCGGGCATCACGGTGGCTTTGCGGGTTCAGTTGCCTCGAGAGAAAACATCAATGGAATTGCCGACCGAGGATGGCTTCTCGATTCCTGACTTTCGTTTGCCTCCGAGCAACTTGGACGCAGATCCACTGCTGAGTCCTTCGCAAGAAGAGTCAGACTGAAGGTTGCCCTGGCATGCCGAAGTTGTTCGGCGTGGCGAGCTCAGGCTTGTTCTGAAACCTTGCCACCAGCCCGCGAAACAAAGAGAACAGACCTGGTCCGGGGCGAGAGAACCCACGGGTCCCTTCCACCACAATCAGACGGCCTTCTTGGATGGCACGCAGATCGCCCAGTGGACCGGCACACAAACGATCGGCTGCTTTTCGGGTTGCGTCGGCATCCAAGCCGCACGGCGAAATGATGATCCAATCTGGATCGGACTCCATTACCTCTTCGATTTCGAAACCGACGGATCGGGCACCTGGTTCTGTGATGAGCAACGGCCTTGCCCCAGCGGCTTGAATCATTTGCGGGGTCCAATGTCCGGCCACAAAGAGTGGATCGGTCCATTCCAAGACGAGCGCGGTTGGTCCCGGCAGGTACGGTGCAACATGGTCAATAGCGCCCCACCAATCTTCGCGAAGTTGGGCCACACACTCTGCACCATTTTTTTTGCGCCCTACGGCTTCGCCCAAAATCAGAGGCAACTCCAAGACTTCTTCGATGCGCTTGGCGTCCAAATTACACGTGGACAGACTTGGAGGAAGATCCAATGCGGTAGGACTGCAGACCGCGCAGCTGTTTTGCACCAGCACCAAATCTGGGTTCAATGACAGCAGGAGTTCTTTGTCCAGCGACCAGCCCTTGTCGTCGGCCTTTGTCACACACGGCACATGGTTGATGTTCGAAGGGCAGTTGCAAGCATGCGATCGACCCACGAGTTGGTCACTGGATCCCAACTTGTCCATCCATTCGGTGGCCGCTGGAAGCAGGCTTACAACACGGGGAGAGGGGGAGTTCACGAGATCCAACTTTACGCTGAAGCCATGGGTGAAGCGGTAATCAGAACGCGCGGGGTGAATTGGGAAGTGTGATTCCGAAGAACCGTTCGGCATTGGCGTCCAACAAATCTTCCATTGCCTGTGGAGTGCATCCGCGAATCTTGGCCAAAGCTTCGCAAACATGGACCACGAACTTCGGCTCGTTCGGCTTGGTGTTGCGATGGGGGGCTGGCGTCATAAAAGGCGCGTCGGTTTCGGCCATGATCCGATCGTTTGGAACCAGCGATGCCGCTCGAGCCACTTCGGGGGCATTTTGAAAAGTCACCACGCCGGTGAAGGAAATCCAAGCCCCAAAGTCCAGCACATCTCGGGCTTCGTCGGGGGTTCCGGTGAAGCAGTGGAAAACGAACTGGTCGGCCGGAAGTCCCGAATCGTTCAGTCTGGGGATCAAATCTGCGGTGGCTTGGCGGCAATGAATCACGATGGGTTTGGCCAAACCGTCTCGTCTCCATCGAGAAATGAGCTCAAGCTGCGCTTCCAATGACGCGATTTGAATATTCTGATTAGGTTTTGCGTAGAACTGGTCCAGGCCAAGCTCGCCAAATGCGACGCATTTTGGTCGTTCGGCGATGGCTTTGAGATCCTCCAAAGCTCCGGGATGATCGGAGTAAAGCGGATGTACCCCGGCGGTGTGCCAAAGACGATCGTCCGATTCGGCCAAGTCGGCCGACAGTCGTGCGTCATCGACGGTTGTGGCCACAGTAATCGCCCCTCGAACCCCGGCATCGGTCGCTCGATCCAACACGTTGGTGGCTCCCCCGAGTGGTTCGTAATCGGAAAAGCGCAGGTGGCAGTGGGTGTCAAACATTGAGAATCCACCATAAACAAAAACGCATTTTTTTATCCAGTTGAGAATGGGAATCAACGAGTTCAATCACCTGATCTGAAACATCCAAAGTCATGAGTCTTGGTTGAGGCCCGCCTGATCGAGGTGTACAATTTTGCGTAGTTCTAAAGAGTGATTTAATGCCTTGTACGTTGCAGTTTTGCATGAATTTCACTCTTCTTCTTCGAGGCATTGATGGGTCGTTACCACTACGTCTTTCCAAAATGGAGCAACCTGTTACTTCCTGGTGCTCTGCTTTTTGGAGCAACGTTCCCTCTCTATGCGATCTATGTCGTCGCTTACGGATTTAGTCCAACGACAACTGATGTCGGGTACATGCCAGAGCAACCAATTCCCTACTCACATGCGCTGCATGCCGGTGAACTAGGGATCGACTGCCGTTACTGCCACAACACCGTTGAAGATGCCGCCCATGCGGCGATACCTCCAACCCAAACTTGCATGAACTGTCATGCGCACATCAAAAAAGATTCTCCACTTATTCAGCCGGTGAAAGAGAGTTGGGAAACCGGCGAACCGATCCGCTGGGTTCGTGTGCATGATCTGCCTGATTATTCGTACTTCAATCACTCCGTTCACGTGAATCGAGGGGTGTCATGTGTCTCTTGTCACGGACGAGTTGATCTCATGGAAGAAGTTTGGCAAGAAGAAAAACTCTCGATGGGTTGGTGTCTGGAGTGTCACAGAAATCCTGAGCCTCATCTTCGTGACCCCTCCTTGGTCACCAATTTGGCTTGGAAGTTTGATGGTGAGGCCAAAGAAGAGACCGAGTATCACGCAAAGCTTCGTGACCAATTTGCCATCAAACCTTCGCAAGATTGCAGTGCGTGCCACAGATGACGCAATCACCGGTCCAACCTGGCAACGTTGAAGAGCGCATCCCCAGCGCTCCGATTCGTGGTGGTCGGGAAAGTGGCTCGGCCTACTGGAGATCACTGGATCATGTTGCGGACACCGACGAGTTCCGTGAATACATGCACCGTGAGTTCCCGAAGGGAGCTTCGGAACTTATGTCAGATGATCGCCGCACCTTCCTCAAAGTGATGGGGGCGTCATTTGCATTGGCGGGAATTGGACTTGGCGGCTGTCGCCGTTGGCCAGTGGAAGAAATTGCCCCCTATGCCAACAGGCCCGAAGGTCGAATTCCTGGTGAGGCGGTCAAGTACGCCACCGCTTGGGACTTTGCCGGTCGAGGTGTTCCCTTGTTGGCGGAGTCCATGGATGGACGTCCCATCAAGCTGGAAGGACACGAGGCGTATGCGGGCGGTGGGTCCGATTCATTTGCCCAAGCAACACTCTTGGACTTGTACGACATCGACCGAAGTCGTCAAGTCAAATTCAATGGTGGGGCTTCATCATGGGAAGACTTTGAGACATTCTGTCGTACCGATTTGTCGAACATTCCCAGTGAAAAAATTGCCGTCGTTGCCTCGCCAAAGTCAGGAAGGACTTTTGCTCGGGCCAAGGCAAATTTCCTGAAGAAGTATCCGAAAGCGCACTGGGTGAACTTTGAGCCGGTTGTACTAGACAACTTGGTTGAAGCCACGCAGGCCACCTTTGGTGCCCCGATGCGACCCGATCACGATTGGTCCAAGGCCAATTGTGTTTTGGTCTTGGACGGGGATCCGTTGGGAGCTGATCCCGATGCCACTTGTGTCTCACGAGGTTGGGCTCAACGTCGAGATCCTGATCATCCGGATGGCATGAGTCGGGTGTACAGCTTTGAATCTATTTTGACCCTTACCGGGGCCAACGTCGACGAAAGATGCGCTGTTCGTCCGTCGGATATGCCCCGAGTCGCCGCTGCCATCGAAGCCGCTTTGGCCGGAAAAGAATGGTCCGGCAGCTTCTCAGAAAAAATCACCAAGGCGATCGAACACGTCGTCGAAGATCTGAAGAACGCCGGCTCAAAAGGTCTGGTTGTTGCCGGTATTGATGCTTCGCCCGAAGTTCAATCTGCGGCTTATCGCATGAACAGCCGGCTGGGTTCCATTGGGGTTTGCGCTTTTTGGCGTCCCTTGAAAAATCCGCCTCTGGCTTCGTCTATGTCGGCCTTGATGAATCAAGATATTGAAGCGGTCATTGTGCTTGGCGGCAACCCGGTTTACGAATTTGAAGGGTTCTCAGATTTTTATCAAGGGGTGCAGCACCGCATTCATCTTGGACTGCACGAAGATGAAACTGGAGTTGCTTCTTCATGGCACCTCTGTGCGGCGCACTGGTTGGAAGCATGGGATGACGTAGAGAACTCCGATGAGTCGGTCTCGTTGTCGCAGCCTTTGATTCAGCCCCTTTTTGGCGGACGAAACTCAATCGAAGTCCTTTCGATGCTCACGGGTGAGTTTGTGCCCGCCAAAGCCCAGATCGAGGAATCCTTTGAGGGTTCAACCATTCAATGGCGGACCGCACTGCACGATGGATTCATCGCAGGAACGAGCAAGGAGCCACTTGCACCTTCAGTGCAATCAACTCGGCCCCGTCCTCAAGAAATGAACCAAGCCGGATGGTCTTTGCGGTTTGCTCCTTCCGCCACCATGTGGGATGGTCGTTTTGCCAACAACGGTTGGATGCAGGAGCTTCCTGATCCGATCACGACCCTCACTTGGGACAACGCGGTGTTGTTGAGTCCAAGCTCTGCTCGGGAACTGGATGTTGAAGATGGCGATCTCATTTCCATCGAAGTGGCGGGAAAAGTTGTCACTGCGGCCGTACTGAGAGCTCCGGGCATTGCCGATCGTGTTCTGCACCTGCCACTGGGGGGTGGAAGGGAGTTTGGAGGTCGAATTTGTGCCGGAGCGGGGTTCCGGTTCGAGTCGTTGCGTGATTTCCGTACCCCATGGTCCCGAGGCGGGGCCAAAGTGGGCAAAGCATCGGGGAATTATCCCTTGGCAACCACTCAAGACCACCACGCGATTGATGTTGACACTCGTGGGCATATGGGAATCGCGGAAAGGTTGCCCACCATCTTCCGTGAAGCGGACATCAACGAGTACAAGAAGGATCCTGGCTTTGCCAAGCATCGCACCCACGTTGTGCACCGCCTTTCGCAGTGGGAAGAAAACACCCTGCAGTACGGGCGCTACAAGTGGGCCATGGCCATTGATCTCAGCAAGTGCACCGGATGTGGCGCGTGCATTGTGGCCTGCCAAGCGGAAAACAACATTCCCATTGTTGGTAAAGATCAAGTCTTGCGGGGCCGGGAAATGCACTGGCTTCGCCTTGACCGGTATTACGCGTTCAAGGAAAACGATGACGGATCTTTTGACGGCGACTCCTTGGAAAAAGTTGCGATCCAGCCCGTCACTTGCATGCAATGTGAAAACGCACCTTGTGAGCAGGTTTGCCCGGTGGCGGCCACGGTGCATGACGAGGAAGGTCTCAATGCCATGGTGTACAACCGCTGCATTGGTACGCGGTATTGCTCAAACAACTGCCCTTACAAAGTAAGACGGTTCAATTACTTTGACTATCACAATCGGGAGCCAATGCGTGAGGGAACCATCCTTAAGGTGCAGCCCGATTATTACCAGCCTGGAAAGCAAGCCACTCCAGACGATTTGAAACGATTGCTTCTGAATCCTGATGTCACGGTTCGCATGCGTGGTGTTATGGAGAAATGCAATTACTGCCAGCAAAGAATCGCTTCTGCCAGAATCAAAGCGAAAAATGCTTGGGTAAAATCCGGAGGACGTACCGGAGGCGGGCAACGCGAACTGGCGAACGGTGATGCCACCATTCCAATCCCAGACGACTCCATTGATTGTGCTTGTGCGCAAGTTTGCTCTACGGACGCCATTGTCTTTGGCGACCTCAACGACCCTCAGAGCCGAGTCGCCAAGCTCTTCAAGAACGACCGTACCTATCAAATGCTTGAGGAACTTCACGTCGAGGCCAGGACCCAGTATTTGGCCAAGGTTCGTAACCCACACGGCGGCGGTTCCGAGGGCGAAGGGCATCACGGCCACGGCGGCCATGGTCATCACGACGATCACGGCCATCACGACGATCACGGTCATCACGACGATCACGGTCATCACGACGATCACGGCCATGGTGGTCATGGCCATGACGACGATCATGGCCACCATGGACACGACAGCCACTCCGGAGAACATTCAAGCCACGAATAATTTTTAGTTATGAGTTCTATGAAGTACGAATCTGTTTGGGAAGGACCGGGGGAAAGACTCCCCTTGGTTGATAATCACGATTCCTTAGGAAGCGTGACCAGAGAGGTTCTCCGCGCTGCGGAAGTACCAAAGCCACCGATTGGTTGGTTCATCGGACTTGGTGTTGCCAGCACGCTTGCGTCCTGCTTCGGTTTGTTGATTGGTTATCTGATCTTCACTGGAGTAGGGGTATGGGGCAACCAAAACCCTGTGATGTGGGGATTCCCCATTGTCAATTTTGTGTTCTGGGTCGGCATTGGTCACGCCGGAACTTTGATTTCAGCCATTCTCTTTTTGTTCCGTCAGAAATGGCGAACCGCAATCAATAGATTCGCCGAAGCGATGACCATCTTTGCGGTCGTCTGCGCCGGGACATTCCCGGGCATTCACGTTGGACGTGTTTGGTTGGCGTATTGGCTTTTCCCAATTCCGAACCAAATGGAAATGTGGCCTCAGTTCCGCTCACCTTTGCTTTGGGATGTCTTCGCAGTTTCTACATACTTCACGGTTTCACTCTTGTTCTGGTACCTCGGCATGGTTCCTGATTTGGCCACCATGCGAGACCGAGCCAATACAAAGTTAAAAGCCTTCGCTTATGGGTTCTTTAGTCTTGGCTGGCGAGGTTCGACCAGACACTGGCATCGGTACGAGCGGGCGTATCTTCTCTTGGCCGCTTTGGCTACACCTTTGGTTCTTTCCGTCCACTCGGTGGTTTCCTTCGACTTTGCAGTGAGCCAACTTCCCGGTTGGCACACCACCATTTTCCCTCCTTACTTCGTAGCGGGAGCAGTGTTTGGTGGCTTTGCCATGGTGGTCACATTGGCGGTGCCAGCTCGGCAAATCTGGGGTTTGAAAAACTTCATCACCATGCGTCACCTCGAGAACATGAACAAGATCATCTTGCTCACGGGTTCGATCGTTGGTTACGCGTACTCGATGGAATTTTTCATCGCTTGGTACTCCCAGGCACCCTATGAGGGCTTTGTGTTTATCAACCGGGCCACTGGGCAACACGCTTGGGCCTACTGGATCATGATTTTCTGCAACGTGGTGAGCCCACAACTTTTCTGGTTCCGAAAATTTAGAACCAGTATTCCAGTGATGATGTTTGTTGTGATGTGTGTCAATGTTGGCATGTGGTTCGAGCGATTTGTGATCGTCCTCTCATTGGAACAAGATTTCTTGCCCGCGAGCTGGGCGTACTTCACTCCCAGTTGGGTTGACTGGGGCATGATGCTTTGCTCCTTTGGACTCTTTTTTACGCTTTTCCTTTTGTTCATTCGCTTCTTGCCCGTCATCGCTATTGCCGAGATTAAGACCGTCATGCCCCAAGGGGATCCCCATGATCCTTTAGGTGGCGCTGATCATGGTCATGATCACGGGCATGGATCTAAAGATGGAGGTCCAGAATGACCACCTTCCCAGACATCATCAGACCAGTGACCGAGGGCGAAACCGTCACGGATGCTCCTGCTGTTGAAGATGTGGGATGGGGGCTCATGGCAGAATTCGAGACTCCGGCTCAGATCATGGAAGCCGCAAAATTGGCCAAGCAGCAGGGCTTCCGTTGGTGGGACACGCACACCCCATATCCAGTGCATGGCCTGGATAAGGCCATGGGCATCAAGCCAACTATTCTGCCACTTCTGGTGATGGGTGGTGGCTCAACGGGATTCACTATTGGCTTTTTGTTGCAATGGTTTACCAATGCCACAAACTTTGACTTCTGGGCTTTGGTGCCAATTCGTGGTTACGACTTTCTTATCTCAGGCAAGCCGCTGTTGTCGACACCGGCTTGGATCCCTGTGGTGTTTGAATTGACCATTCTTCTTTCCGCACTTGGTTGTGTCGGTGGATTGTTGCTGCTTTGCGGCTTGCCACAGCTCTATCATCCAACCCTGCGGTCCGTTCGGTTTGCCCGAGCAACCGATGACCGGTTCTTCCTGGTGATCGAGGCCAAAGATCCCAAATTCCATCCTGAGAAGACTCGCTCTTTTCTGGAGTCGTTGAACCCCCTCTCAATCGAAATGTTGGGGGACTGACGTTGCTTCCACGGCTCATGATCCCGAAGATTCCGAAGCCACCAAGAATTTTGGTGATTGTCACCATTGTTGGGTCAACATTCGCTCTGCTTCCGCCTGCTATCGCGGCACGGATGAGATCTGAGATGTCTCGTGAACCGAGAATTCACATCATTCAAAATATGGACAATCAGGCCCGTTGGAAGGCTCAGCAAGCCAACCCACTGTTTGCCGACGGGCGTGCCATGAGATTGCCCGTGGCCGGCACGGTTGCTCGATCAGAGATTCGCATCGACGATCACCTGGAGCGTGGTCGGGTCTTTGACGGTTCGGAAGAAAAGTGGGCCACCACGGTGCCTTCAGGACTCGAAGTGGACCAAGTCTTTTTGAATCGTGGCCAAGAGCGGTACAACATTTACTGTGCACCATGTCATGGTTGGAGTGGTCTCGGGAACGGTCCGATCCATCAAAGAGCTCAACGACTTGTTGATGGCAGTCCGTCGGAGTCGTATGGGACAGTCTGGGTTCAGCCCAAGAACCTTCACGAACAGATGTATGTTGATCAGCCAATTGGTCAGATTTATGCCACCATCACGCTCGGTGCTCGATCTATGGCTGGCTACAAAGCTCAGGTTCCAGTTGAGGATCGGTGGGCCATTGCCGCATATGTGAAAGCTTTGCAACTGACCGAAGTTCAAGCTGAACAAGAATTGGAATCTACTTCTGACGGTGATTCGATGGGGGGTGGATGATGGGCCACGGCGTCAGAAAAATTACCTTGGGGGAGTCTCATCAGGCCGGTTATGAAGTGCGCCGCTTTGGTTCTATGGCGCGGTGGACTGGTATTTCTTGTGTGCTTTTGGCAGCGATTCTCTCTTTTGGTGGAATTCTTGGCGGATCGCCTCATCACTTCTTCAGATCGTGGTTGTTTGCATTTGTCTACATCATGACAGTTTGCATGGGAAGCCTTTTCTTCATCATGATTCAGCACGCCACCAAGGCTGGTTGGTCAACATCAATCCGGCGAGTCGCTGAGCATGTGGCATTTAACCTGCAGTGGATTTGGATTTTATTCCTTCCTCTTCTTGCCTTGGTCATATCTGGCCACGGCGGCTTGGTCTGGCATTGGATGGATCCTTCCCACGTGGATCCCATTATTGAGGGCAAGTCTGGTTACTTGAACATTCCATTCTGGGTGTTCCGTGCGGTTGTGTTCTTGACCGCGTTCTATGTCGCATCACGATTTTTTGTTGGAACCTCTATCGCCCAAGACGAATCTGGTGACCCTTCTCTCACCATGAAAATGCAAAAGTGGGTCCCTGCGTTCATCGCCGTGTTTGGGCTCAGCCTTACCTTCTCGGCTTTCGATTGGGTAATGAGTATTGAAGCACACTGGTTTAGCACCATGTTTGGTGTTTACATGCTGGCCATGTCATTTTGTGGCTTCTTTAGCACCTTCTGTGTCATCTTTTTTATTCTTCGTTGGCAAAAGAAGCTTTTGAATGAGGTCACGATTGAACACTGGCAGGACATGGGCAAGTTGCTTTTTGGCTTGGGCATTGTCTTTCACGCGTACATCGGATTTAGTCAGTACATGTTGATTTGGTACGCGAACATCCCGGAAGAGACCACGTACTACTTGGCCCGTGTGGCCGGACCATGGGCTCCTTGGATGTGGTTCTTGGTGTTCGGTCACTTCTTCATTCCATTTCTTCTCTTGTTGACCAAGCACACCAAGCGTTGTGTTCCCGTGATGACTGGCATTGCAGTGTGGATGCTCTTTGCTCATGCGATTGATGCTTACGTGCTGGTCATGCCCATGGTTCCTGGCGAAGCTTTGGCCCAGGCAGACGACTGGAAAGATTTCGCCGCCTTGGCGCGTTCTGGAGATTTAAATGACAAACTGGGGTATCACCCGCAAATTGCAGACATTCTTTTATTGATTGGCTTTATTGGATTTTTGGTCTCGGGAATTTGCTATTCCATGTCGCGTGCACCACTGGTTGCCTACCGAGACCCAAGAATCAGTGAAGGCCTTGTTTTTGAAAATATGTAACCCATTGCCCACATTCACCATGTCACAGCAAAATGATCAAAAAATCGATAAAGAGGACCCAGATGCCGTCAGTACTTGGATGTGGGGTATTTCTGGTGCGGTAGTCACCCTTGCCTTCGCAATGGGTGTGATCTGGGTGGCCTCGGCTCAGTTCAGCCAGAGACGTGACCAAAACTTCGACGAATATGTTTCACCAGCGGCGGTTCTCAAAGAAGCACAGGAGAACAGTCTGATCCAAGGCGAAGTCTCTATCCAAGACGCCATGGACCAGTGGATCGACCGTGAGAATCAAACGAGACAGAATGAAAAAGACGAACAATAATTTACGATTGCCCAGTCTCGTTCTCTTGCTTCTTGGTCTGCAAGGGGCTGTCTGCGTTACGCCTACCCAAGGTCAGGTCCTCCGTCCGGGAGACGATATTGGTTCTATTCGGGCGCCTTATTCCGAGGAAATGGATGAATCAAAGATCACGGAGCAACTCGGGGAAAAGCTTCCTCTTGACCTTGAATTTATTGATCACCAGGGAAACCAAGTCGTTCTGGGCGATTATTTCACCGGCGACTTACCAGTGCTGCTTACGCCCGTCTACTACCGCTGCCCTCAACTGTGCACCCTGGTGCTCAATGGGATGGTGGACGGGCTGGATCAAATCGATCTGAAGCCAGGCCGTGACTATCGACTTTTGACCTTTAGTTTTGCTGAAGGCGAAGGATCTTTGCAGGCCGAAGCAAAGCGAGAGGCGTACCTGTCTCGTTTCCCAGATGCGGATGTCCCAAACGGCTGGTCCTTCTTAGGGGGAATCAAGGGTGAGGCCAAAAATGCGGACATTTTGTGCAAATCCGTTGGTTTTGGTTACGCCTATCACGAACCATCGGGTGAATACGTTCACCCCGCTTGCGTGGTCTTTGTTTCGCCCAGCGGCACCATCACCAGATACATGAATGATGTTGCATTTGCCCCTATGGATTTGCGGCTGTCGATCGTCGAAACCTCGGAAGGCAAGGTTGGCACCGCCCTCGATAAATTCTTGCTGTTTACATGCTTTGCCTACAGTGGTGAGAATGCTGGCTATTCGGTGTCGGTCATGAAACTTATGCGATTTGCCGCATTACTAACCGTGGCGGCCATCACTGTGGCCGTGCTCTTCCAACCCAGATCTTTTAAACCAAAGTCCCAAATACCAGCCACATGAGTCTTCTCCTTTCCATTTTGGCCGCCGAGCAACCCGGTCCAATTGATACCGGTGGGGGATTTTGGTTCGTGCCGGCTGCGTCGGAATATGCGACGACCCACGACTCGATTTACGAAATTGTCTTGTGGCTTTCAATCTTCTTCTTTGTGCTCATTGTCGGCATCATGATCAAGTTTGCTTGGGACTACCGGAGAAAGTCGAACAACGAACCTGCAGGATTTGGTCCAACCCACAGTTTGGTCCTAGAAACGACCTGGACCGTTATTCCCTTGCTCTTGTCCGGAGTGCTCTTTTTTATTGGGATCGATACCTACGCGGACTTTAAGTCACCACCGGCCAACTGCTACGAGGTTGACGCGACCGCCCAAAAGTGGGCATGGCAGTTTGATCACAGAAATGGAGCCTCGGACTCAATGGTTCTTAAGGTTCCGGTTGGCAAACCTACACGTGTGACCTTGCACTCCAACGACGTTCTTCACTCCTTCTTCATTCCGGCATTTCGGGTGAAGCAAGATGTGGTTCCTGGTCGCTACGGGTCGCTTTGGTTTACCCCAGACAAGCCAGGTGTTTATCAGGGATTCTGCACAGAGTACTGCGGCACCGGACACTCCAAAATGAACTTTTGGGTCGAGGCCATTCCTCAAGAAGACTTTGATGACGTCATCGCCAAGGACGCGCGTTGGATTGATGATTACTCGGGCGATCGTCTGGTTTGGGCTGGTGCAAGGCTTTTCTCTCGATGTGCCTCCTGTCACAGCCTGAAGCCTGGTGAACGAATGACTGGCCCATCTATGTGGGATCTCCATGCAAATTGGGGCAAGACCAAGAAAATTGAGATTGACGGAAAAATCCAAAACGTCAAAATTGATGAAAATTACATCCTTGAATCCATTGTTGCCCCATGGGAAAAAATTGCCCCCACCTACATGAATCAAATGCCAGCCAACTTCGGGAAGCAACTCAGCTCCAAAGAACTGGATGCGCTGGTTCGATTCGTCCGTCAACTGGATCTTGTGACCGATGACAATGGCCAGATAAAAACCGAGCCTTTATTGTCTGTCACAAACTGATCTTTTTTAAGAGAGTGCTTCATGGCCACAATCACAACCGCCGACACTGATATCCACGACGAGTCCGGAAGCAACTACATCAATTGCTCCAAGGGCATTTTGTCTTGGATTATCACCCTCGACCACAAACGTATTGGGGTGATGTATGTCATTGCAACATTGGCGAGCTTTCTCTTGGGGGGGCTTTTCGCCCTCGGCATTCGCACGGAGCTGATCGCTCCGGGCCAAACCATCATGGATGCCGACACCTACAACCGCTTCTTTACGCTGCACGGCGCGATCATGACCTTCTTGGTGATCATCCCGGCAATTCCCGGGGCGCTTGGTAATTTTGTGTTGCCGATCATGTTGGGGGCCAAAGACGTTGCCTTCCCGAGGATGAATCTTTCCTCTTTTTACCTCTGGCTTCTTGGTGCCGCTTTGACCGTGTACTCCATGCTTCAGGGCGGTATCGACACAGGTTGGACCTTTTACACCCCGTACTCGCTTGAAGAAGGACGGGACGGTGTGTTTTGGGTGGGCATGGGCGTCTTTATTCTTGGCTTTTCCTCGATCTTTACGGGCCTGAACTTCATTGTCACGGTGCAGCGTTTGCGGCCACCCGGCATGACGTGGTTCAAACTGCCTTTGTTCCTCTGGGCCCTCTACGCCACCGCCATCATTCAGGTCTTGGCCACCCCAGTGTTGGGAATCACCATGTTGCTGCTGGCCGCCGAGCGCATCATGGGAATTGGTATTTTTGACCCTGCTTTGGGCGGTGACCCGATCTTGTTCCAACACTTCTTCTGGTTCTACAGTCACCCGGCGGTCTACATCATGATTCTGCCGGCGATGGGCATTATTTCAGAATTGATTTCGGTGCATTGCCGCAGAGAAATCTTTGGCTACAAGATGATCGCCTTTTCTTCGGTTGCGATTGCCTTCTTCTCCTTTTTGGTCTGGGGTCACCACATGTTCACCAGTGGACAATCTCCTCTGATGAACGCCATTTTCTCGGCGATTACGTTCTCCGTTGCGATTCCGTCTGCAATCAAAATTTTCAACTGGTTGCTGACCATGTACAAAGGAAGCATCGCGTTTACGACCCCGATGCTTTATGTGCTCTCGTTTATCTTCATCTTTGCTATTGGTGGTTTGACCGGTATCCCTCTGGCCATCTTGGCTACAGACGTTCAGCTCCACGACACGTACTTTGTTGTTGCCCACTTCCACTACGTGATGATGGGTTCAACGCTGATCGCAATGATTGCTGGTCTGCACCATTGGTGGCCCAAAATCACCGGCCGCATGTACCACGAGTGGCTTGGACGCATCGCCGCGATGATTGTCTTTGTTGGATTCAACCTGACCTTCTTTACGCAGTTCATGCTTGGAACCAAAGGCATGCCTCGGCGTTACCACGATTACCAAGAAGGCTTGGGTTGGTCGGTTGAAACCACCGAGCTTTTTCACACGTATCACTTCATTTCCACCATTGGCTCTTATGTCATGGCGGCAGGATTTTTCATGATCCTCTTTTATCTGCTGCAGTCATTGGTTACGGGGCGTAAGGCCCCAGCGAATCCATGGGGCGGTGCGTCATTGGAGTGGGAATGCACCAGCCCACCTCCTCACCACAACTTCGACGAAACGCCTACCCCGGAGTACTGCTACAAGTTTGATCATTGGGTTTGGAGTGATTCCGAGCAAGGCTACGTGAAAAAGGCTTTGCAGTAAAAGGGAGTGCACAATGTCAGCCGATGGTGAACACAGTGCCCCGGGGCACATCATCCCTTTCAGTTACACGCTTGGCACCTTTGTTGCCTTGCTTTTTCTGACCGTGATCACGGTTGGGGTGGCTCAATTTGACTTGGGCGCTCTAGACATGCCAGTGGCTTTGCTGGTCGCTGGCGTGAAAGCATCCATCGTCTCGCTCTTCTTTATGCACCTGCGTTGGGACCGTCCAATCAACATCTTGGTGTTGATCGGTTCAATTTTTTTCGTGGTCCTCTTTCTGGTGATCACGATGTTCGATACGGGTCAGAATCTCGACCTGAAGTATTCAGGCGACTCTTCTAAAGTAAAAGAAGTTCTTGAATCACAATCCTTCCCCGTAGTGCAGTGAACACGCTCCCCGAAGGCCGGCCCGTCTTTGACTCTGACCAAGCTGCTGGAGCAGCGGTCAGACTCGGCATGTGGCTTTTCGTGTGCGGTTTGGCCATCATTTTCATCTCCACGGCGATCGCTCACGTAACGATTCGTTGGCAGTTGGGCGATCAGGGATATTGGCCACCGGATATGCCTGGCCCTCCAATGATTCTGGGTGTATCGACCATCATCTTGCTGGTCAGTTCGGTCACGATGTGGAAGGCGACCCAGTGGACCGACCGAGGTAAAGATGGAAGATCTTGGATTGGCGTGACTTTGTGCTTGGGCTTGGCCTATGCGGTGACCCAAACCGTGGCGTGGTTGGATTGGAGCCCGCAGGTCGAAGATGCCATCAAGCTGTATCCAGATGCTCGACTTGCGCTCACCGGTTTCTATGTGATGACTGGTCTTCATGCTTTGCACGCGCTGGGGGGCTTAATTTCCTTGGTTTGGGTGCTTACCAAAGTCACACCAGGCGATCGACATGGTCTTTGGCCCCATGCCACGTACTGGCACTTTCTCGATATCGCTTGGGTGTTTGTGTGGCTGCTGCTGCTGCTTGCTCGGTGATGGCACGGCGGTACACTTTGACCAAACTTTGAAAGGACCATCCCATGGCTGCCGACCGCATCCGAGTATTTCGATTCAGTGAGACCGCGATGACCGAGGGTCAGGATGAGGTGAATAGCTTTCTGGAAACGGTGGGCAAAGTCCATTCGATAACGGGGAACATCGCACCTCAGACCATGCGGGACTCCAGCAAGTCGTTGACCATGGGCGCAACAATTCCGAGCGATATTTTGATCATTGTTCGTTACGAGGACTGACCGCTGATTAGCGGTTTGATTCTCGTTCAAGTACGCCGCCAAAGCGATCAAGCATGCCATCAAGTCGCCGCATGACGTCCGCACCTTGTCCAGGGCGGCCAGTTCTTGCCAAGGTTTCCGACAACAGCATGCCCAACTGGTACCAGTTGGATTGCCGGGCCCATTCGGAGGACATGAACTCCGGCTTCTTGACGCGGTTAAAAATCGATTCCACATAGGCGGGACCTTGCGCTGCCAGTCGATCTTGGTCGTTCAGCACGTCCAGCACTCGCCGCACCGCATCAAGGACCCAAGGTCCATCGTTGGCGTACGTGTTGGCGATGCGTTCGTACCGTTTGCCAGCTTCATCCTGTTGCCCGGCGGTTTGGAAAGCATCACCGGCGGCGAGAAGGGCCCGGGCGGCGAGGTCGGGTCGGTTGCTTTGCAGGAGCGCGGCGACACGTTCCAAAATCTTTCCGGCGCGCTCGGCGTCGGCGAGGCCTCCCACCATGGCTTCGAGGACTTCCAGAGCAAAGTCTGGGGCATCGCTCGACTCCGCCAGCAGTTTGTCGGTGAAGGTGTTCAGTGTTTCATCGGTAAACGCGCCTTGTTGACTGGCCGCCGCCACGATGTCCCACGCCCCCGGATCGCTCGGAGCGACCGCGAGCAGAGCGTTGATCCACTTCAGTCGGTCGGTGGGGGTGGTGGGGGCGACGGCATTCGTATCTCCGTCGCTCGGTGCTTCGCTGGTGAGGTTCATGCGATCTTCGACGCGCGTCAGCACGGTT